>MDSX01022796.1_pt1 | contig 19591 bp, 14 predicted proteins | sample 811141 | NCBI WGS metagenome assembly MDSX01 (sample SAMN05326642, study PRJNA326480) | marine metagenome | isolation source: seawater | place: Atlantic Ocean: South East | collected 2010 | reverse complement strand
TTGAACCCGCATTCTTCAAATGGGGGTTTTCGCAGGCGAGGGCAGGCCGGGGTGGCGTAGTTGGTAGCGCGTCGGACTCATAGGGCAGCCTTCAAGGCGATCGTATGACGTGCAAAGCCCCTTGTGGTGTCTGAGACATCCGAAGGTCGCGGGTTCGAGCCCCGCTCCCGGCACCACCATCGCATTGTTGAAGGGCTGGAAACCAGTCCAGCCACTATGGCACACAGTCCGAGCGTGGGTTCTCACGTCCGTATCAAACTCACAACGCACGATGGAGAAACCGTGCTTGAAGGTGTGGTCCTGCCGCCTGCAGTTCAGGATCATGTTACGGTTAAACTTGCAAACGGATACAACGTAAGTCATCCACTCTCATCCGTCGAAGTAATCTCGTCAGAACAGCCAGTAACTTCTGAACGTCCGCCAGCGGAGGTGCCGTTGATGAATCCCGACCTGCCAACAGTCCGAATCATCCACACGGGAGGTACCATCGCCTCCAAGGTCGATTATGCAACGGGTGCGGTCACTGCTCAATTCGAACCGTCTGAATTGGTTGAACACGTTCCTGAGCTTCTCGAAATTGCAAATCTTGACGTTCATAAGATTGGAAACATGTTCAGCGAAGACATCCGACCAAATCACTGGAATCAAATCATTGATGCGACAGAAAAGGCGTTTGAACACGGTTGTGTTGGAGTCGTTGTCACTCATGGGACGGATACGTTGCACATTACTGCATCAGCGGTTGCTTTTGCGTGGTGTGGGATGGGTGGCAATCCACCCGGAAGAATTGCTTTTGTCGGATCTCAGCGTTCCAGTGACAGAGCCTCTTCCGATGCTGCTCAGAATCTCATTTCAGCGGTGAAGTGGGCAGCCGAAGGACCATCTCCAACAGGTGAATTGAGTGATGCGGTTGTTGTTTCAATGCACCGAACCAGTGACGATGGGGCTTGTTCAATTCATCCTGCTACAGGTGTCCGAAAACTGCATTCCAGTCGTCGTGACGCTTTTCAATCCGTCAACACCACCCCATTGGCAACAATTCACATCGACAACAAAAACGTTGATCTTGTTTTGGAACATCATTACAAGGAAGCACGAATAAACGCGAACTCAAGAACACCTTCACCAGCAGCCGAACGGTACGATGAGAACATTGTCATTCGCCAAATGGTCGCAGGACCATGGCTGACCAAGCAAGAGATTGAGGACGCTGCTTCTTCCAACGTCGATGCTTTGGTCATCCATGGAACAGGGCTTGGCCACTTACCTATTGAGAATCCAAACACTGACGCACCGCAGAACATCGAACTTCGAGATTCGCTTCACCAACTGGACAAACCGATTGTAGTTGTCAATCAGTGCATCCATGGTCCTGTTAACATGAATGTCTATTCAAAAGGACGAATACAGCAAGAAATCGGCCTCTTGGGACATGGGATTACATCGTCTCCTGAGGCGGCTGTTGTCAAACTTCATTTTGCCCTTTCCAATGGGTTGGAGATTGATTCGGTTATGACGAAAAATCTGATCGGTGAACAGCAACAAACCATTCTCAACTAAGCGATTCGATGAAGAACCCTATCGGCCCTCGTTGAATTATGGCGAGCCCAACTGGTGACCCCTTGACAGAACTACGGTCACGACGTGAACGTGCGCGTGCAGGCGGGGGCCGCAAGGCACTCGAGTCCATTCGGGCAACGGGCAGAGGGACTGCAAGGGATCGCATTGATTTGCTTCTCGACCCGAATTCCTTTGTTGAAGTTGATACCTTTGTCACTCATCGAACGATGGACCACAATATGTTCCTTCACCAAACCTTGGGCGATGGTGTTGTCACAGGCCATGGCACGATTGACGGGCGACGCATCTACTGCTTCGCACAGGATTTCAGTGTCCACGGCGGATCGATGGGTGAAATGCATGCCAAAAAAATCGCAAAACTCGTCGAAATGGCTGAGCGTTCAAAGACTCCACTTGTGTGTGTTTGGGACGGTGGAGGCCAACGTGCTCACGATGGTATCGACGCTCTCGCAGGTACAGGCGAATTGCTCGATCGATTGGTCCAATGCAGTGGACGCATCCCCGTCATCAGCCTCGTACTCGGCCCTGTCGTCGGCGTCTCTGCCCTTGCAGCCAGTCTTTCTGACTTCACCATTCTTGGTGAGGAGCATGGACAACTCTTCCTCTCGTCACCGCTCGAAACACCCGAAGTCCAGAAAGGCGAAGTTGATGCAGCAGGCTTGGGCGGTGCAACTCTCCATGCGTCTCGTTCAGGCATAGCCTGTTTGGTTGCTGATGATGAAGACGATGCGTTCTTCCTCGTTCAAGAAATTCTTTCCTATCTCCCGGACCACAATGATGCTGAGCCACCGCTTGTTCCTACAGAAGATCCAAGTACACGTCTTAACGATGAACTCGAGCAGTTGGTTCCTGACAACCCCAACCGTCCATACAACATGGTCAGCGTTGTTGAGGAAGTTGTTGACGATGGAGAGTTCCTCGAATTGTTTCCAAATTATGCTGAAAACATCATCATCGGATTTGCGCGACTTGAAGGGCGAAGCATCGGTGTTGTTGGAAATCAACCGAATGTTCTCGCTGGGTGTTTGGACATTGATGCATCGATTAAGGCAGCACGCTTTATCCGCCTCTGTGATGCGTTTAACATCCCACTTGTCACCTTTGAGGACGTTCCCGGTTTCTTGCCTGGCGTCGTTCAGGAATGGGGTGGTATCATTCGACATGGAGCCAAGTTATTGTTCGCTTATGCCGAAGCGACAGTCCCCAAACTTACGCTCGTCACTCGAAAAGCCTACGGTGGAGCATATCTCGCAATGTCGTGCAAACACTTGCAAAGCGATTACAACGTCGCTTGGCCCACCGCAGAACTTGCCGTTATGGGTGCGGAAGGTGCCGTCAACATCATCCATCGAAGAGAAATTAATGCAGCTGATGACGATCAAAAAGAAGTAGTTCGTCAACGATTGGTCGACGAATACAAGGCGAAATTTGGCGACCCATATGTTGCAGCGCGCAATGGGTGGCTTGACGATGTCATCGAACCAACCGAAAGTCGTCTCAGACTTTGTCGAGCCCTTGCAATCCTACGCTCAAAGCGTGAGTGGAGTCCGCCAAAGAAGCACGGAAATATCCCACTATAATTCTTCAAACTCAGCTTCAACCCGCGCCAGTAAACCACCACTCGAGGCTATGCTTGTCTGTTTCTGAGGAGGCTTCTTGAATTGGAAAAGCAACCAGCCGACAAGGGCTAACAGTGGTACAACAATCATCGCAGCAACCAGTGTTCCACCTGAATCTGATTTGCTGTCTTCGATGAGAGTTGGGCTCGGTTGTTCGTCGGGTACGAGGTACTGCAAGCGTGTCGAACCATCGGAAAACGAAGCATCGCGAACGATGATGTCGATGTTCCATATGGAACCCGGTTGAAGTTCAGGTTCCAACCGTTCCGAGCATGAGCCATCAGAATTACAAGTCCGCTCACCGGACATAGCCATTCCATTGACCATAAGAGACACGTCCATGTCATCACCATCAACGTCAACCCAACTCCATGAAACGGAGAGAGAGACTGCATCAATACGCTCAACCGATGCGTTTGTGATGGTTGGACGATCTGGCATAGGATTGATTGTGACGTTGAGTTTCTTGGCAAAGACATCTGCACCATCCGTAACATTGAGCCACCAATTGGCATCAGAACCCCATTGATTCAGAATCCCCGAGAGAAGCAATTCTTGACCCGACAGTGCAGCCATCACTTTCGAAGGACCAGCAGATTCTACAGACCATGCGAGGTCATCACCATCGACATCGTTGGCAAACGCACTCAAATCGATAAGCAACGTTTCTTCCTCCTCAATGGTGAATGACCAGGCGGATTCATCGACGACGAATGCGTCATCAACCGCTTCAATTCGTAGGGGAACATCAGCCACAAGTGGAGAGTTGAATCCGTCGGAAATTGAAAGTTGTAGAACTTCCGCCCCGTTAGCGTCTGGCAATGGAGTGAATTCAATGAGTGGCAAATCGTTTGAAACGCTCCACGAAACCAGATTCCCAACTCCTTGGGATTCTCCATTGACAAGAACTGTCAATGGCTGTTGTTCAGGGTCTACAAAATAATCCTCGTAGTTGAGATAGAGACTCTCTCCGTCCTCAATGAGCGTTTTTTGTTCGATTGTTGATACTTGGATCAGTTGGTCATTGATGGGAACGATTCGTCCAAGAAGGGTGGCACTCCCCTGATCGAGAATTTCTCCATCTGCTTGAAGATCAAATTGCACACGAGTCGTTCCTTCCCATTCTTCGTCCACCGAGTGATACAGCGTAACAAATGATGCATCGGAACTAATCACTGCTACGAAGTGTGATTCATTTTCAAGGAGTGTTGCATTCAAGATACGAACAGCCTGACCGTCTGGGTCTGTTGCAATATCCGATGCATTCAGAATCGTTGAACCGCGCTGTGGAACCAGAAGTTCAGGCAACGGGTCAGTAAACTCGATCGGATCGTTGGTCCGGTCGAAATTAAATCCCTCAAATCCGGTTCCGCCTTCGACGGAGACAACCAGACGCAGTTGGTGAGGTCCAGGCGAGATTCCTTCCATGGATACGGAACAAGCAACGTTATCGTTCGTAATGGTCGCTGGGAACGTGGTGATGTTGTCCAACAAACAATGCCCCTCGACCGTCCACTCCTGTGGAAGATCAGCATAGGTTTCGCCATTCCTCATTGACCACACCGCTTCGAAAACCGCTTGTTCTTGAGGACCAAAAATAGCCCCACTCAGGCTCGAAACGTTCGATATACGAATCAGTTTAGCATCATCAAGCAATTCATCGACGTATCCGTTCGCATCCGAAGAGGAAGAGATATCGTTTTCGCGATTGAATGCTTCTCGAAACTTGGAGTGATCTCCGCGCAACGTAAGGTCAAGATAGGGAAGAATGTGTTCCATCGCATGATCGATTTGTTCCTCTTGTGTCAAAGATGCCTCTCCATCGTTGAAATCTTCCAGGAATGACGATGTGTCTTGATACTGGTAATGATTGGCGCCCAGTGAGTGTAAAATTTGCCAAGCGAGTCCATCGACATTTTCCAACACAGGTATGACGTTCTCCGTCGCAGGTGCAATTTCATCAGCACTCCCTGTAATGAAAAGAGCAACGTTTGGCATGGCTCCTGATGTAACCAAAGGATCCTGTACTTCGTCAACTTGCATGGCAAGACCGACCAAAGCACGTGGTGGTTGAAGCGAGTTGTCAGTAACTAAATTATCCCAATTGATGTAAACATTGGTAGCTGATGTTGCACCATATCCATGACCCACCAACCCCCAGTGATGTTCGTCAACGGAACCGTACATACCAAGCACAATCTCGTTGGTTTGATTCGCTTCGTTCATCCAAGATTGAACATTAAGGATGGAATCAATGAGGTTTTGCAATGTTGGTGATGTATCCGAATTCAACTCCGTGTGAATGTAGACCATTGTCCCACGTTGAGCAATCCGAGTTGAGATGAGCATGTAATTGTCTGGCGATTCGTTCTCGTCAATCAGAATCAACACCCACGGAAACGGCCCGTTTCCAGCAACTTCTTGTTCCTCGCCACTGCTTAGAGCTGGGTAAACCAAGCGATGGTCGGCCTGGAAAGAACCAGGTTGTTGATTGAAATCGACGTACCCAACTGGGAAATCAACACCAGTATGCGAAGGTTGGAAGTTCTGGTCTTCATCAGGAGCCGCTGTTGTACTTGAGAGCGTTGAGAGAAGCAACAAACAAACCAGTGCAACGGCTCGCTCTCTCATGTTGGCCTGTCAATGTTTCAACATTTGATTGTTGCAGCCAATTGCGTCAATTTTCTTCAAGTTTACATTCAACGGCAAGCAGCCACGTCATCAGTTGTTCAAGACGTGGCAGATGTTCAGCAAGTCGTGGTGTCCACAAACTTCGCCAGCTTTCAAGATGCTGAGCAGCCAGCATCCATCGTCCATCGATGTTCGATTGTTCACTCGAAGCCTTCTGCAATCGTTCTTCAAGAGAACCTTCCATAGGCACGTATACTGGATTCAATGCGTAGGTAGAATATGGACCAGATTCCATTGTACCGTCTGTATCGATGATGAGGTCAAACATTTGATTCTCTTCGGTTTTGGTGTTGACCAACGATGCTGGCAATTGACGACGACCTCCAATCGCTGCGACATTTCCCCCACTGTTCATCCACGCAGAAGCAATGGATCGGGCAGCACCACCACCACCATTGATACCAATCAAGGCACCTTCGGATACATCGATGCCAAAATGATAGGCAACATGAACCACACCAAACCCATCGGTTGTTGAGCAATACCAACCTTGACCTGTGTAACGAAGGGTATTCACCGAGATGATGTCTATGGCTTCGTCTATGGGTGAGAAGACCATGCTCTGAATTTGATGCTTGAGAGGTGAGGTGAGATTCAACCAAACCTCATTGGGTGACGGTCTCTCAGGCAAATGGTCATTGGCCAACGAACGAACAGGCGGTTTACGTTTGGGTGAAACATCATCAGAGGGATCAATGGTGCTTGATTGTACTGCAAGTTCGTAGAGTTTCGATTGGTACGTCTTCAATTTCTGATGGGCTGGCTTCCAAATTGGTTGGTGTTTTCCGTGTTCGATGTATGCCCATCCAAGAACTTCGTCGATGTGGCTGGTCTCGAGCGTCGTAAGAGCCGAGAGGTCAAATCGTGGCAAGTGACCTTTTCGCTTTAGGTCCGACACAACGAGGTAGAACAGAATAGGGGACAAGGAATGAGCGACTGGGGACCCACCCACTGCGTATCTCAAACCGTCCATGAGTTTACTTTCGAGTCATTGTTCATGAACGTCTGCTTGGGTTTTCATAGACAAATCTGCGAAAATGCAGGCCATGTATTCAAAAAGAAGGGCGTCTTGGTAGATTCATGGCAGCAGCGGAACGTGGGTCCTTCTTGTGGATGATGTTTGCAATTACGCAAGTGTTCATGTCGATAAAACTCGTTGGAGAAGTAGAAGGTTGGATTACCACGTTGTTTGGTGGTTCTGCAGCTGCAGCATTCATGCTCGCATTGGTCATTTTCAAACAAGAACAACGGGACCTTCTTCTCAACCCACTCAAACTCAACCGCGAAGTTCATGATGACGCCATTAAAGGCCAAGGGAAAGGCGTTGGCTTCGGTGTTGGCCTATGGGTCGTCTCCCTAATCGTCCTCCTTTTTGTCTGATGATAGGCGATCAGAATGATTCCCATCGACCCTGGCACGGTAACTACAATACGTGCACTCGATGAAGGCTCAGAAGAGTTGTTTGGTGGATTTTGGCCTTTTATTCGAAGAACACTCATGCTGTTTTTGCCGCTGTGGGTCTTGTTGCTTCTTTGGGCTGCAGGCCTGCCGAATATTGTTTCAGCCCTTCTTTCTGGGCTTTCGCTGTCGGTCATTGTGGCGGTTGAACGGTACAAATTACGCCAGATTGCAGGAAAAGACAATTAACGACTATCGGTTGATGATACTTATGACCTTATTTGAAACGATTACTGAATTCGTTGGCATTGAAGCACCTTCATTAATGGAGATTATCTTCGTTAGTTGCGCAGTTCTTGGTGGAATTTTATTCTTCATCATGATGCTTCTGATGATGGTTGGTGATGTTCTTGGAGGCGTAACCGATGCGATTGGTCTCGACATTGATGCCGGCGGTGGAGCGTTTGAGATCTTGAGTGTTCAGGGCTTATCCGTTGCAGTAATGATGTTCGGCCTGACCGGAATGTTTGGACTTTCAGCAACAGGAAGCGATGTTGTTGCTGTCTTGGCAGGAGGTATTGGTGCAGCAGCAGGTATGTACGGCATGGGTAAGATGATGTATGGAATTAACCAATTGCAGGCGGATGGTACCATCAACTACAACGATGCAATCGGCCAACGTGGTCAGGTTTACTCTCGCATCAAGCCAAATGAAACCGGTGAGATTCAGGTACCTGTTGACGGCACTCTCAGGACATTGTTGGCACGTGCAGTCGACAAGTCGATGCTGATTCCATCCGGTGAATTCATCAGAGTTGTCGATATTATCGGATCAACGATGATTGTTGCTCCCCTTGAGGATGCCACCTCAGAAGAGTGAGGAAGAATCCAATAACGCCGCAGGCAAAGTGATTAATAACGACGAACCTTGGTTAGAACCATGGCGGATGCAGGTTTTTGGGCAGTTTTCATCGTTTTTGGCGTTTTGGCTATTGCAGCCTTTGGAATAATTTTGGTCGCAACACGATACAAGCGTTGTGCGTCTGACGAGATTCTCGTCGTTTATGGTCGCATACGCGGAGGAAAAGCATCGAGATGTATTCACGGTGGTGCTGTCATGGTTTGGCCACTGATTCAAGAATACAAGAAGATCTCACTGATACCGATGACGATTTCCATCCCATTGGACAATGCACTTTCGCTACAGAACATTCGTATCAACGTACCGTCAACATTCACTGTTGGTGTGAGTACAAATCCTCTCATCATGAACAACGCTGCAGAGCGTCTTCTTCACCTCACCAAGAACGATATCGAGGCTATGGCTCAAGAGATTATTCTCGGTCAACTTCGTTTGACGGTTGCAAGTCTTACCATCGAACAAATCAACCAAGACCGTGATGCGTTCCTTGAACTCATCCGTGACAACGTCGGTGCCGAATTGCACAAGTTGGGTCTATACCTCATCAACGTCAACATCATCGACATTACTGACGAATCCAACTACATCAACAGCATCGGTAAGAAGGCTGCTGCAGGCGCTGTCAACAAAGCACTTGTCGACGTTGCAAACGCTGAGCGTGATGGTGCAATCGGTAAGGCAAATGCAGACCGAGAGCGTGAAGTCCAGGTTGCACAAAACGTCGCTGAGTCCGAAAAGGGACAGAAAGCTGCTGAAGTTGACCGCCGTGTTTACGTCCAACAACAGGAAGCAACTGGTGTTCAGGGAGAAAACATCTCCCGTGCTGAAATCGCTTCATACCAAGCGGACCTTGACGAGAGGGAAGCTGAAGCAATGCGACGTGCAGAAGTTGCCCGTCGTACTGCAGAAATGGAAGTTCAGAAAGCACAATACAACCTTGAACAAGAGCGTCTCCGTGCTGAAGAAATTGTTCGTGAAGAGATCTCGAAGACACAGATTGAGATTGCTGCGGAAGCAGAGGCTGAACGCCAACGCCGTATCGCACAAGGTGAAGCAGATGCTGTTCTCGCTCGTTACAACGCTGAAGCAGAAGGTACCAAGGCTGTACTTGAAGCAAAAGCAAATGGGTACAAGCAACTTGTCGAAAGTGCAGGTGGCGATGTAAAGGCCGCTGCAACACTCTTAATGGTCGAGAAAATCGAGGAAATCGTTGCCCGACAAACTGAAGCAATCTCGAACCTAAAGATCGACAAGATCACTGTTTGGGATTCAGGCACTGGTGGCGAAGGCGGAAGTACAGCGAACTTCGTATCTTCGCTCATCCGCTCACTCCCTCCTGTACATGATGTTGCGAAGATGGCTGGTGTTGACTTACCGGATTATCTAGGCTCCATGAAGGAAGAATGATTCCGTAAGACTGAAACCCTTCGTAAATCGAAAGGTTCACCCTGAATACAGGGGTTGATTTGATAGCCAAACGGACATGCAGGTGTTCATGGCAAGTGATTTGCAGATTGCTCGTGCAGCGAAATTGGAGCCGATTGAAACCATTGCATGGAAATTAGGCATCCCATCAGGAGAGTTGATCTCGCATGGACAGCATATGGCAAAATTAACCTGGGAAGGGATGAAACAACGCTTTGATTCTTCAAAAGGAAATCTTATTCTTGTGACCTCGGTCAACCCAACACCATTTGGTGAAGGAAAAACAGTGACGACCATTGGCTTAACACAAGCATTGTGCCAAATTGGCAAGAATGCAACCTGCGTAATTCGAGAGCCGTCCATGGGTCCAGTGTTTGGAATTAAGGGGGGCGCAGCAGGTGGTGGCCAATCACAAGTACTCCCTATGGAAGAAATTAATCTCCATTTTACAGGTGATCTCCATGCGGTCACTTCTGCTCATAATCTTCTTTCATCGCTCATTGACAATCACATCAAACATGGAAACAAGTGCAACATTGACGCCAACCGGGTCTTCTGGCCTCGTGTTGTTGATTTGAATGACCGTTCGCTTCGAGAAGTCGTTCTTGGTCTCGGAGGCCCTGCGAATGGAAATGTTCGACAAGATCGATTTGACATTACTGCAGCCTCTGAGATAATGGCAATTCTCGTTCTCGCCCAGGATTATGCTGATTTGAGAAAACGCTTGGGCGATATTGTCATTGCAGAATCGATGGAAGGCCATCCGATCAAAGCTGAACATATTGAAGCAGCAGGGGCTATGGCTCTACTGCTTCGTAATGCCTTTCTCCCAAACCTTGTGCAGACGCTTGAAGGAAACCCTGCATTCATCCACGGAGGGCCGTTTGCGAACATTGCACACGGCAACTCATCCATTGTTGCAGATCGAATTGCATTATCTTGCGCAGATTATGTCGTCACAGAGGCTGGATTTGGTAGTGACATGGGCGCAGAGAAATTTATGCACATCAAGGCCAATACCTCTGGTAAGGCCCCTGATTGTGTTGTCATGAACGTTACAGTTCGTTCGATGAAGCTCCATGGGAAGGCATTCGGTGAACGTGGTGGTTATCGGCCATCGAAAGACGAATTGGAAACCGAAAATGTTCAGGCTGTCATCGCAGGAGCAACCAGCAATCTTGATCGTCACATCAAGAACATGGCACGATTCGGAGTACCGGTCGTTGTTTCGATCAATCAGTTCACCAGCGACACAGAGGAGGAACTTGATGCCATTGAAAACGCGGCTCGAGCAAGCGGAGCTTCCCGTGTCTGTCGAACCGAAGTGCACGCAAAAGGAGGCGAAGGAGGAACAGACCTTGCAAGTGCTGTTGTTGAAGCAATCCACGATCATGTTGCTGCAGGACGACCGTTCCTACCTCTTGTCGCTCCCAGTGATTCGATTGAAAGCAAGATGCATTCCATTGCAACGAGAATGTATGGAGCAGAAAGCGTGCACATCGAAACGGCTGCAAAACGCCAACTCAAGAAAATTCAAGATTGGGGGTATGGCAGTCTTCCAGTTTGTATGGCCAAAACGCAATATTCGTTCTCTCATGATGCGGGAATGCTCGGTGCTCCATCTGGCTTCGAACTTCCAGTTCGTGAATTCCGCTTAAACGCAGGCGCAGGTTTTGTCGTGGCGATTCTCGGTTCGATGATGACGATGCCGGGACTGCCAAAACGACCTGCGGCCAATGATATGGATATGGACGAGGACGGGCACCTAAAGGGTGTCTTCGGGTGAACGTCGATGCGTATTCTCAAGCAAACAGAAAACCATTGGAAGCTTCGGATTGAATCCGAAGATGATTTGTGGGTCCTGGCACGACTTGCTTCAAATGGGCGTCATGTTGCAATGCTCGGAGAGCGAAGAGATACGACCACGGCTGAATCGGGTTCGCGTGCAAAAGCCGCAGAGCGAAAGAAAATGTGGATTGAATTGAGAATCATCAGCACGGAGTACCAATCCTATTCTGATATTCTTCGAATTCATGGAATTATTGAACAGGCTCCAATCGATATTGGATCACATCATACCCACCTCATCGTCGTTGGTGACGAGATCGAGTTGACAGCGAACGATGTGTTTCCGAACTATGACATTTCGTTACTGAAGGATGCAGTTGATTCATCAACTAAGAGCAATGTTGCTCTGGTAGTTGTCGAACACGACGAAATCATCCTGTTTGAAATAACATCGCGAGGACTCCGAGAAGGAGCAACTTGGACGATGCGAGGTGGCGGGAAGCGTGGTGACCTTCGCACCAGAGAGACGGCTGCTTTGTCCTTTCAAAAGCAAGTCACGAGTGAGATTTTAGCAGCAACAAGCCCTACGCTACCTATGATTTTATGCGGCCCAGGTCATGCTCGCGAGAAACTCAAATCAGTTCTTCAAGAAGCCGATCCTGAACGAAATGTACGATTGATTGCCACCTCCATGGCAGGAAGAGCCGGTGCGAATGAAGTGATACGAGAGGGTCTTGCAAACGAATTTCTGGAAGATCATGCGATTCACAAAGAGATTCAATTGCTTGAGGAAGTTTGGAAACGGGTCAGTTCAAACGGTGCTGTGGCGTATGGAGAACAAGAACTCATACGGGCTATGTCTGAGGGAGCAATCGAAACCTTGCTTATAGCCGTTGATTTCTTGCGTGACGAGGAGAAAACATTCGACGGTCTGTTGATGAGAGACTGGGTCCTTGGTTTGGAAGAGATTGGTGCAAACCTTATCCAATGTTCAACCGACCACGATGCAGGTGAGCAACTGCTTGGCTTGGGCGGAGTTGTTGCATTACTACGATACAAAATGGTGTAGAACATGAAAATCGTGCGTTTCTCTGAACTTGGTGAAAACGTACGCGATGCGATGAAAGGCGTTCGTTGGATACTGTTGGACCAAGATGAACTTCAGAACGCCTTGTCCGCACTCATGTTTGCTGAACTGGATGGTGTTCTCGTAGCCGTAGATCATCGTAAATCAACACCAGATGATGGATTATGGCGACGTGCCGTCCATCTACTCCTGGTAACTGAACGTGAGAATGCTGATGAGATTCGTCAAAAAAGCGGTATTACAAAGGTCATATCCAATGATATTGCATCAATTGAAGAATTCCTTTGGTAATGGGTCCGGAGGGAATTGAACCCTCGATCTTCGCCTTGTAAGGGCGACGTCATGAACCCCTAGACCACAGACCCAACACTCCGTCGTTGGAGACATATTTGAAACGCTTGGCAATGCAATAACCTCAAAACCGATGTGCAACCGCCAAGGAACAATGGACGAAGAGGCACAAGCCGCTGCGGCCCGTCTGGTTCGCCGTCTCAAAGATGGTTATACCATTACAATTGCAGAATCCTGTACAGGCGGCTTGCTTGCAAGTACACTCACCGACATCGCCGGTGCCAGTAAATGGTTCAACCAATCATGGGTGACGTATTCGTATGATGCCAAAATTCGTGAACTAAATGTCGATCCAAAAATACTGGAAAAGCGAGGAGCTGTATCAGCAGAAGTCGCTATCCAAATGGCACAAGGGGCGCTTGCCAGAGCCAATGCCGATATTGCGATTTCGATTACAGGTATCGCCGGTCCAAGCAACGATGGAACCAAAAAGAAAGTTGGATTTGTCTATGTCGGAATCGCATCACGTACATGGGCGATTGCTGAAGCCACCCAAATTGGTGGGACTCGTCAAGAAAACAAAGAGGGATTCGTACATTTCGCGCTCCTCACGGCCATACGGCATTGGGATCAGGCAATGGAACTCGCACAACAAACACTACAGAACGAGATTAAGCAAAGGGAAGAAGAAGCTCGAATCAAAGCACTGGAAGAGATTGCTCGCAATCAACGAGCCAAAGCAGCTGCACGTTCTGCGGAATGGCAAGCCCAATCTTGGTCCGATCGAGCGGGCAACCCCTCGGATTCAAATCTCGGTACCGACGTTGAATGGTCCGAGGAATCGGGAAACGAATGAACATGAAGCCTTTTGGAGGGTCGCCTCCCATTGGTGAACATGACTGCGAAATGGGGCCAGATTTCGCAGGAATTAATGAAACGCGGAATCCTTGTGACTACAGGAGTAAAAGAAAAACTGCTTTCGCTTAATGATCCGATTAAGGTTCTTGATCAAGGGGCTGCTGTTGGGTTTCAAAAGGGGATGTTATCGCTTTCAACACTCGACAACATGATTGCATCGGCAACCTCAGAACAGTCGATTGAACCTGAAAAGCCACGTCAACCGATTGGGCGTACAATCGCTCCAATTAAGGAGCCAGAACCTGTTAACATCCAGTTCCGAAACAATCTTCCTGATTGGAGTGAGAAGGATTATTCTGCCATTGCAACAGATGTCGATAATGACATTCTAATCCATTATGACATTACAGGAAACAGCACAACTGAAGGTAAAATGGGGCACATACAAGCTTGCTTCAATGATCGTCTCGACAGCATTCGGAAAATGATTGTAAAGAATTCAAGACTTCCAAGAAAGCCACAAGAAATTGGTCGCCTCAATACGGAATACAGGCGATACCAGGGCTATGAGAATCTCGCAGTAGCAATCGGTTTAGTGAACGACCCCCGTCACACAAAAAACGGGCATCTGATGTTTGGACTCGAAGATGAAACTGGTGAAATGAATTGTTTGTTGACGATTCGTCAAGGTGATGATCGTGATCGAATGCACGAGCAGGTTGTTGAAGCCGGTTTGATGCCGGATGATGTGCTTGGCGTCAGTGGTTCTTTCTCCCAAACGGGTGACATCTTTTATGTTGATGATCTGTTCTTCCCAATGAAGGATCGACATGACAAGAATAGTGCCGATGTTGGAATCAGCGTAGCGTTCCTATCGGATGTGCACGTCGGATCCAAGACATTTCTGGAGGCGCAATGGCACAAGATGGTGCGATGGTTCCATACCGACCCCCTTGCAAAGACAATCAAATATCTCGTGTTAAGTGGTGACTGCGTCGATGGTGTCGGGATTTATCCAGGTCAAGATAAGGAACTTGCAATTCCGGATTTGTTCGGACAATACACTGAATTTGCCCGATTGTTGGAATTATTGCCAGATTGGGTAGAATGTGTCATGCTACCTGGGAATCACGATGCGGTACGTCCTGCAGAACCTCAGCCTACATTTGAAAAAGATATTCAACAAGATTACAACAAAACCATCTTTGTCGGAAATCCCTGCGATTTTTCATTGCATGATGTGCGTGTGTTGTCGTACCATGGAAAATCAATCGATGACTTCGTTGCTGGTCTGAGAACGGTAACGTATTCCGAACCAGTTGAAGCAATGCGCCAAATGCTCCGAAGAAGACATTTAGCGCCCCAATGGGGGGGTAAAACGCCATTATCTCCAGAACTTGAAGATGGACTTGTCATTCGAGAAGTCCCTGACATCTTCGTGACAGGACACGTGCATGGCCATGCATGCCTCGATTTCAGAGGCACAACGTTGGTTTGTTCATCGACGTGGCAAGATCAAACATCCTATCAGAAGATGCTCGGATTTCAGCCGAAACCATGCATGCTTACAGTCGTAAACTTACAATCGCACAAGTCAACATCAATTCCCTTCGCCTGAAGGAAGTTGGATGTGCTCCAGAATCATCGAGAGGTCTTTCTGCGTTACGATGGGAATTCCTGCTTTCGTAAACGCATTCAAAGAGGATTCTCTGCTTGGATTGAAACCAATGAAATGGCTACCTTCGATCATCATCGAGAGATCCATTTCTGAGTCCCCAACCGATACGATTTCATCTGCATCGAATCCATGCATATCCATCAAACGAGTGATTACATCTCCTTTTCCACTTGCATGGAGGCGGCATACACCATCGTCTGTGAGATATCCATCATCATCAAACTTGAATCCGTTGGCAATCCAGTCGTCGACTTTAAGCATCGCTGCGATACTGCTTACGAAGAGATCAACCCCTGCACTGACAATTGCGACGTAGACGCCTTCATCTTGCAGTTGCTGAATCGTTTCACGAGCTCCGTTCATTAACACGATACCTGAATACATTCGAAACAGTTCATCTTTGTGAATAGGATTTTGAATCTCCTTCCACATTGCAATGTCTGATCGCATAAACTCGACGTCAGTAATCTCTCCTTCGATAAATCGAGTGAGGTTCGTACTGTTGTCGGTTCCGAATCCATCATGCAGTGTCTTCCATGAGCTAACTGAATCAACAAGGACTCCATCGCAATCGAAGACAACACATCTACACGTCTTGGCCATAGCCTACGCTGGTCGTGCCTGCTTGAAAGCGTTGGCCTATCTCCAGAAGATTGGGCCGGTGACTGTTGGGTCACCGGCCCATCAACTGTTCTCAGTCGTTTCTGAACTTCAGACGATCTTGTTGAACTCAAGGTCGGAGTACGTCTTGATGACGGATCCTTCACCCGGTCCTGGCTGGTAAGTGATACGGATGGTTGCATCCGTAAGTGACTGACCGTCAGGAGCATGAGTTCGTACGAAGATTTGGTCTCCAATACCGAAGGTGGATTCCTTGAAACTACCTTCGTTCTCAACCTTGTCAACGAATGTTACAAACGCATCGCTGTTCGCTGGATTAAATCCGTAGACGTTGCTTGTGTTTGAGAGCAATGTTGCGTATGAGGTTCGGACACCATCTGTGTTGGTGTAGAGGACTGTTACAGTAACAGCCGCTGTTGCCAACTCAGCTTCGGTTTGATCAACTGTGATTGCCCAGTAACCGTCTGCAGTACCAAGTTCCTTGTTCTCGATGTCGAATGTGACTCGAGGAACGCCCAACTTACCTGTCTCAGCAAGAGAAGAAGCCCAGACGTAAATCACACCGGAAAGGACGACAGTGATAGCGACCATCAAGATGGTTGCAATAACTGGGCTGACAGCCATTTCGTCCTCGACGATGCGTCGGGTGTCTTCTTCTTCCTCGTCCTCTTCCTCACGGCGGCTTGCCATTGCAAGTGCAGTGACGAAGAAACCAGCAAGGGCTACGACAACGAGGCTTGGTGCGAACGATGGAACTGATCCAACACCGCCACCGAGTTGTACAACGGATGGCAGCTTGTCACCACTGCTGAGGAAGTCCTCAGATGGCTTGTTCACGTGGTTACATGCGGTTGGGATTCCAGCGTCACTCGCAACTGCGGATGAGTTGGAGAACATGACGTTGTTACACCAGTCACTGTCTTGGAGAAGTGGTCGGCGTTGCGACTCCTTGGTTGCGTCTTCACCGTATGCACCAGGCTTGGACCATTGGTCACCAACAACACCGCCACCATAGTTGATGTGGGATGCTGGGTCATCGGTCTGGAACCGTTGTGCAGGAGACTTCGACATGTCACATTCTGCGTCAAGACAGGTTAGGACATCCATTTCTACCCAAATGTACGGTGTGTCACCATTGCCGTTGTCGACGATGTAGACATACTCTTCGATCGTGATGGTCTCGCCCCATTCTGGAGGTGTGACGTACATCACGTTCTCAGCTTCACCGTGGCCTCCACTTGTGTGGAAGGTTACGGCCAACATGTGGTCGTAGGTGTATGGGCCTTGGTCACCGCCAGCACCGACATTGACCTCAACTGGTACGTAGGTACCGGTCAAGACGTTGTTGATGCCTTGGAAGTCGAATCCAACGACGTCGTCGAAGAAGTAGTCAGCGACGAGTTCACGGACGTTCTCAACACGAACACCGATTTCCTGCGTTGCAACACCTTGTTGGTAGTTTGCAATTGGCATAACCGATTGGTCGTAGTTCGGGACGTAACTTGGTGCAGTTGCAGTATCCTTGAGGACAAGGCGGATCTGACAGAAGTCGGAACCACTTGGTCCAATTTGGTGGATACCGTTGTTGTTCAAGTAGTCAATTTCCCAAGCGTTAGCAGTTGTTGTTGCATCAGGGACGAGGGTAAAGACGAGGTTGTCTCCAACAATTTCGGTGCTGAAGTAGTTCTCGTATGTACACTGGTCGGTTGATTCAACAGTCCATGTCAAGTCACCAGGGTTGTGATCAACGTCGTACTTGACTGCAGACAAGTCGTAGGTCAAGTTGTTGGCGTTGGTATCATCTTCCATGAGGCTGATGGACCATGGTGCAACTGGAGTGGATCCGTTTGCTGCGGTAACAACGACACCGTCGTTGACGTTCCAGTCGAGGACGACTGGAGCATCGTTCACTGGGCTGACTGAGAAGTCAACTGTGTAAGCGTCTGCGTCTTGGTTCTCTGCACCGTCATCACTGAGTGTGAGAGTAACCGTACAGGTGCCACCAAGTTCGTTGGCAGTGTTCTCTGTGATGGTCAACTCGTTAGCAGTGACGGATACACCGAATGCAATACACTCGGTTGGTACGGATGCACCCCATGTGTAGACTTGTCGAACAGGGCTCTGCTCGTTGTCCATGTCACGGATGTATGACTTGCTTGCGTTGGAGATGTCTCCAAGGAACTTGGAAACGCTGCCGAATCCTTCAGGAACGATGTTCGTGTAAGATCCGTCGTCAACGAATACAGGCATACAATCAGCACGCTCGTAGTTACAAATCTCTGGCTTGTCGTTGATGTTGTTCACCGTCAAGGTCATGTTCTTAGTATCGGTCAAGCCGTTGCTGTCCGTTACAATGAACTCGAACTCGACAGTACCGAACTGGTCATTGAGAGGTGTGATGGTAACAGTGTGACCGTTCTTGTTCCAGTCGACCAAGACGTTGCTGTGAGCAACGGTTGTTCCTTCTGTAACAGTCCAGGTGAGATCTGCTTCAGCATCTTGTACGTCATCAGCGAGGTTGGTCAAGGAGATGGTGTAAGCACCACTGTCCTCATCAACTGCATCATCAGCGAGAGCAGCCTGAATTTCAGGACATGCACGCTTGATGTCGATCGTGAGCTCTTGGTTGGTCGCCATCGAAACAGCGTCAACAGTAGCCCAGTCGTATGCACAGTCTGCCTTGGTCTTGATCATCACATCGTAGTCCTTCGCTGCTCCAGCAGTTGTGGAACCCTTGTAGGTACGGTAGACAAGAACCTCGTCGCTAATGCTTCCAGTTTCAAGATCGTCGTGTGTTGTCTCAACAGAGATGTACTCTCCGAGTGATTGGACACCGGTTGTAACAGTCTGAGTTGGGTGAACAGTATCGATGTTTGCTGAACCGTCTTGGACGATAGCAACGATGTTCACTGCGTCAGGTGTACCACCAATTCGGCTGAATGGGATTGCGATTTCGAAGAAACCAGCGGTTGTTGTTCCCAAGTCAGCATCGACTGCATCCGTGGACAAGGAGCTTGCACCCCAGCCAAGGAATCCATTGGAGTAGAGGTCCATGTTGGATTCACTGGTTGCCCAGAACAAGTAGTCTGCTTGAACCGGTAGTGTGTGCGCACCGTTGAGGTTGTAACCGGTGTTGGTTCCGCCAGCAACGACATCGAGGTAAATCAAGAGGTCGTTGTTGGTGAGATCTTCTCCGGTCATACCGATGTAGAGTGCATCACCCTCACTGTATGTGACATAGAAGTCGTTGGTTCCGTCACCAGAAATCAATCCAGGCATAGCATCGTCGGATGGGTTCAGTGGTGTACCACCAATCCAATCCGAGTTGTCACCGTCTACAGCCATGATGTCAGGCTGGAAGGATGGTGAGACGTATGCGGCTCGAGTTCCGTCTGTGGAGACCAAGGTCATACCTACAGCGGATGCAGCACCATTGAGATGTGTTGCATCAAGGCTGAAGAGGTTCGCTTCGTCAATGGTTGCGGAAGATACAATGTTGATCTTTGCTGCATCGAGCGAGTTACCGATACTGGTAACGTAGGCGTTCGAGCCAGCGTTGATTTGCGTTGTAGAAGCAGACCAAGTCAAGTTCTCGACTGATCCAACCGACTCGACAGCATGGAGTGCTGTTG
>MDSX01068353.1_pt1 | contig 19592 bp, 22 predicted proteins | sample 811141 | NCBI WGS metagenome assembly MDSX01 (sample SAMN05326642, study PRJNA326480) | marine metagenome | isolation source: seawater | place: Atlantic Ocean: South East | collected 2010 | reverse complement strand
TTTTTTTATTTGTCATTAAATAAAAATGCTATAGATTTATTAAAAATAAATACAGATAAAATAAATTGGATAAATTTATCTAAAAATATAAATGCTATTTCATTAATAAAAGAAAGAATTTTATATGAAAAAAAATATTCTAAAGAATTTAATAATTCATATAGTAAATATTATAATGAAATTAATATAAATTATGAATTTTATTCTATAGAAAATAGAATAGATTGGATTTATTTATCTAATAATAAAAATGCTATAAATTTATTAAAAGAAAATCAAGATAAAATAGATTGGAATGAATTATCATTAAATAAAAATGGTATAACATTATTAGAAAATAATTTAGATAAAATAAATTGGAATAAATTATCTGAAAATAAGAACGCTATAAAATTATTAAAAAATAATTTAGATAAAATAAATTGGAAAAATTTATCTAAAAATAAAAACGCTATAAAATTGTTAGAAAATAATTTAGATAAAATAAATTGGTATTATTTATGTCAAAATAAAAATGCAATAAAATTATTAGAAAATAATTTAGATAAAATAAATTGGTATTATTTATCTCAAAATAAAAATGCAAATGATTTATTAAAAAAAAATAAAAATAAAATTAATTGGTATGGATTGGTATTTAATAAAAATGCTAATAATATACTTGAAGAAAATAAAAATAAAATTAATTGGAATGAATTATCATTAAATAAAAATGCTATAAATTTATTAAAAAATAGAATTAAATATGAAAATAAATTATCTGATAAAGAATATACAGAATTAAAAGTATGTAGTAATTATTTAATAAATTGGAATAAATTATCAACAAATATAAATGCTATTGAAATATTGGAAGAAAATCAGGATAAAATAAATTATAATTGGTTATCAATAAATCCTTCAATTTTTAAGGATGAAGATATTCCGGTATAAAAAATGATAATATTAATAATAATAAATATAAAATGAATAAATTATTTGATAATTTACCGATTGATCTTCAAAATGAAATATATAAAAAAATAATTTATTCTCAAAATAAAAATCTTCTTAAAGAAATTGAATCAACAAGGTATTACAATTGTTATAAAGAGATATATAAAATATATGGTGAAGAAAAAAAATCAATTGGACTTAGTTTAAATAAAACTCAATTATTTTTAAAAAGTAAAAATAATTATTTACAATCTGAACAATTAGGTATAATTATAAATGATATAATAGATAATAATAAATAAAGACTTTATTTAATATTATCAATTAATTTTTTAATATTATAATTGGGTATTAATATATTAATATCTAATTTTTCACGAGTAGTTGGACTTATAAAATTTTTATTTTTAAATAATTCAATAATTGATGTTTTATCATATGTATGTCCATCACTACATATAATTGGATCTTTCATTAATTCTAAAGATATTGGACAATATAGTTCCGATGGTATTTCTTTTTTTTTCATGAATGTTAATTCTAAATTATCACCTTCATAAAATATTAAACGTTTTTTTGAAATTAATTTATTATCATTCCAAATACATTTAAATCCAGTTCCATTATTATATGTTATTGTTCCTGAACCATTTTTTCTATCTTTATCCCAAACTGTATCAATAGTATAATTATTTTTAGAATCATAATATATACCTTTATCATGTTTTAAACCATCAAAAAAATTACCAGTATATGTATCATTATTATTATATTGAATAAAACCATGACCATTTCTTTTATTATCAACAAAATTTCCAATATAAGTGAAAGATGTTTTATTATTTTTTTTATCATAATAAAATGAAAAATTACCTTCTCCATTAAATAAATTATTTTTAAAAGTGCCTTTATATTTTATATATTCATCTTCATATATTCCTTCATCTGTTTGTTGATTATTTTTAAAAAATCCAATTCTTTTTTCATTTTTTGTTATTAAAGTTCCTTTACCATGATATAAATTATTGATCCAAAATCCATCATATTCTGGAATTGTTTTTGATATAGCTAAATTGAAATATTTTCCATAACCTTCTTTTAAACCATTTTTCCAATTACCACTATATATTATATAATTATTTTTATCATATAATATACCTTCACCATTAAATTTACCATTTAAAATTTCACCTTTATATATTATTTTATTATTATAATAAAATCTACCATTTCCTGTTAAATAACCATTATTAAAACTACCATCATAATATAATTTATTATTTTTTTTTAAAATACCTTTACCGTGTAATAATCCATTTTTAATTTCTCCTTCATATTTATAAATATCATATTTTAAATTATTTATATCATAATATAAATAATTATTTGATATATTTTCAAAAATTGAAATACCTATTCCATTAGGTAATCCATTTACCCATTCTCCAGTATATTTTATATATTTTTTTATACAAGTACCAAAACCATTTGGTAATTTAGTTTTTTTATTAAGTTCACCAACATAATATTTTCTAATTTGTTTTTGATTTTTTAAAGATCTATAACTAACTTTTAAATCAGATAAAAATTCAAACATTTAAAATTTATTAAATGATATATATCATTTTTTATATTTAATAAACTATATTATTAAAATAATATCTTATGATAATTCATTGAAAACAATAATTAATAAAAATTTAAATAAAATTATTACCCTCTATTATAGATAAAATAATGGAATCTTAAATTTTTATAATAATAAATCACAAAAATTTTTATAATTATCTATATTATCTAATGACTTTTGATCTTGTATGAATTTTATACGTTCATGTGGTAATTTACCAACTAAATTATAATTAATAAATGCTTTATGTATAACAAATGGTATTGTTTTTCCTAATATTTTATTATTATCAAATAATTTTTTAATTTTTTCAATAATTTCACCTGGAAAATAGATCATATCTAAATCATTTGAGATACATTTATCAATATATTTTAATGGTATTTCTATTTCAATTAATGTTGTAAATATTTTATCATTATTTTTATACATAATTTTTATTAATCTTTTACCATAATAATTAGGATTAATATTTGGTATAAGAATATCAGTATATATTAAATCTTTTCTTGTTTTACTTAATTTAGGTTTTGTTATTAATGGATAAATTTCTTGAATTTTATTTAAAATTAAATCTTTATTTTTATCTGTAAATAATTCATTAGTTAACGGATTTATAAAATCTTTATTTTCTTTAACTGAATCATTCCAAAGTTTATATATATCTTTTATTAAAAATATAGTTGCAAAATTACTATTTTTTGAATCATCTGTTATTTTAATTACATTTTTTAATTTTGATTTATTCATATCTTCCCATTTTTCATTGGATATTATATCATAATCATTTCTAACTTTTCCTGTTTTTTTATCAAATATATATTGTAAATAATCTTCTTTTGTTATATTAAAAGCTTTATAATATATACGAGAATATGTCGATCCTTTTGGAGAAGAACTATCAGATTTTGTATTTGTATTACTACTTATACTAATTGATAATGAATTATCTTCTATTTTTATTTTTTCATTTAATAATTTATCAATTATATATAATTGTTGATTTATTAATTCTCTATTAAAAGCGTTAAATATATTATTTTTAATTAAATTTAATGTAAAAAATAATGCATAATATTTATTATTATAATTTTTTATATTTTTATTAAAATCAGATATATTATTATTATTATCTGATTTTATTAATATTTCTCTTAAATATTTTGAAGCAATTGTTAAAACAAATTTTGTATTATTGTCATCATTTTTATAATGATTTTTTATAAAATAAATTAAATCATCTTTTGATAAATTTATATTATATATTGGTATAAATTCTTTTATATTTTGTTCTATATCTTTAAATTTTATAATATCTTTATTATTTAAATTATCATTTATATATTCATTAATATATTTTAATTCTTTATCATAATCTAAATTATTTTTAAAAAATATTGACATATCATTATATAATGGTAAATTTATTAAATCATATGCATCTATTTTTTTTAATTTTAAAGAATCATCTGATGAATTAACTAATTTTAATAATTCTATACATTTATTTTTTGCGAATTCTATATTTTCTATCTTACTTAAATATCCATTTGTTTTTGGATTTTTAATTTTTTTTAAATTATTTTGTTTATATTCATCATAATTTTTTAAAAAAGTAATACATTGTTCTTTATTTAATATTAAATTTTCCATTTATATATTTATATATTTTAATATATAAAAATTATTATTAATTAATATTAAAATGGATAAAACACCAATTGAAATAAAATTAATGAATGATTTAAAATTTATAATAAATTTAAATGAAGAAAAATCTAAATTATTATATAATTCAAGAAAGATAGTAAAAAATCAAAAAAAATTAATAAATGAATATATAAATGAAATAAAAAAAAAGGATAATATAAATATTGAATTAAATAATAAAATAAATGAATATATAAATAAAAATATTGAATTAAATAATAAAATATATGAATTAAGCAATAAATTTGAAAATAAAGATAATTATAGATTACATATTATATAAAAATTAAAAAATTAAAAAATTAAAATGGGAATTGGTAAAAAATGTATTATTAAAAATTGTAATTTAGAAGCTTCTTATAATTGTAAAACTTCTAATATTCGTAAATATTGTAGTAATCATAAAAGACCGGATATGATTAATATAGTAAGTAGAGAATGTGTATTTCCAGATTGTTATAATTTAGCTTTATATAATTACAAAGAATATTATGGATTAGGAAAATATTGTATAAAACATAAACTTATTAATATGGTTAATGTTTCTAATTTACCATATTGTTTAGAATGTGATAAAAGAGCATCTTTTAATTATAAAAATAAAAAACGACCTTTATATTGTGTAGAACATAAAGAATCTGATATGATTGATGTATCATCTAAACAATGTTTAAAATGTAATAAAAGACCGTCATTTAATTATAAAAATGAAAAAAAAAACACTATATTGTAAAGAACATAAATTACCTGATATGATTGATATTAAAAATATAAATTGTCTTGAATGTAATAAAAGAGCTTCATTTAATTTTAATTATGAGAAAAAACCTGTATATTGTAATACACATAAATTACCCGAAATGATTAATGTTGTTAAAAAAAAAACTTAGTAATTTTTATAAAACGTAATACAATTACATCTGTTCTATTAAAAATCTGTGTAAAATAAATCATCAATTAGATCATGATATTTACATCTTACAATATCATCAAAATTATAAAGAGTATTAAATGAAATTAAGTTATTTTCAATTTTTCTATAAACTAAAAACGTTTGTATTTATTACTAAAAAAATTTACTTTAATATAGTTTTTAAGGTATTTAATAATGTATCTATACAATAATTATTTTATTATAGCATTTAGATAATAATTACCTAACAAAAAATAGGATAAATAATTAAATTATAAAAGTATTTTAATATATTCTGGTAAATTTGTTGGTATATCTTTTTTTCCTTCTTGAGAATTAAAAATTTTTTTAATTTGTTCAAATTTATCATTCCAATTTAAAGATTCCCACCCCGAATCTGTTATTTTTAAACGTAATTCTGATGATGTAATTGAAGTCATTATGTTACGAACTATATTTGTTATATTTTTATTATAGATATCAAAATTGAGTTTATTTCTTTCAATTAACTCATTTTTAATATATATAATTGAAGTATAATCCTCGTTAGACGAAATTTCTTCAAGTAAACTTCTATCAAATAATTTAGGTAATTTTCTATCAATAAATTCTATTTTTTTATCGTGTTTTATGATTAATCCTGGAAAGCTTTCAATATGTTTTTTAAATTTAATAAGACGATTTTTAAGGTCTTCTAATTTATCTTGATTTTTATTTTTTTCTTTTAATAAAATTTTAACTTTTTCAAAATTCGATTCGAATTTAGTTAAAAATATATAAGAATTTATATTAAAAAATGTTATTTCTTTTATAAATTTTTCAATTTTTGAACTATTAAAAATTTTTTCTTCATTTTCTGAAAAACTAATAGGATTTTTGTGTGTTTTAGTACATAAATTTCTTACTTTATCGCAATGATATTTAATTTTAAATTTATTTAATTTTAAACAATCATTATCATCATTACATTTTTTTATATTTGAAGTTTTTAAACTTGACCTTGACATTTATTATATATTTATATAAAAAATGAAATTATATATATTATATAATATATGTTTGATTTGAAATATTATAATAAAACTTTACATAAAATAGAATTTGAAAAATTAATTAAATCAAAAGGATTAATTCCAATTGAAGATTTATCTCCATTAGGAGGATTATGTTATAATCAAGAAACTATTAATAAAACAAAAAAATTACTTAATTTAGATAAAAATAAAATAGTATTTTGGAAATTAATTAATGAAATTGATAAAAATAAAATAAAAGAAAATTTAATAAAAAATGATAATGAAAATTTTTATAATATTGATTATAAAAATTTCCTAAAATCTGAAAATAATGAATTATTAAAATTAATTGATAATTTTCAAAAAAAATATGATAATTCAAAACATTCAAATTTTGCATATATTCAATATAATGATAAAATAGCATTTCCTTTTGATATTAGTTATAATGTATTAAAAATTCCTTTATTTAAATTAATAGATAATGATATAGAATGTTCAATATGTTTAGAAATAGATAATTTTAAATATACATGTATGTATTGTTATACAATAGTATGTAAAAAATGTAATAATTTATTAAAATCGGAATGTTCAATTTGTAAAAAAATAATTAAAATTGATGAATTTTAAATTATATTATAAATATAATTTAAAACAATAATAATAAATATTATAGTAATAATACAATATAATCTTGTAAAATTATTATTATTAATTAATCCAAATAGGTTAAATAATATAATATTTAATAAACTATATAAAAGTAGTAATTTTGCAATATTTTTTAATATATATTTTTTGGATGTATAAATTTTATTTGATATATTATATAATACCAAAGCTATAGATAATGAAACTAAAGAATTTCTATTACTTGATAGAATATCACCTAATGATATATTATACATTTATTTATTTATTATAAAGATAAATGTTTTATTTTAGGAATAACTCTTGTAACTGAATTTTTTAATTTAGTTTTTCTATTTTCTTCAAATATTTTTTTAATTAATTCTTCTCCTGATATATTATTAAATTCTAACATTTTATTTTTAATATCATTAATTTTTAATGGTATAATACTTTCTTTTTGTCTTGCTTTAATTTTTGAATTATCTATAGATATATCATTATAATCATATTTATACATAAAATTTTGAATATAAATATTTAATGTAGATTGAAATTTTTTACGTTCTCTAATAGCAATTGATAATTTTTTAATTTGTTCATCTAATTTTAACCATTCTGACATTTTATTTTTAAAATCATCTAATTCTTCTTGAGATGGATTTTTTGATTCTAATGTCGAATCAATTAAATCTTCATCAATATTTGACATTTTTATAATTTAAATATAATTTTATCTTTAAATAAAACATTTTGATAAAAAATAATTAAATATATTTTTAATTGAATAATTATTATTTTTTTCTAAATTATTATAAGTTTCAATATTATTAATTATATATTCATCACCAATCATTTTATTTATTATTTATTAATTTTTAAATTAATTAAATCGTTATATATATATGGTATATTATTAATTTTTATATATATATTAATAAAATAATATTTTAAATCATCACAATATAAAATAACTAAAGGTTCATTTAAATAATTTTTATTTAAATAGATATCACATGTATTAAAATAATCTTTAATATCTCCTCTGTGTATTTCTTCTAATGAATTATAATGTGCTCTATGTCTAATTATTATAAAACTAATATTAATTAATTCAGATGCTGCATATATATCAGCATGACCAGTATTTATATTATCAATAATATTACTAATTAATTCTTCTTTTTTTTCATTTTTAATTATATGATCAATAATTATTTTATTATTTGTTTTGTCACTTTTATTTAATATTTTACATATATTTTTTTTATTATCAATTATTCCTAAAAATAATTCTATATTTTTTTCATTATTTAAATATAATTTAATAAAATATTGTCTATGATATTTAATATCTTCTAATTTATTTGTAGAATTTGTAAATATTATTAATTTATTAAATAATTTATATAATGAATCATTATTATAATTAATATTATCAATATATTGTATATTATATTTACTAAATTTTAACCATTTTTTTGGTAAATTTTTTAGTTCTCCAATACATATATCAATATCTTTAAAAATTAAATTATTATTAATTGAATTTTCATTAATATTATTACCTTCATTATATTTATAATAATCTGTTCTATATTTTGTTGGTAATAAAATTTTAGGAATATTTGTATTATTTTTAAAAATTTTATTACTAAATATTAATCTTCCAAATTTATTTTCTTCTACAATTTTTGACATAAAAATTTTATTAAAATTAAAACTATTATACCATTTATCAATATCTTTATAATTATTAATTTCTTCTAATAATATTTTTATAATTTTTAATTCATAAATATTTTTAATATCTTTAATCCATTTATTATGATAATCATATTTTTCATATATATATTTTGCTATTTTTAATATTGATTTATTTTTATTATTTTCATTATTTAACATTTGTGTATTATAAAATAATATTGCATCTTCATAATGTTTTATATTTATTTTATTATCTATTATAAAATTTGAATCATTTATTTTATTTTTTAATTTACTATTAATTTCTATATTATTAATATTATTATTATTAAATAAATATTTATCATATAATGATATATTATTACATTCAATAATTTCAATTAATTTTGATAATATTGAAGTTTTTAAATTAGAATTAAGTATTAAAAATAAATTATTATTTAATAATAATGTAGAAATAGTAATATTTGTATTTAATAAAATGGATTTTATTTTATAATTATCTAATTTATTTGAATTAACATATGAAATATAAGATTTTAATAATTCTAATGTTTTATTATTTTCAATATTATTACATAAATTATTAAAATTTGATAATTTATTATTAATATCAATTCTTAATATATTTTTTTCTAAATTTTGAGATTTCATAATAATAGGTTCATATATTCCATTATTATCATATATACATATATATGTTTTATCTTTTTTATTTATTAAATATTCTAAATCAATATATGAAGAATAAAATGGACATAATAAATGTGATTGATTATTTTTAAATTTCCATACATATAATATATCTTTAAATAAAATTGATATTATAGAATATATATAATGTGGATTATCAATTTTATTTAATTCTAAATATTTTATATATCCAACAAAAGAATACCAAATTTTATTTTTAATATCATTATTAAAATCTATATTTTTTTTATAAAAATTTTCTTTAATTTTATATTTATTTTTTATATTATTTGATATTTTTAAAAATTCTTTTATAATTTCACCATTTTCTAACATTATATAATCATTAAAATTTATTTCATTTAATATTTTATTTATTAATTGTTTTCTTGATAAATTATATAAATAACAAATTACATCAATTATATCTCTTTTATTTTTATCAATTTCAATACCTTTTCTAAATACACATAATGTTTTCTTTTTTAATAAATTATCTTTACAATTTACATCTTGATTTAAAAAATATAAAATTTCTTTTGGAACTGTTGCATATCTATTTGGTTGAACTATATCATTATTTGTTAATATATATTCAATTTGACTATTTGATTGAATTTCTGTTGTTTCTTTTTTTTCTTTATTTACATGACAACATGGTTTTTCTATATTTGTTTTTTTATCTATTTTTTTAATAACTAAATGTTTTTCTAATGGATTTTTTAATCCTAATGTTGGACTTTTTAAATATAAATTTACTGGATTTTCACCATTATTACATCCTTTTTCTTTATTCATTAAAGGAGTATCATCTTCTGGACACCACCATCTTGGACAAAAATATATATTATCATTTATTTCTACACTATTATCAACTTCTTTACTATAATCTTTAAATCTTTCTTTTGTCATTCCCATTGGTTGTCTATCTTTTAAACAACTTCTCGCATAACCATCCATAAATAATTTTGAATCTAATGATTTTAATATTGCTATTTGACTTGTACCTCCACCACTTAAACTATTATCTGAATCATTATCTATTATTATATCTAAATCTTCTGATGATTCAGATTCATTTGTTTTTGTTTCTATTCTTTTTATTGATGATTTTTTTGTTTCTTCTTCTTTTTCTTCTTTTTCTTCATTTTTAATTAATTTAGATGTAGTACTTATATTACATAATTTTGATAACCAATATATCATATATTTTAATTCTAATGATGTTGATATATAATCTATATCAAATATTATATTATTTGATCCAGATTTTGTATTATAATTTAATTTAAATATTGTTAATTCTTTTTTATAATTTAATTTTATTATATTTTCTTCATTTTCATTATTATTTATACCTATATTATCTATTATATATTCTATATCTTCTTTTGTTTTATCTTTATAATATTCTATTAATTTTAATATTATTTCTTCTTTATTAAAACCTTGATTTAATAAATTTTTAATATAAGTAGTATTATCAATTATTATATTATTTGTTATTGTTCTTAAATATATATATTCTATTTGTTTAGTTTTAATTTTATCTATTATATCTTCATATATATTTATATTTTTATTAAATTTATTTATTGAAAAATTTGATTTATTTAAAATTATTTGACATTTTATATTATTTTCTTTAAAAATTATATCATTATCACTTTTTATTATTTTATTTATTAAAATTTTTATTTCTTTTAATTTTTTATTTATAAATTCAAAATTATATTTATATTTTAATTGTAAATTAAAATTTATTATTATATTTCCTGTATTTTCTATTTTTATTTGATAATAAGATTTGTTATCTAATCTATTTAATATTAATAAACATTCATTATTATATATATTATTTTCAATATCTAATAATGCTATATTTTTAATATACCAATCTTTTACTAAATTATATTGTTTATTTAATGTATCATATATCCATACTATACAATCTAATTCTTCATTATTATTTTTTAATATTTTTTCTGTATCTATATTTTCATAAATATATTTTATACTTTTATTTAATTTTACTTTACTTATTAAATTATAATTTATTAAACTAATTGAACTAAATTTTATATTATCAGTTTCAGATAAATTTATTAAATTATTATTAAAAATATTATTTTTTTTTATTTTATTATTAAAATAAAAATTTTTATCTAATTTTTTTGGTAAATTTACTAATTTTATTAAATTTATTTCTTTAAATAAAAATATATCTAATGAATATGTATATTCTATATTTGGTGGTGCTACTTTTTTATCTAATTTATTATATAAAAAAGGATTTATTGATGGTTGATTTATATTTGTTGTAAATTCAATACTATTTTTATTATCAATATCCCATATATATATATCAGTTGTTTCAAAAAAATTATATATTTTTTTTATTGCTTCACTTATTTTATCATCTTGAAATATATTTTCAATATAATGTATTTTTTTTTTTTCATTTGTTATCCATTCAATTATTTTTATTTTTTCATTTGGATTTATAAACATATCTTTATTTACTTTCTAATGAAATAATAAAATATGTTAGATCAAAAATTTAAAAGACTTTATGAAAAATTTCAAAATAATGATAAAACTGAAGAAACTGAAGAAACTGAAGAAATAGAAGAAATTACAAAAGAAAATGATATTTTTAATATTAATTCTCCTTATTTATGGATTATAATTAGTATATTTATTATTATTATTATATTTGTTATTTTATTATTTTTTTCAAATAATAATACTAAAGAATATACTAATAATGATAATGATAATATTAATAATATTAAAAATGATAATTTAAATTATGATAATACAATTAATAATACACCTAATTACACACCTAATTATACACCTAATAATATATCTAATAATACACCTATTAATACACCTATTAATACACCTATTAATACATCTAATAATAATACATCTAATAATAATACATCAAATAATAATTTATTGAATAATAATAATGATTATGATTATGATAATAATGATTATAACAAATTATTACCTCAAAAAAATATATAAAAAAAAATATATATAAAGGTATTCTTTTATTTGAATAATAATGAATACACAAAATATTGAAAATAATACAAATAATGAAAATTTAATAATAAAAAAAAAAAAAATTATTATTGCTATACCTGGTGATAATTTTTCTTCTAAATTTTTAATTGCATGGACAGGATTACTTAATACTTTATGGGAATCAGGTAAATATGATGTTACTATTTCTCCTGGAATTTCAAGTTTTGTAACATTTGCAAGAATGCAAACTCTTGGATTAAATAATTTAAAAGGATTTGATCAAAAACCTTTTGATGGTATTGATTTTGATATTTGGATTACTATTGATTCCGATATTATTTTTACACCTGCTAATGTTATTAAATTAATTGAATCTACTAATCAACACAATGTTGTTTCTGGAATATATAGAATGACTGATTTAAAAAATTTAGCAACTGTTGTAAATTGGGATATTAATTATTTTAAAAAAAATGGTAATTTTGAATATCTTACAGTTGAACAATTAGATGAATATAATAAAAATAATAAAAATAATAATTTTATGAAAGTTTCTTATACTGGTATGGGTTTTATGGCTGTAACTAAAGAAGCATTATATTCAATTACATATCCATATTTTAATTCAGAATTACAAGAAATTATTGGAAATGATGGTAAAATTATTCGCGAATTAATATCTGAAGATGTTGCTTTTTGTAAAAATTTAGAAAAAAATGGACATCCTATACATATTATTACTGATTTAAGAGTAGGACATGAAAAAAAATTACTTATTTAATTTTTTTATATAAAAGAATAATATTATATTATATTATATTATATTATATTAATAATATGGAATATCAATTTAAATTATTTTTAACTTCATTATATAATTTTGAAATTATGATTGATGAAAATAAATTAATTAAACCATATTTATTTTTAAATAAAAATAAAATTAATTTTTTTAAATTTATTAATAAAGATATTAATTTATTAATTAATGATTATATTAATGATGATAAATATTTAACTAAAACAAAATTATTAAAAATACTTAAATTAAATAAAAATATTTCTTTTGATAATTTAAAATTAATTTATAAAACTAAAATTAAAAATAAATATAAAAAAATGATTTATAAACTTAAATAATATATATTATGAATTATTATAATGATACAAATGCTTATTTAGATAGTCAATATGATTTTGATTTTATTTTACCACCTACTAAAATATCAAAACATGCTATATTACGTCAAAATCAAAGAATACCTAAAACACATTTAGGTGAAAAAAACATAAATATAATTAAAAATAATACTATTGTTACTATTATCACTAAAAATAATAATAAAAATATTATTTATTCAGATAGTTTATATCAAGATTTTATTGAATGTGATAATAAAATTATTTCTAAATTTATTGGTAAAAAAGGTGGAAATATAAAAACATTATTGTATCGTGTTAAATCAATTACAAATGATAAAACTATTAAATATAGAATTATTAAAATAAATAATAAAATTAGTAATATTATAATGAGTACTGATATTGAATCTAATTTATCATTTATTAAAAAAGAATTAAATGATTATTTAATTAATTTACCATTATTATAAATAATAATATATTAATTAATTTTATATAATAAATTTTGTTCTATTTTACTTATTAATAAATTTTTATTAAATTCATATGCTTCATCTCTATCATCATCCATAAATACATATGGCCAACCTCTGGTATCATCATCTAACCAATCATGATTTAAATAATCATTTAAATCATAATTTTCATTAATTTTTAATTTTAATAATTCTATTTTAGTTTCAAGTTCTAATATTTCTAAATATAATGGTTCATAACATTTTTCAAATATGTTATCCATTATATCATCTTTTAAAACATCAAAATATAACATCAATTTATTATTTTTTAATGTTATCATTTTTATATAAAAAAATGATAATTTAATATATTATATATTAAATATGTATATTTTATATAGATTAAAAGAAATTTTAGAAGAAAATAAAGATTATTCAAAAGATGAATTATTAAAAATAATTTATAATCAAATAAATTTATATGAATTACAAAAATCTTTATTTATTAAATTTAAATTAAAAGAAAATAAAAGTATAAATATAGAATTAATTATAGATGAATATAAAAAAAAAAGAAATCTGATATTTAAATAAATGTCATTTAATAGATCAAAATATGATGATTGTACTTATAAAAATATTTTAAATAGAAATGTAGGTGTATTAGGATATATATTAGATATAAATAATCATGAACATGTTAAACCATGTAGACATCAATTAGGTTGGTTATCTGGAAATAATGTTAGTCATATTAAAGGTAATGTTATTGATTTAGAATCAGATTTACGTAATCAAACCAGATATATATCAAAATCTACTAATTCTGCATATATACCATCAAATGATGGTTTTATATATAATGATAAAACACAACCAATTAATACTAAACCTTTACATTTAAATGGTTGTCAATCTATTTCATATAAAGCTATATCATTACCTTATGATAATTTTATATCTAATAATAGATGTTAAATTTCTAAATCACATAAATTACATATTTTTATATTATTTTCTTCTCTAATAGGTGCTTTTTGACTACATTTACATCTATTTTTTTTTTTATTAATTATATCTTTTAATATAAGTAATTTTTCATTTTCATTAAATAAAAATAATAAATTATTATATATAATTATTAATTTATTATAATCTAAATTATCAATATTATTATAAATACAATTTAAATAATAATCTAAATTTCTTTCTGACATTATTAATTATATATTATATTTAAATGTCTTTAACTTTTGAAATTGGTTTGGGAACATTTATTATATTTTGTAGTATTCTATTTTCTTATTATATTAAATATTTTTTATATATCACTACATGAAACCATTTTTAATTCATTTTTAATTGGTTTTTTATTTTTAATTTTTAATTTATAATTATCTATATAATTATAAATCCATTTTTTATTATTTATATTTTTTAATACATTTTTATAATTTAACATAAGTATATATTTTATTACTACATATGAATATATATTTGATATATTTTTTAAATCCATATTTAGTATATTTTCTGCTATTTTTTTATTATATTTTATTTCTTTATTTATATCAGTATTTGTAAATTTACATTGATATATTGTTGCTAAAAATTCTATAATTGCTTCATTATAATTTATAAATATTTTTCTATTTAAAATATCATTTTTATATATTACATTATCTAATTTATAAATATAAAAATGATGTAATATTTCATGTAAAATCACTTTACATATTTCTGAATATCTAAATATATATATATATTTTTTTATATTATTAGTTAAATAAGTATAACCACCATTTATACTATATTGATGATCTATAAATTTTCTTTTAATATAATAATCAACTATTATTATATTAAAAGAAAATTTATTATTTAATTCTTTTAATAATAATTTTATTCTTTCTATACATTTTTTTATTTTTTTTATTTTTTTAATATCTTTTTTAATTGAATAAAATTGAATATTAAGAAAATGATTATTATATTTAAAAATTAATTTAGTTTTTTTAAAATAATCAATCATTGATTTATTAATAAAATTATTTTCATTTAGTAAATCATTCATTTATATAAAATAAATATAAAAATATATGAATATAAATATAAAAATTTTTATATTTATATTATTTTATTTTTATATTATAATAATAATTAAATTACTAATAATATTAATATTAATTTTATATTATTATTATAATAATTATATAGTATTCAAATAATTATATTTTTTTGTTATTTAAAATAGAATAAGTTTTATTATTTTAAAATAGAATATAAAACTTTTAGATCAAGAATATTTATTAATTATAAAAAAAAAAATATATATATAACAAATATAAAATGCAATCAAGTATTAAAAATGATGAATGTTCTTATGATGAACAATTAATGAGATCAATGGGACCTGGTTTATATACATTAAATACTTATGGTAATGATTGTGAACCATGTGCACAAGATGTTACTCCTGATCCATATTTTAGATATCAAAAATACGGTTCAAAAACTTGTCCTCCTGGAACAACTACAAATGATGAAAGTGAATTAAGAGGATTAAATTATAAAAATTCAAATTGTTCTACTGATAAATATTTACCTGGTTCATATTCTGCATCTGGATGTAAAATTTATGGAAAATCTGAAAATTGTGGTAATTTTACTGAAGATACAAGATTAAGTAATAATGCTTGTAATTTAAGAGGAACCGGTATTAATAGATTTATTCCATGGTTTGCTGGATGTAATCGTAATCCTCAAGATTATCTTGCTTTAGAAGCATTTGATCATATACCCATTAATGTTAAAAAATTATTTAAAGAAAATCATGTTCCATGTTTAGAAAAACCTGATGAACAATTACAATTTATGCCAGTTGATACTAATTTTAATCCTATTTATAAACCTATTAAAAATGATAATAATAATCCAGCTAATTTATATACTTTTGGACAAAGAACTAATTGTAAAATTTAAATTTTATCATATTCTTTATTCATAAAATTATAAACATAATTTTTATAATCATCAACATTCCATTCTTTTTTACATTCTAATAAATCATATATGTTTATTACTATATCACCACTTTCACCATAAAATAATTTTAAAAAAGAACTTAACATTTCATTATTATACCATTTATGAGTTGGATCTATTTTATAATTTTTATATTTTATTATCATTGGTATTATTTTAAATTTATTTACAAATGAACCTGATTTAAATTTTGCAATATTTTTATTTTTTTCTATTTTTCCACATTCATCTGCAAATATACATAATATTTCTTCATTTTTTTTTCTTTTTTCAACATGTTTTTTTATATCTTTAACTGTATTATTTTTTTTTGTCATTAAACTATTACATTTTTCTTCCAACAAATATTTAAAAAATGGCATTTTATTTGGTAAATTATCATTAAATAAAAATGATATTGAACCTTCAGTAAGTGCATATAATATAAAACCATCAAATAAACTTGTATGATTACATACTATTAATACTTTTTCATCACTATTTAAATACTTTTTTAATATATCTAAATTATTTATTTTAATATTTGAAAAACCTATTATATATACAACTATATAATTAAATAAATAAATATATTTTTTAATTATATTTTTTGGTATTAAAAATATTAATAATATTAAAATTATATATATAATTAAAAAAATAATAAAACCTATTAACATTTTTATATATTAAATTATTTTAATAAATTACATAAAAACTTATTAATACATAAAGATTATTTAAACATTAAAAATTATAGATTAATGAATGTCTTTAGACGACGGCAATTTAGAAAGTCAATTAATTCAAGATCCACTTATTACTTTAGGCACAACTTCTAATTTTTTACATAATGTTTTTACCAATGAAATTAATATTGGTAAATTTTCTATTTTTGTTGATCAAGATCAACTTAAAAGAAAAAATACAATTACAAATGAAATTAATGAATTATCTGAAAATCTTATATCATTAGAATTAAGAAATTATAAAAATTCTAATTTTAATAAATTACCATTATTTACTGATTCTGATACTGTTTATCTTGTAGATTTAACAAATGATTTTTTTCTTCCCAGTTCAAATAAAATTCCTTCACAATATAGTGTTTATTCTATTATTAATCAAACATCTAATTATTTTCAAATTAAATATGATTATTTAGAATCTAATTTTAATTGGATTGAAAGATTTCAAAGTATTAATTTAGAATATTTAGAAGAAAGATCTAATTTTTTAGATTTAGGTTTTAAAAAATTAACTGTTAATTCCAATATTATTTATGATACATCTATACAACTTGATGAAGGTTATAATTTTCTTTTAGTATTTTCTAATCAAATTTATAATGATATTGGAGAATTAGATCAAAGTCTTTTTGCAAGAAGATCTGAATTAGCTGTAATTGCAGGAGATATTACTGAAATTGCAGATAAATTATTAGATTTTGATAGATATTTAGATTCAATTACTGAAACCAGATTAGTTATTGAAAATTTTCAAGGTATTTCAAATTTAGATGAATTAAGTGAAGAACAAGAAAATTACTTATTAAGTAATGTTAAAATTCAAATAGCAAATACACTTAATATTGGTGTTAATGTATTAAATGATCTTAGATTAGAAGCAGGTAGTGTTATTGTTGCTTTTGATATTAATTCAACTAATTTAGAAGGTGCAAACACAACACAAGAATTAGCATCAAAAATTCAAAATCTTATGGATGATTCGTCATTTAGATCTTCAGAAATTGGAAGAAGTATTACTGAAATTAGAAAAACAGATTTACCTAAAATTATTAATGAAAAAGATCTTAAAAAACATTCTAATCATATTTTTAAACTTATTAATAATAATTCTATATATTTTAATAACACATTTGATATTATTTCATCAGATATTAATATTACTAATTCTAATATAATTGATACTAATTACAAATTTGATTATTTAAATACAAATAATAAATCTATATTTTCTAATATTAATTCTAATATTAATTTATTAAATACTAAAGTTAATTTAAATTCTAATTTATTTTATCAACATAATAATGATATAGTTTTAGCAATGACTCAAATTATTGATGATGTAGATTTTAATAAATTAGATAAATCTTTATTTAATCAATATAGTAATCAAGTTTATTTAAATAAATTAGATAAATCTTTATTTAATCAATATAGTAATCAAGTTAATTTAAATAAATTAAATAAATCTTTATTTAATCAATATAGTAATCAAACAAATTTAAAGATTAATTTAAATTCTAATTTATTTTATGAACATAATAATGATATAGTTTTTGCAATAACTCAAACTATTGATGAAAGATTTAATATTTTAGATGAAAACAAATTAGATAAATCTTTATTTTATAATATTAATTTTTCTGAAGAATTTGAAAAAATTGAAAGTAATGTATCTATTAAAAATTTAAGTATAACAAATGATATGTTACAAGGTAATATATCACATGATAAATTAAATTTAAATTATACTACAAAAACATATGTTGATTCATTAATTAATAATTATTATAATAAAAAATATATTGATAGTAATATTTTATTAAAATCAGATTTAAGTTTATATTCAAAAACTACTGATATTAATATTAAAATTAATAAAATTAAAGATAATATAAATTCATCTAATTATGTTTCAATTCCATATTTAAATGAAAAATT
>MDSX01010483.1_pt1 | contig 19594 bp, 19 predicted proteins | sample 811141 | NCBI WGS metagenome assembly MDSX01 (sample SAMN05326642, study PRJNA326480) | marine metagenome | isolation source: seawater | place: Atlantic Ocean: South East | collected 2010 | reverse complement strand
GTGAGCAGAACTTGTAGGTAGGCCAGCGGAGATTGATGTGGCCGTACGTCCCGTACCAAGGTTTGTGACGGCAAGAGCGTCGCCCATTTCACTAGGAGCATCTCCAATAACCTGCGTGGCGGTTCCTTGACCAAGACGGCCGGCAGAATCCGCTCCCCAACACTTGACCGAGCCGTTGTCCAAGATGCCACAGGCATGATTGTATCCCATGGCAAGTGAAGATGAACTCGCACTGTTCGTTCCGAACGTGATGTCGGTCATTGGAACATCGACGTACAGATCTGCACCTTCGACACTGGCAGTTAAGTCTTGTATGCCAATTCCAGAATTGTACATACTACCAGTTCCACCAGTAATTGGTCCGTCGATTCGCTGACCTGGAGTAAAATTCCATGCAGGATTTACAGATACGGCCTCTGGCGACCAAATTACGAAATCGATGGCTCCGACTCCGTTGCAGGAGGACGCCATGTTTCCGCAGTAAAAATTAACGATAAATTGGTTCCCGAACATAACGGCGTCGCTTTGAATATTATTTTTCCCCCATGCCACAGTTTCTGCATATGCTGAGCCATTTTCAGTGTTGTACGAGATGAACTTGTCCATGTTGGAAATCCAGACAGTATTTCCGCGGATGCCGAGCAACATGGAATAACTTGATGACGTTCCATGACCGAGGGACGACTGTGTTTGATATGTCGTCACTCTCCACATCGTATCATTGACGAAGGAGTAGTATGCCGTGTCCCATTCACCGACTGTTGATATGCCTGTTCTTAAACCAGAAACAACCAAATCACCACTGGCCAATAGTCCAATTTTGACTTGGACATCATTAGTGCTTGACGTGGAAGACGCTCCGAGAACGAAGGTTTGCGAAATGTTGTGGATGTGCCAATAGGAGGAATTGACAGTACTGTACCCCCACAAGTCGAAAATGGTTGCATCTGAACGCGCTACAAAATACATGTTGTTTCCATCTCGAATGGCAGGTTTACTCTTCATGGCGCTGAACGCATTTTGAGCCACTAAAGCTCCATCCGATGAGCCGTTGTAGAAATCATCCACCATCCAAAAAGAATCGTTTGATGAATCGTAAATCCAGGGCTCGTGACCATGCATTGAATCCTTTTCCCAGAACAGCATCTGGCCGTTCGAGACAAGGCCCTCATACTCGTATGATCCACCTGTACCTTTTGATGGACTTGAAGGAGAAGTATACCATGTCTCGTTCAAGGAATTGAAAATGTACCGTGTTGAGTCCAACGGTATGATTTTGTTTTCAACGACATGGAGATGTTGCAAATCGAGATGATACGGATTCGTTGGCAAACCATCTTCCACAACCCATGTAGATTGATTGTCGACGTTGTAAGCAATAAATTCGGTACCGCTTGGGAGGAATGAAGGGCAGTATGATTGGCACTTCGTGTTGGCGTAGATGGTTCTGCCAATGCCGACGGCTTCTATCAGTCTTTTATTCAAATCTAGGACCGGATAGATGGTATCGTTTGAAGGATTGTAGGCATAAATGTTGAACCAATTGCCCCAGCCGATGGTAGGATTAGTTGGGTTCATCGTGAAGTACGTTAAGCCATCGATCATAGCGATGTAGTCTCCAACTTTTGTGTTACAATTTGATGTTGAAATGCCAGACAGCGTAGGTTGCCAAGCCGTCAAATTGGATGAATTATAGGCATGCGGACAACCATGATCTGAGGTGAAACTGCTTGCAGCCTGGTAGAGAACGGTATCAGAAGACAAGGCAATGAACTGAGAATTTCTTGAGATTCCACCCAATGCTCCATGAGGTGTCCACCAACTGTTGTTTCCATAGACGACCGATGTACCAGTTGAACCCGAGCCGCCCGTTTCCATGACATCATCGGTTTCATCCAACGTTTCTTCACCGTTTGTTAACGAATTCATTGAATCGAGATACCCCACTTGGGTCATCGTGATCATGAGGATTACAAGGACGACTGCTTTGTTCAGATTTGTAGAGCGTGCGCTGACCATGGCCCGACCTGTGGAATGGGGTCAATATTCCTTTACCCTATTATGATAGGTGAAGTTCGGGGCGTTTTTTATGTCCGTTCTGCAATTCAATTCTTTGATCGCATCCGTTTCTTTTCTTGGACGGATTCAAACAACGTCATTGCAAGAGCAAGGTCTTGATTCTGCTTTCGTTCACGGAGGTCCAATTCCTTGCTTCTGAGGATGTCGAGTACCTCTGCTTTGGACGTAGCCTTGTTGCGAGCCATTTCTGCTTCATGCGCTTGATTTCGGTGCTTGTTGTCCCACTCCGCTTCGGAGATCGAACCTTCAGCTTTGATTTGAGCGATACGTGGTTCAACCTTGGCTCGTTCTGTGGCTGCTTTTGCAGCCATTTGCGAGCGAGCCGTGAAGTCGGCTCGGCGTTGCTGGGTGGCCAATTGTGCATCAAAATTAATCTGTTCGCGCTCGGCTTGAATCGATGCATGCTCGGCCATGTTGATGGCATGTTCACGTTCAGCTTCAAGGCGAACCTTGTCCGATTGCTTCCAGGTAATGAAGGTATGATCGATGCTCATCCCAAACGATTCGACCGTACGTCGAAGGGCGAGTGAAAGGCCGATGCTTGCATCTTCGTTGGCTTCTTGAACGAGATCGTCGTTGGAATACTTCTGAATGGTTCGAGCCATGTACGCTCGGGCTTCTGCAAGGAGCATGTTCTGTAGGTCTTGAACGCGAATCTCCATCATACCGTTGGCTGGAAGTTGAATGATACGAGCGATGTGCTCGCGGGTTGCACAGAGGCGAACAGTTGCTTGACCACGAAGCGTTTGATGATCGCTTGATTTCGATGCAAATGGAAGATTCACCGTGTACGGTCCAAGGAACGCAAACAGGTAGGAACGTCGTCGCTTTCCTCCAAACATTCGTCGAAGCATGGACGTGGTTGGATTGGCTCGCATCACTTGCTGGGTCACGATTCCAGCGATGCGTCCGTTTTCCAATACGACGCACACTTCGTTGGGACGAAGTAAAATTGGCGTATTTCGCGGTAGGTCATTATCATGGACAAATCGGGCGATCTGGTCCGGGTCGGTTCTCCATCGGTATGTTTTTTGTGTCATTGTTTCACCTCAGTTTCGTAAGTCGTCAAGCAGACGATTGCGTTCAGCAAAGTGACGGCGTGCTTTGTCAAGCACGCCATCGATGATGTCAAGATCGATGCTTCGGGTTTCAGTATAGGCAGCCACCGTGGCACTCAGATGTTGAGATGCGTGTTCAAGCATGGCGATGGTTTCTCGATCATGTTCGATGAGCTTCTTGTGGATTTTACGAGTCATTCGACGTATTCCGTCGTGTTTTGGTCGCGTTTCTCCAGCGATGGCAAACTGTGCATCTTCTGCGAATGACTTCAGGTTATGCAGTATGAATTGAATTCTATTCATTTCGTATGACTCGCCGTTCGCATAAGCTCGAATCATCCATCGCTCAACTTGGCGATGCACTTGGTGGATACGTCGTCGAACATCTTCTCGTACTGCACGATCGGTTCGACGCCCACGTGTTTGCTCATAGCCTTCATAGGCAGAAATTAACACCTTCATTCCATTAACTGCTGCAGGAATTGCCAGTGATGATGGTTCCATATAGAAGAATATCTCCTTGGTCCGTCTTAATGCTATTGGAACTATTTCTTGAAACCGCGCTTCTTGAAACTGCTTCGCTGACCACCTTGTGTTCGCTGTCCCGACTTACGTTGTGAGCGTGCTCGGCGGTCCCCTGTTCGTGGGCCTGCGGCTTGCTGTTCCTTCTCTGCAGCCTTGCGATCTTTTTGCATTTGACGCCATTGGCCTCCAATGAGTTGGAGAACTTCTTCTTTGGAATTGGCGCCAATCGATTGCTTCGCTCCCGTGCTGCTGACCCAGAGCCGTCCTTCCTTACCGTAGGGACGTTGTGGATGCGAGGTACCTTCCTCACGCTTGATTTTCTTGAGGCCAACTTTGCGAGCTGCAAGATACAATCCTTCGAGATCAGGCTTGAGAACGGATGAATCGCGAGGAACTCTGCGTCCACCACGTCGAGACGTCTTGGCATCAAAGTAACCAGGCCATACACAAATACGGTCTGGATTGTGTTCCATCGTGTCGCCTCAGATTAGCCTCAAGGTCGAGAGGTATCAACCCAACGATGGTGATGTTCACTCAAGGAGTACGCCGTTGATGACGCCGTCCTTGCCAGGTCGGGACGTAATCTTGACGTTGCCTTCACTGGTTTCGATAACTGCGCCCTTCACGAGGATGTTTCGTCGGACGTAGTTTGGATCGGATTCGTTCTGAATCACGTTGATGATGTCTGCGTTGACGGTCTTACCGGTCTTTGGGTTGTTGACCGAGACCTTGTTGGCAGCCATGACACGAACCATGGTGTTGCCACCGGCCTTGCGGTAGATCTTACGTCGTGCTTCTCCAACCAGTGCGAATTGCTTCTCGGTTGAGATTTCAGTTGAGCGCTTGCCGCGTGCCTGTACTCGTCGTCCGCCACTTGCTTTTTTCTTGGAAATTCCATGCCATTGTGCCATGTGTCTCTCTCCTTGCACCGCCACCGACTTGCAGGGCGTATATCAAGGCAACCCTTAGGAGCAACGGCCCGAATACGCCGAAAGGAGTTCACCATCATGCGCAATAAGGCGAGCTTCAATGACATCACCGGGCTTCAATTGGGCGACCCCCTGAGGCGTTCCAGTGTACAACAAATCGCCGTTTGAGACGGGGGCCCAAGCCATCAACGAATTGACTTGTTCGGAGGGAGGAATGCTCATCTCGGAGAGCGACGCTTCTTGCCACCGCTCACCGTTGACATCGCATTCAATTCGAAGGGCGGTGGCAGTAGCGGTTAGTGCTTCGAGTCCATGACGCCAGGGATAGAAGGTGCCGAGGACGGCGGCTTGTCGAAACGTCTTCCCTTTTGACCACGGCAAGCCTTCTGCACGCAATTTGGATTGTGCTGCCCTGTCGGTCAGATCCAGTCCAATGGCGACCGCGTCGATGTCACCATGCTGCGTTAATCGAACAACACACTCCGTCTCAAGATGAACCTCACCGGGATGTTTCGAGACGTGGAGGACATCGGATTCGGTCCGACATCCATCGGGTTTGACGAAAAAGATGGGTTCGAGCGGTTGCTCATTTCCAAGTTCTTTGGCATGGGCTGCAAAGGTTCGAATTGTACACCACACGGCCATAAATTATCCACAGGGCGCCAGTTCTTGAACCGAAGGGTGAAACGGGGTCACCGATTGGGGTTGCTATGGCCAAGGAATTCCAAGTGAAGAAACGCCGCCCTGTGCGACGAAAACACATTGCTCCGTTGTTGAAAGAACTCGAAGAGGGGCTCAACATCGACCTCGCTGTTGATGGTGCTTTTTTGGAAATGGCCAACTATGGACCATGGCAATTGGTCTTTGTCGATAAGGTTGCAAAGACGATCGAAGTCAACGATGATGAAGGGCGACGTTGGGTGTTTCTAACACTACGTGGATTCCTTGAACATCCCGATGCACAACGTTGGGTGGCTGTTGATCATGGTGCTATTCCGTTTTTGATGAACGGTGCCGATTGCATGGTTGCTGGGGTTCACGGTGCTGACGAAGATATCGAAGTCGGTGACCTCGTATGGATTCGAGACAAGGAACATGGACGTCCCTTAGCGATTGGGTGGGCAACCATACCAGGGCATGAAATGGTTGAAGCAAGCAAAGGCAAGGGCATCAAGACCATTCATTGGGTTGGCGACGAATTGTGGGACATGGAAGCATAAGTCAAATAGACAGGGGCTTCCATATTCCACTCATGCGAACCGTCATCGCCTTGACACTCATTGCTCTACTCGCCGTCTCAGCAACCTCCTACGCTGCCAAGACAGCTGGTGAAAACAACGGCCCTGACGTTGATGAAACGCCGTTTGAATCGTACACAGCGACATCACCCTCAGTCTCAGGAGAAACATGGACGCTTGTTGTGGTGATGGATGAGGCACACATGAGCAACAACACGACCTTTGAGATCACGTCACAAATCTGCCTCAACGATGGTGTCTGCGACCCTCCTGTTGTTCAAGAGGTCGACGTTGATGGAGCCACACACACAACCTCGCTCACACCTCCCGACGACCACTCCTACGTCAATTGGAGAGTGAAGGCCATGTACGAAGATGATTCAACGGATTACTTCCCTTACGGCTCATGGTACACCATCTGGTCGAGTTGTTACTACGATGATGGAGGTTACTACGGACCGGATGCTGATGGGGATGGTTGTGCTGGCGAGAGCGAGGACACCCCTGGCTTTACGCTCATTCCTGCGCTAACCGCCATTGGACTTGCGATTGCACTCGCCCGACGTGACTAAGCACAGTGTTCAACAAGTCGCTCGAGGAAGCGACGGTGTTCACCACCCCACATCTGAAGGATGACTGAAAGTTTTGATTTGTCCCCATGCAGCGTTCCTTGGAAGAAGCCAACACGGTCAAGATCACTGTGGACCAAGGGAAGATGCTCATGTTCAATCTCAATGAGTAATCCCTCCTCATGTTTGGATATGCATGTTGAATGATATGTTATGCAATCATCATTCTTCTCGAATTTAACCCTTCGCGACGAGAGAAACGATTCAACCCCCAAGAACAATGCATCCACGTCAATACCGACTCCATCCATTTCGGCTCCATACGAAGCAAGGAACGGTAGATCGGTCTCATTTTGTTCCATCAAATGGTCAAGTCCACGAGCCATCTCGTCTTCATCCATGACATCACGCAGCCTGTGAGAGTTTGGTCCAGCCCACGACGCGCCCATCGGTCGCATCGATTGCAACAGCGAATGTGTGATCCCAGATGCCTTCTTCCCACGTCCGAGACAAGTCAACGGTTGTAGCACCTACCGAGGTACTGGTCAATTGACCGAGAAGATCGTTTGCTCCGTCTCCTGGAACGGCGACGAGGAAGCCGATTCGCGTTCCTTCATAGTAACCTCCATTTGCTTCAAAGACGCCTTCAGAACCGGTCAATTGTGGGAATCGTGCTGTATCGGTCAGACGACCTTCAAGCGTGGAGATGTTGGCGACCGCTGGAAGTGATTCTCGATTGTAGGAAGCCAATTCTTCGAACGAACCTTTGTCCAGATACGTACAGTTCTCACTGGTTGGTTCACCCGTCAATTCGAACAACACCCACCCCGACGTATCGTCGACAGCAACCCAGGAAACGTTCCATTGGGTTGTCGAACCGGTACGCTGATCAAGTCCACGCCAAATGTAGCCTCCATCATTGAGCGCAGCATTTGCACCGCTGGCCGAACCGCCGATGTAGTCAAAGCATTGCATCGCCTTTTCCAATGTGTGCTCACGCATGCTGGAGGCATCAGGCGGGTGAAGCTTGTCTTGTCCACCCCAATCCTCCTGTACGTCATCATCAAGGGCGAGGATGTTGGAACGCGGTCGCAAATCGTAATCTTTTCCGAGATCCAACACCTTTGAGCCACGCGTCAATTTTGTGGATTTGAACGTATGATGCAGTTCCAATTCTCCTTCGGGAAGAAGATAGTCGCCGAAGGCTTCGGAAAACGGAGAGCATTCGGTCTGCAGTGAACCATCGTTGGAAATGATGACATCGACGGTTTGCTGTGTCGCCCAAGGATTGTTTTCTTCGGCCCATATCTCCATGGTTGCCGAACCGAGGCAAAGGCGTTCAACATCGACGTGCGTAGCAGCAATTTTCCATGTCTTATCGTCACCGAGCGTGTCTTGACCAACCACTCGCCAACGCCATCCCAAGCGCTCACCAAATGCATCTTCTTCGATGACATCGGTGGCAAACAAATCTTGCAATTCAATGGGCTGAAGCATCAATGATACGCCAGGCAGAACAACGTCCAGGGTTCCGAGGAGACCGCCAACATCGAAGGTTTTGGCAGAACCTTCGTACGGTTTGTTGTCGATGGTTGCAGTGAAATCAAAGGACGTTGAAAGCGTGGCTTGTTCCTTCAACTCGATGTGTCTCGTCGTCGTGAGAACGGCTTCACCCGGAACGTATGCACCGTCTTCTGCACCGGGACAACTTCCTTGGTTGATGATTGAATACGTGTTTCGACCAATGTCGAAATCGTCGAATTCGTAGGTGTTGGTGATTTCAACCGCAAGCCAATCATTGCTACCGTACGGTCCTTGTGAGCGAACGGCGCCATCGAGGTGGTTTGGTACCGGCGGCAATTGATTGGTTCCTTTGGTGACGCCAAGCGTCCCTCGTCCTTCGTAATCCATGAAAATACGGCAATAGTCATCTTCCGGTTCGAGGAAATTAAACACCAAATCGAGGAATCCCTCGCTGGCCATGATGGCAGGGCGATCGCCAATACCACCCGAAATGGTATATTCCATCGTATCGCCATACCGAAGCGGCTCAGCAGTAAACGGTTCCAATGAGGAATTGATGTACCACCAACCAGCTGCTCCGAGGAACAGTGAAACGATGACGACGGCGATGACCTTTGGGTTTTTGATCATGTCAGCGAGCGTCATGGCATCTTGACGTTTCGACTCAACTGGAGCGAACGCTTCTTCCGGTTCATCATCGACGATGTCAGCGACGAGAACAGCCTCAAGAACGGTATCTTCCTCGTTCGGAGCCTGCTTTTCTGAAACAGATTCATCGTCTTCGATGGAGATGGTGGTCTCATCTTCAAGCGAAAAGACAACCTCTTCCTCAACCGACTCAGCCTCAGGCTCGGACAAACCGACCTCGCTGTGGGATAGACCAGCGTCGAGGAGACGGTCGACCAACTCGGCCTTTTTACCCGAAGTTGGAAGGTCATTGATGACACATAGGGCCTTGAGTTTGGCCACGGTCAGCGATGAAGTTTCATCTGCCATTCATTCACCCCGATTGATTCGATGGCTCATCCCCTATCAAGGATGGTGGTCAATGCGTCAACATGGAGTGCTATTTGCCCGTTTATTCTTCATACGGAACGTAGGAACCGTCCTCGGCTTGAACATACACGGTTTGATCGTAACTACCATCCGGCATCTTACGGAAGAAATAGCCATTCTCAGCGGCCTCAAAGACCGGCTCTGTTGGGGTTGCTTCCGGTTCGTCGGCCGCTTCATCTACGGTTGGAGGGCCACTCGGCCCAGGAGACGACGGTGGCGGCCCTGAGGGACCAGCGGCTGAGGGCGGAGGCCCTGTCGGACCAGCGGTTGCTAGAACTTCTTCCTCGGTTGTCTTCTTGCTCGGTTCAGTCAAAGCCTTGACACCTTCACCATGGCGTTGTGCACCAAGGAATGCAAATCCAGAAAGACCGAGGAACAACACTGCCAAGATTCCTGCCCAGATTTGGTTCGGCCACATGCTTCCATCGATTTCCATTGTTCCTGAGAGCGTGTTGCCTGTGTTGTCCTTGTCCACGTATTCAGCAAACAAGCATTGGCCACCTCCATCAACGTCGAATTCAAACACAAACACTTCGTCAACAATGGGTGCCTTATCGCTGATCTGGTATTGATAATCGTGGGTAGGATTGGCTCGCGAATCTCGCTTAATGTCGAGGATTTCGCTGGATGCACAATCGTCAGAATTCAGCAGATAGACAGCGATTCGCGCATTTGAATTCGTGGGTGGAGCGGTCGCAGTAATCTCAATTTCAATCGGCACATCGGTGAAATCTTCTCCATCCAATGGAGGCCCCCAGACAAATCCGAGGTCTTGCTCGTATGTATCGCCGACTGCCGTTGCTGTGAATGGAAACGGAAACAATGCAAAGCCGAACATTAAGGCGGCTAAACCAAGGTAGAGGAAGACATTCCAACGTGAACGCTTGAGTGCTTCTTGGCGCTCTTCAAGCGTCATCTCTTTCATCGCTTCTTCGTGATGATCCTCAAGCGGCGGGACAGATTCCGTCGTTTCTGGCTCCGGCTCGGCTTGTTGCTCCTCATCGGACATGTAGAAGGCCCAAAACGGCCGAGCATTTGAAATCCTCTCTGTTTTTCTTCTGTTCATGACCGAGTTCCGAGATGAAGCTGGGTTGCGCTTAGCAATCCTTTCTCGCGGTGCGCGCCTGTACTCGACTCGTCGGTTGGTCGAAGAGGCACGAAAACGTGGCCTCGATGTCAATGTTCTCGACCCGATGAGTTTCTCGCTTTTTGTCGATGATGATGGAATTGATGTCATGCATGAAGGGCGTCCTGCGGCCTTTGACGCCGTCATTCCCCGTATCGGCCATTCGATCACACGCCATGGTGTTGCGGTGCTTCGTCATCTTGAACAAATGGGTATCTGGACCGCAAACACTGGACAAGGCATTCTGCAAAGCCGAGACAAACTCCACGCTTCACAACTGCTCGCTCGAAACAAAATCCCTGTTCCTCGGACCGTTTATGTTCGAGACACAGCTGACATTGAGCATGCAATTGAGGCCGTTGGCGGCCTCCCTGTGGTTGTCAAAGTGACCGAAGGTACGCAAGGACAAGGTGTGTTCCTCCGCCACACCTATCACGAAACCCGCAACCTCGTCCAAGGTCTTCTGCACACCAAGAAGGCCATTCTCATTCAGGAGTACATCGCCGAATCGCACGGGACAGATATCCGCGCCCTCGTCGTTGGTGATCGTGTCGTTGCTTGCATGCGACGACGAGCCCGTGGCCGTGAATTCCGAAGCAACTTCCACCTCAACGGAACCGTTGAACCGGTTGAACTCGACCCTGCACTCGAAGAGGTCGCATGCCGAGCAGCACGCGTTCTTGGTCTTCGCGTCGCTGGAGTCGATCTGCTCGAATCCGTCCACGGCCCATTGGTTCTCGAGGTGAATTCCAGCCCAGGGTTGGAAGGGATTGAGAAGGCCAGTGGCGTCAACGTTGCCGGAGAAATCGTCGATTTTGTCATCAATGATGCCGTCTTTACGGAAGTTGAACTGGACAAATTGCTGCGAACCGTACCCGGTGAAGGTGTGTTGTCGATTCAATTGCTTCACCATCCAAACCTGATCGGTCACTCCATTGACGAAATCTTCGCCAACAGTGAGCAACCGCCAGTCTATGCACTCAGTCGTGGTGACAAAATGATGTGGAATCCTGAACCAAGTGTCCAACTTCGGTACGATGATGTCCTGATTTGCTATGGTGAACTTGAATCACTTCGAGCAACGCTACGTAAAGCAGTCTTGATGTCCCCGCCGATCACCGATGCTTCGCCATCAAGCGAAGAGACCAATGCTTGATTTGCGCTCGGGATTTCATTCAACAGATTCATATGGAGGAGTGCTAACTGCACTTTGTCCGCAAGGACACGGGATGCACTTCCGCCTCGGCGGAATCAACGGCGATGATGCCATATGGAGAGAAAATACACACAGCCGAAGGCTCAACGACCGAGCCAGCTTCGTTTATCTGACGAAGACATTCAGCTTCCTCCACGTCTCGTCCATATCCAGAACCTTCCCTGGTTGGATTGCTACGATCAACAACTGCGCACAGAGAACAAGTCAGACAACACGCGCAAGACGTACCTCAACGGTCTACGCGCACTGGTTGAAACACCACTACCTGGCGAAAACATACTGAGTGCGTCCGATCTTGAATCAATGAATGTCCTCGACCTTGCTCAACGGCTTGAACCGTTGAACGGTCGAATCGATCGCTGGACTCATTCGATGAGTGAACTCAGCCCATCGACCTACAATGCTCGCCTTGCTGCTGCCCGTCACATGATCAAATGGCTCGGTCATCGATGGCCAGACCATTTGGTTCGTGCGCGTACGGGACGAAAGTTACCGAGAACGCTCACTCGAAGAGAACTCACGTCCGTTCTTGACGCAGCCAATACGTCTGAAAACGCCATCGCTTCAGTGGTCGTCACCGTGTTGTTGGATACGGGAATGCGTGTTTCTGAATTGTGCAACCTCAACCTTTCCGATATGGAACTTGAGGGATTGCATGCTAAGGTGATTGGCGGGAAGGGTGACAAAGACCGTATCGTCTTGTTCACACAACGAACCAAGAAGTGCATCGATGCTTATCTGCCGATTCGGAGCGCACGTATTCGTGATGATGACTTCCCGTTCCTGCTCAATCAAGCAGGACGACGTTTGCAACCACGAGGTGTCCAACGCTTGATGGATCAATTGGCCATCGAAGCAGGACTTCCAAAAGGAAAGCTGACACCGCACGTTCTTCGTCACAACTTTGCGACCGGATTGCTTGAACGTGGAGCCGACCTTGTCACCATTCAGCGCTTGCTTGGTCACACGAGCATTGCAACCACTCGCGTTTATCTCGACATCTCCGACCAAACCCTGCGAGAAGTCTACCATCGTGCGCAATCGATGCGGCAAACCATGGACGAGGGACAAGCCCTTGGCGATGAACAATTGGTCGAACAAGAAGGTGGAACCGAAACCTTCGGTATTGACGTTTCACGAACGTGAGCGCTTTCTCTTATCGATGGATTCAGGTCCTGCCCATTCACGATGTGGCGTCACATCCTTTCCGGAATGTCCTGGAATTGGACAATGTTTTCCAGACCGACAGCGTGAACAATTTTCCTTTGGAGGAAGTTCAACCGTCTTGCGTAGGCGACCGTACTTCCTCCGAGGCATGGTCAAGCATCAGCCGAGCCGGCTTTACAATGTAGCGCTCAAATCGAATCAATTCTTACGGTACCAAGGCATATCGGTCACACTGCGTGGAACCTTGAGTGTCTTACCTTTGCGTCCATCATCGGATTTAACCGACTTGACTTTGTGATCGCCTTTGGCCTTCTCAACGGTCTTTTCTGCGACCTTCTTACCTGCAGCGGTTGCCTTGGAAGCTGCCTTCTTGGTGGATGAAGCGGCTTTCTTGGCCGTCTCTTTTGCCTTTGAAGTGACCTTCTTTGCTGCCGACTTGGCCTTTGTAGCAGTCTTCTTGGCAGCGGATGTGGCACCCTTCTTGGCCACGGCGGCAGCCAACTTTGCAGCGCTTGCCTTGTTCAATCCAGCCTTTTCAAGTCCAGCTTTGCCGGCCTTTGCAATCTTTGCTGCTGTGTTCAATCCAGCTGCTTGAAGCTTCTTTGCAGTCGCTGCACCAACACCTGGTAGTTCGGTCAAATCTTCGCCTTTGGAACCTGCCTTCTTTGCCATGGTCTCACTTGATGTACCATAGCAAAGGATACTTTTGAACTATTCCACGGCCATGAATCCTTAGTCAATACTGAATCCCATTGAAATGCAATCGACGCACTTCTCGACGTTCAACGTTCCAACATCGTCGGTTCGACCACAGAAGTGGCAGTATCCGATGTGCTTGATAATGCTCTTGCTCTGACTAGGTTGCACAAGGACGACTCATGGCCCGTCTACTATGAAGACTTGTTCAGACCTTAGGTGACATTCATGTGGTTGAGCGGTATCAGATACGCATGGGAGTGGACTTGAATCCGGAACGTTCGATTCTCCACGCTCAGGTTCGTAAAGCAAAAGCAAGTCACCGTGTCGATGATTCGGGACTATACCTCCGCCCATCAACGTTCAAAGGGCCTTCATCCAAAGTCTACCTTGGGGATGTGGCAGAAACGCTCCTGCGATGTTCAGTCGGTGCTGAAACACCAACGTTTACCCAGCCACCTGGCTTTGACGAACAACGGTGGAAGATGGAGTATACCGCAGGTTCTCTTCACGTCAACATCCAATCCATGCCCTATTGGGGATTTGGTTTGCTGACCTCTGGATATCGAAACGAAGTGGTCATCCGAGGACCTGTTGAGGAGCGAGCACGATTGGTTCACGATTGGGTTGCAGCCTTGCAGCACAACCCTTGGGAGTTTGCACATCGCGGCTCAGCAACGAAAGCCCTCGATCGTGCAAGCACTTCACTCAAACTGAACGAAGACCGTTGGCGTTCACATCAGGTCAGAGCACGAAGTCTTCTCAACGAATCCATCGCATCACTGAATCACCACATTGATCGAATGGCGAAGAAGGGCGGAGTCGATGAACACATGATCGAATTGGCTCGTCTTGAAATCGACTTAGCACAACAAGCCCTCGCTGAAGACAACACACCAGCAGTTGAACGGGCACTGTCTCGAGGCGAAGCTGCTCTCCTCGTCCCCGTCGAAGAGGTTGAAGCCGACCCGCATGATTCCGTACTCACGATTGACGACGAGATTCCGTTCGTTGATTTGAGCGATGATTCCTCCGAATGACCGCGCGCTGCGTTGATAAAGGGAAGGCAACTCGGAGGGATTGGTCCACATGGCAAAGAAGTCGGAAGGAAGCGGAATCCAGCAAGCAGCAGGATTGATTCGATACTTCGATGAGGAATCGGAAGAATCGATGAAGATTTCACCGTTCCAAGTCTACTTTGCGTGTTTCGTCATTGGTGGCTTCTTCTACCTCGTCAACGAGGGTGTCGTCCAAGCCATCATGGATTTGTTCTGAGTCCTTACATCGGACGAATGAGAACAATTTTCTGTTCCTGTTCAGCCATGCATTTTGCAACCTGCATCGCCGATGCGAGATTCATTGTTGCTCCGATGGTTCGCGTACCTTGTTCTTCGTGAAGGACCAGCCGGTGCGTGAGTTGATGGAGAACGTCCTGATCGATGCGTTCGAACACCCATTTCTCGTCTTCAATTCGGACGAGGGCGGGGACGTCAACAAGTGGACCCATGGTCTCTTCGACACTCCGAGAGCGTGCTTCTAAACCGGCAAGATCCCGAAGTGGTTGCCAACGACGTTGTCGTGTTGGTGCTTTGATTCTACGATTTTTTTCAACGCCTGCGCGAAACGCTCTGCTCATTTCCATCCCATCCAGAAATCCGAAGATTTCTAGTTGCTCCATCTCCCTCTCGCATATAACAAGCGCGACCAATTTGTCCGCAAAACGGTCACTTTTTGACGTCTTATGTATCAATCCACACGGAACAAACATTCCGTTGGACGTTTGAAGAACATATGGCGATATTTTGCAATCAACCGATAGCCAATGTTGCGAAGCGGTAGCGGAATCAGCCAAAGGAATGGAAACCACATTTTGTAGTACCAACGCATGTAGAGGACACCACGAATTCCTGCAGCAGAACGAATGTACGGCTTCCCGTTGCGGATCAAATAGACGGAATCCGCAGTTCGTAGCTTGGTTGGTAACGTCTGGATGATGCGTTGAGCATCCTCGTGCAGGATTGGACGGTAGCCCAACTGCTTGCCTGCACCCAACCGCTTATCGATGAAGGTCGCAAGTCGATGGCACAAGCCGCAATCTCCATCCAAGAACAAAAAATCGCGCTGATCGGCCACATCAATTCGCTCAGCCACTTCAATCGACCACGTCTTCACAGGAAGTCCTTTGGAAAAATGAATCAGATCAGGATTGAGAACCTCAAGGCCCATGTCATAGGATTCCAGCAATGAATTCGCTTCAAGATTGACTTCACCGTCTTGGAAGGTCCAGGGTTGATGATAAACGTAGGCGCGTCGAAGGCAACCGTTGTGTTCAGTGTACAGACAATAGCGTTCGAACAGAAAGTGCTCAAGCGATGCTGGTTCTGCTGAACGGATCGATCCATTCGCAGTTGAAGTGCCAACCAATTGAGCGCCATCGCTTGAGCGACGTGAACGCCAATGCAGTGTTTCGCCTTCACGCCTCACCTTTGCCTTCGCATAGCGATACGCCAAGCCGTAGGCTTTGGGCGCATAGGAACACGTCACCAGACTTTTCGCATCCAACGTCAAGAAAAACACACCGGGTTGACCGTCTTTGATCACGTACGTCCGGACATTGAATTCAGCAAACGTCGAAATGCCAGGGACCGACGGAAGCCCCTTTGGCCTGACGTTTTTCATGACAAACGGAATGACACCGACATAGGCTTCTTCTTCAAAAAAGTCAATCTCCAAACCGCTTGGAAGATGGGTTTTGAGTCGCTCTGGGTCGACCTTCCAATGCATGAAGGTTAACTCGCGCCATTCCTGCGAAATGGCATACGAGCGTGGAGGCATCGGAAATGGAAGATGTCCATCATCCCGTCTTGCGCCCATGTCGTTCCGATGGTATGCTCATGTTTCAACATCATTGACGGTTCGTTGTCGCATGCCGCAAATCGAGCATGGAAGAACCCAATGCGAGTAAGGCACCCAACGGGATCGCATACCGCAACCCTTCACCACTCATCAACACGAACACAACTGTTGCAAGACCGAGTGCGACGATCGTCGCAAGTTGGGCTGCTGAGGGCGATGGAGCCGATTCTTCCAGCAACCACGACAGCGGAGTTGTGGCGATGATGGCAAGCCATGAGCCAAGGAGCAAGAACGGTGCATGCTCGAACACCAAGAACAACACCAATGGCCCAAACATCAAACTCCAACGCACCCAATTCAATTCAGGTCGTGAACCATCATCAAATCCGAGCAACGGCAACAGCAGAACGCTCGCCATCAAGGCCGCCATCCATCCTACCAACCACATCGAGGTTTGTACCGCAGTCGCATCAGGTGTTTGTTGCTCATGCATAAGCAGTGCTGTGATCAACAGCAACACGCCGATGGCAACACCAACACACCATGCCAGTGCCTTGCTTCTCCCATTTCCAACACCGAGATGGGAATCGATGTCGCGTTGCGGTGCAACAAAAATATGGAGGTTAAATGCAACAATGATCCACATCCAAAACGTTGCTTGTGCTTCATCGTGCCGCGGATCACTCCACCACGATGCATCGAATACACCTGATGATTCGTACGCCATGAACAGGTACGCAAAAGCAGTCAACACAAACGGAGAGGCGGGTATGAAGTAACGTGCTTGATAGTGGCGCAAACTTTGGATTGGAGAATACGCAACAATCAGAGAGGAGACGACCACGATCTGAGCAAGGACAAGAAGGACAACGCTCCAGACATCAACACTCGGGGCTGCAATCGCCATCTTCGGCATGGTTTCAGGAGCGATATATGCCGTATCATCGAACAACAGAGTGGACGAAACCAACAGCATTAGCGCTAGGGTTCGCTTCAATTTGTGAAGACCTTCTGCAGTCCACAGTCGCCGTGATCCTTGGCCATTCCAAGCAAAGAGGTAGACCAAGGGGAGGACCATCCATTCGACCAGACCATCGCCTGCGAACAGAACGTGAAGGCGGTCCGTTACGGTTGAATCTGCTTGCAAGTACGCTGCAACCTCAATGTGTGTGGTATCGTGTGAAAATATCGCCGATATGCGCAGGGAAACAATGACGGCGAGAAGAGCAAAAGGGGTCCATCGTAAGGCTCGGAGGAACGCTTCACTTTTGTTTCGGGCGAACGTTTCCACCGATTTGGGGAACATCCAGATGGCAATGGACCCAAAGAACAGCGGGACCAACCACGGCATGTCGTCACCCAACATGACACGACCACACATTGTCGCGCTATGATGCTAACGGCTTCGTAAGACACAAAGAGGCGCGTCTTCAGGACAGCCCATGGGCGAGCGAAGCGGGGAGGACGGTCTCCTCGCTCAAGCCGAAATTGCACCGCTCACCGGTCTTGCTGAGTCCCTCGGTATCGGTCGAAATGAATGGATTCAGGTTGCCACAACACCACTTCCTGAAACCTTGCGTTTGACCATGAATCATTACGATATGGAATGGACGAGACAACAACTCCGTTCGATGGGAGCAACACCGCTGTCATGGTCGATTGGAAACGAAGCGTATCAACTTCCTTTTGCTCGAGGGCAAGCTCCTCGCGATGGGACGCGTGAACGCCTTGCATTGCTTCACGATACGGGGCGTGTAACGCGCCAAGAAGCTGCGAGTATGCTTCCTGTTCTCGTGCTCGACCCACAACCAAACGATCTCCTGCTCGACCTCTGCGCTGCGCCCGGTTCGAAAGCCACACATGCAGCCGAACGAATGGCACCTTCTGGCGTGGTTGTTGCCAATGAACCAATTTCTGGTCGCGTCAACATGCTTGCGAGCAATCGTGGACGACTCTCGCTTCACAATGTGATGATTACGCAACACGACGGACGGCACGTTGGGCGAATTCCAACGCCTGGATTTGATGCCATCATTGCCGATGTCCCCTGTACCGGTAGTGCGACATCGCGCAAAAACAAGGACGTCTGGTGGAGTTGGTCACCCAAAGGTGGACGGACAATGTTCCAGCTTCAGGTGGACATTACCTCAAGAGGAGCCCAACTGCTTCGCCCCGGCGGGACAATGGTGTACTCAACCTGCTCGCTCGATCCTGTCGAAAACGAAGCCGTCGTTGCAGAAATTCTTCGCAAATGTCCATGGATGGAACTCATTGAAATTGACGAGTCAAACGTTGACGGTTTGGTTTGGCATCAAGGGTGCACCAACTGGGCGCCATTGGATGAGGAAGGGAAGCCTTCCGCATCGCCACAAGATGTGCCGTTTTTCGATGAGCGATATCTCCCTCCAAAGGAACACGAGATGTTGGAATCGTTGAAGAAAACCCGCAGATTGTACCCTCATGACAACAACACAGGAGGATTCTTTGTCGCCCTTCTTCGACATCGAGAAGATGCAACGCCCGAAGGTGTTGCAAAGACATTCATCGACAAGTTGGCCAAGCGACGTGAAGAATCAGGTTGGGAGTCAAGACTTCTTGATGCACCGCCGACAAATCGGCACACTGTTCACGGGGCCAGCGATGCAGAGGCTGCTGTCGTCATCCAACAATGCCGATTGAACGGTGCGGATTATTCGTGGTGGAAGCGTGGAAAACGAATGGCGATTGCTCCAAAACTCGTCCATGATCGGATTTGGGCCCAACAAACACCCAACAAACGCGGTGATCGATGGCCGGGCGGAACTTTTCATCCGCTGCAAGTGCTCCACGTCGGCTTACCTGCTTTTGTTTCGAAAAACGAGAATTGGCGAGCGCGACAAGAATCGATTCCCCTTCTCTTTTCTCACTTTTCAGACGACCTTACGGTCATTGAACCAGAGATTGTATTGCGCCTGCTCAACGATGAGGCGTTGGAACCTGAAGTGATATTTGCAGACCAAACGCCTCCTCAAGGCGCTCTTCTACTTCGATGTGAGCACGAAACTGGTTCGCTCATCATCAATGCTTGGTGCGGCTCGAGAATCACGCTTATGCTCGACAAGAGTGAACGCCGATTGCTCTCTATTCGACTCTCACAGGAGGAAGAGGAATGAAGCGTCTTGCCGTCGTGCTGTTGATCGGACTTCTTCCAATCGCTTCTGCAGCGACCAGTATTCACATCGAATGGGATCTTGAACAACCCATCGATGTGGAGCGAAGGTACATCGAACATTTCCCCGGTTCAACGGTTGAATGCGAGGGGTGCATCGTGACATCTGAGGACGATGTTGTCGTTCAATGGTGGCGGTACAGCGACCAGACGGGATCCTCATGGCCCGATGATGATGCCAATCTGCGCGCCGGAATGATGGGGGTTGAACTCGATGAAAGCCGCTCCATCGTCAACGGAAACAACTCTCAACAACGTCAGCACCTCATCGATGTCGAAGGTACACTCTCCATTCGGTCTGACCTTGACGAACAATACTACCTGGTTGCAAACCTGAGTGTCACACC
>MDSX01041359.1_pt1 | contig 19598 bp, 18 predicted proteins | sample 811141 | NCBI WGS metagenome assembly MDSX01 (sample SAMN05326642, study PRJNA326480) | marine metagenome | isolation source: seawater | place: Atlantic Ocean: South East | collected 2010 | reverse complement strand
GGAATGTTGTGAGCATCAAACTGCTCTCGCATGATTCGAAAACCAAGTTCGAGAGCCCGGGTCGGGTTTTCATGGAAAATATGGCGCAGCGTAGGCATTTCATCAATGAGCCGGTGCTCGATGTGAAATCCATGCACGCTGTCTTCCATCCCTTCCAAACGGGCGATGTCGTCGCTGTAGTGCTCAACAACCAGTTCCCTCCATTCTCGGAGGACGGTCTGTTCTTCGGGGTCAACATCAACCTCTTTGGGTGGGGACATGGAATCCTTCCGCTGGTGGGACGGTTCATAATTCTAACCAATCGCCTCGGGTAATTCCCCCCTCGATTCACCCGTGGGACCTTGGTGGTAAGGTTCATGAATTGAGTCTTGGTGGCCAACTCAAGAAATGGAGTTGAATGCATGCCCAACATCATCGTCCTCGTTAAGCAAGTACCCGACACGAACGCCAAGATTATGGTCAACGGCGACCGAGTCGACCTTTCAACCGTCAAAATGGTCATGAGCCCCTACGACGAGTTCGCTGTGGAAACGGCCCTTCAGCACAAAGAAGCTGCTGGCGGCGAAGTCACCGCGCTGACCGTCGGTGGAGCGGGTGCAGAAAAGATACTCAAAGACGCCAAAGCCATCGGTGTCGACCACATCGTTCGGGTGGATGCAAGCGGGGAAATGGATTCCAATGCCCTTCAAAGCGTCATCGCTCAAGCCGTGGCTGAACTTGGAGGCGAAGTGGTCTATTGCGGAAAATCTGCTGCTGACACTGGAGCAGGCTCCACTGGACCTGGAGTGGCCGAACGCATGGGCTGGGCTTCCGCTTCAAACATTTCCAGTGCCTCGTTTGGCGATGGCCTCAGCGTGGTCATGCCCAGCGGAAGTGGCAACGCCCAAGTCAGTGTGCCGCTTCCTGCAGTTGTTTCATGCGATAAGGGAACCTTGAAAGTTCGAAAGCCGAACGTTAAAGGGATCATGCAGGCCAAGCGAGCCAGCGTTGACGTGCGTTCTATAGACGCACCAGCCTCCACCGTTTCCATTGTCAGCCACGCCCTGCCGCCGGCAAAACCTGCCGGAAAGAGCTACGAGGGTGGCGCCGCAGCGGCTGAGGTCGCCCACTTGCTTCGAGACGAAGCCAATGTCCTATGAGGTGAAACCATGACACAAACAATTGTAATTGCAGAAATGAACAACAACGCCGTCCATCCCAGCACCGCTGAACTGGTCAGCGCAGCCAAAACCTTCGGTGGAGAACCGACCTTGGTCGTGCCGTGCACGGACGCCAGCCAGGCCGCTGGAGCCGCTGGAATGGGGGCAGGAAACATCATCGCCGCTAAATCCGCCGCTTTTGCCCACTACGATGCAAGCGGATGGGCCGCTGCGCTTGACAGCGTTATTCCAATGGGGACCATCATCACCGGCGCCAGTCCACAAAGCAAAGACATGGCAGCACGATTGGCCGCTCGACGAACGATTCCAGTGGTTCAAGACGCCGTGGAAATTCAAGGCGATTCGATCACCTCCCCGGTGTACAGTGGGAAAGCCATGCAAACCGTGTCCGCCACCGGACCCGTTGTCATCTCGGTTCGCTCAAACGTGTTCGCACCTGCGGAGGGTGGAGCAATGGACCATTCAGTCCTGGACACCGACGGAAACGTGGCCACTTCGGTTCAAGAATTCATGGCACGGGCCTCAGAGCGCCTTGACGTATCGGAAGCCAACATCGTGATTTCCGGTGGACGTGGCATGGGCTCACCTGACAACTTCACTCATTTGGAGGCCATTGCTGACACCATCGGTGCAGCCGTTGGCGCCTCGAGGGCTGCCGTGGACACATGGGACGCCATCCCCCACTCGATGCAGGTTGGACAGACTGGAAAAACCGTCAATCCAAACCTCTACATCGCCGTCGGTATTTCCGGGGCGATCCAACACCTTGCTGGAATGCGCTCCTCGAAGTACATCGTGGCCATCAACAAAGACGCTGATGCCCCGATTTTCCAACACGCTGATTATGGCATTGTAGCGACTTGGGAAGAGGCACTTCCGGTGCTTCATCAAAGCCTGAAGGGCATGATGAACTGATCAGGCGTACTTTCCAAAGCCGAATGTCCCGCCCTTTCCTGCGGGGTCTCCGACAAAGGGGTTGGTTCGCTTTTCATGGCCAATCGTGGTCAGCGGCCCATGTCCAGGATGGACCACAGTGGTGTCATCAAGAGGCCAAAGTTGGGTGTGAATTGAATTGGCGAGAAGGTCAAAATCTCCCCCTGAATTGGCGATGTCGGTTCGCCCCACCGAACCAGCAAACAAGGTATCTCCGACAAACACATGGTCGGGCCCATCAACGACAGAAATCAGCAAACAGCAACCCCCTAGTGTATGACCTGGGGTGTGCAGAACGCGAAGTCCTATCGTTCCAAAGCGGTATTCTTCCCCCGCTGCAAAAGCTTGGTCAGCGACGGCCGGATCAGGCAGGGAAAGGCCATACCTTCTTCCTGAGGCTTGAGCCAGTGTCTGGAGGTAATCGTCGTCTGGATGAAGAAACCAATCCACGTTGTAATGTGCGCGGAGAGCTGGAATGAAACCGCTGTGGTCAAAATGGGCATGCGTATTGACCAGAGCTACGACCTTGCGTTGCGGCAGATTTTCCTGCTCAGCCATGGCTTTGTTCTCAGGCCCAGTGGTCCAATTTGGACCAGTGCCACGGTAGCCATCGACCCAGTCAATGATGCGCTGTGGTTCATCTCCGCCGTCGATGATGATGGTGTCTCCAGTGGCTCGGTCAGTGACGACAGAACATCGCATTTGCAAAGGGCCTACCAAAAAGTGGTCGATCCACGGTTCACTCAGCGCCATGGTCTGCGCAGCAATGACTCCTTCAAGAGGTTGAGCCATTCAAAATGTGAACAAGCAAGGAATCCATGGTCCACGAACCCTCCCCGTCAACCACCCGAAGTTCAAAACGATGGCTTCCGACGGGGAGTTTGAGTTTTACTTGTGGAGCGGTGGTAAGTTCTTGTCCACGTTCGTCGTACCAGGACCAAGCAGCGATTTGGTTGTGCGGATCATACGAGCCCCGTCCATCCAAAAGAACGACGCAGGCACCATCCTCATCGGCGATGTGCCGTTGGTCATCTCCTGCCACGGCGCGCGGGGGGATCGTTTCCTTAACGGAAGCTGAGAGTGCATCCAGCAAATCATCGGTTTCTTCCAGCGTGAAGGCTTCAACGCTGTTGAGTTCGTCCAGCAAATCTTCTTCCCCGAGGTCTGGCTGTTGGTCGATTGAAGGACTGAAGTTTTGTTCCATTGCGGCCATCAATGAATCATGTCCAACATCGGATGTCGGACTGGAGGCCAACGAGGCTCGTTCCGCTTCGGTGAGGTATTCCAGAACATCATCGTCATCACCGTAGAGTTCCTCTGCAGAGAGAGGTTGGGCCGTCGCTTGAACCTGAAACCATTGAGAGAGGTCAGAGGTATCCGCTTCGTGGACGGCGTCTTCCATGTCCATCATTCCAATCGGTTCGGGGGCGGTGTAATCGTTTTGGTCATCGCCAGCAAACACCAACCTACGGTGGGCCGGATGATAGCAAAGCATCTCCGGCATGCCTTGGTGTTCAACTTTCCATGCCTGTCCATCGGCCATCCCGTGGATGTAAAACCATGAACTTGCAACCACCTCTCCACGGTATTCTGCGCAAGAGAACACAGGGTGGCCGGTGTTCAACACCGCTTCGAGCGTTCCGTCTTCCAAGAGGCGGTGAACGGTTCCATCATCGAAACCAAGGATGGCTCCTCGAGGCGATGTCGCCGAAGTAAGTAAACGCATACGTTGGTCATAACGAACCTGCAACGCATCGTTGGACCAGAGTTCAAATTCGATTGCTTCTTCTTCACCCGCCACCAAAGCATGGCCCTCTCGAGTCAAAAACAACCGCCCACCTTCGGTCAATCCAAGCCCAGTGATGCGTTCACCATGCTCTCCTCGAGCGGGGCGTTTCCAAACGACCTTTGACTCGTCCATGGCCACAACTCTCCCCCCTTGTTCAGCCACGTAAATGCGGCCAGAATGGGCAGCGAAGTGCAACACATCGTTCAAGTTCAAGAGCCTCGAGAGGTTGACTTGTGGCCGTTCATATTGAATCAGGTGCACTTCACCCATGCCACTGAGCACCACGGCTTTGAGGTCCATGAAGCAGCAGTTTTGCACACCTCCATCCACATCTTGGGATTCGAGAAGTGTACCTTCTTGGTCGTAGAATGAGATGGCTCCGATGTCATCCCCGACCACCAGGAATGAGCGGTGAAATGAGAGAAAAGAAACGGTGTTTTTTGGTGAAAAAACATTGACGATTTCCATCTCTCCTGCTTCATTTAATCGGCCGAGGTGGACGTCACGACGCCCTTCCACCCACGCCAAGAGGTCATGTTCAGGATCGAGAGCGAGGTGAGCTATCTTTTCCTCCGGAGTGTAAAGAGAAACCACTCGTCGGGTAGAGACCATGACGTGAGGTGGGCACGGTCGTTCAAAAGAACTCGCCTGTGGTGTTTCTTTCCTACAAGGCTTCATCGTTGTGAAGGTCAATCACAGCGTCATCAACATGTGAATGTCCTTTTGCAGCATCGTTTCGCGCATCGTAGAGTTTCTGCAAGTAGGCCTCATCAATGTCGCCAGTGACGTATTCCCCATTGAAACAACTTGAATCGAAAGCGGAAACAACCGAGCCTTCCTGTTGCGTGACCTCGACCAAATCGTCGAGTGTTTGATAGAACAGGCGATCGCTACCAATCGTCTTATTGATCTCCTCAATGGAGCGACCATTGGCAATAAATTCGTTCACGGCGGGCATGTCAATTCCGTACACATTGGGGTGTCGCACCGGTGGGGCAGCCGAGGCAAAGTACACCTTCGAAGCACCTACATCTCTGGCCATTTCAATGATTTGAGCACTGGTTGTCCCCCGCACGATTGAATCATCCACGAGCAAAACGTTCTTTCCTCGGAATTCTTTCTCAATGGCATTGAGCTTTCGGCGAACGGACTTTTCGCGCAATGCTTGACCGGGCATGATGAAAGTTCGTCCAACATAACGGTTCTTGACAAAGCCCTCTCGGTATGGAAGGTTGAGGGTTTTCGCCATTTGCAGAGCCGCAATTCGTCCCGAATCAGGTATGGGAATGACCACGTCGATGTCGTGATCTGCCCATGATTCAAGGAGGCGTTCAGCCAAACGCTGACCTTGATTCAATCGTGATTGGTAGACGGACATTCCGTCGATCACCGAATCAGGTCGTGCAAAGTAAACATGCTCAAAAATGCAGGGCGTGTAATCGGCAGGTTCAGAACATTGGCGGGTAAACAAATGGCCAGACTGGCTGATGAAAATCGCTTCACCTGGAAGAACATCCCGAACGACCTCAAAGCCAAGGGCCGTGATGGCGACGCTTTCACTGGCCACGATGTACTCTGTCTCTCCTTCGATTTCTCGCATCCCATAGACCAACGGACGAATGCCATTAGGATCTCGGAACGCCAGCAAGCCGTACCCGGAAATGACCGATACACAGGCATATCCTCCACGGACCCGTTCGTTCACAGCGGTGACCGCTCCAAACACGGTTTCGATGTTCATGTGAGGGTCGCCTTGAATTCGGAGGGAAGTCGTGCGCTCTCCCAATTCGACAGCCAAGGCGTTGAGAAGCAATTCAGAATCGCTTGTGGTGTTGATGTGCCTCATGCAGTCGTCCCGTATGAACCGCCCCAACTCCTCGGCGTTGGTGAGGTTGCCATTGTGTGCGAGGGCAATTCCGTAAGGCGAGTTCACGTAGAACGGCTGTGCTTCAGCGCTGGAGGATGAACCCGCTGTTGGGTAGCGTACGTGCCCAATGCCAACATTACCCTCCAAGCGAAGCATGTGTCGCTTGAAAAACACATCCGAGACCAAACCGTTGGATTTCCGAAGTCTGAAATTGCCTTCGGTATCGGTGAGGATTCCCGCAGCGTCTTGTCCACGGTGTTGAAGCACGGTGAGGCCGTCATAGAGGAGTTGATTCACGTGCGAGCCGTGTTGCCCAACAATGCCGAGGATGCCACACATGCGTTTGCCTCGTACCAACCAATCCAAGGTTGCTTCTTATCGTTGCGATGAGATGAATCAAGCTTTGGGGCGGTGACTCTTCTTGGACCAGTTGTACTTCCGCATCCTTGCAGTCTGCCCAAATCCACAGGCAGCACAGACTTTTTTCTGCTTGTGATAGGAGTGGCGTCCGCACCTTCGGCAACGAATGTGGGTACTCTTTTGTCGCTTACCCATGGACGGTGTACCTTTGGACATGACATCACCTGAACGACTTGCCCACCGACCTCCCCCTTATGAAATCAACGGCACGCCATCTGGCGCTTTTCATTCCTCTTCAAAGTGGATGGTCCGGTTTGGCCCGTTCATCAAACTCGCAAACAACGTGCCTGCAACAATCACCACCGCAAGGCCCAATCCAATGATCGTCGTTCCAAATCGAATCGTGTTGGACAGTGCTTGAGCACGCACAGAACCGTTGTCCTCCATCAGGAGTTCCCCTTGAGCAAGGAAGAAAAGGGTGAGTCCGAGACCGAGAAGGACACTCATCAACATACCAATGAGCGGGGCGTAGGGGCGTTTTCGGGCATCACCGTAGACAAATAAGGTCAACAACAACATAAAGGAAAACAGAGTAAACGATGTCAGAAGAGCATTGGTGAACCGGATGAGTGTCCCTTCGAGGGAACTGTTTGAAAGCCACATGATGAGTCCAAGAATGACCAGAAGAGGGAGCACGACCAACAGGCCTAAACGGCCAAGAGAACGGTTTGGAGATGGATCATTCATCTTCGGTTCCACCTCCAAGGTTTTGCGCAATGATTTGGCTCGCCTGCTCGAGCTGAGTGGAAGTCGGAGGGTCAAGACGTTTCGGTGCCGGCTGCTGCGCTTCGTAGATAGCAAGAACGATGGCGAACAGCAAGATCGCAAAGGCTGCACCAACCATGGCGCCAAATATGTCCGCCGCCGCCAGGAGAATTTCGCTTGCAAATTGTTCCTTGCCCACGTTTGGACCGTCAAGCGTTACTCCCAACAACAGCAAGAGCGAGACAAAGCACCCCACCAGCACCATCAATCGTTGTTCTCGTTCACGGCCATCACCGACCATATTCACCACGGCAAAAGCTCCCGACGACATGGCCAGCGCTCCCAACAGCATGGTCGGCCAGAAAATAAGCCAATAACGGTTCACTTCACCAGGGTACATCGGCGTGAGAATCCACCAGTGCATGGCTTCAAGCCATAAGACACCAAACATGACCATGCCGACTCCAATGGTTCGGTCGCCTTTGCTGAGCCGGCCAACGGGCACATTCCCCGAGAAGGTGATGAGATAGAAGCCAACACCGAGCAACACAGCAGGTCCGACAAGGCTGCCCAGCAAATGCCCAAACGCACTTGAGGGAGAGAAGGAAAGGGTCCAAGGTGTCGCCATCAAGGAAAGCAAGCCAAGAGCCAAAAGGACCATCCCCATTCGCCGTTGCAGGGGAACTTTCGAGAAGAAACCAATCATCGTTCCAGCAACGACCAACAAACCTGCTAGCCAGAAGAAAACGAAGGCTTGCGTCGCTTCTTCCATGCCCTGTGCTAACCTCCTAGATTTATAGAGAATCCTCCCAGCGTGAACGCAGTCCCGTGATTCTGTGCTGAAAGCATGGCGGAGGGCATAAATACCCCACCTCTGTGGGCTGAATGCTTAGGTGTTCCCATGGTAAAGCGACCCCGTCAAGTTATGCGCTACAGTCCATCCGCTGGCAAGCACACCCTTCACACGGTTGAACGTGTCAAGAAGAAGCGAGCCTCCGAGCTTCGCTGGGGACAGCGACGGTTCCGTCGAGTTATGGCGGGGTACCGAGGTTTCCCTCGTCCAAAGCCAGACGGTCGTGAGAAACCAACCAAGCGCGTGAACATTCTCTACCGATGCACAGAAACCGGCAAAGCCCACTACGCTCCTTGCAAGCGTGCAAAGAAATTCGAACTTGTTGACCGCTGAGGTGTACCCCATGACCAAACTATTTTTCCGAGTGAGTTGCCGCGATTGTGGAAGCGAATCGATCATTTTCTCCCGTGCCACGACCTCCATCACGTGCGATGTTTGCAGCGCAACGATGACCAAACCTGCTGGTGGAAAGGCCGATCTGGTTGGTTGCACCGTCGTCGAAGCACTGAACTGAGGAGGCTGAGCCTCCATGGTCATCCAAGACGGCGCCACACCAGAAGAAGGCGAACTGGTCGTCGCCACCATCAAAACCGTCAAACAAAACGGTGCCTACGTTGACCTTGACGAATACGAAGGCACTGAAGGTTTCATTTTCATTGGCGAAATCGCCTCGGGTTGGGTCAAAAACATTCGTGGTTTTGTTCGTGAAGGGCAACGTGTGATTTGCAAAGTCATGCGAACTCGCCGAGACGGCACCTCATTGGAACTCTCTCTGAAATCTGTCTCCGAAGAACGTCGACGAGGACGGCTTCAGGAATGGAAGAACGAGCAACGTGCTCAGCAATTGTTGAAAGTGCTCGCCGAAAAGATCGGATGGAACGAAGAGGACATGAACGAGCAAGCCACTGAACTCATGGATGCATTTGGCGGATTGTACGCTGCATTTGAAGAAGCGGCGATGCAAGAAGGCGCCCTTGAGAATGCTGGCTTTGAGGGCGAATGGATGGCCCCGTTCATTGAAATCGCCATCGAGAACATCATTCCTCCCTTCGTTGAGGTGCGAGGCATACTCACCATCAGCATCAACGTCATGGATGGCGTTTCCGTCATTCGTTCCGCTCTTGAAGCCGCTGAATCCTTGACCAATGAAGAAGAAGAGATCGATGTGAAATGCTTCTATGACGGGGCACCATCGTACCGCATTGAATTGAAAGCTCCGGATTTCAAAGTTGCAGAAACCACCTGGGAAAAAGCGACCGAGGCCGTCGTGAATCACATGGCCGCTGCAGGTGGCGAGGCCATCGCACAACGGGAGTGAGCCCATGGCCAAACAACGCATGCAACGATGCCTGACGTGTGGCGCTTTCTCCCTGCGCACCATCTGTCCTGAATGCGGCGAGCGCGCCCAAGCGGCCGCTCCGCTCAAGTGGTCTCCTGAAGACAACCGAGCGGCTCTACGAAGGAAGATGAAAGGCGTAGAGGACAAAGACTGGCCGTCTCAACTCGCCACCCTCCCAAGCCTGGATGAGATGAAGCAGAACCATCCACTCGAGGAAGAATGACGGACATTGGCCGTAACCGTCCAAACCGTCCTTTGCTTCCCCGAACCGATGTCAAACATTATAGCGCGTGTTGACGGGTTCAAGCGTTCATGACCATGCAGATTGAATGGCGAAACAACACCTCTGCTCTGCCAAAGGGAGCCACGGTCCTGGTTGCTTTTCCGGGGGTAGCAAACATAGGGAAGGTCGCCGTTGATTCGGTTTGTGACCTTCATGAGAGCGCCGAAATTGCACGCCTCCACCCAGTGGGATTGCCCCCCCACGCTGAGCTGGATGAAGACGGATTGCTCGCCCCACCACATTTTTCCATCCAACACGTTGGAGCCATGGGCCAAACCCCACTCATCACCCTGACGGGGAAAGCCCAACCAAATGAGCCAGGCCAGCAATCCATGCTCGCTCGGGAAGTGATGGATTTTTTACAACAACAACAAGTTTCCACCGTGTTGGTGCTGGCAGGCATGATTGACAAACCCGAGATCAAGGAAACCTTTGCTGTGGCCAGTTCGGCAGCCTTCCGAATTGACATGGAATCGATGGGGGTGGATGTACGAAGGGATGAGCCAAGGTCCGGCGCCATTGGGTTGGCGGCGCTACTGGCGTCCATGGGACCACTGTACGACATCAATTCCGCCTGCATCATCGCCACCACCGTTGGAAACAGCGAGGACATCCTCGGCTCCCAACGAATGATTGAACATTTGGAACAATGGTTTGGGTTCGGATTGACGGTTCCAACCAACGGTGATGAATGGCTTCGAGACAAACTCAAGGCCATCGCTCCTGATTCCAAAGACGACCTTGTGGGCGAGATGACGTCTTCCCATGATGCGTTCTATATGTAATTTAGAGCGCCGAGAGAGGGATTTGAACCCCCGCGTCCAAGGGACAGTGGATTTCGAATCCACCGCAATACCGGGCTATGCGACCTCGGCTCTAAACCGAGGCTCTAGCGCCACGGTCATAAGCATGATGTTTGCTCGCCAAACCATGGAGATTCACTTTCACGGGAGCGACATCGATGCCATGGTCGAGGTCGACGCAGGCGCCACTGTACGAACGGCCTTGCAAACAGCAGGTATACTCCCGTCGATGGTGATCGTGAGTTATGAAGGAACGGTGCTTCCACACGCAACGCCACTCAACCAGTCGGTGAGTCTGCTGGTAACCACGATTTCATCAGGCGGTTGAACGGTCAACTCGTTCAATGATTTGTAACCGTGAGTTCCTGGTGTAATCGCAGCGAATTTCCGAGGCCCAAGCGTCAAGCCCAAGATTACCAATGGCCACAACATCACCCACTTCCAACATGGTGTATTGATGGTTCCAATCATCAGCCCATCCCTCGACTTTGCAAGCACCAGAATGATCCATGAGCATCATTCCTTTTCGCGACCAAACTTTTCCTGTTTTCCCCACACCGTTTTTCTCGTAGGTGTAGACCACCGTCCCTCCAACGTTGTATTTTGCTTGATAGTCGAAGAGGTCAAAGGACTCGATGGAGGGGTCATCATCGGCAATCAGTTGTGAAAAGGGATCCATTTTGAGGACAATTTCACCCTTCCAGTTGATGGTAAACACAGCATCCTTTACCAGGACGTTCGCTCCTTTCATGGCCGGAACGGACACGGTGGGCGAACCATCGGATTGCGTGGTGGAAATAACTTGGATGTGAGCGGTGTTGACACCTTGCTTGAGCATCATCTTCAATGGCACACCGTTTTTCAGATAACCGACGGAAAACAACTCCCCGCGGATCGTGGCCCTTGGGTTCAGGGACCCAATGTCCTGCAAAGGTGTTCGCTGATTGGCGCCTGGAAGTTGAACCGAAGATGACAAACGGCGTTCATCGGTTCCCGTTCCTCCGGGACATACACGGCTCCAATCGCAGCGTTCACATCGTGATTCCTCCGGAGCCTCCGTCGCTTGACCCCCTGGGGCAAAACCTCGCATTGGCCTTGGTTTGGGGGGACATGCGTCTCGAGACGGAGGTTCAGCTTTGAGCAAATTCCAAAGGCCTTGCATCTCAGATTCAATGGCGTCCATTTCCATCACTGATGGGACGTCAACGGTCTTGATGCTCGGGTGGCCGAGGTACCATATTTGGAGACCGCTCACTTCTTCTTCACGCTGATGCGTAACATGCCAAAGCATGGCGTAGATGTTGAGTTGATCAACGTAATCACCAGAGCGGTCGTTGGCGCCGACGCTGGCTTTGAGGTCAACAATGACCGGCGTGCCCGTCCAACGGTAAACAAGGTCATACTCACCTTGGAACCAATGGTCGGGATGGATGGCATTCATGGTAAACGAAGGGGCATCGGGATCGACAAACCAAGGCCGAGCGATTTCCCATGCCTCGGTCCATGAAATCGCCCCTTCGCCGGCCAGAGGATGGCCGGCAGTGAAAGGTTCGTGCGGAAAACCATCGGGGGCTGGCCATGCCTCTCGTTGCCCTTGGCGCCAGGCTTCAAGCCCCGGCCCACCTTCTTCCTTGAAGCAACGCTCCACCTCATCAAGATGGAACTCGATGGCGCTCACGACCATGTCGAGGCAACGTTTGGCATCAACATCGTTCCAATCACCTGCTTTTCGTTCGTCTTTTTCCCACAATTCTTGCATCTTGGTGAGGGCCGGTGGGAGGTGAAGGCCGGCACGTTGGGTTGCCCATGCTTGGAGTTCATCCTTTGATTGCGGGCGTTCATTCGGGAAAAAAGGCATCAAACCAACCGCGGGCCAAGATTGTTCTTGTCCAGTGCACGGTGTCCCGTTTTCATGGTAAGGAGAAGGAGCGAGGGCGTCAAAACTGGAGTTGGCTGCCACAAATCCCGGCGACTCACGCAAGACCCGGCAAACCGCTTCCTCAACTGCACGCCCAACGAAGAGAACTGGAATCTGAGGCATCTTGAATCGGTACACCTTTTGGTAGAACCATAGGCGGGGACAGGCCTTGTAGGCGTTGGCCTGACTGGCTGACATGCGATTGTAAGGGCCCACCGTATCACGTTGACTATCGGCCATGTGGACGGGCATGGCAACTACACATGAGTCACACTTTTTGAAGGCTGAGTGCCGTAAAACTGACTCAACGAACGGAAAAGGTCTCCATTCGTGTCTTTCGATTATCAATTCGCAACTGAAGAATGCCTGAACGCCACCCAAGTTCCACCCCCGTCATCGCCAATCCATCTCCGGGACGAAGGGCGAGGAGCCGTTGGTTGATGCTGGCACCGAAAGCCACCACTTCGGCAACATGGTGGCCATCCCAAAGCATGATGGAGAGCATTGTCCATGGTTTTCCATCTATTCGGGTGCCTGAGCGACGGCGAATGGACAAAACGTGGCCCTTAACGTTCGCACGCGTGCGCAGCAGGCCGAGGCGGGTGAGTTGCGGGAGATTGGAATCCTCCACTTCCTTTGCATCCATCAACTGGGTTGATTGGTCGACGTACAAACGAGCCTGATCCCTCCACACCCCCGGAAGGGCATCGATGACGAGCACTTCTTGCTCGAGGAGTTTATGCAGGTGAGGAAAAGCCCCCGGTTCACTCTCTTCAAGCGTAATGTGTTGATTGCCCACGACCAACACAGCACCGAGAACGTGCTCAGAAAAATGGTTGGGCATCGGACCCCAAGCCCCCGTGAGGCGACCGGACACCGCCACCCTTCCCTGCACTTGACCCAGCGGAGCATAGGGAGGAGCGGCCACGACCTCTGGAAGGGAGCGTATCCAATCAAGGTGTTCGGGGACCGTCCATCCAGCATCACTGGAACGGGATACGCCGCACCACACACACCCCGCTGCTGTTCCATCACAGGCTGACTCGGGGGGAGCTGGAAAGGGCATAACACCGGATGCATGACCTTGCATGGAACGATGATGTTGTGCGTAAACGTCGGTCAATTCCTCGAGTTCCTCCACCGTTGGAACATCATACGGAACGCGAGCCTCGGCTTCTAGGTACCAACCTTCCATTTCCGCAACACGCTCACCCTCATGGGTTGCATGCCAGAGCCAAGCATAGAACCGCAACTGGTGCTCAAGTGAGGATGAAAACATTGACCCAGGATTCCCGGATTTAATGTCAACGATTCGAATGCGACCGTCCCATCTCAACACCAGATCAAGTTCCCCTGAGGCCCAGCCATCGGGGTGATAGAGCCGTTGCGGCTGATGAACTCGTGGGTCTTTGAACCACGGTCGAGCACATTCCCAAGCCTCGTGCCATGTGATTTCAGAGCCTTTCTTTGACCATGTCGGCGAAGAAGATGCTACCCAAGAGCGAAGTTCAACGTCTCGAACCTTCTCGGGAAGAGGAAAGGACGGAGGAGACCCGAGGGATGGTTCGGGAACCGAAAATGGTTGGGTGTTTGTTCGCCGCACCTCAAGGAACGGTCCTCCTCCTGCGGCATGGCATGCTTTGACCTCTTCAAAAAAAAGTCCAAGACCGCCAGCGATTCGTTCTTTTATCGAGGAAACAGAAACGCTTTCCCAGGCATCATCGGCTGATTTCCAAAGGACCTCTTCCCACGCTTTTGTTCCCGTCTCCATCGCAGCGGTGGAAACGCCATCCAATTGATGGTGCGCCCATTCTTGCAGGGCATCAAACGATGGAACTTCTGGAGGGTGCATCATCAAAAGTTCACAGAGCGCATCTTCGAGCACAACCCCAAGAATTTGAGACGGGCGAGTGGCACCTTGGAGACCAACTTGGTAGCCGAGGAGCCATTGTTGCGGGCAACGCAAGTAGGTGGTAAGGGCGCTTGCTGAGAGTCGACCTCGGGTCCGGCCAAGCGGGCCGCCTCGAGGCGGGAGACCTACCGGTATGCGCCCACCTCCATGGCAAGAGGAGAGCCAAGCCTCACATCACACATCGTAGGAATAGTAGTCACCACTGCTTCGTTGCTGTCGGTCTTTTCGGCTCTCACTCTTGTTGATTCGGGGACGCCGTGAATCATGGTCCCGACGGAAGGTAACATCAACGCCTGAAAGGAATTGATTCATGCCCTCGCGCAGGTTGTAAGGTCCCGTCGCTCGTCCTTCAACACCGCCTTGCCCTTCAAACACCAACAAGGAATCCGAGACGATGTCGATGAAATACACATCGTGGTCGATGACGAAGGCGGACTTTTCATTGGCTTCCATGGTCCGCCGAATGGCTTTGGCTGCTTCCATTCGGGCGTTGGCGTCCAAATGAGCCGAGGGTTCGTCCAGCAGGTAGAGGTCTGCATCCCTTCCGAGGCAGAGCGCGATGGACACCGCTTGTCGCTCACCTCCGGAGAGTTTCTTGACACGCTTTGGAAGGAGTTGGTCAACGCCCAAGGCCTTGATGACATTGACGTGGAATTCTCCGCTTCGCCAGCGAGGCCCGAGTTCACTGTCAAGCCATAATTGAACGGTTCCGTCAAAGTCAACATCGATGTGTTGGGGCTTGTAGGAAATGGTGGCATCAGCGGTAACCCATCCTGCATCGTACTCATGCTCTCCGGCTAGAATTTTGATCATGGTTGATTTCCCAGTCCCGTTCGAACCGACCACTCCGACCACTTCGGAGCGATGAACGGCACCTTCGCCGGAAGTAAGTGTAAACTCACCCAACTTTTTCTCCAAATCGCCCCAACTCACCACCGGCGTTCCTCGTTCTGCCGTTCGGTCTCGGTGGCGAAGGAATTTGATGGGTTTGTCCCGAATTCGGACGTTTTCTTCGGGAAGGTACCCGTCCAAGTAGGCGTTGATGGCTTTTCTTGTGTTGCGAGCGGGAGTGAAAATGCCGTACGCGCCTTTGACACCGTAGACGATATGGGTCAAGTCAGCAAGAACGTCCAAAACGGCCAAATCGTGCTCAATGACGATCACGCGCTTCTCTTCTGCCAGTTCTTGGATGATCTTGACGATTCGCATACGCTCAAAAATATCGAGGTAAGAGGAAGGCTCGTCAAAGAAATACACGTCCACGTCCCGAAGCAGCGTAGCACAAATGGCGACCCGTTGGAGTTCACCACCCGAGAGCTGGTTCAAGGTGCGGTCAAGGAGGTGATCGATGCCCAAGGTGACCACCAACTCGTCATAGAGTCCACGCTCGTCGACCTTCTCCAAAAGAGAGGACACAGTGCCTTCAACCCGTTTTGGGATTCGGTCGACGTTCTGTGGTTTGAGCGCCACTTTTACGGTTTTCTTTTCGACCGCCGTGAGGAAATCTCTGAGTTCTCCACGGGGAAGCGTTTCAATGACTTCACCCCATTCAGGTTCCTTGTTTTCCCAATCACCAAGGTTGGGTACAAGGCGCCCTGAAAGAACGCTCATGGCGGTCGATTTCCCCATACCGTTGGGGCCAAGAATGCCAACAACACGCTCTTGACTTGGTGTTGGAAGGCGGAAGAGGCGGAACCCGTTTAGAGAAAAACGGTGAATCATGTCCGTGTCAAGTTCGGATGGCAGGTTGATGATCATCACTGCATCATCAGGGCACAACTTTGCTCGTATGATGCAAGGTGGGCAGGCGAACTCAGAGATTTTGATGGTCTTGCCCTCAACCACGATGCAATCCATTGAGCAAGTTTTTGACCACCGTTCCAGGTATTCAAAAGCGTTGCTTTTTGGCTTGCAACGCTCTGGAACAACGACGGCGATTCTCATGGTTTTCCCCTCTCAACGTTTTGGAGCCCTTGCCCCAAAACAGAGGTGCCGGGCAAATAATTCTTCTCGGCTCAAATGAGACCCTTGAGGTGCTCATGTCCACGGATGAGGCGAACGGTGCACGGTGTAGGGAATTTCATGCTCGCCTTGCGAAGAGCATCTCGAGCCGTGAGGTAGTGAGGTGCATCCACATGGATGGAGATGACGCGCTGGCCTCGCTTGACACGGGCCGCCGTTCCGACGTTCTTACCAAAAGCACAACGCATTCCTTGAGAAACACGGTCAGCACCAGCACCGGTGGCTTGCTTGTTTTCTCTGAGGACGTGGTGTGGGAAGGTGTGGATGCGGAGGGCATAGCCTTGGGCACCGGCTTCCTTACGAATGGTGGAGTTGGATACGACACGAGCGGCTTCAAGGGCCGTGTGGCGAATCTGAACGTCGTTATCGGCTCGGAGTTCAAGGACCACTTGGAACTCGCCTGTCTCAGCAGCACGGCGGTTACCGACGTGGAATTGCATGATTCGGTTGTTGGGCACACCACCGATGTACTTTCGACGGGTGTAGGCTGGGCCTTTCAAGCGGCGGTACATCACTGCTGGTTTACGTGCCATAGGTATGCCTCCAAGCATCCCTGCGACCAATGCTCCCCTTATGATATCTCCGCACACGAATTCAATTCCCTCAGCCCCGACATCAACCTCGTTGAAGCAAAGTCTTCATCATGCGCCGCTCCCAGCACACGACATGGCTGGCAGGTGGCGGCGTCTCCTCGAAGAGGAATCCGAGCACCAGTGGCTCACCCTCTCCTTGTTTGCAGTGTTCGTTGTGTTTGGCGCCTTCGCCATCGACGCCACTGAGCATTTTGTTGGTGACCAGATTGTCAAGGTCGAAGCACTGCATAAAGGCGGCTTGGTCACCGAAATTGAGTACCACGAGGACGAAGGCGCGTACACGGCCCTTGTGTACGCTCCAAATGCCGGCTACCACATGTTTACCGAGCATGCGGATGGGACCAACACCGCCGTGTACGATCCCCAAACCACGGACCTCGGGGGTCAGGTGAACTTCATCAAAGCCATGCCGGGAGGCGAACGGGTGTTTTCGATTGCACCCAATCAACTGATGAGCCTGCAGGGCAACATGATGATCACCTACGACTACACCTCATTCAACGAGACCTTCACCATCCAGGATGTTGCTGACCGAGTTGGTTCATCCTCAACGGACCGGCTTCTGTTGACCATGGAAGGAAGCAACACTTCGTTCCGAGGCGTGGTTGCTGGCGTTCCCACGCCGGCGATGTCCACGTCTTCCGGCGTTCAGTGGCATCATGTAGAATCGCACTCGGATGGCCTATGGGTAGCCATTGGAACACACTCGAGCACATCGGGAGCCGACGGTTCAAGTCCAGCCACGCCGCAAGCACGACCGGTCCTTGGATGGATCACCTGGGCCGGCGATGCAAACACTCCAGTGTTGCGCAATGTGGAGATGGAATGGTCGGGCGTCTTCCATGGTTTCGCTCAGTCCGGCACGGAGCTCATTGTCGGCGGAACCGTGGAAAGTCTCGTCATTTCAGCGGACGAAGAATGGAAAACCATCAAAGCGCCTTGCGCACTGGCGGTGAGTGATACCGAAGGGAAGGTTTGGTTCATTGGCCCCCTTGGAAGCACAAATTTGGCCACCTACGATAACGGTGCCCTCGAGGTCCATCAACTCAGTCGCCACATACCCGTCGAGGTTTTCGATGCGGGTGCCCAAGGAGAACATGTCCATGTCCATGGAACGGATGCAGATGGAAACCCAATACAATGGTCCATCGACGTCACCGTAGACGGCTCTATAGAGAGTGGAAGAGGATTCCTCAACCTCCTATTCCTGCTCTCAGGAGGCATTCTTCTGGCCATGATGGCCACCCACGCCATCGAACAACTCCGGCAAAAGGTATGAAAGCGGTTCAACACAGCAAAAACGGCGTGTTCAACCAATGGCTTGAGAACCTTCATGTGCCCTCGTCGGTCTTGAAGAATTCCAGCGTAAGCCATGGGGTGTGCAGAGATGACAAAACGGGGGATGATGGACCAGTTCTTTGACATCAAAGAACAACATCCCGATACCATTCTTTTCTTTCGAATGGGAGATTTCTACGAACTGTTTCACGAAGATGCGGAAGTGGCGGCGGATGTGTTGGGACTCTCGCTTACATCTCGAGACAAGAATGCCGAACAACCCATCCCCATGGCAGGATTCCCCTGGCATGGTTTAGAAGAACATCTACGCACCATGCTTCGTGCCGGACACAAGGTGACCGTAGCCGAACAAGAGGAGGAACTCCGACCTGGAGCAAAACTCCTCGAACGCGTGGTGACCCGAGTCTACACGCCGGGAAGTTTGTACGAGGAGGGATTGCTGGAGGGCGATGAACAATCGCTCCTCGCTGCGGTTGTTTTGGGAAGTGATGCCCTGGGTTTGGCGGTCATCGATGCCTCCACCGGCAAGGCTTGGGCTTCAAGCCATAACGGAGCAGACCGGTTTTTACGCCTTCAGGACGATCTCCTTCGCTGGCAGCCAAGTGAATTTGTCCTGACACCCAAGGATGCGGAGGACAACCACCTCGCTCGACTCTTTCCCCTTCTTGAGAAGACGATGGTCAGCCAACACAAACTAAGCCAATCCAAACGAGAGGAACGGCTGCGAACGATGCTGAACGTTGCCGATTTGGGCCACCTCGACCTCGACCATGCCCCGCTCGCCCTTTCTGCTACTGGACTGGCCGCCGATTACCTCGCCACGGTTCATCTTCGGGCGGATGTGCACCTCCAAGACGTTGAACTCCTCGAAGAACAGGGCCATCTTCTCCTCGACCAAACCACCTTGCGTAACTTGGAACTGACGTCCACCTTAGCGGGCGAATACGAAGGAAGCCTCCTTTCCACCCTCAACCGTTGCCGAACAGCGATGGGTCGCCGGCTTCTGAAGACGTGGTTGCTCCATCCGCTCTCAGAAATGGAAGCCATACAGACTCGGCATCATGCTGTGGCCACCCTGTCCCGTTCTGCCCGCCGATTGGATGGAATGCGAGAATCACTCAAGGGCATACGGGACATGGAGCGGCTCGCCACCCAACTGGCTTACCAGCGCAGCAATGCACGCGACTTGGTGGCCACGGCCCATGCGCTTGAACGCATGCCTGGCCTCGTTCAGTGGTGCAAGGACAGCCAAGACCCGCTGTTGATGCACCTCAGTGAACGTTTGGACCAGCTCGGCGAAATGATGCAAGCCATTCAAAACACGCTCAACGATGCGCCCCCCCTTGGCCTTCGGGACGGTGGCCTGTTGCGCTCAGGGGTGGATGAACAGGTGGATGAGCTGCGCAAGGTGACCTCGGAAGGTAAGGCTTGGTTCACCCAACTCGAACTTCGTTTGCGGGAAGAATTGGGCATTCCTTCGTTGAAGGTCAAAAACAATCGGCAGGTGGGTTGGTACATCGAAGTCACACAAACCCACGCTGACAAAGTCCCCGAAGAATGGCGTCGCAAGCAACAATTGACCAACGGCTCCCGTTACACCACCCAAGAATTGGTTGAGCGTGATGATCTGCTGTTGACCGCTGATTCAAAACTCAAGGAACTTGAATACAGAAAATTCCTCGAATTACGAACCTATTGCGTC
>MDSX01071803.1_pt1 | contig 19605 bp, 18 predicted proteins | sample 811141 | NCBI WGS metagenome assembly MDSX01 (sample SAMN05326642, study PRJNA326480) | marine metagenome | isolation source: seawater | place: Atlantic Ocean: South East | collected 2010 | reverse complement strand
GATTTGCGCTATGCCGCCGAAAACATAACGTCATTTAATCAAAAAATTTCACTAGTTGTTGGCGTGGACACTGAAGTTTTTCATGGTTTTGTGAATTGTGGGGCATCAGGAGTAATTACTGGAATCGGCAATGCGTTGCCAAAAGAAATCCTTCTATTGGTTGCACTAGCAGAAAAGGCTGCAGCCGGACATGTTGAAGCTAGGTTGCGAGCCCAAGAGTTAGAGTCCGCTTTATCGGTTCTATCAAGCTTTGATGAAGGGCCAGATTTAGTACTTTATTACAAGCATCTTCTTGTATTAAACGGTGAAGATGAGTACCAGCTTCATTTCAACGCGTCGGATGAACTAACTAACGAACAGCGTGCTTATTGTGAGAAGCAATATAACCAATTTAAAGTTTGGTTTAATGATTGGAAAAAACAAGAAGGAATTATCTCTTCTTGTATGTGATTAAGATAAATAAATATTAAAAATCGTTAAACTTTTTCAATTTTTATACTTTTTGTAAAAATAAAGAAAATCTTGACTGTAAAATTCCGAAAATTTATTGTTTGATGAAGTTGATTATAATGAATGCATGCTCCCATCCTTTTCTGTTGTCATCGGATTTCGAGCAAACCGCCGTCAATAGGTATGATTTGACCGGTTATCCAACCGGATTGCTCAGACGCAAGAAAGGCGATTGTACGAGCGATATCTTTAGTCGTTCCCCATCGGGATAAGGGATAGCGCTGAATCACTGCTTCCAAAAGCTCTTCGAAATGCGATTCGTCACGTGCTCGTGCTCGAAACTGGGACTCTGATAACGGTGTTCTAACCGCCCCTGGGGCCACGGCGTTGATACGAACGCCATCGCCGGCAAAGTCTGCAGCCAATTGTCTAGTCAGAGCGACTATTGCACCTTTGGATGCCGAATATGCCGCCACACCTTTCATACCAGATAACCCTACAGTAGATGCAGTAAAAACCAAGGAACCTTTCGTATCAATAAGATGTGGAAGGGTTGCCTTTGCGGTCAGAAAAGCTCCGGTTGCGTTGACTTGCATCACCCGGTTCCATTGTTCCAGAGATACGTCCAGCAACCCGCCTTCTTCCATTATTCCGGCATTAGCAATGACGACATCGAGCCGGCCTGTCCATGCTATCATCTTTTGCACCATTTTGTCGACAGCAGTGGGATCTGATACATCTGCTTTGACAGCAATTGCATCCGCTCCCTGCGCACAGATCCCTGAAGCGACCTCTTGGGCACCTTTTTTTGAAATATCTGAACAAAGGATTCGATGTCCTGTCTCGGCCAAGAGAAAAGCGGTTGCGCGTCCAATCCCCGAAGCTGCACCGGTAACCAAAGCTGTTTTGAACGATCCATTCATTTTAATCTGGGCCCGGAGCAAAAATCTGTGGATACATATTTCGCATCGCAGTATCGTCCATCTCAGCCTGAAAAGCGTGACTTTGGGATAATTTGAGAGCCCTATTTGCGGCAGGACGAGCGTCCAATTCATCCATCAGGCGTCGGATATTCGGGAACCGATCAAACGCTGTGTCTTCCGCCAATACGTACGGGATGCGTGGCGCCCAACCCCAAACAGCCATATCAACGATAGTGTAAGTGTCGCCCATCATGTAGCGACCCTCCTTCAAGCGATCATCTATAATCTGCCAGTGACGGTTCGCTTCAAAGTGATAGCGTTTAATGGCATAGGATAGCCTCTCGGGCGCTATGTTGCGAAAATGAAAGGCTTGTCCTGAATATGGTCCCACACCTGTCCCAATAAACATAAGCCATGACAGCAAAACTCCACGTAAGTTTGGAGCATCTTTTAACATGAACTTACCGGTCTTTTCTGCAAGATAAAGTAGGATTGCATTGCTATCGAAAACGATAGTTTCGCCATCACGGATTGCTGGTACTTTTGCATTTGGATTAATCTGACGATAGCTGATTTTATGTTGGTCTCCGCGCTTTGTATCAATGGGTGTTGCACGATACTCTAGGCCGCTTTCTTCCAGAAATAGGGCGACTTTTAGAGGGTTAGGTGCAGCGTTGAAAAAGAATTCGATCATCTAGGTTCCAGTTAGTGGCGTAATATCTTTGAAAAGAAATCACGCGCACGGTCGGTTTGAGGCTTGTCAAAGATATCATCAGGCTTTCCTGCTTCGATAATTTGTCCTTCGTCCATAAAGACAACCTTATCTGCAACTTCACGTACAAACGCCATCTCATGACTGACAATAATCATGGTCATGCCCTCATTAGCCAGTTTGCGGATGGCGTCCAACACCTCGTTTACCAGTTCGGGGTCAAGGGCTGACGTGACTTCGTCAAGCAAAAGGATTTGCGGTTTCAAAGCCAATGCCCTTGCCAATGCAACCCGTTGCTGTTGTCCTCCTGACAATTGGTCAGGATAAGCATCTGCCCTATCAGAAAGCCCCACTAGTCCCAGTAGGCGGCGGGCCTCTGACATGACTTCAGCATTGTCCCATTTTTTTATTTTCAAAGGGGCCAAAGTCAGGTTCTTCATGACGGTCATATTCTGAAACAAATTATACTGTTGAAATACAATGGCCATGCGATCCCGGGCAGCCCGAACTTCTTTGGCGGATGAATAGTTCATCCTATCGTTGCCAATCATTACTGTACCACCGGTGATCGGTGTTAGTCCCATCAAAGCTCGCAGTACCGTAGATTTGCCAGAGCCGGAAGGCCCAACTAAAGATGCGATTTCACCTTTTTTGATCGAGAAGGAAATACCCCTCAGGACTTCAAGGGTTCCGTATTTTGCGCGTACGTCGCTCACCTCGAGGTGTGGCAAGTCGTTTCTCCAAATATTGGCCGAGCATGCTCAGCGGAAATGAAAGCAAAAAGTAACAAATGGCGATTGTGCCGAAAACTAAAAGGCCTGAATAGCCCTGATTGTTTAACTCTTTGCCACGAAATGTCAGTTCGAAGACGCCCACTTGGCTTACTAATGCGGTGTCTTTAATGAAGCTGACGGCGAAGGCGATGGCCGGTGGTACAATGACCGGCCAAGCTTGTGGTAGAACAATGCGGATGTTGGTTTGAAGGCGTGAGAGGTTCATTGACTGTGCAGCCTCGACCTGCGTGACTGGTACACTTTCGATACCGCCGCGAATGATGTCAGCGGTGTATGCTACCGCGTATAGGCATATCGCAATTACAGCGATTGTGAACAGCGAGGCATCAGGGGTAACAGCTTGTATAAAAAACAGAACTAGATATATAACGACGATAAACGGAATGCGGCGAAAGACCTCAACATAGGTAATACAGATCCACCGCAATGGCAAAGCCCATAGGCCCGGTGTTTGTCTTAGGTATACAAGTACAAATGCCAGACCGAACCCGATAAGGCAGCCCGTTATTGTCATAGCCAATGTCAAGCCGGCAGATTCCAGCAATAAGGTCATGTTAGGGCCGGAAAAGAAGCGGGGAATTTGTTCTAGAATGCGCTCCATTAAAAAATCCTTGCCTTGACTCTAAATGCCCAGCGACCCAAAAGTGCCAGTCCGATCGAAGCGATGAAAGTCAGGACAACGTACATGCCAGCAACCACAGTGAAATACTCAAGCCAGCGATAGTTCACGGTTGATAGATTAATTGCCTGCCCTGTAAGTTCGTCGACGCCAATCAGTGCGCCAACCGAAGTGCCCATAACAAGAACTACAATAAAGAAATTCGCAAGTGCAGGATAAATTGACTTGGCTATATGTGGCACGATAATATACCGGACCTGCTGTATAAGAGACATACCTAGAGTCTGGCTCGCTTCGATTTCAGTCACACGCACAGAAAGGAATCCTGCTCGCAGAATTAATGTCAAATACGCCCCAGCATTCATAGTTAGGCCAATTAAAAGACAGGCTTCGTTTGACCATCGGATGCCGACCTCAGGTAGTCCAAAATAGAGAAAGTAAATCTGGATCAGGGCGGGCGTGTTGGTAATAAAAATGACGTAGCAATCGACTAGAAATCGAAGTGGCCAGGCTCCATAGGTCTTGATGGCTGCGAATAACAATCCAATTAAAGAACCGCCTGCAAATGCAAAGCAACCCAGTTGTAAGGTCAACCAGGCTCCCTCAAGAAGCTCTGGGATGTTGTCCCAAACAACACCAAATTGAAAACTGTAGTTCATATGATTTTCTGAAAATGAATGCTCTGATCCCTCTTGAAGAGATCAGAGCCCTTAGTTTGCGTCAATTAAAAGTATGGATCAGGATCTACTGTCCGCAGCATTGGCGCTCCATAATGTTTTTCCCAGGTGTCATTGATCATGCCTGACGAATGTAGGTTGTAAAGTGCGATGTTTAGCACTTCAGTTAGGTTATCGTTACCCTGACTTACTCCGATCGCGCAATATGCCACAAAGATCGGTGTTTCGACTACACGCCAATTTACGTCAGGATAGTTTTCGGTGAAAGCCATGAAGAAGTCGATATTTTCTACGATCGCGTCTGCACGGCCCTGACCAACAAGCCGGACTGTATCCGCTAGTGTGTCAACTAGTTCAAGATTTGCGTCTGGCATGTTTTCGCCAATCCAATCTACCGTCCAGTTGCCTCGCATGTTAGCTAGAGTTATGCTGTCTTTGTTGAAATCCTGCCACTTATCACCTTTAATCTCGTCCGTTGTAAGGACTGCTAGCACTTCTGTATGAAGCGGTACTGTATAGTCAATAAGTTTTGCACGCGCGGTGTTACGAGTTAATGCACCAAGCGAAATATCTATCCGATCCGCTGCCAGAAAAGGGACACGCTGTGGCGTTTCGGTTGGAACCCATTCGACTTCTACACCGATTGAGGCTGCCAATGCGTTACCAACTTCGATGTCAAAGCCTTCCCATTCGCCTGAGTCATTTCGTGTACTCATGTTGGGAAAATTTGGATTTATTCCGATACGGATCACACCGTCCGAAAGAATATCGTCGAGGCTTTTAGCTTGGACCGTAGTCACCGCTGATGCTGCGATTGCAAGTCCTGCTATACCTGCAAGAAAATGTCTTTTTAGCATTATAATTACTCCCATTTAATTCAGATTTGGCGGGCAAGATTCCAATAATTTTTGGCATTATAACCCGTTTTATGCGCAAAATAACCCTTTTTGCACATTTAGCTTCGGCGAGAATTGATCTTGAGTCAACCCTAACCAGCCAATATAAATCAGCGTAACAATATTGCTTCGGCCTCGATTTCGACCAGATAAGGGCCGACTAAATCTAGACCGCCAAGTAGCGTGTTGGTTGGTCGTACATCGCCAAAATATCTTGCGTGTACGCGACTGACCGATTCCCAATCACTAGTGTTGCACAGAAAAATACGAGTGCGGACCAAGTCTTCAAATGTTCCGCCTAAATCCTGAATTGTGGCCAGAATTTTGTCCAATATATATACAGTTTGTCCTTCAGCATCGCCTTCACAGACGACATCACCGTTTGCATTTGTCGCAGTTGTGCCGCTTACCATAATACGATTTCCGTCGCGTAGGGCGCGCGAAAACCCGGCTCGCTTTTCCCATATAGTACCACTATCAGTTCGGTTTCGGCCGGGTCGAACTTCTACTACATCAAAGACCGGTGGGAGTGTATCCAGATGGTGGCTAAGATCTCCAGAGGCGGTCAGAAAGGGCGGCTTGCGATATTCGTCTCCGCAGTCTCCGGGAATGCAAAGTAAATCGTCTGTAACTGCCTGAATGGCGACACGGTCACTGTCGTCTAAGGAGATTTCCTGGGCCCGTAGATTGTCAATTCTGTGATCGCCTTCTGTTAGGCGTGCGCCGATAATTGTTGCGCGCACTGAAGTATGATCTAGTGCCCATGCCGTCGCTATATTTGTAATCGATACGTTATGTTTGCGTGCAACTTGGTCAAGTGCGCGTAGAAGTGCCTGAAAGGCGGTCCAGCCGCCGGCCGCATCGATGTAGCGCTTATACTTCATTCGGCTCCAGTCCCGAATATTATCTGGCTCTGGTTGTTCGACCCATCGTTCTGACAGAAAGCCTCCTGCTAAGGTTCCAAAAGCGAGAATTGCTACATCATGGTCTTGGGCAACCTGGTTTAACTCACCAGCCGCACGTCGATCGAGTAGGGAAAAACAAACCTGGTTAGATGCGATCTCAATCCCGTTTTTAATAACCATTCTCAGGTGTTGGGAGTCAAAATTCGTTAATCCGATTTCTCGGATTAATCCTTCTTCGCGGAGCCGCATGAGTTGAATTAGAGCGTCCAGATATTCGGGGCTCTCGTAGCGCCACCAGTGAAATTGCATGACGTCAATAGTGTCCAACTTTAGGCGGGTCAGTGCCGTTTCTATACCTTTCCTAACGGTACCGGCACTCATTTCTCCTGGTTTAGGGCACCATTTAGTCATGATTGTCGGTGGGTTCTCATCTTGCTCGCGCATCGCTTTATGAACCATTCCGGCAACAATTTCGGCGCTGCCATAGTGGTCCGCCATATCAAATGTATCAAAACCAGCGCGAGCGTAGGAATGTAAAACATTGGCTGCTGCATCTAGATCAAATGGCTTTCCATCTCGCTCTTGATCCGCCATCTGCCAAAGGCCGGTCACGAGACGCCTAATGGAAACATTCTTTCCAAGCCTTGTTTTAATCGGTTCTTGCATTTTAGGCTCCGTGGTATTTTATAATAATTGTGTGCATTATGGAATTTGGTGCAACCTGAAAATAGGAGCAACATATGCAGATTGGGGTTGTGGTCAATCCTTTTGCTGGTTTGGGTGGCGCAGTTGGTTTGAAAGGAACGGATGGTCCGGATAGCGTTGCAGAAGCGTTGCGCCGTGGAGCTCAGGCTAAGTCCGGCGAAAGGGCTCGTGTTGCTCTGGCTCACTTGGCAGAACGTGTGCCAGGAGCGGAACTGACGCTAGCTCGGGGCGAGATGGGTGAAGATTGGAGTATAGGACTTGATCTTCGGTTAACAATTACTGGGCCGAAAGCACTTACCGGAACAGCGCGGGATACCAAGGAAGCGGTACATGCTATGCGGGATCAAGATGTAATTGTGTTTGCGGGTGGGGACGGAACAGCGCGGGATATTGCTGGTGTTGCTGGACGTACAGGCATATTGGGTATCCCTTGCGGGGTGAAAATGCACTCTGGTGTCTTTGGGGTCAACCCACGTGCAGCTGGAGCTATGATGGCTGATCTGATTACTAACCCGAAGCGCATCGATTTTGTTGAGGATGCTGAAGTAATGGACATTGATGAAGAGGCCTTGCGCAATGGCGTTTTGGCTCCGCGCCTTTACGGACTTGCCCGAGTGCCCGTTTCTCGAAGTCTTATGCAGCCCGCAAAGGGTGGGTCTCGTCTGAGTTCGGCTGGTGCTCTTTCAAGCGCAGCGATGGAAATAGTAGCTGAAATGGATGCCGAAACGCTATACATTATCGGGCCTGGAACCAGCGCGCAATCTGTCGCTGATGCGGCAGGTCAAACAGCCTATACGCTTGGTGTTGATGCGATGATTGGGCGTAAAATTGTGGCGTATGATGTAGATGACGCAACGCTTCTGCATTTGGCCAAAGGGCGGAAGCTGCGAATTGTTCTGGGTGTTACGGGCCGACAAGGGTTTTTACTTGGGCGTGGAAATCAACAAATTGGGGCTGGTCTGGTCCGAAGGGCGGGACGAGAAGGATTAATGATTCTTGCGACAGAAGAAAAGCTTACTAAGCTCAAGCAACCAAGGCTGTTAGTAGACACGGGGGAGCCAGATTTGGATCGACAGCTTGCAGGTTTCGTGCGGGTTAGAACCGGGAAGGGGCGTAAGATGATAATGCGCATTGATTCGTGTTGATAATGAGTGTGCGATATGAGACCAATTGTGCAGTTTTGAATTTTTGGGTATATTTCCGTTAAGAGGGAGGCTAAAGCTTATGTCTACAAACACCCGTGCCCATCCTTGGATGGCCAATTCGGCTCCTGGCGCAATTCAAGCCATGCTGGACGAAATCGGCGCATCATCAATTGCTGAGGTCTTTGAGCAAATCCCAAAAGACCATTTCCGATCAACGCCACTTGATCTGCCGCCAATTCTATCTTCTGAATTGGAATTGAAGCGTGATTTAGTAAATAAGCTGAAGAAGAATGAAGATTGCGAGACTAATTTGAGTTTTCTAGGGGCAGGCGTCTGGCAACACCACGTTCCGGCGGTTGTAGATGAGATTGTCGGTCGCACTGAATTTGCAACTAACGTTTGGGGTAGTTATCAATCTGACCATGGTCGTAATCAGGCGTGGTTTGAATTTTCTTCACAACTGGGTGCTCTCCTTAACCTCGATGTTGTGCAACTCCCTGTTTACTCATGGGGTTGTGCGATCGGGCATGCCATTCGCATGGCACAAAGGATCACGGGCCGTTCTCGAGTTCTTCTCTCGCAGTTATCGGACCCTGAACGTTTGTCAGTCATTCAAACCTATTGTCAGCCTACTGAGATGGACAGTCATATTGAGGTCCAACTAGTTGCAGTAGATCCGTTGAGTGGACGAATGGATATAAGTGATCTGGCTTCCAAGATGGGCGATGACGTAGCGGCAGTTTATTTCGAGAATCCCGCTTACCTTGGTACAATTGAAACTGAGGCGGTCAAGATTGCGAGCATGGCCCGCTCAGCAGGTGCTGAAACTATCGTTGGTGTTGATCCGCTGTCTCTGGGTGTGATGACTGCGCCTGGTGATTATGGCGCCGATATCGTGACTGGTCCGGTGCAACCTCTTGGCGTTCACATGCAATGTGGTGGTGGAGTGGGCGGTTTTATCGCGTCGCGTGATGAAGAGAAATACGTTCTAGAATATAATGGTTTTCTAGTTTCGATCGTTGAGACAATGAAAAAAGGGGAGATGGGTTTTGGTCTGGCGTGCCCACATCAGAACTCATATGGCTCTCGTGAGCATGGTAAGGATTGGACGGGAAATTCGACTTATCTTTGGGCTATCGCGGGAGCCGTTTACATGAGTTTATTGGGTCCAGAAGGTTTTCGTGAACTTGGAAACCTAATCGTGTCGCGCGCACGTTACGCGGCGAAATGCCTAGCAGACGTGCCTGGAATTCAGATCGTTTGGCCCAACTCGACTTTTAAAGAATTCATCGTCAACTTTGATGATACAGGAAAGAGCGTTGCCGAGGTGAACGATTTGCTGCGTAAGCGAGGAATTTTTGGTGGCAAGGATATATCGAAAGAGAACAACGCGTTGGGGCAGTCTGCGCTATACTGCGTCACCGAAGTTCATACCGCAGCTGATATCCGCAGACTTGTAAGCACTATAAAGGAGGTTTTGTCATGAAAAGTATTCCTGAATTTCGCAGTGCTAAATGGAACGAACCTATTATAATGGATATGGGCCGCGTGGGGTCACGCGGACAGCTTTTTCCTGCCCCTGAGGATGAAGTGAAAGAGGCTGTCGGCATTGACCTTATTCCGGCTGCAATGCAGCGAAAGGATCGAGCCGCACTGCCGGAAGTCACCGAGTTTGAGGCGCAACGCCACTATTTGCACCTAAGCCAGATGACATTAGGCATGATGGGTGTCAGTCTTTTTGGGACCTGTACCATGAAGTATAATTCCAAGACTGCCGAGTTCGCGACGCTACGCCCAGAATTGGCTGAAGTACATCCCTATCAGCATCCCGATACGCTTCAGGGTGTACTTGAGATTTTTGATGATTTTAATGGAATTCTGCAAAACCTGTCGGGTATGGATCAATTTATTTTTCAGGCAGGTGGTGGGGCTGATGCTGCATATACGATGGCTGCAGTTGCTCGAGCCTACTGGAGAGACAAAGGAAAGTTGAATCAACGTACAGAGATGGTAACGTCGGTTCAAGCCCATCCTTGCAACCCTGCAACAGCAGCAGCCGCCGGCTTTAATGTGGTGAACTTGCCTTTAGAGGACAATGGTTATCCATCCTTGGATGCTTTGAAGGCTGCGGTGAGCGAGAAAACGGCGTTAATTATGATCAACAATCCTGACGATATGGGTATCTACAATCCCGAGATCAAAGAATGGATTAAGGTCGCTAAAGATGCTGGCGCTCTCTGCTTTTATGACCATGCGAATTTCAATGGTGTTATGGGCAAGCTTTCGGCGAGAGAGTTGGGCTTCGACGCCTGTATGTTCATGCTGCACAAGACATTTGGCGCGCCCAAGGCCGGGGGAGGCCCCGCAGTTGGAGCTTATGGTTGTACCGAAGAACTAGCGCCGTATTTACCCTGCCCGGTTGTTGTGAAACAAGGAGATAGTTATATTCTTGATGAGGATCGCCCAAAGTCATCCGGGAAGGTCCGTGAGTTCTGGGGCAATGTGCCTCAGGTCGTAAGAGCCTACGCCTGGGCTCGCGCGATGGGCTCGGATGGTATCAATCTCGCCTCGGATATCTCGGTTGTCGCAAACAATTACATGGATAAAAAGCTTGGCGAGATAGTGGGGCTTGAGATTTCGAACCCGACTATTAAGGCTCACCGGATGGAAATGACGCGATGGTCTCTTGCACCGCTGACTGAAGAGACCGGCGTTTCAACTGTAGATTTTGCAAACCGTCTGGCTGATTTTGGTATTGATCCCTACTGGATGAGCCATGAACCTTGGATAGTTGCAGAACCATTTACGCCTGAAGCAGGCGAGCTGTGGTCGAAGGAAGACATCGATATGTGGATTGGAGTGATAGCTCAAATCGTCGAAGAAGCGCGTACAAACCCAGAACTCGTGAAAACGGCTCCCCACAACCAGGCGATTGCACAGGTTAAAGGAGATGCGTTTGAGGATCCGGCAAAATGGGCGATGACTTGGCGAGCATATAAACGAAAGGTGCAAGGCGTCGGCCAGGCAAAAGGCGTTGCTTAAATGGCAATCAAGCTCGTTTCAGTCTGCAAGGACAGAAATTCCATCGAGGTTGAGCGTTGGAGGTCGACCGAGTACCAAATCAGAAATTATGCGGGCCGTCATCGGTCCAGCGCTAAATCCTACCCATGGAAACAAAGCGAGATAAAAGCCAGGAATTCTCGGTGCTTCACCAATAATTGGACGCCAATCAGATGTTCCATTAACCCAAGCGGTCCAGCTTCGGATTGTCCGAGCGTTGGCAATCTGCGGCACCACGCCAGCCGCTATCGCCATGTTGCCTACGAAATTCACAGGATTGGTTACCAGATGCCCATTGTCTCTTTGATCGGCCGCCCAACCGCCACCGATAATACAGGCTCCATTGGCCGCCTGTTTCAAAGAAAGCTTCCCTGCGGCAGAATAAACCAGGTGAGGGATAAGTGGCGCTATCGGTTCGGTTACCGAAACCTGAAGAGGGAAACCTCCAAGCTCAATCTTCATGCCGAGCATCTCGGCGATATCTGCGGCCTTGGCCCCAGCGGTGTTTATCACTTTTTCTGCTTTGAAAGTACCGCGAGCGGTTTTGATGCTGAAATCACCGATCGTGCCCGACAAGCCAAGCACAGGTGTCCCTCGAAAGAGCTTCGCGCCCGCAGCTATTGCAGTCTGAGAGATCGCAAAAGTTGCGCGCAAAGGATTAGCTTTTCCTTCGCTAGCGCAAACGCCACCTCCAAGCGCGTCTTTGGAAAGGTAAGGAGCCTCTTTGAGCAGTGCAACTTGGTCAAGCATTCGGGTTTCAATGCCAACTGTGGCTTCGATTTTTGCTTTCGCTTCGATCAATCGCATCTGCGCTTCATCTCGCGCGACGATAATGCCGCCGCCAATTTTCACATCAAGGTCTTCACCAACCTCATCGCTAAGTTTTTGCCACATATCAATAGATTCTTTAATAATGCGCAAAGTAGGGGCATAGGCTCTCGCCCAACCCTCACCATACTTCACAAATTCTGGATATTGGATCTGAAGGTGCAGCGAACCGGCATTTGCACCAGATGCAGCAGCTCCAAAATCGTTCGCTTCCAACAAAATGACGCTTGCGCCTTCGCGAGAAAGATACCATGCAGTCAGAAGACCAACGAGTCCGCCTCCAATGATAGCGGCATCGTACTGCTTCATGCTGAAACCAATCTTGAAAGGATCGAAATATGAGACGCCTTTTTCACGGCAGTCATACTGTGACTATAACGCCATTTACGCCCGGTGGCGTTGAAATCGATTTTGAAGCATGGGAAGGATTTCTCGACTGGCAGATTGCATGCGGTGTGCCGGGGATTATCATTCTTGGAACAACTGGGGAGTTTCTTACAATTACTGATGCGGAACGGTCGGCTTTTGTCAAGAAGACAGTCGACTATGTCAATGGTCGGCTGGTGGTGTGGGTCGGGACCATGAATGCACATACCCCAAATGCCGTGCGGTACTCCAAAGAAGCCGAAGACCTTGGTGCAGACGGGTTGATGATAATTCCACCATATTACTATACACCGACAGAAGACGAGATTTTTGATTATTACAAGGAAATCTGCAAGTCTTGTGATTTGCAGATCATGCTTTACAATAATCCTTTCACGTCTAACGTAGATATGCCCGCCAGCTTGGTTGGTCGATTGGCAAAAAGTTTTGAACAAATCCGATATATCAAAGAGGCGTCGCAAAGGATCGAACGAATTCATGACATTTTGGTAGAAAGCGAGGGTCATATGAACCCCTGGGCGGGACAGCGCGTTCTGGAAAGTTACAAGATGGGCGCCAAGGGGTATGTAAACCCTTATGGAAATTACATTCCACGTGCTTCGGTTAAGTTTGTGGAATGGGCCGAGCAAAAACGCTGGGATGATGTCCAAGCCGTCCAATCGATTATTTCGAAATTCGATACCATCATCACTAAGGGCCATCCGCTTTATGGACATCAATGCTATTCCAAAGCCCTCGCGGCGGCCGCTGGGCATCCTGTAGGGGACGTGCGCGCGCCTATTACAACATTTGAAAGCTTGGGCCAGGAAGGCCGTGAGCGCGTTGCTCGGATGGTGCCTCTGATGAAGGAACTGGATACGCTTGTGGACGCCATCGAAGAACGAAAGGCTGTGGCCAAATAATCTCATCTGATATATGCTGCGCCGTTAAGGTCGATGGTTGAACCTGTAAGGTGCCTTGCGCGACCTTCGGCCAGAAAAACTACTGTATCGGCAATTTCGGAGGGTGGTATCCATTGACCCATCGGAAGTGTTGCTGTCACAGCCTGTTCTCCACCAGTTTTGGCGGCACTGTCGATGGACATTTGGGTGCGCACAACTCCAGGTGCGATTACAAAGGCCAGGATTCCCCGATTGGCATAATTACGTGCGACCGTTTTGGTCGCTGCAGCGATCGCCGCCTTGGATGCGGCATAAGCAATAGCACCCGGATTTGAGGTGCCCCGGGTCGTAACCCAGCTGCCGATCGAAATTATTGAACCTGTCTTTTCAGCTGTCAGCCAAGAACCCACGGCGTGCCTCAGAAGACGCGCAGGCGCATGCACGTTTACCGCCATAGAATGCGACCATGCTGTGTCCCAGTCTTCAATTGAGTCCTCAATACCGCCAGTTTGGTGCATGATACCTGCATTGTTTACCAAAACGTCGATATATCCGCCTGCTGCTTTGAGAGCTTGGCTCCAGAAAGCATCGACTGCGTCCATATCGGAAAATTCGGCCTTCAAAAGTGTGACCTGCCCATCTCTTGCGAAACTCGTTGCCTTTTCTGCCCCAGCACGATCATTGGCATAATGCGCAATAAGGCGCGCCCCAGCTTTGATAACAGCATGAGCTGTCGCCGCTCCAATACCTTTTGAGGCGCCTGTAACGAGCACGGTTTTTCCAGCAAGAGATGACATAGCTATTTCCTTGAAACAAATGGTGTTGCGCTTAGTTTCGGATTGCATCGGGCATAAGGGGCGGGCAATTCGATTTCTTGATCCAATGCAACGGCGGCTTTCCATGTCCAGCGCGGATCCCAAAGCATTCCTCGCGCAAGGGCCACCATATCCGCCTGATCTGTTCTCAGGATTGTTTCCGCCTGAATAGGGTCTGTAATCTGTCCAACTGTCATGGTCGCAATCCCTGACTCCGAGCGGATGCGCTGCGAAAGGTCGGTTTGATAGCCTGGTCCCGTTATAATCTTTTGGGCCTGATCAAGGCCTCCTGATGAGACATCGACCATGTCACACCCGAGCTTTTTCAAAGCACGGCAAAACTCTATGGACTGCTCGATATTCCAACCACCTTCGATCCAGTCGGTGGCAGAAAGTCGAACCATAACTGGTTTTTCACTTGGGAATGCAGCGCGAACTGCTTCAAAGATTTCTAACGGGTAGCGCATGCGTGAATTAAGGTCTCCACCATACTGATCACTGCGCCTATTAGTAATTGGTGATAGAAACTGATGTAACAGATATCCGTGCGCCATATGAATCTGAATGGTGTCAAATCCTGCCCGATCTGCATGAAGCGTCGCTTCCACGAAGGCCTTTTTTACGCGGCATAAATCATCGTTTTTCATCGGATCAGGCGCGGGCCAACCTTTAAGATAAGGCACGGCTGAAGGGGCTTGTGGGTGCCATGCTCCGTTTTCTTCAATCATTCCGCCGCCCTTCCATGGCTCGACGGTACTGCCTTTGCGGCCAGCATGACCAAGTTGAATGCCTACAGCTGTATCACTTACAGATTTGATGAAGTTAATAATGCGTGAAAAAGCTTGTTCGGTTGCATAATTATAAAGTCCCGTGCAGCCCAAGGTGATCCTACCACGAGGCTCGACGCCAGTTGCTTCAGTAAAAATTAGGCCGGGCCCGGATAAGGCAAACTGACCCAGATGCACGAGATGCCAGTCTTGCGGAACACCATCCGTCGCAGAATATTGACACATTGGTGCGACTGTGACCCGGTTAGTAATTGTCAGACCCCTAAGTTTTATTGGTGAGAACAGAGTGGTGGCCATTAAGGCTCCTTTTTTGATTGATTCGTACAATTGTGTGCCATACAAACATTTGTGTCTAATTTTAACATGTCAGTACAGTCTGACAAGCGGAAAGGAAAAATATCCAAATGGGTAAAATATCAGTTGCAGCCTGCACATTTCCGTTTCTTTATGCTCATGCCGGTTTGGCCCAACCTGGTATTATGGCCAAACAGATTGCCGAGGTTGGACACTATTAAGTGACTATTCTGGAGATTATCCCCAACGCACTTCAATCTGCTTCGGATCCAGATAAGGATTTTATAAACAGCCAGAAAAAATTAGCTGCTCAGGGTGGTAACCGCTGAACTAATTTAGACCCGCTTCGATTGGCAGCACAGATCCGGTCATGCCTCCAGAGGCGTCTGACGCTAAATAATGCGCGGCATTTGCTACATCTGTTTCGGTGGCAAGTTTTTTTAGAGCTGTCTCTGATTTCAAGTTAGCGATTGCGTCTTCCACACTCGGGCCGCCCTCCTTGTGGCGCTGTGTGATCCTTGCTATAAGGGCATCCGTCAGAATTGGGCCGGGCGCCAGGGCATTTACACGAATTCCCATTGGACCCAAATCAAGCGCTGCCGCCCGCGTGATGCCAATTACCGCGTGTTTTGATGCAGTATATAGCACTTGTGAAGCATGCGCGGTAAAGCCGTTGATAGATGCCATAACAACAATGGAGGCATGGTCTGACATACTGAGTTTATCAGCGCAGGCGCCTATGCTCGCAGCAATACCCCAAGTGTTGACGGCCATTACTTGCATCCATTCGTTCCCATCAACTTCTCGCAAACCGCGCCAAGGCGGAACAACTCCAGCATTTGCTACTAAGAGGTCAACCGATCCAAGCTCATCAGCAAGCTTGACAAGCTTTTCTTTGGCATCGGGTAGTGATAGATCACAAGCAAAAAAACTATATTCTTTTGGTGCAGTCTTATGCATCTCTTCAAGATCTACAATAGTTATATTGGCTCCAGACGCTGCAAGCCGGTTGGCAATTGCACGACCCAAGCCAGATGTTCCCCCAGTAACAATTGCGTTCAGTCCTGACAGGTCTTTTGAAACGGGCATTTCTTTTAATCCTTTTTGCAGGCTATTGTAATTGAGGTATATTAGTATTTTGTTTGTTATACGAATCAAATCAAGAGAAAGGTTAATAGTGACACTTGAGACCAGTCAAAACCTTGTTATTCTTGGAGCAGGCTCTATTGGGACTTCGTTTGCGGCGGCCTTTTCAGATGCTGGATGGAATGTTGTCGTTTCTGACCCCAATCCTACGCGCAGTCGATCTGTTGAACAGCAGGTCTATGAGCATAAGGATGCGATTGCTCTTGCAGGTTTGGCAAGCGGTATGGAAGAAGGTGAAATTGACGTTGTTGCGTCGCCTGAGGTTGCCCTGAAAAACGCGATCCTTGTTTTAGAATGTGGTCCTGAGGATTTGTATATAAAGCGAGAGATTTTTGCCAAACTTCTAGATACTACGTCAAAAGAAACACTGCTTGCAACTGCATCATCAGCTATTCCGATTTCTCAAATCGTGACCAATAGCAAGCAGCAGTCGCGTTGTCTCGTGGCGCATCCCGTTAATCCTCCTTCGGTTCTGAGATTAGTTGAGCTTTGTCCTGCGCCAGGTACAACTGAATATTTTATGGAAAGGGCAAAGACAATATTCGCTAATGCAGGGTTTAAATCTGCGGTGCTTGGTCGCGAAATTGAAGGCTTCATTCTAAATCGTCTACAGGGTGCCGTTCTTCGCGAAGCCTATCGGCTGGTCAATGAAAGAATTGCTGAACCAAACGACATCGATAATGTTATGCGATTGGGGCTTGGGCCGAGGTGGGCGCTTTCTGGACCATTCGAAACGGCTGAACTGAACACGCCTGGCGGTCTCGCGGCACATGCGAAACGCATGGGGCCTGCGTACAAGCGCATGGGTGAAGAGCGTGGTGAAAGCGTTGAGTGGACACCAGAATTGGTGGAGAGGGTAGTGCGGGCACGAAATGAAGTGCGGGGAAACGTCACGACTTCAGAACTTACCGCCTGGAGGGCTCGCGCAGTGGCGCAAATCGTTGCAATTCGTGACCTGTTGACTGGGGGAGCCCCATGAGTGATGGCTACTTTAAATTCAATGACAAAACAGTCGCGTTTCGCCGTGGTCAGTCGTTGGCGGCAGCCCTGACCGAAGCGGGCATTTTTGCCTTCCGGCATACTCCGAAAGGTGAAGAGCGGGGGCTCTTTTGTGGAATGGGCATTTGCCAAGATTGTCTTCTCACTGTCGATGGCATTTCTAATCGCCGTGCCTGTATGACAAAGGCAGCCGATGGTCAAAATGTAGAACGACAGGTTGCATTCCCCGTTTTGGGTAATGTGCCCATTTCGCCAAAGGCTCCAGCCGCTCGCAAATTGGAGCCTGACGTCGCGATTATTGGAGGTGGTGCGGGCGGGCTATCTGCAGCGATCGCTGCTCGCGCCTCAGGCGCAAGCGTGGTGGTGCTAGACGAGCGAGAAGTCGGGGGGGGCCAATATTACAAACAGGCGGTAGGTCATTATCCGCTTGATGACCAGCAACAGGAAGGAGCAGCGCTATTATCTCTTGCTAAAGAAAGTGGTGCCGAAATTATTGGATCGGTTGAAATCTGGGGTGCTTTTGATGGTCCACTGTTCCTTGCTGAATGCAATGGTGCGGCTTACATCATTCAACCTAAGACAGTAATAATCTCAACTGGAGCTTATGAGCGGCCGGTAATGGTTCCAGGGTGGACATTGCCCGGTGTGATGACCACTGGCGCGGCGCAAACGCTTTGGCGTAGCTACAGGACCTTGCCAGGACTAAGAGTGGCAGTATGTGGATCTGGTCCGCTAAATGCGCAGTTAGCGCTCGAATTGGCGAAGGGTGGTGCCGAAGTGACAATCCTGGCTGAATCTGCCCCTCCGCCGTGGCGCGCGCCAGCAACAGCTTTCAAAGCGGCGATGGCGGATCCTGGTCTTATCGTGAAAGGTTTTTCAATGCTGCGGGATTTAAAATTGCGCGGTGTCGCATTGCATTATAGGACACAATTAAAAAATATTGAACGTAAGGGTAATAGACTAAGTGCGCAGTTCCAATTTAATTCAGGCCAGATCATCGAAACAGAAGTTGACGCCATTTGTATGAACGCAGGCTTTGAACCGCAGAACGAAATTTTGCGTTTGCTGGGTGCAGAGATGTCATATGAGACTTCCGCAGGGCACCTTCGATGTCAGCGCAATAGTAATATGGAAACAAGTATTCCCAATGTATTTGCAGTTGGCGATTGCACGGGATTGGGTGGTGCACCAGCGGCACGCGCAGAGGGTACTATAGCTGGCAAGGCTGCAGCAGCCTTGTTAGGTTTTGACGATAATTTTGATCTCACCGCAGAAAGGCGTAAACTTGCGCAGTATCGTCGGTTTCAAGCCAACCTGTGGAAGCTTTTTGATACTGCGCCGAGACCATTAGACCAGAAGTCTTCAGACGTCACAATTTGCCGCTGTGAAGAAATAAAATTGTCAGAAGTTCTGGAAGGTCTTGAGCCAAATCTGAGCCATGTGGGAACACTCAAGCGCGCTACCCGTGTTGGAATGGGACGGTGCCAAGGCCGGTACTGTGGAGCGGTTGCTGCACGTCTTGTAGCTCAAGTCACTGGTAAGCCGATGGAGGACATGAGCTATTTCGCGCCACGCGTCCCAATGAAGCCTGTGTCGATTGCATCTATTCTTGCCGTTGAAGAGGCCCTGAGTAATGAAAACTGATGAAGTTGTGGTAGGTGGAGACACGGATATGAAGTTAGAAGCGCAGATCAATGATGAGCTCGCAGCATGGGATCGTGACTGTTTGTTGCATCCCACGACCCATGTAGCCAATCATGCACGTGGCGACTTTCCTGGCCGCATTATTACGGGCGGGGAAGGCGTATATGTCATTGATCGGGATGGGAACCAGTTACTTGATGCGTTTGCTGCGCTTTACTGCGTGAATGCAGGTTATGGTAGGTCTGAAATCGCTGACGCCATGTCAAAACAGGCACATGAGCTGGCGTATTTTCATTCTTTCGCTGGTCACGGCAATGAACCCGCTATCAGTTTGGCGCGTATGATCATGGATCGCGCCCCGAGTCATATGTCGCGTGTATATTTCGGTCTGTCGGGGTCGGATGCCAATGAAACCAATGTTAAACTTGCCTGGCACTTTCATATACTGAACGGTGCGCCTAAACGCAAAAAGATCATCAGCCGTTGGCGTGGGTATCACGGCTCTGGGCTTGTGTCAGGCTCTTTGACCGGATTGGCCGGATACCACGCTCGATTTCATTTGCCATTGCCTGGCTTCTTGCACGTCGCGGCACCCCACTATTTGCGCCGACCGGATGCAGATATGAGCGAGGCAGACTTTCTTGATTACCTTATCGACGAGTTGGAGGGTGTCATCGAGCAAGAAAACCCAGAAACTATAGCCGCCTTTATTGGTGAGCCGATAATGGGAACTGGCGGTATAATTCCACCACCCGAAGGTTACTGGGAGCGGGTCCAAGACGTGTTGGCTCGGTACGGCATTCTTTTGATCGCTGATGAAGTTGTGACCGGTTTTGGTCGAATGGGTGAGATGTTTGGATCAACCTATTATGGTCTAAAGCCAGACTTTATGACTATTGCTAAGGGCCTGACCTCGGCCTATGCGCCGCTTTCGGGT
>MDSX01034215.1_pt1 | contig 19641 bp, 18 predicted proteins | sample 811141 | NCBI WGS metagenome assembly MDSX01 (sample SAMN05326642, study PRJNA326480) | marine metagenome | isolation source: seawater | place: Atlantic Ocean: South East | collected 2010 | reverse complement strand
CCAAATTTAGATGTAGATGAGAATAGTATTTTAGTTTTAAAAAATTGTGGACCCAAAGGATATCCTGGGATGGCTGAAGTTGGGAATATGATTCTCCCTCAAAAAGTTTTACAAAAAGGTATTAGAGATATGATACGTATCTCTGATGCTAGAATGAGTGGTACTGCATATGGAACTGTTATACTGCATACAGCACCAGAAGCAGCTATTAAAGGACCTTTAGCAGCTGTTCAAAATGGGGATGAAATTAAAGTAGATGTTGAAAATGGTCTTATGGAATTATTAGTTAGTGATGATGAAATTAAAAAAAGGCTTGAGGAATATTCTCCAGTTTTACCAGATATTAAAGGTGGGTATCAAAAAATGTATATCGAACATGTTATGCAAGCTGATACAGGAGCTGATCTAGATTTTTTAGTTGGTAAGAGAGGTTCTAAAGTTAAACGCCATAGTCACTAATTTTTAATGAATAAAATTTATCAATCTAAAAAATTTATAGTTTTTATTGATTGGGGTACAACTAATTTTAGAGCATATAAATTTGATTTAAATAAAAATAAAGTAGGTAAGAAAATTCAAACTAATCAAGGTATTTTAAAATTAAGAAAATCAAGCGAGTATATAAAAATAATTAAAAGTATTCTAAGAAAGTTTGATTTAAATGAAGATCAAGATATTCTAATGGCCGGAATGGTTGGAAGTAAAAAAGGTCTTTGTGAAGCACCTTATGTACAAATTCCTGCTTCTTTAAGCAAAATTGCATTAAATATATTTAATAAACAAATATTAAAACAAAAAATATCAATTGTTCCTGGTTTATTTTATAAAAAAAATAATTTTTATGATGTTTTAAGAGGTGAAGAAACTTTGGCAATTGGTGCAATTAATAAATTTAACAAGAAAACAAAATATTATCTTTGCTGCCCAGGAACTCACAGTAAATGGATGGTTATTCAAAAGGACATGTTTTTATCCTTTTCATCTTATATGAGTGGAGAACTATATTCAGCAATTGCTAATTTCACAATCTTAGCCCAATCATTAAACAAATCATCTTCAAAAATTTCTGAACATTATTTTACTAAAGGACTAAAAATGATTCAAACAGATCAACCTATTTCAAATACTCTTTTTAAAGTTAGAACAATGGATCTTTTTAATCAATCAAATTCTAATCAATGCAATTCTTTTTTGTCAGGCTTAATTATTGGCCTTGAAATAAATTATATTTCTAAAATTAAAGATTTAAAAAAATCATCTGTAATATTAATTGCAAATGGTCCTTTAACTAAACTTTATTCAATTTGTTTTAAATTTTTTAAAATTAAATTCAGTTTAGTTAATGCAGATGAGTGTTTTATTAGAGGGATGAAGAAAATATATGAAGCAAATTACAAATAATTTTTTAAAAACTTTATCTTATTCCAGAGTAATAGTTATTTTGAGAAATATGGAGTTACATCAATGTGAAAAAATTGTAAATTTGTTAGAAGATAATCAATTAGATACAATTGAAATTACTTTAAATTCACCCGATCCATTTACTTGTATAGAACTTATTTCTAAAAAATTCCCTAAAATTAATCTTGGGGCAGGCACTGTTGTTGATAAAGATCATATTCGTCCTTTGAAAGATTTGGGTGTTAAATTTATTGTATCACCAAATACTGATCCAGAAGTTATATCAGAAAGTATTAAGCATGAATTAGTGCCAATTCCAGGTTTCTTCACAGCTTCTGAAGGTTTTGAGGCTATAAAATATGGAGCAAAAATATTAAAACTTTTTCCTTCAGGCGATAATGGACTTAAATTAATTAATGATTATTCTTCAGTTTTTCCTAAAAATATTCAATTTATTCCAACTGGAGGAGTGAATGAGAATAACATTAATCAATTATTATTAAAGTCAGCAGCTGTTGGAATTGGAAGTTTTTTATTTTCACCAAATCTATCTTTTGATGATTTTTCTGATAGAGTTAAAAATATTAAAAAATTAATTAAAAAAACTGATGTCAAATAACTTTTTTCCTCTAACAGCTAAAGAATTAGTAGAAAGAATTAATAAAATTCCTCAGGTAAGTTTAGCAATGCTTCCTACTCCTTTGGAATTTTTACCAAATATTTCAAAAGAATTAGAAATTAATTTATATATTAAAAGAGATGATTGTACTGGACTAGCCTTTGGAGGTAATAAAACAAGACATTTAGAATTTATAATGGCTAAAGCTGTAGGTGGAGATTACGATTGTATTTTAACAGGTGGAGCTTCTCAGTCAAACTGGTGTCGTCAAACACTAGCTGCTGCAAATAAGCTTAATCTTGAAACTTTTTTAGTATTAATGCATGGAGTTAAAGGGAAGGAAATGCAGGGTAACTTTTTATTATATAATATCATGGGAGCAAATGTAGATGTTTTAGATGGTGAAGACTTAGAGCAAATACCAAATCATTTAGAAAAAAAATATCAAGAATTAATTAAACAAGGAAGAAAACCTCTCCAAGTTAGTGGTTGGGATAAAGAAGATACAGTTCTTGCAGGCATTAGCTATGCTAATGCTATGGCGGAACTAGATATTCAAATGCAAAATAGTAATTTTATGGCTGACCATTTATTTGTTACAGCAGCCAACATGACTCAAGCAGGATGTGATCTTGGTGCTAAAATTTTGAATTGGCCAACACGAATTCAAGGTATATCTCCTGTAATTTGGGAAATGAATATAAAAGAAGATATAGCAAGAATTTGTAATGAAGGTGCCAAAATGCTTGATGTTAATATAGAGTTTAGTGAAGATATGATTAATCATGATAATAATTATGTTGGAGAAAAATATGGCGTACCTACGAAAGAGGGATTAAAGGCTATGAAGCTACTTGCAAAAAAAGAGGGAATTATATTAGATCCAGTTTATACTTCAAAGTGCTTTTCTGCACTAATTGATTATATAAAAAAAGGAATTATTAAAAAAAATCAAAATGTTATTTTTATGTTTACTGGAGGTGGTCCAGCTGTATTTGCTTACAATGAAGAAATAGCAAGTCCAGAAATTTAGTTTAAGTGTATTGTGAATAGTAATTATACAATTCATTCAATCAATCATCATTTTGGATGGGACAACTCTAATCCTCCAATTATTCGAGTTAAAACTGGCGAGACTATAGAGATAGATACCGTTGACTCATCAGGCGGACAATTAAATGTAAATTCTAAAATTAAAGATGTAGAAAATTTAGATTTTTCAAAAGTTAATCCAGTTACAGGACCTATTTTTGTAGAAAATGCTAAACTAGGAGATGTTATAGAAGTGGAGATATTAGATTTTATCTCTTCAGGTTGGGGATGGACAGCAATTATACCAGGTTTCGGACTACTTGCTGATGAATTTAATCAACCTGATTTAAATATATGGAAATATGATAAATCTAATCCAACTAACACTCTTTATTCAACATATGGAAAAATTCCTTTAAAACCATTTATAGGCACAATTGGTCTTGCTTTAAAAGAAGCAGGTAATCATAGTATTGTACCTCCTAGACATTGTGGAGGAAATTTAGACATAAAAGATTTATCCAAAGGTTCTAAAGTTAAATTTCCTGTTCAAGTTAATGGAGGCTTACTTTCAATTGGAGATACTCATGCAGCACAGGGGGATGGTGAGGTGTGCGGAACTGCAATTGAGAGTCCAATGAAAGTACTAGTTAGAATTAATCTTATTAAAAATATAAAAATTAACTCACCACAATTTGAAACTTTTGAATCTTCATCAAAACATATAGATAATGAGGGTTATTTTGTTACTACAGGTATAGGGCCAGATCTAATGGAGGGTGCACAAAATTCTGTCCGTAATATGATAGAGCTACTATCTAAAAAATTTAATATTCCTGACAGTAAAGCATATATGTTTTGTAGTGTTTGTGCAGATTTGAGAATAAGTGAAATTGTAGATGTGCCTAACTGGGTTGTTTCGTGCTATTTTCCCAAAAGTGTTTTTAATTAAGATTAATGACTGTAAATAAAAATATTTTTGATGTTATCATTATTGGATCAGGTATAGCTGGAATATCTATAGCTACAGAGCTTTCAAAAGAATCTTCAGTATGTATTTTGGAAAAAGAAAATATTACCTCTTATCATTCTACTGGACGATCCTTCGCATTTTATATTGAAAGCTATGGTAACGAAATAATAAGAAAATTAACTTCTTCATCAAAAGATTTTTTTATAAATAATTCTAATATAGATAATCAAAATTCTATATTAAGACCTAGAGGCGTATTGCATTTAGCATCAGATAAACAAAGTAATGATTTATTAGAGAGTTATAAGGAGTTAACTAAAATTAATAAGAATTTAAATTTATTGGATTCAAATGAAACTTTAAAAATATTACCATGTCTAAATGAAAAGTATATTAATAGCTCAATTCATGATTATGAGGCATGCGATATTGATGTTAATTTTCTGTATAATATCTATCTTAATGAATTTAAAAAAAACAAAGGTTCAATAAAAACAAATATAAAAATTAATAATGTCTTAAATAAAAACAATGATTGGCAAATTAACTGCCAATCAGATACCTTTTATTGTAAATTAGTAATAAATGCTGCAGGAGCTTGGTGCGATGAAGTAGCAAATATATTTAATGCAAAGCCTATTAATATTATTCCTAAAAAAAGAACAGTTTTTTGTTTTAAACCATTAAATATTGAAGTTAAAAATAATTGGCCAGTAGCAGTTGATGTAAATGAAAATTTTTATTTTAAATTAGAAAATCAAACTTTATTGGGTTCACCAGCTGATGAAACTAATACAATCCCTCATGATGCTCAAGCTGATGAAATAGATATAGCTGTTGGAGCTGATAGGATTGAAAAAGCAACAAAATTTAAATTTAAATCGATAATCAATAAATGGGCAGGATTAAGATGTTTTGTTAAAGATAAAACGCCAGTTATTGGCTATGACACAGAGGTAGAGAATTTTTTTTGGATTGCAGGACAGGGGGGCTATGGAATTCAAACTTCTCCAGCTTTGTCTAAAATTGCTAGTAATTTAATTCTTAAAAAAAGTAATTCTATTTATGAAGAAAAATTTAAAATTGACCTTGATTTGTTAAACATTAAAAGGTTAAAATAATTTATGGATAAAATTAAATATTTTGATGGACACAATGATGTTTTGCTTAAGCTATTTTATTCTAAATCTAAAGATCCAACTGAAGATTTTTTTAATGGAAATAATTACTGCCATATAGATTATAAAAAAGTTAAAATTTCAAATTTTATAGGTGGTTTTTTTGCAATTTTTGTACCTGATAAAGAACCTCAATTTAATTTTTTTTCCAGGATGGAATCAGAAAGTTATGATTTTCCTTTGCCCGATGAAATTCCATATGAAAAAGCGATTAATGCAACAGAGAAAATGATCGATATATTAAATAAAATAATTAAAAATTCTGGAGGCGAAATTGTATTATGTAAAAATGGCAAAGAACTTATTGATGCTTATGATGAAAATAAGATAGCAATAATTCTTCATATTGAAGGAGCTGAAGCTATTGATAAAGATTTTAAATCACTTGAAAAATTATATGAACTTGGATTAAGATCTATTGGACTAGTTTGGAGCAGATCAAATATTTTTGCAACTGGAGTTCCTTTTAGTTTTCCAAAAACTCCTGATATTGGACCAGGATTAACATCTATTGGAAAAGAACTTGTAAAGATTTGTGATAATAAAAATATTTTAATTGATTTATCACATTTAAATGAAAAAGGTTTTTGGGATGTTGCAGATCTTAGCACAAAACCTTTAATTGCTACTCACTCAAATTCACATGAATTAAGTAATCACTCAAGAAACTTAACAAATGATCAACTTAAAGCAATTAAAGAATCAAATGGAATAGTTGGAATTAATTTTGCAACTGCATTTTTGAGATCTGATGGGCGCATGATTCCTGACACGAGCATTGATTTGATTCTTCAACATGCAGATCATCTCATAAATAAATTAGGAGAAGATGGTGTATCCATAGGATCAGATTTTGATGGAGCTGTAGTTCCTGAAGAAATAAAAGATTTATCTGGAATAAATTTTCTAAAAAAACGTATGCATGAAAGTAATTTTGGAAAAGATCTTATCGAAAAAATATTTTATAAAAACTGGATAAATTTTTTAAAAAAAAATCTTTAATCTTTTAATATCTTTCTCCAATAAAAAGGTTTTACTTCTATTGCTCCATTATAAAAAATATCTAATTTATCTGCTGATTCTTTTGTTTTGTCATAAATTTTTTCTAACTCAAATATGGCTTCTTTATGTGCATCAACTCTTACATTATGCCAGACTTTCGGTTTTTTTGAAGCAATTAACAAAGCTGCAGACATAGACTCACCAAATATAGTTTGAGTTGATTTTTTAATTTTTTTTTTGGTAACGGGGTCAATATGATTTATTTCTTTTATGTGGCCGCCTGCTAATTCACCAGCTTGTATTGATTTGATTAATCTTTTTGGAAAATCTTCTTTTGCATTATCAGAAAAATAATCAGCAGCAGATTTAATTACTTCATAAGACTCCATACAATTACCAGCTATAACGAAATTATCACTAATAATTGAATTTTTATAATCCAAAGTATTTTCGCCAGTCCATTCATAAATTTCTTTGTTATGATCAATTCCAATTAATTGTCTCATTGATCGATCTTTATCCTTATTTATAACTTTTTTACCAGCTTCAATAATTGAAATTTTTTTTTCTAATAATTCGATAATTTCAATTCCATTATCAACACTTACATAAGCTTGGGTTGCAACAGCCCCATTTAAACTAACATGAGGAACCAAACTTCCATATCCAGCAATATCTGTATATCCGCAAATTCCAAAATCTCCAGTTTTTTCATCTTTTGCTACAATAGATAGAGTCATTAAGTTTTCACTACTACTTTTCCAATATGGTTTGCTGATTCTAGATACTTATGAGCATCAACAATATTTTCTAAATCAAAAATTTTTGCAATTACAGGCTTTAATATTCCTTTTTCTATTTTGTCATTGATCCATTTGATGCCTTGTTTGCGTTGATCTTCAAATCGCATTGTATCAAAAATACTATGAAAACGAATATGTATTCTTTTTGATAGTAGTGGTAATGTTTTAATTTTAGAGGCATTAAGATTTAAATTACCATAATTTATGATTAAAGCTTGAGGTTTGGCAGTATTAATTAACTTTGTAAAATGTTCTCCCCCAACACAATCATAAGCTAAATCAAAACCAATGCCATTGGTGTGATCCATAATTTGTTCTTCTAAATTTGGATCATTAAGAGCTAAAACTTCATCATAACCAATTTTTTTTAAGTCATTTTTTTTATTTAGTGATCTACTTATTGCAAAAGCTTTAAGTCCAAAATATTTTACAATTTGCATTCCTCCTATTGCAGCATTACTTGAGGCACCTGTAAAAATACAAAATTTCCTTTTGTTTATGTTAACATCATGAACCAAACCTCCCCATGCAGTGAGATATTGAGCCCATATAGAAGTTGATTCTTCAAAAGATTGATTATGTTGTTTTTTTGAAATGGCCCATATTGGCACAATTGCTGTATCACCATAAGTTCCATATTTATTGGAAGAATCTGAAGTCCAATAACCATTTTTGTCATATGAAAGAAAAGGTACAATTGTTACTTCATCACCAATTTTCCATTCATGCTCATTACTACCTAAAGATTCAATAATACCTGAGCCTTCACTGCCTAATCTTGCTGGAAAATTAGGATGTGAAACATAGCGACCTTCTCTATACATAATTTCACCCTGATTAACTCCAAAAGCAATAATTTTTATTCTAACTTCCAAATCTTTAGGCTGTTTTTTTTCTTCATGAAAAATTTTTAAAACTTCAGGACCACCATGTTTTTCAAATCTGACTATTCTATTTTTCATTAATAAAAAAAGAATTATGTCGTAATAACAACCGTTTTTCCTAATTGATTGCCTTCACCTATATATTTATGAGCCTCAACAATTTGATCCAAATTAAAAATTTTAGAAATAATAGGTTTTAATAATTTTTTATCCATTTTATCATTTATCCAGTTTACACCTTCAATTCTTTGATCATCAAATCTCATTGTATCAAAGATACTATGAAAACGTAGGTGTATTCTTTTTGCTAGCAAAGGAAGCGTATGCACAGGAGATGAATTTAAATTTAAATTCCCATAGTTAACAATTAAACCTCTTGCTTTTACAGTATTAATTAGTTTAACAAAATATTCTCCCCCAACACAATCATAGGCTAAATCAAAACCAATTCCGTTAGTACAATCCATAATTTGTTCTTCCAAATTTTCATCAGTTAAAGCCAATACTTCATCATATCCTATATCTTTTAATTCTTTTTCTTTTTTAAGAGTTCGGCTAACTCCAATTGTTTTTATTCCAAAAGTTTTAACTATTTGCATTGCTCCAATTGCAGCACTACTAGATGCACCAGTAATGATACAACTTTTTCTATTTTCTATATTAGAGTTATAAACTAAACCACCCCAAGCAGTTAAATATTGACACCAAGCAGCAGCAGCTTCTTCAAAGGACTGATGATCTATTCTATTAGTAATTGTCCAGGCAGGAATAATTGCAGTATCTCCATAAGTACCATATTTTTCTATTGAATCTGATGTCCAATAATCATTGTCATCCCATGATAAAAAAGGAATTGCACAAACTTCATCTCCGTTTTTCCATTGTGACACATTAGGTCCAATTTCTTCAATAATACCTGATGCTTCAATACCTATTCTAGACGGAAATTTTGAATTACCAACATATCTTCCTTCACGAAGCATTACTTCAGCTTGGTTTAATCCAAGAGCTTTAACTTTAATTCTAACTTCTCCTTCAGCAGGGGAAGATATTTTTTCATCAAATATTTCTAAAACTTCAGGTCCTCCACATTTGGAGAACCTGACTATTCTATTTTTCATAAATAAATTTTTTATTTAACAGCTCGCAACTTAGTTTCACCATACCCAACCATACCTTTTTCAGGAGGAGTAGCATAGCAATTCTTACTTTGCGTTAATTTTAATTTAGCACAAACATAAGCAGTATTTATAGCCAAAGGAATAGGATCTATAACAGGTATAGTATACCCTTTTGCTTTTAAATTTTTTTCCAAAGATTGTGCACAACCCAACATTCCAGTACAACCAAAAATCATTACGTCAGAATGATCTTTTTCTACAGCTTCAATAGCTTGTTCTGTCATAGCATTTATTGTTCTATCAAGATCATCTTCTAACTCTAGAACAGGTATGTCAACAGATCTAACAGAAGCTAACTTTTCTGATACGCCATATATCTTTGATTGATTTTCAAACATGGGTCTAATTCTCTCTAAGACTGTTATAACTGAAAATTTATGACCAAGCATACTTGCGTAATGCATTGCAGTTTCACAAGGACCTATAACCGGTATTGAAACACATTCTCTTCCAGAGTGAAGTCCTGGATCACCCATGCAGTCTATAACAACTGCATCGCATCCATCTTTTTCAGCATCTATTATTTTAGATATAGTTCCTGGCAAAGACATCGCTTCATCATACTCACATTCAATAGACCCTGGGCCAATATCTATTTCAGTATGACTAACTTCAAAACCTACAGCTTGTTCGTATAGGTCTTCGGTTCGTCTAAAACCCTTTGTTGTAATAGGTGTCACCACCCTAACATTAATTGACATTTTTAAATCTCCTTAAAAAATAACAATAGCCTATATTTAATAAAAAATTGTGTAAAGGTATATTTTTTTAAATTGTCTGACAAATCATTAAATGTGGAAAAAAATAGCTTTATTTAGATCAATAAATCTTAAATTTATTTAGAATTTTATTGACCTCATTTTAATTGAAGATAGTATTGTGTATAAATTCAGGACTTAATTTATGCAAATTGGGGTAGACGTTGGGGGAACAAATACAGATGGCGTTATTATGTCAGATGGAAAAGTTCTCGTTTCAGAAAAAACAGTAACTACTGAAAATGTTGGCGATGGTGTATTTAATGTAATTAAATCTGTTTTAGAAAAAGGTAAAATTAGCGCAGATAAAATTACCAGCGTTATGATTGGTACTACTCATTTTACGAATGCTTTAGTTGAACGAAAAAGGTTACAAAAAATTGCTGCAATTAGATTATGTTTGCCAGCTTCTGATAGCTTAGTGCAGATGATAGGTTGGCCTGAAGATTTAATTTCTACTCTTAATCCAAAAAAATATTTCGCAAAAGGTGGTTATGAAGTAGATGGTAGAGAAATTTCTCCTTTAGATTCAGATGAAATAAACAAAATTGTAGATAAAATTAGTAAGGAAGATATAGATAGTATTGCAATAAATTCAGTTTATTCTCCTTTAAATTCTGAAATGGAGGAAAAAGCTGCTGAAATAATTTCAAAAAAATTACCTGATATTAAAATATCACTTTCCCATGCTATAGGAAAAGTTGGATTGATTGAAAGAGAAAATGCAACAATTATTAATGCAGCCCTTTCAAAGTTAGCGGAAGAAATTATTGAGGCTTTTGAAACTGCACTCAAAAATTTAAATATAACAGCTCCTTTATATGTTAGTCAAAACGATGGAACCTTAATGAGACCAGAAAAAGTAAAATCTTATCCAGTTTTAACTTTTGCTTGCGGACCAACCAATAGTATGAGAGGTGCAGCATTTTTATCAGGAATTGAAGAGTCTATAATTGTTGATATAGGAGGCACAACATCAGATATTGGATATATTAAACAAGGTTTTCCTCGTCAATCTGCAGTTGCAACTGATGTAGGAGGAGTTAGAACTAATTTTAGAATGCCTGATATTGTTTCAATAGGCCTAGGTGGAGGAAGCATTGTTAGAGAGGATGGTAATAAAATTGGGCCGGATAGTGTTGGATATTTATTAACTAAAAAAGCAAAAGTATTTGGAGGCGATACTTTAACCACAACTGATATTGCTGTAGCAAAGTATAAATTAGATATTGGAGATCCAAGTTTAATTAAAGATTTAGATAATGATATAGTTGAAAACTCAAAAAAACAAATAACTCAACTTCTAGAAAATTCTATTGATAAAATGAAAACAAGTGCAGATGATGTTCCCGCTATTTTTGTTGGCGGTGGAACAATTATTAATAAAGAAAAAGTTAAGGGAATTTCTGAATTAATAATTCCAGATAATTTTGCAGTTGCAAATGCAGTAGGCGCAGCTTTAGGTCAAGTTAGTGGTGAAGTTGATAGAGTATTTCATTATGATAAGCTTGGGAGAGATAAAACAATTGAACAGGCAAGTATTGAAGCCAAAGAAAAAGCTAAAGAAGCTGGAGCAGTTGAAAAGACTATTGAGATAATGGAAATCAATGAAAATCCTTTAGCATACCTTCCTGGAAGATCTGTGAGGTTACAGATTAAGGCAATAGGTGATTTGGAGAATATATAATTATGAAAAAATTAACATTAGACAATCTTGAAGATTTTTTAAGAGGGACTGCATTTCTTGGAACAGGAGGAGGTGGAAATCCATATGTTGGTGGCTTAATGCTCAGACAAGAATTAGAAAAAGGAATTGATTGTAATTTAATTAAAGGATCTGAGGTGGATGATGACGCATTGATAATTCCTATAGCTGTAATGGGTGCGCCAACTGTAATAGTTGAAAGGCTTCCAAATGCAACCTCTTGTATTAAAGCCCTTAGAAAAATGGAAGAATTAATGGGTAGAAAAGCTACAGCTCTGATTGGAGCTGAAGCTGGAGGAATCAATGGAACACTCCCTTTTATTTTAAGCTCTTACACTGGATTACCTGTTATAGATGGTGATGGAATGGGTAGGGCCTTCCCAGAACTTCAAATGTGTACTTTTGGAGTTTATGGAGTGAATTGCTCTCCCGTAATTGTAAGAGATGAAAAAGACAATGAAATTATAGTGAATGCTGAAAATAATCATGCTTCTGAAATGTTTGCTAGAGTAATTTGTATGCAGATGGGAACTAAATCAGAAATTGCATTATACCCAATGACTGGCAAGCAAATGAAAGAAACATCTGTGCATCATACTTGCACACTGGCTTATGAGATAGGTAAATCAATCAGAGAAGCAAGAGATACTGGTAAAAGTCCTTTAAATGGCATAATTGATTATTTTAAAAATAGTTTTGACAAAAGATTTTGTAAACTTTTATTTGAAGGAAAGGTTACAGATTTATTAAGAGAATCCACTGATGGATGGGCTAAAGGAACGGTTAAATTAACTTCATTAACTGATACATCAAAAGAAATGGTGGTAGAATTACAAAATGAATTTTTAATTGCGAAAGTAGATGATAAGCCTGTAGCAATGGTACCTGACTTAATATGTCTTGTAGATTTAGAAACAGCTGAACCAATTACAGCAGAAGATGTTAAATATGGTCAAAGAGTTCATGTTATTGGAGTAAGCGTTCCAGATAATATGAGAACAAAGGAAGCTTTAGATACTTTTGGTCCAGTACCATTTAAAGTCTACGATAAATATATTCCTATTGAAGAAATCAGTTAAACTAAAACTAGGTTATTTTTATCAAAACCAAATCTTACTTTTTCACCTTCTTTATATTGTTTTGATTTTGGTAAATTTGAAAATTCTGAAGTAAACTTAAATCCATTAACATTAATAATATATCTAATTAAAGCACCTTGGTATGAAATTATTTCTACATTACCATCAAATGATATAATATTTTCATTATTATCTGGTTCAAAGATAATATGTTCAGGCCTTAAAACCCCAGATAAATTTTCTCCATTATTATTATTCAATACTTTAAAAATTTTGTCATTAAATGAAACTTCTATATAATCTCCTTGAACTGATTTTTTTTCTAAAGGTAAAAAATTTGATATACCAATAAAATCAGCAACAAATTTATTTTGAGGCTTTTCATAAATATCTTTTGGCGAGCCTATTTGTGAAATTTTTCCTTTATCCATAATTGCTATTCTATCAGACATAGTTAAGGCTTCTGATTGATCATGAGTTACATAAACAGTTGTAATTTTTAATTTTTTTTGTAATTCTTTGATCCAAATCTTCATTTCTTCTCTTAGTTTCTTGTCTAATGCACTCAAAGGTTCATCGAGTAGAAGAATTTGTGGTTCAGTTACTAAAACCCTAGCAAGTGCAACTCTTTGTTGTTCTCCTCCAGATAATTCTCTTTGAAATCGATTTTCAAAACCCAATAAATTTACTTGTTCTAGAGATGATTTGACTTTTTCTATAATTGCTGATTTGTCAACATCTCTCATTCTAAGACCAAAAGCAATATTATCAAAAACATTCATATGAGGGAAAATTGCATAGTTTTGAAAAACAAATCCTATATTTCTTTTTTCTGGAGCAACATATGTAATATTATTTTCACCAAGTAATATCTCACCATTAGTAGGCATAACAAAGCCTGCAATCATTCTTAATGTTGTTGATTTGCCACAACCTGAAGGACCTAATATAGAAAAAAACTCTCCCGAATTAATATTAAAACTCACATCATTAACTGCAAAGAGGTCATCAAATTTCTTTGTTAAGTTATTTAACTTTAAATCAAACATAATAATTTCTCAAAGATTAGTTATGTGGCCAATATATAAATATTGACCACATTAAATTGATTATTAACTAGCAAATATTTCGTTGCAAGTTTCTACTATTTCATCTTCATTATCTAAATACCAATTCCAATCAGGTGTCCAAAGATCATTCATAGCAGCAGCATCATTAGTCACGCCTTTAGAAGCTAGAAGATCAGGAATGATAGCATCATTAATAGTTGGACGAAGATAAAAGGTTTCTCCAGCACCATTCATAAAGTTCTTATCTAACTTATTGTTTACATAAGCTAAAGCAAGCTTTTTAGACATAGGGTCTGCATATTTACTTACAGTATGCGTCTGAGTTAACATTGGTTTCCTATGTTCCCAAATAATAGGAGCTACTGAAATTCCTTTATCCATTTGAAGATAAACTTCACCTTCCCATTGTACACCAATATGAACTTCACCTCTTTCAATAAGAGTTTGCATATTTCCAGTGAAATCACTTAATTTACAAGGTCGAGCAGCTTTCATTGCTTCAAAACCAGCTTTTAGATCATATTCATCTTTTCCAAACTGTGCAGCTGCACACAAGAAAAATACCATCTGTAAAGTGTTTGAAGTAATATAAGTACCTCTCATTCCAGCAAATCTATCTTCCCAAAAAGATTCAAAAGTCGAAGGGTTTGGATCAGTTAAATCAGTTCTATACACGTGAGCATATTGACCGAAAGCCCAAGTTAAACCAACGCCCGTAGCTTTAGCAAATGGCCAAAGTTTAGTACCATTAGGAATTGCATCAGCAATATCGTCTGGTGACATAAAAAAATCTCCAGCTCTTTGAGTCTTCATCATTTCAGGAATATTCCAGTTACATAAATCATATGCAGGATTTTCTGGCCCATTCGCAACATATTTAGGGAACCATGGCCAAGCACCATCATATTGAACTGTACAATTATATGTTTTTTCAAAATCATTAATGAAAGCAGTTCTCATATATTCTTCCCAAAAGCCTCCCCACTCTCCTACTCTTAAAGTTGCTCCACCTGAATCAAATGGTTGTCCATCAAAAACAACATCCTGTGACCAAGCATGATTAATATTAAAAAGTGGAAGTGTAGAAGCGGCAGCTGTAATTGCAGCTGTATTTTTAATAAATTTTCTTCTAGATTGTTTAGATCTAGATTTCTTTTTTATAGACATATTTTTACCTCCCAAAAATATATAATGTTAATAGTCAATATTTTATAATAAAAAAAGTCAAGGCAAAATATAAGTTATAAGTTATAATTTAGTTTATTTTATTAAAAATATAGGATTTGTCTGACAATATAATCCAAGTATTTATTGAATTTATTTAGATTTATATGCTACATTTCAATGATGGCATTTATTGATTCCAAAAGATTTATAAAAAGATTAAATCAAATAAATAAACTTGATCCCAAATCAAGTCTAAAAGGAGTCAACAGGATAGCGCTAACTCAAGAAGATAAGAAGGCTAGAGATCAAATATGCAAATGGATGAGGGATTTAAAACTAAAAATTAAGATTGATAATATAGGAAATATTTTTGGTTTTTACAATTTTAATAGAAATAAAAAACCTTTTCTTCTTGGTTCTCATATTGATTCTGTAAAGAATGGAGGAAGGTATGATGGATCTTTAGGAGTAATAGGAGGATTAGAAGTAATTCAGACTCTTATTGAAAAAGATAAAGTAGATCATCCTATTGGTTTAGCAGTTTTTACAAATGAAGAGGGAGTAAGGTTTGCCCCAGACATGATGGGTAGTTGGTCTTTTATAAAAAAAGAAAATATTAATAAGATTTATAAAATTAAAGATAACAATAATGTTAATATTAAACAAGCCTTAAAAAAAATAAATTATTTAGGAAAAGAAAAACAATTATTTTTCCTGCCTAAAAATTTTATTGAACTTCATATAGAACAAGGTCCAATTTTATATAACCAAAAAAAAAAGATAGGTATTGTAAAAGGTGTTCAAGCAATAACTTGGTTAAAGATTGAATTGTTTGGGGAATCTAATCATGCAGGTACAACTCCGATTATAAATAGAAATGACCCTATTAAAATATTTATTAAAATATCTGAATATATTTATTCTTTATCAAATAAAAAAAATAAACAATTAATTACTATAGGCTCAATAAAAGTAACTCCTAATCAAATAAATGTTATTTCAAATAAAATTGAATTTACTGTTGATATGCGCAATCCAAATGACAAATTGTTAACGAATATAGAGATGAAAATAAACAAATTTATAAAAAGATTATGCAAGAAAGAAAATGTTAATTTTAAAATAAACAAAATAGTAAATTTTAAATCAGTTAATTTTGATAATAAAATGAATCAAATAATAAAAAAACATTCAGACAATCTTAATTATTCTAATATGTATATACATAGCGGTGCAGGACATGATGCTCAAATGCTAGCACAAATCTGTCCAACAACTATGATTTTTATTCCAAGTCAAAAAGGCATAAGTCATCATAGTAAAGAATATACAAAAAATATAGATTTAATTAAAGGAGTTAATCTTCTTTATAAAGTGACTAAAGATTTAATTTCTAATTAAACTTAACACCAGAAAATTTTTTTAAATTAACTAATTTAGAAGTTATAAGCATTGAAGTTACAACTAAGAAAATTGCAAAAATTCCGGCTGCTGCTGCTGTTGGTTCAAAAGTGTAGCGAAGAGACCAGTATAGAGCAATAGGTAGCGGGGTATTATTTGGAGTTGCCATAAATAAAGAAACATCAAATTGTCCAAAGGATACTATAAATGCAAAAACAGAACCTGCCATGACACCATTACTTACATTTGGAAGAGTAACTTTTCTAAAGGCAGTTAAAGGACTAGCTCCTAAACTTCTTGCAGCTTGTTCAAGATTAACATCAAAATTGAATAAAGCAGCTGATACCGTTCCTATTACATAGGGCATTGTTACCAAAACATGTGCAATAACCATACCCAAATACGTTCTTGATAATCCCCACCCACTTGAAATATAAAAAAGATAAAGAGCTAATCCTAAAACAATACCAGGAAGAATTAATGGAGATAAAAAAATTGCTCTTAATATATTGATTCCTGGAAAATTAAATCTGGTAATAAATATTGCTGCCATTGTTCCTAGAATAGTTGAAATAACCATAACAATTAAAGCTAATCCAAAACTAAAAAGAAAGGCATTTAAAAATTCTTCACTTTCAAAAAAAGCAATTATCCATCGAGTTGAAAATCCTTCTGGAGGAAAAGTTAAATGATCTCCCGAATTAAGACCTGTTAAAACAACTATAAGGACAGGTATTAGTAATATACATAGGGCTACCCCTGAACCAAATTTAACTAATAAACCAACATCTCCAACTTCACGTAATTTTTTTTGATTTAATTTTATCATGCTCTACCACCTGCTATTCTTATAGCAACTCTTTGGTAGACTAAAACAGAGATTAAGCTGGTCATAAATAGAACAACTGCAATAGCAGAGCCAAATTGCCATTTACCCATTTCTGCTACTTGTTGATACACATGTAAAGGCATCATCATTACTTTCCATCCTCCCATTAGTGCAGGAACTATGTATGAACTTATAGAGATTGCAAAAACAAGTAAAGTTCCAGCTAAAATACCAGGCATTGATAAAGGCAAAATAATACTCCAGAAAGTTTTACTAGGAGAAGCTCCAAGACTTCTACTAGCTTCAACTACAGAAGGAGAAATCCCTCTAATAATTCCAATCAAAGACAATACCATAAAGGGTAGAGAAAATTGAACAAGACCAACTATCACACCTAATTTATTATACATTAGCCCAATAGGTTTTTCTATTATGTTGAAATACATCAAAGCTCCATTTATCAATCCATTATCTCCTAATAGGACCATAAGTCCAAAAATTCTAATAACCATATCCAATTGCATTGCGCAAAGTACCAAGATCATTAAAAAAGTATTCCTTCCTACATGTTCAGTTTTTGCTATCAGATAAGCTAAAGGATAACCAATAATTAAGGTAATTACAGATACTAAGGCAGCGAGAGAGACTGACATAACCGCTGCATCAAAATAGAGAGATCTATTATATATTCTAATAAAACTTTTAAGTGTCCACTCTCCTTGTGAAGCTAAAACTCCAGTCATAGGTTTATCAAAAGAAATTACAAAAAGACTTACAACAGGAATTATAAAAAAAATTAAGAAAAATACAAAAGTTGGAAGTACTAAAAAAATTGGTCTATAATAAATATAAACTCTTTTTAATCTTTCTGATAAACTCATTATATATCTTCCAATGGTTTGTAATCAAAATCAAGCCCAAATGCACGAGGACCAAATAAATCAAGTGCTTTTTTAGAACGCATGATAGGAGGAACAGACACACCTACAATTTTTATTCTTTGACCGTATCTTAATCCATCCGTAGTTATTGGTTCACCAGTTTCACTATCAAGAGCACAAATTAAATCAGGTACCATCGCTAATACTTTCTTATTATTAAGTATAGCATATGAGAATTCGTTCTGGAATTCTACCAATAAATTATCTTGATTTGTTAAACTTTTTAAATACATTTTTCCTCTTGTCCATCCATTTACAGTCTCTCTCAACAAATCATCTATTTTTCCTGTAAATAATAATTTTCCAACACGAGGTGGGTTACTTTTGCTCATATACTTAATAATTTCTTCTACAGGATCATTTTTATCATCTCTTGCTTTTTGTATTAAAGCACCAATTTCAAAAGAGAGTTTTATTGTATTATGAACAGAGGTATTTCTGATTTGTTCAGCTGTCATAGGATAACAAGCAACTTGGCAAATACCCCCCATTCTCACACAAACTGCTCGGGATAACCATTCACCTGAACTACTACTTCTTGATTGAAATATTCCAGTTTCATAAAAATCATTAATAACAACTAAAGGGTTAATATCCACATCACCAACATTGTATGTTACCATTTGTAACTCTGGGAAAGCCCTTCCCATACCATCAGCATCTATAACTGGTAATCCAGATAAAGCTCCTACCACTAAAGGTAAGGTGGCATTCACCCCACCAGCTTCTATAGGCATAATCGCATTAAATTTTTTACCAACTATTTCCTCAACTTTTTTCATAGCTTCAAAAGAAGTGAGCCCATTAGGAGCTTTTTCTCCAAAAACAGTAGGTGCACCCATTGTTAAAACATTGCATGCATAAGTGTCATCACTAATTTCATCAGGACTAATAATCTTAACTTTTTTTCCTTGTTCTAACTGATGTTTTAACATTAACTTACCTATGTATGGGTCACCACCACCACCAGTTGCAAGAAAAGCTGTTCCTCTAGCAAGGTCCTCTAAATTATCTAAATTTAATTCAATCATTAAAAAATATCTCCTACAGCTTTTGCATGAATTCTCACTGATCCAGAAGGCAAATAACTAAGTGGAATTTCTTCTAGTTCAATAATATTAATTGATTCTTTTATAGCACCTGCTTGCAAAGCTCTTTCAATAGCATCCTTTTTTGCATTTTTGATAGATTCTTCTCTACCCATTTCAGAATAAGAATATATTTTATCTATTTCACCTCCAGCTTGAGCTAATGAAGCTCCTATTGCATTAGCGACATCTGAATGTTCCGGGATTAATACTTCGCTTGCACCCTTTAATTTTCCTTTTACGAGTATACTTCCCCCGCCAACAAGTATGACTGGCACATCTTCTTTATTTAATTTTACTCTGTCAATTCCTTCTTCAATCATCTTTTTTATTTCAATTTGTGATTTTTGAATTAATTCTGAACTAATATTAGAAATATTTTTTTTATCTCCAAAATTTGCATCACCTGAAGCTACAGAAATATCTGATGTAGTTAAAATTTTTCCTCCAAAAATTAATGCCTCTTTGTCTAGTTTAAAACCGACTGAATCTGGGCCTATTGTTACATTATCATCAACTTCTCTTACAAT
>MDSX01071422.1_pt1 | contig 19659 bp, 11 predicted proteins | sample 811141 | NCBI WGS metagenome assembly MDSX01 (sample SAMN05326642, study PRJNA326480) | marine metagenome | isolation source: seawater | place: Atlantic Ocean: South East | collected 2010 | reverse complement strand
GCCGCGCAGTTCGCGGGCGAGAAACGTCACAACGACGCGCTCGATCGATCGATTCGCTTCCGCGATGTTGCGCGCGAGCTCGCGATGTCGCGGCGTGTTCATCGCTTCGTCATCCTCGTCGTCGGCGCGCGCCTCCTCCATCACCGACGCGTCGACGCGCGTCGACGCGCTCTCGTCACCGGCGTCGTCGACGAACGCGATCGGGTTCGTTCGCGCGCGCGGCGTGCGTTCCGCGAGCGATACCGCCGGCGCGAGCGCGAGCGTGGCCTCGAGCGGCGCGCGCGCGATCGCGCTCGGACGCGGCGCGCGCGCGATCGCGCCCGGACGGGACGTCGCGAGCGCGGCGCGAGGGTTCGCGTCGGCGGCGGCGAACGCCGGAAACGTGTACGACATCGACGACGACGCCGTGGCGACGCTGCTGCCGGAGATCTCCAGCGTGAAAGCGTTGACGGCGGCGTTTACGTTTGCGAATCAGACCAAGGGCGCGGCCGAGCGTGGCGATGGAAAGCGCGGGGCGAAGACGGCGGCGAGACGTTTGATGGCGAGAGCCAGCGACGACGCGCTGCAAGAGGCGACCACTTCGCACAGGCGCGTGGACGTTCGGGGATCTAGAGGTAGCGGTAAGAGTGTGGCGTTGGCGCGATTGGTCATGCGCGCGCGCGCCGATGGGTGGGTCGTCGCGTACGTCCCGGATGGTTTAGAGCTCACGAGGTTGAGCTACTTTAGCAAGAGTACGAAGGAAGGTTGCGATGGACTGTGGGAAACGCCCGATTGCGCGATGCGACTGTTGCAACACATCGCCAACGCGGCGAACGAGAGCGTGTTAAAGTCCGTGAAGGTTAAGGGGGTGACGCTCAAGGATGAAAACGCGCCGAAGAAGAGCCGCGGAAAAAAATCCAAGGATGCGGCCGACGCGCCCGAGGCGGACGCCAAGCCCAAGGCGAGCGCGGAAATGAACTTATTCGACTACGCAAAAGCGGGTTCGACCGATCCGGAAATAGCTGTCGACTGCGCGCTCGTGGTGTTGAATGAGCTGAGAGCGCTCGCGAAGAACGGCGACGGGAAAGTCATGTTCGTCGTCGATCAGTACAATGCGCTATTCGGGCCGTCCGACATGCACGAGGTCACCGGACCGAGGTCTAGAAAGAATATTCCCGCGAAAAGTCTGCGTTTGGCGCGCGCGGTAATCGAAACCGTGGACTCGGCGTGCGACGAAGACGCGAGGCACGTCGCCGTCACGGCGGCGTCTCACTCCGTCGGTGTTTCCAAATCGAACACCGAACAGTCGCTGCCGGACGAACTGGGGTCCTCGACCGTCGTTACAGTGGAGACGCCGCGATTCAACACCGATGAAATCGCGACCATCCTTCGCGAGTACAAGGCTGCCGGAATCGTCAAAGCCGTCGTCGACGAGCAAACCGTCGCGGCGATGAAAGCGCTGACGAACGGCAATCCGCGAGAGATTCAGTCCATCGCGTCCACGTTGCTGCGTTAGCCACCCACCTTTCGTAGTCGTTGTAACGTCGCCGCGTTTAAACGTCGATCTCGATCGTTCTCGCGTCTCGCGCCGGCGTCTCGCGTCCCGTCGTTTAAAGTCCCGCACAACCTGGCTTATGGCGCTGAGCGATCGCGCGACGCTTTGGATCTTGGGCTTCTGCGCTTCGGGTACGCTTGTGACGTTAACGTTGGCGCAAAGCGTGCGGGGTGAGCGAGTACAACGCCAAAACGCGCACGAACGCAAGCTCGGAGGGTCGAGTTGAAGATCTTTGTCCCGAGCGAACGCCAATGTCGAGCGACACCACGGACGCGCACGACGCCGCGCACGCCGAGAGCGAGCTCGAGCACATGATTTCGAGCGCCATGAGCGCGCTCGCGAGCTCGGCGCTCGTCGGTGAAACTGACGGTCGGGCGAAGCGGCGAGGGAACGTCTCCGGGTCGACGGCGACGCTCGCGAACTGCGCCATCGGCGCGGGAGTGCTGGCGACGCCGTTCGCGGTGAGTAAGTTCGGCACCGTCGGTGGTGGAATTGTCGTACTCATCGCCGCGCTACTCGTCGCGTACACGCTCGTCGTGCTCGTGCGAGCGGGATCGGCGTTCGAGTCCACGTCGTATCAAGGCTTGGTGCGCGACGCGTTCGGAACTCGCGCGTCTCGATTCGTGAGCGGGACGTTGGTGGTGTACTTGTTCGGATCGTGCGTGGCATATTTGATCATCATCGGTGATTCGTACGCGAAAGTGATGAGCGCAGTCGCGAGCGCGGGGTCGAGCGCGTGGTGGGGAAGTCGACGATTCGCCATCGCCGTCGGAGCGACGTTTTTGGTGACGCCGCTGAGCTTACTTCGAGAGATGAGTCGGTTGGCACCGGCGAGTGCGGTAGCCCTGGTTTCGCTCGCGTACACCGCCGCGACGATCACGTGCAAAGGAATGACCCGCACTTCTGGCGGTGATGACGCCAAAGCCGTGGCTTTCAAATTCAACACCGATTCCATCTCCGCCGTACCCATCGTCGTCTTCGCGTTTCAGTGCCATATTCAAGTCTTGGCGATTTTCTCCGAGCTATCGGCAGATTCCGCCCCTGAACCGCATTTCGAAGACGACATCGAACCTATCGATGGCGACGCTAGGCAAGCCACCGAGGCGCGACGCCTCAGTCGAATGTACACCGTCATCGCGCTCGCCGTCGGCGCGTGCTTTTGGGGCTACCTCCTCGTGGGCGAGTTCGCGTACGTGTCGCATCCAAACGTGACGTCTAACGTCCTAGATAGCTACGGCAAGGATGACAAAGCCATGATGGTGGCGACAATCTTCATGGGCTTCAGCGCCGTCGCATCGTTTCCGGTGAATCATCACGCCGCGCGCGCGGCTTTGGACGACTTACTTGCGGAGGCGTTTGGTTGGGAGGTGTGCGCGCCGGGACAAGCGCCGGTGACTCGTCACGCGACACAAACGTTCGCGTTCGTCGTCTTCACCACGCTCGTAGCGTTCGCGGTGGAAGATTTAGGAAAGGTATTCGAGTTCATCGGTGCCACGTGCGGAAGTCTCGTCATGTTCGTGATCCCAGCCTTGCTCTTGCTGCATCCGAAGATGCGCTCGTCGAAGGCCGCGGCGGACGTCGAGGAGCCGGCGGACGATTTGCTCGATGGTCTGGACGACGTCACGAGGGAACTTTTGAGCTCCGCTCGCGATCTTCTCGAACAGGATTTTGACGAGGAAGGTAACATTCTTCCATCAGGCGACGATGAGAACGCGTCCTTCGCGGCAAAACCGGGAGTCGGAACCGTCGTCGTCGCCGGCGCGCTGATTTTATTCGCGAGCTTTGTGGCGATTAGCAACGTGTATGTGCTGCTTTTCAGCGAACAGAAGCGCGATTCGTAGACGCTGCTGTGTATATTACTTGTGATTCAATTGATTTTATTAGAATAATCTTCTACGCCCCTCGAGCTCGCTTGCTCGCGGGTTTGTCGTCCTTGGCGTCGATCAACAGCGCCGCGGCGTGCTGACCGCCGAAAGAAAGCTCGGCGAACACCTTGCCAGCCATCGGTTTCGTGTACGGCATCTTCTCTGGCGTGTACGCATCCTCTTCCCGCGGACCAAGTCCGAGCTGTCCGATGTACTGCGATCCCCAGACGTAGGCTGAACCATCCTCCATGATGGCGCCGCCGCACGTGTCGCCGCTCGCCACCTTCACCGCGCGACCGGGCAAGTCCTCGATGACTCTAGGCTCTTCCAACGCGCCGTCGAGCGCGGCGTTGGGAACGCGAACGCCGCATCGACCGTCGGTATATCGCCCGATGGCGATGATTTTACCGTCGCCCGTTAAGAATAGCGAGTGGTGCGCGCCGGCGTCGCCCGCGACGATGCGTTTTCCGCACAACGAGGCAACTCGTTTCGGAAAGTACGTCACCTGTTCGTCCCCGCGCAAGTCAGGATTGGGGTCCCACAACCCGACTTGGTGAAAGTTTGACAAACCCCAGCCGTAGACGTCCGATTTCGAGCCGTCTTCGTCGGCGCAAATGGCAAACGAATGGAAATCGCCGGCGACGATGGCGGTGACTTCCGGTTCGCCGCCAAACGCGGATCCGATACCTCCGCCACTCTTCGGCAACGCCACGCGACTAGGGGTGAGCAATCGTCTTTTCACATCATCGCTCGCCTGTTCGTTGTCCTCGGCCTCGCTCGCGTCGACTCTACCGAGACGGCCCTTCTCGCTACATCCCCAAGAGTACACGCCGCCCTCGCGCGAGAGCGCCAACACGTGGTCGACGCCGCTCACGATCGCCTTCGCGCGCTCCTTCGACGACGCTGGCGCGTATATTTTAAATGGAAACGACGTCTTTTGCGCGTCCAGGGTGTTCGGGTTGAACGCCCACGCCCCGTTCGTCGTTCGAAACTGCCCCCACGCCCACACCTCGCCGCTCTCCGTCAACGCGCACCCGTGCGAGTCGCCGGTGCTCACCATCACCACCTTGACGTCCAGAGGAACCTCGACCTTTCCCGGCGCGTACTCCGCGTCCGGATCTGCGTCTTTATTCACCACTCGTCCGAGCGCACCGTTATCGTTGTTCCCCCAACTGTAACACGCGCCGTCGCTCGTCAACGCCAACGTGTGCGTCCCGCCCGCCGCGATCCGCGTCGCTCTCGCCTCCCCCATCGCGCCCGTCGTCACGCGCGTCGGTCGTCGTCGCTCGTCCACGTCTCCACCCAACCCGAGTTGCGCGCTGTCTCCCTGTCCCCACACGTACGCCTCCCCGCTCGCGCTCGCTTCGCCGCGTTTCGCCTCGTCCGCCGCCGCGCCCGCGCCCGCCGCGTCTCGAAACTCCTTCCGTATCGCGTTCGCGTACGTCACGTAATCCCGACACGCCTGGACGAGAAACTCCCGCGGCGCATCGCGCGTCTTCTTCGCGACGTGTCGCGCGAACTGCGCGTTCAGCGCCTCGACGTGCGCGGCGCAGAGCGCGTCGCGATCGTTCGTCGGCGCGCGTCGGTACCCGATCGTCACCGCGTCGTCGTCGTCGTCGTCGCTCGAGCGCGACGCGGCGCCGTCGTCGCGCGCGCGATGGCGCTTCGACATGTCCGCGCGTCGCCGACCGCGGAGCGACGCGCTATAACGAATGCAATGCGCGATTCCGGGACTCGATGAATGCGTCGACGAATGCGGCGACGCGTGCGTCGGCCATTCGTCGACGCCGACCGACGATACGACGATGTCGACGACGTGCGACGACGGGGCGTGCGAAAAGCGACGCGATCTGTTCGACGCCGTGCGAAAAGCGACGCACCGCGACGCGTCGACGACGCGAACGAACGCCGACGACGCGAACGCCGACCAAGGCGCCGGGACGGGGACGGCGGCGCCGCTGGACGTCGACGAACTGGGACGCGCGTCGTGGGCGCTGATGCACACGATCGCGGCGTATTACCCACAAAAACCGACGCACGCGCAGCGCGTGCAAGCGCGACGGTTCTTCGACGCGCTGGGAGACCTGTACCCGTGCGCGACGTGCAGGGCGGATTTGCGAGCCGACGTCGACGCGCACCCGCCGAGGTGCGAATCGCGCGAGGCGCTGGCGAAGTGGGTGTGCGAGCGACACAACGTCGTGAACGAGAAGCTCGGGAAGGCGAAAATGTCGTGCGCGATCGACGCGTTAGACGCGCGATGGCGCAGAGCGAAGACAACAGAAGGGCGCGAGGAGACGGAGGCGTTGTAACATCAGTAACATCACCGCGCCACCGCGACGTCGTAACCGCCGCGAAGCGCCAAAACGAGCCCGCCTCGGACGCGAATTCGCGGCGCTGAAACGCGCGATGCTTCGACGGGCGAAGCGCGCGGTGAAAGACGCGCGCGTCACCGCGAAGGCGCGCGCGACGGTCGAGACGCGCGACGAGGCGTACGCGCGCGTGCCGCTTCGAATCGACTTGGACGGCGCGCGCGCGAGCGATGACGACGACGGCGCGCGCGACGAGGACGCGCGAGCGTCGCCGCGCTTGGTGGCGCACTACGGATTCGACGCCACGACGTCCGCGGTGTCGTACGCGAGGGACCAACACGCGCTGTTCGCGGCGAGCGAACACGGCGTGAAGGCGTTCGGCGCGCGCGGGACGGAGTGCTTGTTCGCGTCGGCGTCGGGAGGGGCGTCGGAGGCGGTGCGAGGAGAGTACGTCGCGCCGTCGCGCGTGTATCGATGCGGACGAGACGGCGACGTCGAGGTGTGGGACGGGCGCGAGCGAAGGTCGCGGGCGAGCGAAAATTTAGACGCGGGCGACGACGAGCCGAGCTGCGCGAGCGAGGCGATGCGAGGGACGAATTTCTTCGTCACGGGAACGGTGAGGGGGGACGTGTGCGTGCACGCGTTGGGAGTGAACGCGCGAGGAGAGACCACGGTGGCGAGAAGGCGCGGGTACAGGGTGTCGGCGTCGCGGGCGTTGTCGCGCGTTTTGCCGACGCGAAACGCCGTGGCGGCGGTGCGCGCGCGACCGGGAAGAGACGAGCGAGCGATGATGCTCATCGCGTGGTCGGACGGGGCGCTCGCGCTGTGGCACTTGCACGAACAACGGTCGGTGGCGGTGACGTCGCCGCGAGGCGACGCTGTGGACGAGACGGAGGCGACGGATGCGTCTTTGACGTGCGCCGAGTGGCTCGACGCCGAATGCGTCGTCGCGGGGTACAGCGACGGGCGCGTGAGAGTGTGGAAAGTGCGCGCGGGCACGGTGATGACGGAGGAAATCGTTGAAAAGCAGTGCATCGTGCCGCACGTTTTGATTAATCCGTCGTACAAGGGCGCGCTGACACCCATTCGCGCGTTGAAGACGTACGTGAGCGAAGACGACGACGCGGCTCGCGACGTCGCCACGTGGTTCGCGTGCGTCGGCGGCGAGCCAATCGCGTGTCCAGATCCCGTGATTTGTTTGCGAGCGACGCGATGTGACGGGGAGTTTCGAATCGAAAGCGCGGGTGCGATTGCGCTGCCTTGGTTCGGTCCAGTGCTCGACGCGACGTTGGTGCCATATCGCGACACTGTGGAATCGATTTGCGTTCTGTCCGAAGGCTCGCAGCTACACCTACACGACGTGCGTTACGGAGTTTCGAGCGACGACATCGCGCGCCCGCAGGAAGTAATGGTGATGCGACCGACACTTTCGAAGACGTGCGCGCCGAGTATCTGCGCGACGTCGCGCGACGTCGCGCGGGCATTTGAGCAGAACGCCAAACGCGTCGCGGTTCCAGAAAATGAAGTAGACGCGTCGTTCGCTTGGAAAGGGTCGAAATGGCCAATCAGCGGTGGATGCGACGTAGTCGATGACACGACATCGCCTTCATCCGCGCTGCGTGCGCGCATCGTCGTCGGCGCGTTCGGCAGAGACGGTTCTGGAGTGAAAATCTACATCGATCGCGACGGACGATTGATGTCTGGTGGCGCGATCGCGCCGAACGGCGACTCGATCACGAGACTGCACGTCGACGCCGGTGGTGCTTTGCTGATCGTCGGTCGGGTGAGTGGAAACCTTGAAATATACGCGTTGCGCGAGTATCCAGCCGACGGTGCCGAAGCGACTTCGCGAGTACGTACGCACGCGCGCAACTTAAACAAGAGCGACGCCGAAAACGTTGACGAGGAGCGTGCATTTTTCGCCGGTGAATCTCGCGACTTTGTCGATACGGATTCCGCAGCGGCGTGTATGACTTCGGTATACACACTCATCGGTAGATTTAGCTCGGCTGGCAAAGCCATATCGTGCGTTCGAACGAACGCCGCGGCGACACTCCTCGCCGTCGGCGACGTCGCAGGGGGTGTGTCCTTACTCAATCTTCAACGAGGAACGAAAATGTGGACGGTGTCGTTACCTACTTCTGCCGAAGGAAAGCCATCGGCCGTGGCGGATTTCGACTTTGGGTTACCGCTTCCAGACGCTCCGGATGAGTGCGTCCTGGCGGTTCTAGAATCAAACTGTAGCGTTCGTTTCCACGCGCTTTCGACCGGTTCGCAGATTGGGAAGACTATGACCCCGAAGTCAGCGGCAGAAGACGTGGCGCTTGCAATCTCGCTCCTTCGGCTCGATGGTACGGCGTCAGATATAATTCCACCAGCGCCCGTCGCCAAAAGTTGGTTCACACCGCCGACATCGTTTGCTTATCAATTTCTCGCGTCGGAGTGGACTGTGGACGACGCGTCTGCGTCAGACGACGAAGACAAAGTGCTGTCGACGGACGAGGAAGATCGTGTCGACAGCGACGACGTCATTAAGGGAAACCCAAAGCTGACCGCCATTGTCGTTACTGTGGCGAAAGATTCGATGCGCGTATACCACGCAGTCGGCTGCTCTCGAGGAGAACGATTTACGTTGCGAAAAGAACACCTCGACGAGCCGCTCATCGGTGCGTTCGCCGTTCGAGATGACGGTAGCGAAAACGAATGTGCGTTCGGTCACGGACGGAAACGTTCTCACATCGTCGCCTTGACGGAGTTTGGGAGAATGGTGGCGTACGCGTCGCCGTCCCTGCAAATGCGCGGCGTATTTGGTCCGGTGCCGGCGTTGTCCAACGCCAACGCGACGTGTTGCTCTCGAGGCGGCGCCGTCGTCGTCGTCGCAGATGACGGCTTGTCTATCGCTCGACTCGAAGCATTTGGTGACAGCTTTCCCGCGCAAGGTTGTATCATCGATCTCGAAGTCGAGAGCGCCGCGGAAGCCGCGCGAGCGGCGCGACACGCCATGGAAGAAGACGATCCCGAACTCGCGCAGCAAACCAAGTCACCTCGACGAGAAGTATCGTCAGCGTCGACGACACCCGTGAAGACCAAAGCGCTGACGATGAGTGAAGCGCTACGACATCGCGCAAAGGCGGCGTTTGAAAAGCTGGAAGAAAAGTTCGCGCAGTCACCACGTGACTCATCGTCGTCGCCAGCGATGCGCAAGATGTACACGACGACGGACCTGGCTGTCTTATTCGCAGATGCTCGCATAGAGGATCCCGCGCCGGTCGAAAGGACGACAGAATCTGCAGAGCGCGATGAGTTGTTCGCGACATCGTCGTCCACGCCAGCCATCGCGCCCGTGCGTCGGAGCGCGTCTTCAGTCCGAGCCAAGTATGGACGAGAAGTTACTTCGCAAATGAACGAAACAAAAGACATGCTCGTCGAGCGTGGAGAGAAACTTAGCAGGCTTCAAGATAAATCAGCCTCGCTCGAAAATGACGCGGCGGATTTCGCCTCGCTCGCTCGCGAGATTCGTAAGCAATCCGAACGTCGGTGGTTTTAGATGCGATTTTAGAATTTTTAGTAGCAGCGCGACGCCGAGCGGCGTCACAAGTACACGCGCACCTTTCATGCCTCCCGCTGGAAATTGGCCCAAGTGGGCCAAAAAGCGTCACGCTCGAGACTTCACGGCGCGCGACACCGTGCTCGAGGAGCTGCGCAAGAAGACCCACCACGGCGCCTCGCTCCTCAGACGCGCGTTGAAGAAGGCCAAAACCTTTGACGAAGCCAAGCTCCGCCGGCGTCTCAAGGCGCCCGAGGACGCCGATAAGCTCAAGCGCGCGTTGCACGCGACGCGTAACGTCGATATCGACGTCTTGGCTCGGCAATGCGCGTCGGCGTGCGCGCAGAGAGTGGAAGAGTCGCTCGAGTTGGCATTTCGCGAGGTGGCGGCGGATGGCGACGCGAACGCCGTCCGCGCGACGCACGCCGTGGACTTGGGCGACGGCTTCGACAGTCAAGACGTGTTACGCGCTATTTGCGACGACGCCGCGAGCGCAAAAGCGAGCGAGAGCGAAGGGAAGGAAGTCGTCGGGGAGAATGAATACGTGAGCGCGGCGAGGCGGTTGTTGCGAGCGCAGGCGACGCGCGCGGAGACGGATGCGCTGAAGGAACGATTGTTGGCGATCGCGGGTCGAATGAATCGTGCGGTGGTTGGGAAGCAAAAACGCGAAGAGTGGACGCGTGAGAAGCAGGAGCGACGGCAGAAGCGCGAGTTGGCCATCGTCAAAGCGGAGGAAAAGGCGAAACGGCGAGCGGCGGGAGAGGAGGTGTCGTCGAGCGAGGAAGAGGAGGTCGTGCACGCGAAGCCCACGTCTCGCCGCGATGCTGACAACGAGGATAGTGCATCCGAATCGGATTCTGAATTCGAATCCGACGTCGGTGAAGATGGCTATGCGAGTTTGAGCGAGGATACGTTGGCGGAGCTTTACGCGGCGAAGGCGGCGGCGAAAAAGTCGAAAAAGCAGGGGAAATCGGCGAAGGACGGGGACGATGTCGAGGATGTAGATCTAGGACCAAAGAAGAAAAAAGTGAAAAAGCGCATGGGGCAGCGCAAGCGTCGTCAAATCGCGGAGGCTAAGTTTGGCTCAAATGCCGCGCACATCATCGCCGAACGCGAAAAAGCTGCAGCCGAGCGTAGGGCGAAGGAGGAAGAGGAAAGAAATATGCACCCGTCTTGGAAAGCGAAACGTAAGCAAGCACCCATCATAATCGCTGGTGCGAAGGGTAAGAAGGTCAAGTTCGGCGATGACGATGGTGCGAAGAAAACGCCGATAGTTTCGAAGAAGCAGCAATACGCGCCCAAGGTTCCGGAGGGACCGCTGCACCCATCGTGGGCAGCTAAGCTGAAGGCTGATCAACAGGCCTGGGGCGGCGGCGGTGTCAAGCCCGAGGGTAAAAAGGTCGTATTTGATTAACTTGCGCTATGTAAAATGTACAACAATTCTAGATCTAACGCGTAACGCGAACGCGCTAACGCGTGCGCTTCACTGGTTTCCGCACGGCGACGATTTGAGATGTTTGAACAACGACGTGCGGCTCGCAAACAACGTCGCACACTCCGCACACGTCAGCCTCTGCTCGAAATTGCTCTGATTGAAAGCTTTTTGCGCCTCCGTTTCGATTTGCTTCGGCAAATTCGCCGTACACGACGTGCACGATCGTTCGTGCTTGGTGCCCGTTTTCTCGCTCCATCGCACCGCGGCGAGCGCTTTGCCCGAATACTCAGGTTCTGGAAGCCACGTCGCGCACGTGAAGCACTTGATGTACCCAGGTCGCGCGCATTTCAACTCAACCTTGAACTGCACGCACGTCAACGCCGGCGATTCGCGCAGCACGCTTTTCTCGACGACGTCGAATGCGCACGAATTCAAGCCGTCTTCGCGCCAAAACTTTGCGTTTCGTTTCAGTAGACGCTCCTTCTCCTTGGCGTTTATTCGAGCATCGTGTGCGTCGAGCACGGATAGTTTCTTCGCCACCGTCTCCACGTCTTTCTCTAAATCATCAAACGCGGCGCCCGAGCGACGCTCCACTCGCACGCCCGCTTCCGCTGCCCGCAAAAACGCCGCGTGATCCTCGCCTCCCCACCCGTAAAATCCGTTCGGGTACCCATTCGTGCGCTCAAACGCCGTCACATCGTAAATCGTCACGCCACCGAAGCATTTCTCGGCGTCGTACCGACACCCGCTCGCTTGCAACACGCGAACGAATCCGGCGCCGTCGCGCGCGTCGTCCTCGACAAAGTACGCCGTCTTCGTCGCCGCCTCGGGCGCCATGTCGACGTCGTGGCACGCGAAATGCGTGCCGCATCGATCGATGCGCTCGCTGAACGTCGACGTCGCGATCGCGTACGCCGCGTTCAAGCACTGACCGCGGTTGAATCGACACCCGTCGTCGCTCTGTTCGCAGACGACGACGAGCGCGGGGCGGCTCGGGTCGTCGAAGACGGCGACGAAGCGCTCGATGAGTTGACGCAATTGCGCGGCGCGCGTTCGCGTCGCGTCCTCCCTGAACGGGACCAAGAGCACGAGTCGCAGCGTCATGCGTCACGCGCGAGGCGCGATGTCGAGACCAATGGTCGTTACGGGGCGACGGGGGAGGCGACGGGGAAAGATCTCGGCGATGTTTGACGGTGGTTGTTAAACGATGCGCCGCTAATCTAGTGAAACGCGCGAACGCAGGAAGCGATCATTTCAGTTCTTTGGCTTCGAATTCCTTGTACGCCACCTTGATGATGTCGAAGACTTTGTCGGCGATGTATCGCTGCGACATGTCGCCGCCCGCTTGCGAGACTTTGTCGGGATGGATGATGACTAAAGCTTTGTGGTAAGACTTCTTCACCCCGATCGGTTGCATCAAAGACCCCATATCGGGACTCTTGTACCTGTGACCGTCCCACAAGACGTCTCCGAGGTTGGCGAGCATGGTGCGAATGTTGTTTTGGTTCTTCTTTTGCCACGCGTCGATGTCAGCGCCGATGAGATCCTTGAGCATTTGACGCTCGGCTTGCTCTTGTCTCGCCGCGCTCTCTCTCGCGCGCTTTTCTTTCAGCGCGGTCTCTATTCGTACTCTGTTTCGATCGTGTCGGGCCTTGCGTAGGGCGGCTCGTTCGGGCGGCTCGTTCGGATCGACTTCTTCCTCGGGGGCGTACTCGAACGCGCTCGCCGCGGTTGATTTCTGCGACATCACTCGAGTGTCCATCGCCCCGAAAAGATCGTCCACGACACCGTTCGCGGGAACAGCTGAACTTACACCGACTGCGGAATCAGGAATCGCGAACATGGCTTCTATAGGATCGATGGATGACGTCGGCGCCTTTGGCGTCGCGCCCGCTTTCGCGGCGCCAGCGTTGAAAAAGTCATCCAAATCTTCCACCGACGACTTCGTCGACGAAGCCGCCGCGGGCATCGTCGCCGGTGACTTTTGTGGTTTCGGCGTCGACATCGACGTCTTAGAAGCCGTGGTGTTCGCCTCAGCGCGCGCTTGAACCTTGACGGCGGCGTCGGGCGCCTTCTTCGTCGCCGCCGCAGTCGGTTGAGAGCTTTGCGAATCCACGCTGGCCGTCGAACGGAACCGCGCCAAACCCACCGGTGCAGATGCGTCGGACTCGGGCGAAGACATTAAATCGCCTATATCGTTCGCCAGACTCGCCGATCGCGACATGGAAGACATCCGCGATAACGACGACGCCGACGCTGTCTTCTCCGGCGTCCGCGTCGCCTTCGACGCCGTCGCGATAGAAACTTCACCCAATAGTTCGTCCAATCCATCGATGAGACTTTCATCTGCGTCGTGCGTCATCAACCCACGCTGTGTCCCCGCGCTCGCCGCGCTCTTCGGCGACTCGGGTCTCGACCCGAGCTCGCTCACGCTACTCGACTCGCTCATCAAATCAAACAAATCTCCCTTCGCCGCCCCCGCCCCATCGCCACGGCGCGCGCGCGTCGCCGCATCGCTCGCTTTCACCGGCACGCTCTGACTCCCCGCTCGCGATGCGTCCGTGAATCCACCGAAAATATCGTCGAGATCCGCGCTCGCCGCGCTCGGCGCGCGTCGACGGTCGCCCGTCGCGTTCTCCCCCCCCCTCGCGTCGACGTCGACGCCGACGCGAACATCCCATCGAGATCGCCGAACGCATCCTTCGCCTCGCGCGCGCCCCGCGTCGTCGTCGTCGTCGTCGTCGTCGTCGTCGTCGTCGTTCGCTCGCGCGTCGTCGTCGCGCCTCCGAACAAGGCTTCGAGATCATCCTCCGCGCGCGTCTCGCGCGCGTCTCGCGCGTCCGCGCGCGTCGCTCCTCTTCCCACCGCGCGCGCGCGATCATCCGCGCGCTCGCTCGCGCCGCCGTCGCCGCCCATTCGACGCAGCGGCGCCGCGCGCGCTTTCGAAGCGTCCATGACGTCAAAGCTTCCGGCGAGCAAGTCCGCGACGTACGACGAGCGCTTCGCGCCGTCCTCGCGCGGCGCCATCGTCGACGCGCGCGCGTCGCGCGTTCGCGCGTCGCGCGTTCGCGCGCGCGAGAGTGCGGCGCGACGCGCGCGACCGTCGCGCGGCACACGCGCGCGCGGCGTCGAAACGAAACGAATCGAATCGAAAGAATCGGGGGCCGACGCGCGCGATGTCGCGCGAGGACGACGCGGACGACGCGGTGGACGCGCCCGCGCGCGCGACGTCCTGGCTCGACGGCCTGGGCACGCGCCTGCGCGAGACGGCGAGCGTGGTGACGGAAAAACTCGACGCCATGGATGACCAACTCGATTCGTTCGCGCGACGCGCGCTCGGCGACGACGACGAGGAAGGCGCGGATCGCGCGCTGAGCGACGGCGATGCGTTCGCGGGCGCGCGCGAGGGCGAGTTCACGAACGATGAGATCGACGCGCTGCGACAGGCGTTGTCGATCGCGAAACAAGAGTTGAACGCGCGGGACGAACAGTTGCGAGAGGCGCGAGACGACGCGGGAAAGATGCGAGAGACGGCGATCAAGGCGGCGAAGGAGCTGGCGAAGGAACAGCGGAAACGGAAGGCGGCGGAGGCGGATGGCGCGGGTGGGACGACGACGGGCGAAAGCGCGATGGTGGAGGTTGAAAAGTTGAAGGCGGATTTGGAAGACGCGGAGACGGCGACGCGGCGCGCGCTCGAGGACGCGGCGAAGATGGAGAAGGAGTTACGCGACGCCGAGGCGGCGACGGCGACGGCGAGAGCTGAGATCGACGATGCGAAATCTGCGGCGGTGAAGGAGGTGGAGGCGCTGCGCGCCGAGCTCGCGAGTGTGATGGAGAAACTGCAAACGGCGGAGCGCGAGGCGAACGAAAAGAGCGAGAGTTCGTCGCCGCAACAAAACGCCGGCGGTCGCGGCGGTCGAGGAAAAAAGGGGAAGAAGGGCGGTCGAGGTGGCGGCGCATCAGACGCCTCACCCGTAGCCAGCGCGGCGCACGCGGAAGAACTCGAAAAAATACGCAAAGATCTCGAAAGCGTCAAAGTCGAGCGAGACAATCTCCGCGCCGAGGCGGAGGCGTCTCGAGCGAGCGCGGAGAAGGCTGCGAAAGAACACGTCGAGGTTTTGGAGCGCGTGCGCGCCGAAGCGGCGAGCGCAAAGGATTCCGCGACCGGTGAAGAAGCGGCAAAGCTTCAGCAGGCTGAATCGCGCGCCGCGACGTTAGAAGACCAACTCGCCGCGGCGACGACGACGGAGAAGGAGTTGCGAAACGAGCTCGCGAAAATGAACGATCGCGCGAAGGCGTCGGAATCTGAAATCGCGAGCTTACGCGACGAATTGACGGACGCCATCGCGGCGAGAGAAGACGCAGAAGGCGCTGTGTCTCGCGGCGCCGTGAACGCGGCGAACGCGAACGCGAAGATGGCGGCGGCGGAAAAAGCCAAGACGAAGGCTGAAGCTGAGCTCGCCGAGTTGCGTAAGCAGGTGCAGCTCATGGACGCCACCGGTCGCGAAGCGGCGACGTCCATCGCGGCGCGCGAAAAGGCCGAGCTCGCACAGCAGCGCGCGGAGACAAAGCTTGCGTTAGCAGAAAAGGAAGTGGAGGAGGCGCGCGCGCAATCCGAAAAAGCTGCACGAGAGGGCGAAGAGCGAAAGCGACGATTCGCGCACGTACAGTCGCAATTTCAAGTCACCGAGAAAGAGTTACGCGAGAAGCTCGAAACATTTGAGTCCGAGTTGAAAGTTCTTCGAGCGAACGCGGACGAGGCGGAGAAAATGAAAGAGGATGCGGTGTCCATCGTTGAAGAGACGCAGGCTGACGCCGCCGAGACGAAGGAGGCGCTGACGGCGGTCACGGCCAAGGCGGAAAGGCTCGAGCGCGCGCTCGAGACGGCTGAAGCTGCGGCGTCTGAAGCGCGAACCAAGCTCGGTGTTTTGGAAGAGATGGAGTCTTTGCGCAAGACGCAACCCGTCCCGGAGCCATCCCGTCCAGTTTCCAAAAAGTCGGCCTCCACGCAAACCGACGCGACGCGAAAAGAACCCGTCGCGCCGCCGGTCGCGCGCGACGACGGCAATGCGCGTAAACGTCTCATCGGCATCATGGAACGCCTGGACATTCCTACTTCAGCTTCTTCGCCGGCGCGCGCGAAAGAAGAAGGCGCCGGTATCGGGATGCTCATGGGCATGTTCATGGGCTCCGATGAGAGGGACGAAAACGCCGACGACGCCGCGGCGACGCCGCGAGATGATTTGGACAGTTTGTTCGATCGCGTCGAAACTTGGGCGAGTGACGACCAACGCGCATCGCCCGCATCGGCGCCGTCGTCTAACGTCGCCCGAGACACCGCGAGCGCGGAAGAAGTCGAGCGTCTCCGCGCCGAACTCGCCGCGCTCAAGGCGGACGTCGGCGAGCGTTCCGCGGCGTCGCTCGCCGCCGTCAACCGTCGCGCGCAAGAGGCCGAGCGCGCCGCCGCCGACGCCAAAGCCAAGCTCGCACCCTTAGAAAAAGCCAATCGCGAACTCGCGTGGCAAATTTCTTTGCTCGCCGAGCAAGACGAAACCAAGACGCGCCCCGTGCTCGCGCAGAGCGGTTGGTTCGCGCGCGCCGTCACCGGTTGCACCGCGCCTCGAAGGCCGCCGCCGCGTTCGTCCGTCTTGCTCCAAAACGATCTCTCGCGTTCGTAGCGTTGTAACGAAACGTCGCTCGCGCATCCGTCGTTCCTTTCGTCGTCGCGATTCGCAAAATGTAGTTGACTTCTTATCTTAAACTTAAACATCATTCGACCTTTTCTACTGGGAGAAATCGGACATGGGTTCATTTCGCGACACCGATGCGCGCGTGCGTCGCCCCCCCGGCGTTCGCCGTCGCGTCTCGCGCGCGGCGTCGCGCGACGACCGTCGCGACGCGCGATGGCGTCGTCGTCGCGCCCGTCGCGCCCGTCGCGCGCGCGCGCGCGGACGTCGACCGCGCGCGGTGGGCGCGACCGCGTCGCGCGCGGACGCATCGCCATCGCGTCGCGGTCGCGCGTCGCGCCGCGCCCGCGGACGAGGAACTCGCGCGGACGTTCGTGTGGGACGCGTTCGACGTGTTCGCGGCGTACGGCGCGCTCGCGCTCGCGCTCGGCATCGGAGGGGACGGGGCGCTGGAACACTTTCGCTACGGATACGTGCCGTATTTCGCCGCGTTGGCGATGGCGGCCATTTACATCGGCTCGCATCGAGGATTGACGCGAGATTTTCGGGAGACGATTTCGTTTGAAAGCTCGCTGCTCGGACCGTTCGTGCTGAGCGCGGCGCTGTTTGCGGCGTACGTCGCGCTGGAGATTTTGAAGCTGGATATTAGCGTCGCCGTGGATTTTTATTTTTTTATACTGGGCACGATCGCGGTGGCGGGGAACGCGACGGAACCCATGAACGCGCTCGGGGCGTGGTGGAAGGAGGGTTTAGTGAAGCTGCGCGTGCCCGATGGATGGGCGACCGATCCCAAGACGGGCGAGACGGTGACGGATGCCGAATTCGACGTGACGCCGGCGCAAATCGTAGGCTTACTCGCTGGACTCGCGCTCGCGACGGCAGATCTTCAGGCTGGCCATCAAAACTTCACGCTCAACAATGCGATAGCGTGCTTTATCGTCAGCGACTTTCTCTCCGTCATCGGCTTCGGGAGCTTCAAGAGTTGCGCGACGGCGCTGTGCGGGTTGCTCGCATACGACGCGTTTTGGGTCTTCAAATCAGAAGAGGTGGTTGGAAAAAACGTGATGATGAGCGTGGCGACGAACCAGTCGTTTAACGGTCCCTTTAGATTATTATTTCCTAGATTTGACGACGTCTTGAATCCGCTGCCGCTGGACGCTTTCGAGTTTTCGCTGTTGGGCTTGGGCGACGTCGCCATTCCCGGGTTGTTGGTCGCTCTCATGCTGCGTTACGACGCCTCGCGCGCGACAGACTTGCGCGGACGCGCAAACGCCGCGGCGGACGCGTTCATGGAGATATTCGATACCGAGCGCGATGCCCTAGAAGCGGGTGTGGAAAATCGGCTCGACGGCGACGGCGACGGCGATTTCGAAGCCGACGGGTACAGATCTGGGATCGGTAAACGCGCGGGCGACGCCGCCGTACTCGCTTACGACGAAGCTGGCGACACGAGCGGGGGTACTATTTCCATTCCATCGTCGCTGAGCGGACGCGCGTTCTTCAGCGCCTCGTTGTCTGCATACTTGATCGGTTTGCTCGTCGCGATTTCCGCGAATTTGCTCACCGGCGAGGGCCAACCCGCGCTCGTCTACCTGGTGCCCGTGACGTTGGGCGTCGTCGCGTACACCGCGATCAACCGCGGCGAGTCTGATCGTATCATAGAATTCGTCGACGAGCGCGATTCGCTGCTGTAAACGAGTGAGACTCGTTCGGTCGTAGCTGTGTGATTTGATTTATTTTATTAGCGAAGTGAAAAACGGCTGGTGCGAGCGTTTTTCTCGCGGACATTTCGAGATCGCCGCACTCACGCGCGCGCGTCTCTCGTCGCGATGCCTCCAAAATCGAAAAAGACTGGTAAGAAGAAGCCCGGGAAGTCGGCTGCGGCGTCGTCCAAGGCCAAAGACGCGACCGGCGCGACCGGAGGGGCCAAAGATGTCGACAAGTCGACGACCAAGGAGGAGGAAGAAAAAGACATGACGCACGCGTACGCGGACGATCTGAAGACGGACATCTACACCGACGTGAACGCAAATCCGAAGGCACTCGTGCACGCCACGGAGTGGCGCAAGATCATGAACGGTACGACGCTCGATGAAGAAGCTTGCGCGCGACCTTCCTCGACGACGACGACGTTCGCGACGGGACGGCTGACTGACCGGCTTGCGCGCGCAGGCGACCCCGTTGAAATCAACCCCTCGGTCGGAGCTGGGATGAAAATTATGACCGTAGACGAATGGATCTCGCGATGGAAACCGAACGAACGCTTCCCCGACTGCCTGTCGTGCGGGTCCACGAACACGAAGGAGCATCATTTTTCGCAGACGTGGTGTCGAGGCAAGAAAAAGTTTGAGTCAGAGACGATTTGCTGCGAGTGTCACATGTGGAGTTGGCGCTCGTACGCCGACCCGGACTTTTTAAGCCCCGAGGAGTACGACAAACTGAAGTGGGAGAAGATGGTTCAAGAAAACGCCACGCGGTTGAAGGACGCGCGCGTGGAAGATGACGCCGCCGAATCCGTCGCCGCCGCCGCGTGATCACGCATCGACGAGCTCAAACGATACCGGTATAATCAAAACATTGCTATTTCTTCGCGCGCGACGCGTTATTTTCCCTGATCCGATGCGTCCGTTCGAGTTTCCGATACCGTTTCGCGTCCTCCTCCGAAAACTCTGCGCGCCAATCCAAGCCCTCCGCCTTCAACGCCGCGATCCTCCGCTCGTACCCTCCCAAACTTTCCTTCGCCTCCAACAGCGTCCACAACCACGCCGGATACGCATCATCGCTCCCGAGTTCCGGATCACTTCCCGTTTTCAAGTAATTCAACCCTACGACTTTCGTGTCGCTCGCCGCGCCGCCGCCGCCGCTCGCCGCCGTCTGCGCCTTCTCACCGTCTGCGCGTCGTTCGACACCGCCGTCGCTCCGTCAGTCGCGCGTCGCGCGCGTCATCCCGCGCGTCATCCCGCGCGTCCTCGCGCGCGTCCTCGCGTCTTCGCGCGCGTCCTCGCGCGTCGGTCCGCGCTCGACGCACCTTTACCCTTCGCCTTCGCCTTCGCCTTCGCCTTCGCCCTCGACGTCGCCGTCGCGCTCACGCCCCGCGTCGCGCCCGTCGCGCGCGCGGACGACGACGTCGCGCACGACGTCGACGCGCGTCTCGCGACGTCGCGCGCGACGCGACGCCACATGTCGCCGGTTTCGCGCGTCGCCTTTTGAGCGTCGATCCGCACTATGCGCGCGTCGTCGTCGGCGGCGTCGTCGTCGCGCGCGCGCGTCGACGCGCGCGCG
>MDSX01024877.1_pt1 | contig 19682 bp, 19 predicted proteins | sample 811141 | NCBI WGS metagenome assembly MDSX01 (sample SAMN05326642, study PRJNA326480) | marine metagenome | isolation source: seawater | place: Atlantic Ocean: South East | collected 2010 | reverse complement strand
ATTTTGTTCCTCAGCATATTCCACTGAAAAAGGATGAAGAAGAGTATTAAAACATGGATAAATTATAATATTTATGAAAAAAATATTACTAGTTGGTTCTGGAAGTGACATAGCTAGCTCATTGATTTTGGATTCAAGTTTTTCCTTTATTACATTGACCTCATCAGAATCAGGTTTTAATATTTTAGATCCTTCAACTTTCCCTGAGATTGATAACATAGATGGAATGGTATATTTCCCTGGATCAATTAATTTAAAACCGTTTTCTAATTTAAAGATTACTCATTTTGAAGATGATTATAATATTAATGTCCTTGGATTAATAAATATTTTAAAATTTTATCAAAAGTCATTTAATGAGAATTCTTCTATTGTTTTAATTAGTTCAATTGCAGCTAATTATGGAATGCCTTTTCATAGTTCTATATCTATGTGTAAGGCTGCAATCGAAGGATTAACAAGAAGTTTAGCTGCTGAATGGGCTCCAAAAATAAGAGTTAATTGTATTGCACCATCATTAGTAGAAACAAAATTATCCGGCAGATTAATTAATTCAGACTTGAAGCGCGAAACTATTAGTAAAAAACATCCATTAAATAGATTTGGTAAAACAGATGATATTTCAAATGCAATTTCCTTTCTTCTTTCTGAAAAATCTAATTGGATTACTGCACAAACTATAAATATTGACGGAGGTCTTTCAAAAATTAGATAGTAAATAAATAACTTTAGATAAATGGCAGAATAGCCAGTTCTTTGGCTTTACTTTCTACCATTATATCAACATCGTAACCATATGTGTCTGGAAGTTTTTTTATATAATCTGAGTGTGCTTGAGGTCTAATTTTATTATTTTTTTCATGTATAGCTTTTGATTCAGAATAGTGAACAATTGGTTTTATATTTTTTGGCCATGTACTATATGCTAATTTTAGAGCATCTTTTTCGCTTAACCCTCCTGAACAAAATTTATGATGATGATAGTCAAAAACTATAGGAATTCCAATTTTATTATGAATATACATTAGATCTTTAACAGAGTACATTGTCTCTTTGTCATCATTTTCAACAGTCAATCTACTTTTGACAGAGTTAGAAAGGTTTTTAAAATTTCTACAAAACCTATCCATTGCAGAAATTTTATCTCCGTAAACCCCATTACAATGAATATTAATTTTATTATATGTAGATCTTTTTAAATCCATAAGATCAAAAAACTCTCCGTGTATATTAAGATCAATAATAGTATTATTTACTACTTTTTCATTTGGAGAAACCAAAACATTAAAGGGCCCAGGATGCGCTGTTAATCTTATCCCATTTTGTTTAGCATAATTTCCACATTCACCCAATTTTTTTTTAATAGTATTATATTCAGGTAAATCCTGTATTTTATATTCTGAGGCCCATGGAAAGACGTCAGATGATATTCTAAAAAACTTTATTTTATTTTTAACATTCCACTCTAGAATTTTGATTAAATCTGTTGAATTTTCTAAAGCTAATTTTCCGGCATATTCAATTCCTTTTTCTAAAAAAGTTTTTTTAATCATGCCGCGATTAGTAGTTATTCTTGGGGTGTCTCTGGATAACCCCATATTAATACATGCATAACCTAAATTCATATTTTTATATCAACCTTGAATCATAACCCCAATGTAATAGCGCTTGTCTTTGTTTTTTTCTACAGGCTAAATCTTTAGGTCTACAAAATTTTTTTATTGCACCAATATGTCTGACCATTGCTTTCCATCGTTTAATTTGTCTAATATCCTCATTTTCTATTCTTCTTCCCATATAATATCTACAGTACCATTGAAACCAACCTCTAGGATCATCTTCAAATAACCACCCTTTATCTTTCCAAGTTGATAATGGAAGAGAAGCATCAACTTTAAAATAGTTTAAATTAATATCTTTATATTTTGGAGATATTTTTGCATTTTTAAACCATGAGTTTGGAAATTCATTTTCACAATCTGTAATATATTTTCCTCCAAATACACCAAGTTCAAGCATTTTTTTTGGAGTTAGCTCTGGCTTGAATTCGACATCAAAATTCTTTCCCATTTCTTCTTTAATATAGTATATATAATTTGACTGCATCTTATCATTTACAATAATTTTAGCAGAATATTTTTTAGCACCCATTTTATTAAAATACTCTTTTTTCATCAGAAAACCATTTATGTTTACCAAAGTTATTGTTAGGGACTTTTACTTTATTTTTTATATGCCAATTAATTCCATCAATAACATTATTTAAATATTTTATTAGATTGGGTTTGATAAATATTTGGTATGGTAATAAAGAAATTAATTTATTATAATTCTTCATAAAATATGGATAAACAGTTATTGCTAAATAAGTTTTATTATTTGCATTTGAAATCTCCCATTCTACATAGGATTTCTCTTTATTTTCCTCACCTATAACGAGAGAAAATCCTTTTTTTGGATTCCAGCTTTTAAACTCACGGACATATCTCATTCCATTTAAATATATAAGAATATCAATGGAGTTTTTACCTGACCATTTTATTGTATAATTTGATTTACAATATGGATGTATTTTTTCAAGATGCCCAGGTGTAGAAATTATTTTCCAGAGTTCATTAACATCAGAAAAAATCTCTTTTTTTAATTTAATACCCCATCTTTTTTCTGTATTAATCAATTTTATTATAATAAAATAATAGATCTGTAAAAATAATATCGGAATATTATATAAGCAATAAAAAAACTAAAATATATTCCATCTGTTAAAGAATAATTTTTACAATCTCTTTTTCTTTATATTTGTTTTATGAATGAAAATTTAGATCCTTCCCCTATCAATCTGTCTACTGAAGAGAAGGAATTTGAAAATAATTTAAGACCTAGTTCTTTTGATGATTTTAGCGGTCAGGATCAAGTTATTGAAAATTTGAAAATTTTTGTTCAAGCCTCAAATCAAAGAGGTGATGCACTAGATCATACTTTATTTCACGGCCCTCCAGGACTTGGAAAAACTACTCTAGCCCATATTTTAGCGCATGAACTCGAAGTAGCAGTTAAAGTAACATCAGGTCCTGTTTTAGATAAGCCAGCTGATTTAGCAGGACTATTAACTAACCTTGAAGAAAGAGATGTTTTATTTATTGATGAAATTCATAGGCTAAGCCCAGTAGTTGAAGAATATTTATATTCTGCTATGGAAGATTATAAGATTGATATTATGATAGAGTCTGGTCCAAATGCAAGATCTGTAGAACTTAATTTAAATCCTTTTACTCTAGTTGGAGCGACGACAAGATCAGGATTATTAACTGCTCCAATGCGAGCTAGATTTGGAATTAGCAATAGACTTGAGTACTATTCTGCAGAACTGTTATCTGGTATAATTGAAAGGAGTGCAAAAATTTTGAATGTAAAAATTTCAATGGAAGCGGCAATAGAAATTGCAGGGAGAAGTAGAGGTACTCCAAGAATTGCTAATTCTTTGCTTAGAAGAGTAAGAGATTTTGCCCAAATTAAAGGGGACGGAGCTATTGATATTGCCATAACTAAAAGTAGTTTAAAGGCTCTTAATGTTGATATTAATGGTCTTGATGAAATGGATAACAAAATCCTAACTACCATTATAGAAAAATTTGGAGGAGGCCCTGTAGGAATTACTACTTTAGCTACTGCTGTAGGTGAAAATTCTGAGACTATTGAGGAAGTTTATGAACCTTTTTTGATTCAGCAAGGCTTTATAATGAGAACACCTAGAGGACGTCAAGTGACAGAATTGGGATATAAGCATTTAGGTAAAACTCCAAAAACTGGTCAGAAAGGATTATTCTAAAAACCTAATTTTTCAATAGTTGAAAAATAAAAATCATTATACAGAATTAATAAAAAATGAAGCCAAAAGATTAGGCTTTATCTCTTGTGGAATAAGCAAAGCGGAATTTTTAGAGGATGAAGCTCCAAGATTAGAAAAGTGGTTAAAGTCTAACATGCATGGAGAAATGAAATACATGGAAAATTATTTTGATAAACGACTAGATCCCACAAAGCTTGTAGAAGGAGCTAAAAGTATAGTTTCACTTGCATATAATTATTACCCAAATAATTTTCAAAAAGAAGGTGTTCCAAAAATTTCTAAATATGCTTACGGCAAAGATTACCACTATGTTATAAAAGAAAAATTAAAACAATTATTGTCATACATAAAAGAAGAAGTAGGTGAGGTCTACGGAAGAGTTTTTGTTGATTCAGCGCCTATTTTAGAAAAAGCATGGGCATCAAAAGGAGGTATAGGCTGGGTTGGAAAAAATTCCAATTTAATTACAAAGCAAGTAGGCTCATATTATTTTTTAGCAGAGCTAATAATTGATTTAGATCTTGATTATGATACAATTGAGACTGATCATTGCGGAGAGTGCAGAGCATGTATAGACTCATGTCCTACAGAGGCAATAGTAGAACCATATGTGGTTGATGGGAGTAAGTGTATTTCATATTTTACAATTGAATTAAAAGAGAATATTCCTAATGAATTTAAAGGCAAATTTAATGATTGGATATTTGGATGTGATATATGTCAGGATGTTTGCCCGTGGAATAAATTTTCTAAACCACATAAAGAGCCTTTGTTTAATCTTAGCTCCCACAAAATGGATTTGAGCGAAAATCAATGGAAAGAGATTACTGAAGAAACCTTCAATAGGGTTTTTAAAAACTCCCCATTAAAAAGAGCGGGCTATAATGGTTTAAAAAGAAATTTGAATTACATTAAATCTGATTAACATATATATTCTTATTTAATCAATGTGTACATAATTTTAGTAAATTTGAATTTGTAAATTACTCTTATGATAACTCATGTAAAAGGAAGACTAGTTGAAAAAGCCCCGACAAGTGTGATAATTGAATGCAATGGAATAGGCTACTTAATAAATATTTCCTTACATACTTTTTCTCAAATTCCAGATAATGAAAATTTAAAGCTATTTACACATCTTCAAATTAAAGAAGACTCACACACTCTTTATGGTTTCTTTACAATAAAAGAAAGAGAAATTTTTAGGCTCTTAATTTCTGTTAATGGTATTGGCTCAAGTATTGCTAGAACTATGTTGTCATCTATTTCTCCGGATCAAATCATTGAAGCTATTTCAAGAGAAAACGTCTCATTAATTCAATCCGTTAAGGGAATTGGCTCAAAAACTGCTCAAAGAGTAATTATAGATCTTCGTGATAAAATTTTAAAGGTCTATGATTTAGACGAAGGATTTGCTTCTGTGAACAATACTAATAGAGAAGAAGCGTTATCTGCATTAGAAGTCTTAGGAATTAATAAAAAGTCATCTGAAAGACTGGTGGACAAAATTGTAGTAGAAACCCCAGATATTTCAGTTGAAAGTATTATTAAAGAGACTTTAAAAAATTTGTAACAAATTTGAACAAAATTACTTATAGTTTAATGAAAACAAGATTTTCTAGGCTTTTTTTATGTTTAGTTTTTTATAGTAGTTTTTTGATTTCTCAAGAGACACCTAACTCTTCTATTCAAGATTCAATAGCTAATGAGGAAGGGGTTTCATTTGGTAAATTAAATTTACCAATACCTGGAAGTTTTATTGAAAATTATGAGTATGATTCTACTACTGACATGTACTATTACAACTTAAGTGTTGGTGACTATAATATTAATTATCCTATTATTTTAAGTCCTGAGGAATACAAAAAGCTAATATTAGTTCAGGATTTAAAGGATTATTATAAATCAAAAATTGATGCTGCTGAAGGCAAAAAAGATGGAACAGATCAGCTGCAGAAAAATTTAATTCCTGAGATTTATGTGAATTCAAAAATATTTGAAAGCATATTTGGAGGAAATACTATTGAAGTAGTCCCTCAAGGATCAATAGAGGTAGACTTAGGAATGCTATTTACCAAGCAAGACAACCCTGCATTCTCTCCTAGAAACAGAAGTAATTTAACATTTGATTTTGATCAAAGAATTGGACTAAGCCTTCTGGGAAAGGTTGGGACAAGAGTTCAGGTTAATGCAAATTTTGACACACAATCTACATTTGATTTTCAAAATTTATTAAAGTTAGAATTTGAACCTACAGAAGATGACATAATACAGAAAATTGAGGTAGGTAATGTAAGCATGCCTCTTAACAGTTCATTAATATCTGGAGCTCAAAGTTTATTTGGATTTAAAACTCAACTAAAATTTGGAAGGACAAGAGTTACAGCAGTTTTTTCAGAACAGAAATCTGAATCAAGATCTGTAGTATCTCAGGGTGGAGGCACAATTCAGGAATTTGAGTTTAGAGCATTAGATTATGATGAAAACAGACATTTCTTTTTAAGTCACTATTTTAAAAATAAATATGATGAAGCATTATTAAATTACCCTTGGATTAATACTAATATTCAGATTACTAGAAGTGAAGTTTGGGTTACAAATAGAACAAATCAAATTAATGATGTAAGGAATATAGTAGCATTTCAGGATTTAGGTGAATCGTCAGATGTTTCTTCTTCTGTTAATATATATGCAGGCCCATCTGCTTATCCAGATAATGGAAATAATGGCTTTGATCCAACATCTATAGGGAGCGGTTTATCACAGCTTACAGATGCAATTAGAGATATTGCAACATTACAGACAGGGATTTTAGTTCCAAATGTTTCAGAAGGATTTGGTTATGGAAAATTAGAAAATGCAAAAAAATTAAGAGAAGGCGTTGATTATAAAATCAATAATCAATTAGGATATATATCATTAAATCAAAAGCTTGAAAACGATGAAATTTTAGCTGTTGCTTTTCAATATACTGTCGGAGATCAAGTTTTTCAAGTTGGGGAATTTGCTAATGATGGTGTTCAAGCTACTCAGGTGTCTTTTTCTGAAACCAATACAATTGTTAATTCTAATAACCTTGTTCTTAAACTATTAAAAAGCACTGTAAGTAGTGTTGAGGAGCCAATGTGGGATTTGATGATGAAAAATATCTATAGCACCGGGGCGTTTCAGTTAGAAAGGGAAGATTTTAAATTAAATATTTTCTACAATGAGTCGTCAGCATTAAATTATATAAGTCCAGTTGAGTCTACCCCTTTCCCAAATCCTTCACCGGGAGAACCAGAATTAAATGAAACGCCATTGCTTAATCTATTTAATTTTGATAGATTAAATTTCAACAATGATCCTCAAATTTCTGGTGATGGTTTTTTTGATTTTGTTCCTGGGATTACTGTGATTCAAGAAAATGGTAAAATAATTTTTACTAAGTCAGAACCATTTGGTAAATATTTATTTGACAAGTTAAGGCTAAGTAGTTCAGAAAATTATGAAGGAGATGAAAATAATCAGAATGATTATAATTTAAATCAAAAAAAATATGTTTATAGGTCATTATATAAGTCTACTAAAACTGTTGCACTACAAGATTCAGAAAAGAATAAATTTCAAATTACAGGAAAATATAAGTCATCATCTGGAGGAGGCATTCCAATTGGAGCATATAATGTTCCCAGAGGGTCAGTGACAGTAACAGCTGGAGGAAGAGTATTGGTAGAAGGAGTAGACTATACGGTTAACTATCAATTGGGAACAGTTCAAATATTAGATCCTGCTTTACAATCGTCTAATACACCTATAAATGTAAGTGTAGAAAATAATGCTGTTTTTGGCCAACAGACAAAAAGATTTTCAGGATTTAATATAGAGCATGAGTTTAGTGAGAAATTTATAGCTTCAACTACTTTATTAAATTTAAACGAAAGGCCTTTAACTCAAAAAGCAAATTATGGAACAGAACCAATAAATAATACAATTTTTGGTTTTGACACTAATTTTTCTTCTGAAATACCATTGTTAACAAGGCTAGTAAATAAGCTGCCAAATATAGAGACAGAAGCTCCTTCTAATTTATCTGTTCGTGGAGAGTTAGCATATTTAATACCTGGAGCTCCTAAAGGAAATAATTTCAATGGTGAAGCTACATCTTATATTGACGATTTTGAAGGATCACAAAATGTAATAGATCTTATATCTCCTCAGTCTTGGTATTTATCTAGTAGGCCAAGAGACCTAGGTATGGTCTATAATGAAGGAGATGAAGATAATAATGGAATTCAAAATGGCTTTGATAGAGCTTTATTAAACTGGTACACAATAGACCCTGTATTTTATAGTAGTCAAAGACCAGCTGAAATAAATGATGAAGACATATCAAATCTGTATACTAGAAGAATTTTTATTGATGAAATTTTCCCTCAGGTAGACTTAGTCCAAGGCCAGACCACTGTAATTAATTCTCTTGATTTAAATTTTTATCCAACCAAAAGAGGTCCATATAATATGGATAGTGATGCCGTTGGAGAAAATTTAGGGAATCCTCAGAATAGTTGGGGAGGTATTACCAGACTGATAAACACAACAGATTTTGAGCAATCAAATGTTGAGTATATAGAGTTTTGGCTTATGGACCCATTTTTAAATGACTCTGAAAACAATGGAGGAAAACTAACCTTTAATTTAGGGAATATATCAGAAGATGTAATAAAGGATGGAAGGAAACAATATGAAAATGGACTTCCCGAAGATGGAGATATTAGTCTTCTGCCACAGACAATATGGGGTACGGTTGTTCCACAGAATCAATCACTAATTTATTCTTTTGCTTCGTTAGGTCAGGAGAGAATAAATCAAGATATAGGACTGGATGGATATGATGATCAAGAAGAAGCAATTGCATTTCCAGATTTTGCAGATCTTCAGGATCCAGCAAATGACAATTACAAATATTTTTTAAATCAGTCAGGGAATATTTTTGATAGATACAAAATGTATAATGGACTAGATGGTAATTCTCCTGAAACTATTTCTAATACTGATAGAGGTTCATCATCTCAACCCGATGTTGAAGATATTAATAGAGATAATACTATGAATACTATTGACAGCTACTTTGAGTATGAATTAAATATTACTCCAAATAGTTTAGCAGATATTAACAATCAATTTATAAAGGACAGAAAAGAAAAAAATGTAACACTTCCTAACGGGACTTCTGAATTAGTTAAATGGTATCAATTTAGAGTGCCTGTAAATGAGCCTACAAATGAAATAGGAGGTATTACGGATTTTAGATCCATTAGATTTATTAGAATGTATTTAAATGATTTTTCAAAAAATACAATATTTAGATTTGGATCACTTGATTTAGTAAGAAGTGATTGGAGAAAATATTTACTAACATTAGATGAAGAGATAGACAATAATAATGATAATACAGATTTTTCGACTGGGACTATTGGTATACAAGAAAATGAGGAAAGCTATGTTTCTCCACCAGGGGTTGAAAGAGAGCAATTTAATAATAATAACACTATTGTAAGACAAAATGAACAATCATTGGTTTTAAATGTATGTGATCTTGAGCCTGAAGATTCTAGAGGGGTGTACAAAAATTTAAATGTTGACATGAGACAATTTAAAAGAATCAGAATGTTTATACATGCTGAGGATGGATTATCGCCTGGATTAACTGATGGAGATGTAGTTGGATATGTTAGATTAGGAAATGATTTATCTGAAAACTATTATCAAATAGAAATTCCTCTAAAAAAATCATCCTCAGGGTCACTTAATCCACAAGCTGTTTGGCCTTTAGTTAATGAAATTAATTTACCTATAAGTGCTCTGGAAGCAATAAAATCTCATGCAATATTTAATGGGACTTTAGGGAGTCAAGATGCTACTTTTTACAATGTCATAAATGATATAGTTAGCGAGGAGCCAGTCGATGAATTTTCAGAACATGATCTAGGTCAGCACAGAGTTGCCATAAAAGGTAATCCAAATTTTGGAGATATTAGAGCATTAATGGTAGGGGTAAAAAATCCTAGACAGGACAATATGAATGTTTGTGCTGAGGTATGGTTTAATGAATTAAGATTATCTGATATGGATAATAAAGGAGGTTGGGCTGCCACATTAGCATTAGATTCAAATATTGCTGATTTTATGACAATAAGTGCAACAGCAAGACAAAGTACAAATGGATTCGGATCTATAGAGCAAGGGCCAAGTGAAAGGGATAAAATTGATAAGAAGCAATATGATATGGTATCTAACATAAATGTAGGTCAGCTTTTTCCAAAAAAATGGGGGTTAAATATTCCTTTTAATTATGGTCAAGGGGAAGAATTGATAACTCCAGAATATGATCAGCAATATAGAGACATAAAATTAAATTCCAGATTAGATGCTGCAGAAACTCAGGAAGATAAAAACAGTATTTTACAGCAATCTGAAGATTATACGAAAAGAAAGAGTATTAATTTAATTGGTGTAAGTAAACAAAAAACTGGAGATAGCGAGCCTAGATTTTATGACATAGAAAATTTTACTTTTAATTATTCATATAATCAAATAGAACATAGGGATTACGAAATTGAAAGTATGCTAGATCAAAATATTAGAGCAGGAGCTAGCTATAATTTTAATTTTAATTCCCCAAAATTAGAGCCATTTAAAAATAATGATTCATTGTTTACTGGAAAGTATTTTAAAATTTTGAAGGATTTTAATTTAAATCTTCTGCCATCTAATTTATCAATAAATACGGACTTTATTAGGCAGTTTAATAAACAGAAATTTAGAGATATTGATTTGGCGGAAGGAAATCTTGAAATGCAAGAGTTATTCAGAAGAAATTACACATTTGATTTCCAATATAGTTTTTCATATCCGATTTCAGATGGATTAAATCTTAATTATTCAGCAGCTAACAACAATATTGTTAGAAATTATTTCCTTGATGACATAATTAATGGAAGTCAGGATCCTAGTTTGGATGTATGGAATAGATTCTTTGATATAGGAGATCCAAATAGACAAACACAGCAACTTGCCGTTAATTATCAATTACCAATCGACAAGATCCCGACTTTTAGTTTTATTAGAGCAATGTATTCATATACAGGAGATTTTCAATGGCAAAAAGGCTCTGATCTATTTGGAAATATTACACTTAATGGACAGGTTTACGATTTAGGTAATACTATTTCAAATGCAAATACTCATAATTTTAATGGAACATTTGATATGTCTAAATTCTACAAATATATTGGCCTAACAAAGAATAATTCTAGTGCTAAATCTGGGCCTGGTTTTGCAAATCAAAATACTTCAACTAATAAAAAGAAGAAAAAAACAACACCTTTTGTTAAGTCATTAATTGAACTAGTAACAGCAGTTAAAAGAATTCAATTTAATTATTCAGAAAATAATGGAACTTTTCTCCCCGGATATTTACAAACACCTGATTTTATAGGATCATTTAAACCTACATTTGGCTATACATTTGGAAGTCAACGTGACATTAGATATTTAGCAGCTAGAAATGGATGGTTAACTGTATTCCCAGAATTTAACCAACAATATTCAGAGGTAACTAATAAGAATTTAACTTTTTCAGCAAATGTAGTGCCAGTAAAAGATTTAAAAATCGATTTAACTGGAGGTAGAACTTATTCAAGAAATTTTACCGAGAATTTTAATACAATAGATTTTGACAATAATGGAATCAGTGATGACTATAATTCACTTATTACAAATACTTTAGGAAATTTTAATATTTCTACTATGCTCATAAAAACTGCATTTTCAGCTAGTGATGAAAATAGTTCTGAAACATTTGATACTTTTAGAAACAATAGATTAATTATAGCAAGACGTTTAGCTATAAATGCAGGAATCGATTTTACTAATCCGAATAATTTTGAAGATGGAGATCTAACAGGCTTTCCTTTAGGATATGGAAAAACTAACCAATCGGTTTTATTACCTGCTTTTCTTTCAGCATACTCTGGAGCTGATCCAAATAACGTTAGTTTAGGAGCATTTAGGGATGTGCCTATTCCAAACTGGACATTAAGGTATACAGGCTTTATGAGACTAAAGTGGTTTAAAAAGAATTTTAAGAGATTTTCTATAACACACGGATATAATTCAACATATACAATCAATCAGTTTAGGTCTAATTTAGATTATCAGCCAGGGAACCCAGAGTTAGACTTTACATCTCAGGACCCTGATGTATTAGATCAATCTAGCAATTATAAAAATGAATTTCTTTATAGTAATATTAATTTGATGGAGCAATTTAGCCCACTATTTAAATTAGATATGGAAATGAAAAATTCATTAAAAATTTTAGCAGAGATTCGAAAAGACAGATTGCTTTCATTAAGTTTTGATAATAATTTATTAACTGAGATTCAAGGGAATGAATATATTATAGGCTTAGGCTACAGAATTAAGGATCTTCAAATTAGATCTAGATTGGCAGGAGCAAGACAATTAATAAAAAGTGATTTAATAATGAAAGCAGATTTTTCTATTAGGAATAATAAAACTATTGTTAGATATTTGGACCTCGATAACAATCAAGTAACCTCTGGTCAAACAATTTTAAATTTTAAATATTCTGCGGACTATGCATTTAGTAAAAATTTAACTGGGATTTTTTATTTTGATTATTCTTTCTCAGATTATGCGATTTCTACAGCATTTCCACAAACTACTATTAGATCAGGATTTACTATGAGATATAACTTTGGAAACTAAATGAAATTAATATGGAAACACCTTTAAACTTAAAATACACTAAAGATCATGAATGGGTATCTATTGAAGGAAATATTGCCACAGTTGGCATTACTGATTTTGCCCAAAGAGAATTAGGAGATATTGTATACATTGAAGTAGAAACACTAGGAGAATCATTAAATGCTGATGATGTATTTGGCACAGTTGAAGCTGTTAAGACAGTTTCAGATTTATTTATTCCAATGAGTGGAAAAATTATTGAATTCAATGAATCTTTAGATAGTGCTCCTGAAGAAGTAAATAGCGATCCTTATGGCAATGGATGGATGGTTAAGATAGAAGTTAAAGATCATCAGGAGTTAGATAATTTACTCTCAGCTGAAGATTACAAACAACTTATTGGTGAAGATTAAAACAAATTTATTTCTTGCACTTTCTTATTCAATTCTTATAATATTTGTTTCACTTATAAAAATTGAATCAGAGACAAATATTACACATTTAGATAAAATTATTCATGCAGGCATTTATTTTATTTTCTGTATACTATGGTTTGTTCCATTAAGAGGATTATTTAAAAAGGGAACACTTTTCTACGTATTTTTATTTTCAATATTCTATGGGATATTAATGGAATTATTTCAAGGAAATTTAACATCTTATAGAAATTTTGAATTGGAAGATATTTTGTCTAACAGTATAGGATCATTAATTGCCTGTAGTTTTTTGTTTTTAAAAAACAACGTTAAAAAATCATAATCTCTTGTTTTTTATTTAAATAATTGGTTATTTTACTTTTCAACTATTCGAAAATGCAGATTAAAAAAAATCCAAATGCAGACATAGGGAGAAATAGCTCATTATATTTTGCTATTGGACTGGCACTTATGGTATTCTTATCTTATGGAGCTATAAACTATAAGGTGTATGATAAATCTGATTTAGATTTAGGTAAGGTTAATATGGATTTATTAGATGAGGAAGAAGTTCCTGTTACTGAACAAATAGTCCCACCACCACCACCACCACCACCACCACCAGCTCCTGAGGTTATTGAAATAGTTGAGGATGAAGAGGAAGTTGAGGAAACTGTTATTGAATCTACTGAAACGGATCAAGAAGAAGAAATAGATATTGAAGATATTGAGGTAGAAGAATTTGAAGATGTTGAAGTTCCTTTTGCTGTAATCGAAAATGTACCAATTTTCCCTGGATGTGATAAAGGAAATAATGCATCTAAAAGAAAATGTATGTCTGATAAGATTGCTAAGTTTGTCCAAAGAAAATTCAACACTGAATTAGCTGGAGATTTAGGATTAAGCGGAAGACAAAGAATTAGTGTTATTTTTAAGATTGACAGAACTGGAAGTGTTACTGGTGTTAGGGCTAGAGCACCTCATCCAAGGTTAGAAAAAGAAGCACAAAGAGTTATTAATCTGTTGCCAAAAATGAAGCCAGGAAAACAAAGAGGAAAGGCAGTAATTGTCCCTTATTCATTGCCAATTATTTTCCAAGTTCAGGATTAAAAAAATCAGCTACTTTAATCTTATTTAAGTTTGTCTAATTAGATATTAGACTTATATTTGAATTTCAAATTTTTTATTTTTATAATCAGTAATGCTTAGCATAAAATCTCTATATGATTTAACAAAATTTAGACTTTCACTAAGTGTAGTTTTCTCTTCATTTATTAGCTACATGTTAGGCTACAAAGAATTTGATGTTAAAGTTTTATTGCTATTAATGTTTGGAGGCTTCTTTATTGTCGCAGCTTCAAATATTTATAATCAGATTATTGAAAAGGATTTAGATGCATTGATGGTAAGAACTAAAAATAGACCACTTCCAACAAATAAAATTTCTGTAAATACAGCTTTAGTTTTAGCAGTATTATTAACTATTATTGGATTATTCATGTTATATATGATTAACTCAAAGGTTGCATTACTTGCTGCAGTATCTATTTTTTTATATACCTCTGTATATACCCCACTAAAGTTAATTACACCCTTATCAGTTTTTGTTGGGGCAATTCCTGGAGCTTTGCCTTTCATGCTAGGATGGGTCGCTGCAACCGGCGAAATTGGTATTGAGGCAATTATGCTATTTTTAATGCAATTTTTTTGGCAATTTCCACATTTTTGGTCTATTGGATGGATGCAAAATAAGGATTATGAAAATGCTGGATTTAAGATGCTTCCAACAGGAAAAAAGGATAGATCTACTACTTCACAAATATTATTTTATTCTATATGGGCAGTGCTCATGTCAATAATACCAGCATTTAATCTTACAGGAGATTTGTCTTTGAGTATTTATGGATTATTGCTTGTTTTACTTATTGGATTAGTCTTAATTTATTATGCAGTTAAACTGTTTAATGATAGTACAGATTTAAATGCCAAGAAATTAATGTTAGTAAGCGTGTCTTATTTAACTTTGATGCAGATTGTTTTATTGTTTGATAAAATTTTAAGATAAATGGATAATAACGGAAATATAAAAGAAAACAATGCACGTGCTTTAAAAATGATGCTTTGGTTAGGTATTGCTTCTTTATTTATGACTTTTGCTGGCTTAACAAGCGCTTTTATTGTTAGTAAATCTCGTGAGGACTGGATATTAAATTTTGATCTACCTTCAGCTTTTACTTTTAGTTTAGCATTAATTATAATTAGCAGTTTAACTTTAATTTTAGCTCGACGTGAATTATTAAAAAATAATTTTAGAGTTACTACTACCTATTTATGTATTACATTATTCCTAGGGGTATCTTTTGCCATTAGTCAGTTTATAGGATTTAATGAAATTATTGAAAATGGTTATCATTTTACAGGGCCAACGAGCACTATAACCACATCATTTATTTTCTTAATTGCTTTTGTTCATCTTGTCCATGTATTGGCAGGTATCCTAGTGCTTTTATTTGTAATAATTAGCAATTCAAAAAGAAAATATTCAAAAAATAATTTTCTAGGTTTTGAGTTAGCATCAATTTTTTGGCATTTCATAGATATTTTGTGGATTTACTTGTTTTTATTTTTAGTTTTCTTCAGATAAAATAGTTATTTTTGTCACGCTTAAAATGATATGATATATGAGTTCTTCAGTTAGTGTTTCATCAAGCAACAATACATGGGGTGGCGGAAATAAACCAATGAAAGCTTCTTATGGGAAGTTAATGATGTGGTTTTTCCTAGTTTCAGATGGATTAACATTTTCTGGATTCATTGTAGCCTACGCTTTTGCAAGGTTTAAGTTTTTAGATTCTTGGCCAATAGCAGATGAAGTGTTCACTCACGTTCCTTTTTTACACGGACAGGAGTTGCCAATGATATACGTTGCATTTATGACCTTTGTTTTAATTATGTCATCTGTCACAATGGTATTAGCAGTTGATGCTGGTCATCAAATGAAACAGTCTAAGGTTGCTTTTTATATGTTTCTTACAATTATAGGTGGTGGAATATTTGTTGGGTCGCAAGCTTGGGAATGGGCTACTTTTATAAAGGGGGACTATGGAGCGGTGAAAACTAAAGGTGGAAATATCTTACAATTTGTTGACTCACATTCACATCATAGAATTGCTTTACATGATTTTGCTCATAAACATCATACTGATAGAGTTCAGCACGAAGAAACCAATGGTCTTTGGTTTTATGATGAAGGAACTTTGCCTGAATATTCTATTAGCGAAGTAATAGAAGGAGTAGAAGCTTCTCCAAATATTTTGATAAGAACTCAGATATTAGATGAAAATGGGGAAAAGACTATTTTATCCAGAGACGAATCTTTAAATATTTTAAGAGCCCACGGACAATCAATTGTTACGGGAGCTAATTTATATGAAAATGAATATGGAGTTCCTTTATTCGCAGACTTTTTCTTTTTTATTACAGGATTTCATGGTTTTCATGTTTTTTCTGGAGTAGTACTAAACTTAATTATATTTTTTAATGTTATTCTAGGAACTTATGAAAGAAGAGGACATTATGAAATGGTAGAAAAAGTAGGACTGTATTGGCACTTTGTAGATTTAGTTTGGGTATTTGTATTTACATTCTTTTATCTTGTTTAATAAATATATAAATGGCGCATCAAGAACATGATTTAACAATTTTTAGAGGATTAATTAGATTTAAGACTATAACTCATAAGATTTGGGGCGTACTATTATTGCTTTCAATTGTTACAGCTATTGAAGTTGCACTTGGTATATATAAGCCAGATGTTTTGATGACATATTTTTTAAACATGAAAATTCTAAATTGGATTTTCATAATGCTTACCATTGTAAAAGCATATTATATTACCTGGGATTTTATGCATATGAGAGATGAACCTAAATTACTTAGAAGAGTAGTAGTTTGGACTTTTAATTTTCTTGTTTGTTATTTAGCTTGGATTTTAATTCAAGAGGCGGGATATATTTTTGATATATACTCTATTGATTATATAAAACGAGATTTTTAATTTTTTACATTTTCAATTTTAGTGAGAAAGGAATTTTTTAGAAAATGGTTTTATCTAGGAGTGCTCTTTTTGCTTCCTGTTATTTTTCTACTTTTTTTGTACCCATCTACACATAATTATAATCCTCTTGATATAGTAAAAACCAATGTAAATGATATTGAAGATTTTACTTTTATTAACGATCGTAAAAGCTTGTTTAGAGATAATATAACTGTACTTTCATTTTTAGGAAATGATCCTATGAGTAATATTACATCTGTATTAAACCTAAAAGAACTGGTGTACGATAAGTTTAGAGGATTTAAGAAATTTCAAATATTAACTATATCAACTTCAGGAACTGAACTAGTATTAGAAGAAGTAAAAAAAGAAATTCAAAAATCAGATGAACTAAAGTATTGGTACTTTGCTACAGGAGCACCTGAGCAGATTCAAAAATTATATAACTCTTTAATAAAAGAAGTTGAATTAGACACTTCTCTTGTTACTAATCAAGTTTTTATAATAGATAAATTAAATAACCAAAGAGGAAGGATTGATGATAGAACTGAAACACAAGTAGATAAAGGAAAAGAGCTACATGGGCTGTATTCATATAACTCTATAAAGATTTCTGAAATTAAAAATAAAATGAGCGATGATATGAGAATTTTATTTACCGAATATAGACAAAAAAGAAAGGGTAAGTTTGACTCAAACAATAGAAGAATAAAAAATTTAGAAAGTATTGAAAACTAGAAATAACTCATATATTGGCGTTTCATTTATCATTTTAATTTTTGGGATTATTTTTATTCCAAAAATTGTTGACAGAATTCAGAACGATGATATTGTAAGGAGTGGTAGTAGAAGTGCCAAAATAGACAATTTAATTACTGATTCAGAGCCTTTGCCATTTTTAGAAATCAATGGAGAGAAAAAGAAAGTACCTGCTTTTAACTTTATAAATCAAAATGGAAATAGAATAACTAACAGTGATTATTATGGCAAGGCATATATCGTTGAATTTTTCTTTACTACATGTACAACGATTTGTCCAATAATGAATAATAATCTTGTGCATCTTCAAAACAATTTAAAAAATTATAAAAATTTTGGAATTGCTTCATTTTCCATTAATCCAGAATATGATACAATAGAAATATTAAAAGATTATGAAACGGAGTATGGGATAACCAATGAGTCTTGGCATTTGTTAACTGGTAATAAGGATGATATATATAATCTAGCTAATAATGGATTTAATTTATATACAGCTTCAGGAGATCAATTTGTAGATGGTTTTGAGCATTCTGGATATTTTGCTCTTGTAGATAAGGATGGCTATATTAGATGCAGAATTGATGAATTAGGAAATCCGAAAATTTATTATCGTGGATATATAGCGGTTAAGGATATATATGATGTTGATGGGGAGGAAGAGGAAATATCAATGTTACAAGAAGATTTACTAAAATTAATTAATGAATAATGGGATCTAATAAATTAAGGGTTTATAATAAATTAATTGTCGCAGTATCAATATTAGTTCCTGTAGTTGTTGCTATACTATTTACAGTTAGAATTCCTAATGTGGAACCTCTTAGTTTTTTACCACCTATCTATGCATCAATTAATGCGCTAACAGCCATTCTATTAATTATTTCTGTTCAATTAATAAAGAAAAAAAAGAGAAAGCTTCATGCACTTTTAATGAGAATATGTATTGGGTTATCACTGCTTTTTTTAGTAATGTATATTGCATATCATATGACAAGTGATCCTACGCCTTATGGAGGCGAGGGCACAATAAGATATGTATATTTTTTCATTTTAATCTCCCATATACTACTTTCAATTGCCGTAATTCCTTTTGTTTTAATTACTTATGTAAGAGCAATTACTAATGACATTGTATTGCATAAAAAAATTGCAAAAATTACATTTCCTTTATGGCTTTATGTAGCTGTAACAGGAGTAATAGTTTATTTAATGATTTCTCCTTATTACTAGTATGAATAAGTTAAAAATTTTAATATTAGTTTTCTGTTTTAATGTGACGGATCTTTTTAGTCAATGCGCTATGTGTAGAGCAGTTTTAGAAAGCCAAGAAGATCAAAGTATTTCAGCTGGATTAAATGATGGTATAATGTATTTGATGGCTATTCCTTATATCCTTGTAGCACTTATGGGTTTTATTCTCTATAAAAAATTCAAAAAATAATTTTTTTTAAAATTTCAACATGTAACCTTTGCGTATCATTAAAAAAATGTTAAGTTTACGTTACATTAATCAAAAATTATAATTATGGAAAATTTAATACCAATATTAGGAATACTAACAGGAATGGTCGTTCCAATAGCTGTATTTCTTTGGCTATATCATGATGCAAAACATAAGAGACAAACTGTGCTAGAGATTGCTAAACACATAGGTGATCCAGATAAATTAGAGCAGCTTTTGCATATTTTTGATGAGAGAAAAGAAGAGCCAATAGATTATCGTAGAAATGGAGTCATAACAATATTTGTTGGTGTTGGCCTCTATTTCTTTGGTTATATAGCACTTGGAAGTATATTAAAAGGTGTTGGAGCTTTGGTAGGAGCAATAGGTATAGGAACT
>MDSX01070297.1_pt1 | contig 19695 bp, 12 predicted proteins | sample 811141 | NCBI WGS metagenome assembly MDSX01 (sample SAMN05326642, study PRJNA326480) | marine metagenome | isolation source: seawater | place: Atlantic Ocean: South East | collected 2010 | reverse complement strand
GGAGGGGCGAGGATCGGGCGACGCGGGCGACGAATGATGATTTTCAATTTGACCCGAGCGCGCTGCCGACGTTCGGCGGCGGCGGCGCGAGCGCGCCGAAACCACCGGGGGGGGGGCTGATCGTGCCGGGGATGGATGGATTCGACGCCGACGCCGTGGTGGTGCAGAGGAACCCGATGAGCGGGGGGGCGACGACGGCTGGGGAGCGGAAAGGACCGGCGGGGGGGATTCCAAAGGTTGGCGGCGAGTTGCAGGGGGCGTACGAGCCGTTCAAGCCGCCGGAGACGTACGAAGCGGCGAAAGTGAGCGAGGATGAGAACGACCCGGAGAGAATGATGATGCTTATGCGACAGCGCGCGGGGATGTGGTTCACGCTGGCGAAATTTATCAGACCGTTGCAGGCGAAGGGGATGACGTCGACGGACATCTTCGACGCGACGGGCATCGAACCGAAGGAACAGGCGACGTGGGTGGTGTGGTTGCAGTGCTACGCGAGCTTGAAGGAAGGGTTAGATTTCGACAGCACAAAGCTCGAGTATTTCCACGATGAATATCGCGGGGCGCCGAACTTGTCGCAAATTATGTACATGCCCGCGGCGACGCGCGCGGCGGCGGCGACGTTCGTCGTCGACAACGAATTTGAAGAAACACAAACGCGCGAATTGGTCAAGGCGTACGAAATTAAATCCGCCAACGTTCGCACGGTGGCGGCCAGAGATTTCAACGACACGCCGGGGGACATTTTGGCTTACAAGCTCTATCGCGACATTCTCGAGTTGCAGCGGTACCAGGGCGAGGAGGAGGCGCTCAAGATTTTCGAACGCGGTATGCTGTACGCCGTCACGGAAAAAGCCAAGGCGCGCATGGCGACGGCGGTGGAACTGTTTAAGCGCACAAAACTGGGCGAAGGCGGCTCGCTCGCCAACGGTGAATCCGACGAAGGCGCTCGCGAGGCGGAGCTCCAAGTCGTTCGCCTCGAGGAAGCCGAGTTCCTATTCATCCCGATGCCAGTCATCGGAAACTTGAACAAGGTCACCGCCGCAAAGGTTCGCACCGCAGGTGTTCTCGAGAACACCGGAAACATCTTTGGTGTGTTCTCGCCGCAGGCCAACACCGATTGGGTGGCGTTGCCGAAGTGGGATCTGTTGCTCCAAGCCGTAGCGCCCTTCGCTTTGTTCATCGACGACACGTCGAAGACGGACATCGAGGGCGTCAAAGACAAGGCCGAGCCCGGTTTATTGATCTCCGATAAATCCGACAACTCACCGCGCTTCGGCCAGTATTATCTCGTCGCTAAGACGTCCTCGCTCGTCTTGGCTGGAAGCAACGCCGCCGCGGAAACCGTCTCCGTCATGGATGGTAAAGACATTTTACAGTCCGAGCGTGACGGTAAGAAGATTAATACGTTGGCCCGCGTTTTGCTCTGCGTCCGCGCACCGTCTCGCGGTGGCGATGGGATGTCGGCCGAATTCGTCGGCTAGACGAACGCACCAGCGCACCGCCTCGGTCGAAACGCCGCCTCGATTCTTCCCTTCATCGCGCCATTCGCGAGTTGTAACACGAACGAACGAACGAACGAACGAACGAACGAACGAACGAACGATTTAGCACGACTAATTGAACCGCACGACGTGAGAAACTGATATTAAAAACGCATCACTCGACGCATCACTTCTTCTTTTTGGGCTTGGGCTTCGGCTTGAGTTCGGTCGCGATGAGTTCGACCAACGCGTTGTCGCTAAGCGACTTGTCCGATTGCACCTCTTGCGGCTCAAAGGTCGTGATGCGATCGTTGCCCTTCTTCAACACTAAGAACGTGCTCTTGACGTGCGCGACGGCGGCACCATCCTTTTCGTAAAGCACCGGGTAGGCGTGCAACAACCCGTGGTTGCAGCATTCGACGAGGCCAAAGTTGACGCGCTTCTCTTCCAACGCCCGCGCGGTGAAGGGCATGGTGGGGAATCGCTTTGAGATTTCCGAGAAAACCGCGCGCGAACCTTGCATCTTTAACTGGTAGTTCTTTTCGATGGCGCGCTTGTAAACCTTGGTTTCTCTCTCGTCCCTTTGCTTGGGCTTGCCCTCGCCGCTCGACATGACAATGTCCAACGCGTAGACTTCATAGAGCTCAATCTCCTCGGGATCAGCCTTCATCTCCGGCGTAGACTTGTTCAGAATCACCTTGTTACCGTCGATGATAAAACGCTTCATGTTATGCGTCATCACGCCCTCGACGACGTTGACGCCGAAATCCTTCGCCACGCCCTCGATGACGCCGCCGATTTCCCCCGTCGACGCCCCCGGCCTGAGCTTACGAATGACGATTTCACTCGCCAACTCCGCCGCCTTCATCACGTCCGCCTGCGCCCCCGTCACCGGTTTACCGCCCACGACGACAGTCGTCGCCGTCGTCGCCACGTACCCGTCCACGTGCGCCCCCAAATCGATCTTCACGCTCGCCCCGTCCTCGATCGTCTTCGCATCGCTCGCGTCCGGCGAGTTATGGCACACGCAGTTATCGATCGACACGCACGTCGGAAACGCGATCCCTTTCTCCACCTTATTCCCATCCTTATCCTTTTTATTGTAATACTTCGCCGTCTCTCGCTCGATCGCCGCGTCGCCGAGCGCGCACAAATCCACAACCTTCGCCCCGACCGCGATCGCCGCGCGCACCTCCTTCATCGCCGCGTTCGCGCAGTCCGCCGCGATCTTATATTTCGTCACCACATCCGGCTGTTTCGTCCGCGCGCGTCGTCTCGGCGTCGTCGTCAGTCGCTCGCGCCTGTCGTCGTCGATCGTTCGATCGTCCTCTTCGCTCGTCGCGTCGTCGTCGCGCGTCACCGCGTCGCGTCGCGCGTCGCGTCGATCGACGCACGTTCTCGCACGTGAACTCGCTCTCGTCGATCGTCGAGTCGTCGTCGCTCGCGTAGTCGCTGTCGGAGTCCGCCATGGCGGCGTCGCGGTGTGTCGCGAAGCCCTAGTGCCCCGCGATGGCGTTTCTGTTGTCTTTATACGAGATGTATGGCAATACAGTCTGCGCATCGGTCGGTCGGACCTCGGCCTCGGCGCGCGCGCGGCGACGCGGCGACGGATCGCGACGCGCAGAAACGACGGGCGGCGACGATCGCGAGAGCGACGATCGCGGTGACATGTCGCGCGCGCGTCGCGCGCGTCGCGAGACGCGCGCGAGACGGCGGCGGGGCGTTTTAGGATTGTTTTGGATCGTCGCGGCGTCGGGCGGCGCGCGCGCGCGAGACGCGCGCGGCGACGAGGACGGCGCGGGAGACGCGCGCGGGACGTTCGGACGCGTCGTGATGGACGCGCGCGATCGCGCGTTTCGAGACGCGAGCGATGGGGGGCGGGTGCGCGCGATCGGGGCGAACGTGTGTGCGTGGACGACGCGCGGGAGACGAGACGAGACGAGACGAGACGAGACGAGACGAGATCGAGCGCGAGATCGAGCGCGAGATCGAGCGCGAATTCGAGGATTGACGATGGACGCGTCGACGCGCGCGAGGGACAGATTGGTTGCGATACGCGATGTTGGGGAACGAGACCGAGCGTCGGTGGGTGTTCGAGACTCTGGACGCGATGCGAGAGATCGGCGCGGACGTCGCGCGAACGTGGGCGTTTTTGGACGGCGACGAATCTTCGTACGACGGACGATCGACGCAACCGCGGCGGGGGGAGTTTAACGAGCGCGCGTTCGTGGGGCTTGATGAAGTTTTATACGAGTGCGAGAGGCGACGGATTCGCGTCATCTTGACGCTGACGAATTATTGGGACGATTACGGCGGCATCGCGCGATACGCGCGATGGGCGAGAGAAGAGGGCGAAACGAGCGCGTATCGACGCGAAGACTTTTTCACCTCGCCAAAGTGTCGAGACGCGTTCGAGGCGTTCGTGGCGAAAGTCGTGACGCGAACGAACACGTTCACGAACGTCGCGTATAAGGATGATCCGACGATCTTCGCGTACCAGCTGATAAACGAACCGCGCTTGCCCGGAGACGATCGCGGCGACGTCTTTCACGAGTGGGCGACGTACTTCGGCGCTTTGGTGAAAAGACTCGACGAGGGAAATCATCTCGTCAGCGTCGGTACCGAAGGTTTCTTCATGCGTGGCGAAGGCGTCGAGGCGAACCCGTTCGCCGGCGCCGAACGTCAGGGCGTGGACGTCGATCGATTGCGCGAGAGCGACGCCGTCGACTTTGTCGCCGCGCACGTTTGGACGGACGACTGGATGGATAGCGACGACGAGTCCAAGCTTCGTTTCCTCGAGCGATGGATTCGAGCGCACTTGGCGAAGTCTGCGAACGATAAGCCCATCGTGTTCGAAGAGTTTGGAAAGAAGCGACCGCTCGCGGTTCGAGACGCGTACTTTGCGCGCACCTTCGAGCTCTTGCGCGAGGACGATCGCCGACGCGCGGGGGCTTTGTTCTGGTTACTTTCTCCGGCTGAAATCGAAGACTACGACGGATTCACCGTGTACGACGCCCCGAGCGATGCGAGCACGTTGAATATTGTGCGTCGAGAGATTGAATCCAAGGCGGCGTTTTTCCGCGGCGAAGGAGTCGACGCGTGCTGCGCCGAGTGCGCGTGCGCGCCGCCACCCGCGCGCGACGACGGCGACACGTTCAACGACGACGATACTAACGACGACGATATCGTGATCGAGTTTCCGGACGACGGGAACGACGAAATCTACGTCGACGCTCCCGACGAAATCGAAAGTTTTGCGTGTCGCATGGCGACGAGCAACGCGTACGAAGCGCACGCCACGTACGGCGATTACGTCTCCATCGAGCTAGACATCGAAACCAAGGTTCCAATTGACGTGTTCGCCGATTTCATCACCCCTCGTGAGCGCATGTCTCCGACGAGCGTTCGAACGACGACGAACAAGGATGGCGATTGGCGCTTCGCGTCGACGTTCGTCGCCACTCGACGCTTGGGCGACGACGGTGTGTACGTGGATGAAGGACCGTTGCGCTTTCGCATCGATGTCGTTCCCGAGACGACACCAAACGAGCGAACGTTCTTCGTCGAAGGCGTCACCGAGGGCGTCACCGTAGTGTTCGATTCCACGGCGCCGTTCGTCGTCGACGCGTACCTTCGCCCGTACGCTCGCGACGTCTCGTCTCGCGCCGACGTCGTTCGAATCGGCGACATCGCCGTGCTGTACGTCTCATTTAGCGAGCCTGTGGATGATGTGCGTGTGCGAATGCGCGATCGCGACGCGTTCGTCAGTTTGGCGAGCCATCACGGCGACGCGTTTTATGGCTACGTCGAAATCTCGCGCGCCGCGGGCGACGTCCCGGGCGACGAAGTCACGTTCGAAATCTCCGCCGTCGATCGCGCCGGGAACACGTGCTTCACATGTGCGGACGCGAAAACCACGGACGAGAGCTCGCTCGTCGTCGTCGACGCTGAGTGAAAATACACAAGTCGTCGGCGACGTCGTTTTGGATATATTTTTCTCTATTTCATCATCGGCATATTTGATACATCGGCATATTTGATACATCATCTCCATTCGCGTGCAGTATACTCCTTCTCATCATTTCCGATCGCGTCCTTGGTTTCATAAGCGTCGACGCCCGAGTCGAGATCGAGCTCGGGCGTCGGCGTTTGAGAGTCCCATTCAGCAGATCCGTCATCTAGACAATTTTCCACGTACTTCATCATCATCATCTCGATCTGCAATCTTTCACGCTCGTCGGCAATCGCACCGGTGTAGTGCGAAACTACCAAATCCGTCACATCTTCCATCTGTGAACACGCCATCGGTGCTTCCGCCCTGATCAATCTCCACACAAACTCCGCGTTCTTCGACGCCAATCCGATTTCGTAGTGCGCCGTCGACAGCGAGCAGGACAGATCGAAGGCGATCGAATCGCTCAACATCTCGACGATGTCGTAATGGCCGCTCTCTGCCGCGGCGAAGCTCGCGCGCATCACTCCCTCTTTCGTCAATCCTTCGCCGTGGTGATGATGCTCCGCGATCGTTTGCGCGCATTCGCGATTACCGCATCGCGCGGCTTCGAGTAAGACGTCGTCGTTCAACACGTTCCAGGATTTATTGTTCCAGCACATGTGAAGCAGCTTATCGCCATGACAACCATCGCGAACGGCTCGCGCGGCCTCGCGGACGGCGCACCGCGCGCGACCGATTGCCTGTTTACCCTCGACGCCGTCGCCGTTCCAGATTTTTGGTTTTTTGTGTCTCTCGCGCGACTCGAGCTCGTAGCGCGTCATCGATGGTCGCCGCTTGCTCGGTCGAGGGCGGTCGACGTCGGACATGAACGAAAGGTTGAGGTTCAGTCTGTTTCGATGCGATCGCGCGGGCGAGAAACGTGTGATATTGGGCGTCGTGAAGTGAGTCCGAGGGTGGCGCGCGCGCGACGTCGACGCGAATCGGCTTGAAGAGTTGTTAAATTTCAATGAGAGCAAGTTAATCAAAGTAATCGTCGTCGATCGTCGCCGAGCGTGCGCTGACTGCGCCGTCGTCGTCGTGGTAAATGTTGATGACTACGAAGACGCGTCACCGCGTCATCGAAATCGTCAAAATATGCGTTTAAATGCGCGCCATCGCGCGTTGAGCGGCGGCGATGGTGGCGTCAATGTCCGCTTCGGTGTGCGCCAAAGACATGAAACCGGCTTCGTATTGGGACGGGGCCAAGTAGACACCTTCTTCGAGCATGGCACGGTGCCAGCGACCGAACTTTTCGGTGTCGCTCTTCGCCGCGTCGGCGAAGTTCTTCACCGGACCTTCGGTGAAGAAGAAACCAAACATGCCCGAGATGTGACCGCCGCACACCGCGTGGCCGTTGTCCTTACCCGCCTTCAAGATGCCCTCGATCAAGCGCTTGGTGAGCTTGTCCAACTTTTCGTACTGACCCGGTTCGCCGAGAATCTTCAACGTTTCGATGCCAGCAACCATGGCGAGCGGGTTCCCGGAGAGCGTACCGGCTTGGTACATCGGACCCGCCGGGGCGACCATGTCCATGATTTCGCGCTTACCCCCGTACGCGCCGACGGGCATACCGCCGCCGATCACCTTACCCATGGTGGTCAAATCCGGGGTGACGCCCCAGTACTCTTGCGCGCAGCCCTTGGCGATGCGGAACCCAGTCATGACTTCGTCAAAGCACAGCACCGCGCCCTCCTTGGTGCACGTCTCGCGCAAGCCTTGCAAAAACTCCTTGTCCGGGGCGATGAAACCGCTGTTCCCGACCACGGGTTCGAGGATCACCCCCGCAATCTTACCCGGGTTCGCCGCGAACAAAGCCTTGACTTCATCGAGGTTGTTGTACGTCGCGCACAGCGTCGTCGCCGTCGCCGCCGCCGGCACGCCCGGCGAATCCGGCAACCCGAGCGTGATGACGCCCGAACCAGCCTTGACCAAGAACGGGTCGGCGTGTCCGTGGTAGCACCCTTCGAACTTAATGATCATGTCTCTCCCCGTGTACGCCCGCATCACGCGCAGCGCGGACAAGCACGCCTCCGTCCCAGAGTTGCAAAATCGCACCATCTCCACGCTCGGCACGCGCTCGATGACCATCTCGCCGAGCGCGTTCTCGAGCTCACACGGCGCCCCGAAGCTCGTCCCCTTATCGATCTGCGCCTTCAATTTCTCGTTCACCCGATCATTCGCGTGTCCGCAGATCGCCGGTCCCCACGATCCGACGTAATCGACGTATTTGTTCCCGTCCACGTCGAACGCGTACGCATCCTTGACGCGCTCGAACACGATCGGGTTCCCGCCCACCGACTTGAACGCGCGCACGGGCGAGTTCACGCCTCCCGGCAGGATGTCTTGCGCCGCCTTGAAGATCTCGCTCGATCGCGTCGTGTTCAGCGCCGGCGCCTGGACGCTCTGCGCGCGAACGCGCGGCGTCGATCGTCGCGCGCGCGACGAGGTCGAGGTTTTGGTTTTCGCGACGACGAATTTCGTCGCGCCGAGCGTCGTCGTCGCGGCGAACATCGCGATCGCGCGCGTCGCGAGTCGAGCGGGTCGTGCGGCGCCGTGCGTACGCGCGAGGCGTCGCGGAGTGACGACGCGCGCGCGTCGCGACGCGCGATCGCGGCGCGCGCGCCGACCCATCCGGATAAGCCGCGCGACGGCGATTTTTTGGAGATTCGCGCGACGCGATCGAGCGATCGTTCGTTCGTGTGTGGACTGGTGATCTGTGGCTTTATGTATTGTATACAATAACGTACTGTGGGGGTATTTAGACCCATATATGCGGTAACAGCGCGTCGTCCGCCCGCCCGCGCGTCCGTCGCCTCGAGGCGCGGCGCGAAACGCTCGACGAAACGCGAAACGCTCGACGAAACGCCCGGCGCGTCGCGCGATGGGCGTCACTCGCGAGCGCGACGGTCGATCGCGCGCGCGAGGTCGGTCGCGAGCGCGCGCGCGACGCGAAGAAAAAAACGCGAACGCGCGAACGCGCGCGAACGCGAGGTCGGCGGAGACGCGCGCGCGCGCGAGATGGTGCGGTTCGGCCATCGAGACATGACGGCGTCGGGGCGGTACCCGCCGCAGCCGAAGTTTCAACCGTTCGCGTTTTACTCGGCGGTGCGCCTGGGGGACTTGGAGCAGCTGAAACTGATCGCGAGCACGGATCCGTACTTTTTGACGCAAGACAACGGCGCGGGGGCGCCGATTCACTTCGCGGTGACGTACAAGCAGTTGGACATGATTCACTGGTTGATTCGCGAGGTGCCGGAGTGCGTCAATCTGCGCGACTCGAAGGGGTTCACGCCGTTGCACCGCGCGGCGTATCTCGCGCAGTTCGACGGGTACTTGGAGATTTTTGAGTACTTGCTGAGCGAGGGCGCGGATCCGGCGATCGAGTGCGAGGATTACGATCCGTATTTGAATCCGGGGCGGAAGACGCCCGCGCGGTTGGTCGACAAGGACGTCGAGGTGCGCGAGCGAATCGAGGAGTTGATCGAAAAGTACGCGCACGTCGAGAAGCGCGCGGAACCGCACCCGGCGCTGAGCGATTGGTGGGCGCTGTACGATTACGGCTTGGACGAAGTGCGCACGTGGGCGAAAGATTTCAAGAAGACGTTTCCGGAGGATCGTCGACGGGACAAGGCGCGCGCGGCGAAGGCGCAGTTCAAGGAGCGCCGACGAGTGAAACGAGCCGAGATCGAGGCCGAGATCGAGGCCGAGATCGCGGAGCGACGGGAAAAGGGCGCGCCGGACTTCACGAAAAATCTCGGGATGACGGAGATGATGCCCGGCGCGACGGATTCCGCGACGGCGCCGCAACCGGCGCGATTCGCCTTCTTATTCCCGGGCCAAGGCTCGCAGGCGATCGGCATGCTCGCGGACGACAAGTTGCTCGAACTTCCCGCGGTGGCGAAAATGTGCGAAGTCGCGCGCGAGGTGCTCGGGTACGACCTTCGCGAGATTTGCGTCAACGGTCCGAAGGAAAAGCTCGACGACACCGTGTACGCGCAACCCGCGCTTTTGCTCGCCAATCTCGCGGCGTTGGAAAAGCTTAAGGATCAAGACCCCGACGTCGTCAACGCGTGCGATGCGTGCGCGGGATTGTCGTTGGGAGAGTACGCCGCGCTCGTCTTCGCCGGTGTGCTGAGCTACGAGGACGCGTTTAAAGTCGTCAAAGCGCGCGCCGAAGCCATGGCGGCGGCGGCGCGCGAGGGCTCGCACGGCATGCTCAGCGTCGTGGGTTTGGACGACGACGCGTTGAAAACGATCGTGGAAGAATCGAAGAACGAAGTCATCGCGTCCTCGCCAGACTGCGTGCTCGAAATCACAAACTTTCTGTTCCCCCAAGGCCGCGTGTTGTCGGGCGACAAAGTCGCGCTCGACGTCGCGCAGCGCCGAGCGCAAGCCGCGGGGGCGATTAAAGTCGCGTTTTTGGCCGTCTCGGGCGCGTTTCACACCAAACGAATGGAATCCGCGAAAGAAGCACTCGAAAAGGCGTTGAGCGAAGTCACTTTCAACGCCCCGCGCGCCAACGTCGCGATTTACTCCAACGTCACGGGTTTGCCGATGACGGCGAAGGACGCCGACGGCGTGCGCGCGTCGTTGGCCACGCAGTTGGTGTCGCCCGTCATGTGGGAGCAGACTTTGAAAAACTTGATCGGCGACGGCAAGACGAAATTCTTCGAGCTCGGTCCGAACTCGCAAATTAAGAGCATGACCAAGCGCGTGTCGCTCGACGTCTGGCGCGAGATGAAGGGCGTGCAGGCGTAGGATTCGCGACGACTTTTTTACACGCGACTTTGACTCACTTTTTTACAATAATTTTCTACTTTCGCTTCAATTCCATCACGCTCACGTCCGTGCACTGATACAACGCGTCGAGCTCGTGCGATTCCAAAAACCTCGGTTCTTCGAACGCGTCGCGCGCCTCGGCGTCGAAGCATTCCAAAAATCGCGGCAGCGCCTGTCGATTTCGCCCGAACGCAAAGTACACCACCAACGCCTCGCTCTCGAACGATTTCAGCGTCTTCACCAGCGCGGGCATGGCGTCGTCGTAGTACACCAAATCTGTCCCGAGGATGAGATCGACGCGAGACGCGTCGATCGACTTCGGCGGCGCGTCTCGCCAGTCGTACGCGAGCGGCGCGATTCGCGACGAACACGCCTTCACATTTTCCGTCAACAAATCCATATTCTCCGCGACGTCCGTGGCGTAAATCGTCCCCGTCACGAGATTTTCGCACCGTTTCGCCAACACGCACGCGCACAGCCCGCATCCCGCGCCTAACTCAACCGCGTCTCGCCACCGAGCGCCGGCGCCGCTCGCTCGATTTCGCTTTTCCAAATATTTCGCCAACACGATCGCGCTGTCCCACACCGTGGACGCGAATCCGCTCGACGCGGCGTTAAACTTTCGTTGTCGCAGCCTGATCGTCGCCTTCGGGTTCGCGTCGTCCTCGTCGTCGTCTCTGTCGTACACGTAGTCGTCTCGGAATCGCTCCTCGTCCGTCTTCATCTCTCGCTTCCACGCCCACTGCCGAATGAACGGCGACGCGCGCGCACCGCCCGTGAATTTACGTCCTAGGAGCGCTTTATTTTTCACGCCACCGCGCGGTTTGAGTCCGAGTCCATCGCGCGTCGTCGGCGCGGCGTCGTCGCCGCGCGTCTTCCCCATCGCGGCGGCGGGCGCGCACTGGGGAAACAACCCGTAACTCGCGCGACGACGCCCGCGGCGCGCCGTGGGGACCCGAAATCGTCTTCGAATGTCATTGATGGCGCTCGCGCCGTTCACACTACGGGGGCTATTAGCTCAGTTGGAAGAGCGTCAGACTTCGAATCTGAATGTCGCGGGTTCGAGCCCCGTATGGCCCTATTTTTTGGCCATCTGTTTTCAATTTTTTATTTATACGACCGCACGGCGCGTCGGCCCCGTGTGTCCGAATCCGCCCGCACCATCGCCCGCGCGCCGTCGCGTCGCGCGTCGCGCGTCGCGTCGCGCGTCGACGCGCGATGCCCGCGCCGAACGCGTCGGCCGCCGACGCGCTGACCGAGCTCGAACTGCGCGTGTACGACCGGCAGATTCGCGTGTGGGGCGTGGAGACGCAGCGCCGACTCGGTCGCGCGTCCGTGCTCGCGTGCGCGGGGGCGACGACGACGCGCGCGACGACGACGACGCGCGTCGGCGCGCTCGCGGAGACGCTCAAGAACGTCGCGCTCGCGGGCGTCGGACGCGCGGTGATCAGGGACGACGCGGGCGAGCGCGCGGAGGCGTCGCGCGGCGAGGATGGGAATTTTTTAAACGCGGCGTCGACGCGCGACGACGACGCGGACGACGTCTCGGTCTCGCGCGCCGAGGCGATGGCGACGACGCTGCGAGAGATGAACGCGTTCGGTGAATTCGAGGCGTCGACGCCGAACGGGCGCGCGCTCGCGGACGACGCGGAAGCCTTGGACGGGATCGAGGGGTTCGACGCCGTCGTCGTCGCGGAGATGGGATTGGAGCGCGCGATGCGCGTGAACGAGGCGTGCAGGCGACACGGGAAGCCGTTTTTCGCCGCGTTTAGCGGGGCGTCAGCGGCGTGGTTCTTCGCCGATCTCGGCGACGCGTTCGAGTACGCGGAGGGAGACGAAGTGAAAATCGCGCCTCGAGGCGCGACGCTGCGACGAGCGCTCGACGCCGCCGAGGCGGATTTCGGGCGCGTTAAGCGGCGGTCGCCGCGCATGCCGCTCGCCGTGCGCGTCGTCGCCGAGTTCGAGCGCGCGCACGGGCGCGCGCCGACGATGGAGGATTGGGACGCCCTGGACGCGCTGCGCGTCGAGTTGCCGACGCGATTCGGCGCGAGCGCCGACTGCGTCGACGCCGAGCACGTGCGCGCTTTGGTGTCGGGAGAGCGCGAATTTCCCGCGATAAACGCCATCGTCGGCGGGGTGCTGGCGCAAGAGATTTTGAAATCCATCAGCCGCAAGGGCGCGCCGTGCGTCAATCTGTTCACGTTCGACGTCGCGAGCGGGCAAGGCGCGACGTACGACTTGGGCGGCGGCGAAACGGCGCGCTAGCTATAGCTATTATTACGACGACGACGCGTCACTAAGTTTTGTCGTGCCGGCGACACTCATCATTCCCGAACGATTCCCGAACCCCACTCTCTCGGCGCCTCGGTCCCGAGGAACGACGGCGGCGTCGGGCGCGGATGAAACACGTACCTCGCGAGAAAATTTTCGAGCGCGTTGGCGACGGATTCGGGGTCGTCCTCCTGAATCGCGTGCCCGGCGTCCGGCAACAGGGTCATCTGAAATTTGCCTTGCATCTGTGCGATCATCAGTTCGGTGTCTAAACGATCGTTTCCGGCGAGCAACAGCAGCTTCGGCGCCTTTACGGCGAGAAAGCGTTTGGACAGCCCTTCGTACCACGATCGCCAATACGGCGCGGTTTCGCGCAAGTCGACGCGCCACGTCCACGCGCCGCCGTCCGTCTCGCGCAACTGCGAAGGCAGCGATAACGACGCCGAACGCTGATTTTTCGTCCCGCCGCCTCGCGTCGCGGACCAATGAAACGCATCCGCGAGCGACGCGAACGTCGTCGGTCTCGCGTCGACGAGCGCGCCCATCGCCGGGAGCGCCTTCATCGCGCTCCCCTCGACGATATCGATCAAAACCAATCCCGCGAGCGTCAACGCCGAGTCGCTCACACCGAATTCGGTCTCTAAAATCTTCGCCACGCGCGTCGCGACCGCGCCTCCCATGCTGTGCCCGACGACGACGACGCGCCTGGCGTCGCCGTCGACGAATCGCCGCAACGTCTTCGCGCAGTCTCGCGCCATGACATCGGCGTCGAACGACGCCTTCGTCTCCCCGAGCGCGTCGTCGTGCGAATGGCTCTCGCCGTGTCCGCGCAAATCCATCGCGACGACGTCCACGATCTCGCATCGTTCGCGCCGCGATCGCAGCGTCTCCGCCACGAGCGACCACGTCAACGCCGTGTGCGGGCACCCGTGCAACAGAAACAGCGTCGCCCGCGATTCCTCGGCCGACGCGCTAAACGCCGCGTTCGCGCCCTCGGACGCGTACACGCAAAACTCTCGCGCGCGTCCGTCGTCGTCCTCGATCTCGACGCGCGTCTTCGTCGCGAAGCACGCTCGCCACGTCCGCGTCGTCGCGTCGTCGCCGTCCGAGTCGCCGCGCGCGTCGCTCGCGAGCGCAGCGCGCGTCGACGTCGACGCGAGCGCAGGGACGGACGCGTCGTGGGCGCTCGCGCGCGCGCTCGCGCGCGGTGGACGCGTCGCGTCGTCGTCGTCGTCGTCGTCGCGGTCGCGTCGTCCCAATCGCGACGTCGCGACGGACGCGCGCGGGTGCGGCGTCCACGCCGGGTTGGGGCATCGCCAGCGCGTCGCGGCGGCGCCGTCGTCGACGTCGAGCGCGCTCGCGACGTCGCGCGACATGACGCGTCGACGAGTGCGGCGTCGACGCGCGCGGCGCTCGCGGCGACGCGCTCGTTCGCTCGCTCGTTCGTTCGTGCGCATTAATCGTGTGTTATCGTGCTACTGTGAAGCGTCCACTGACTGACTCGACTCCCTCACGCGAGGTCGTCCAGGCTGAGCTTGGCGAGCCACTCGACGACGGTGTCGTCGCCGACGTCTTCGCTCTTGGCGAAGTCGCCTAAATTGAGCGCGCCCTTGACGAGGCCGGCGAATTTATGCTCGACTCGCAGCGCGTTCAAACACGCGCCGGCGAACGCGCGACGAAATTGCACGTCCTCGACGCCCGAACCGGCGGCGGTGATGAAGTCGAGGGCGACCGCGCCCGAGGCGACGACGGCGGCGACGACGGCGGCCATGAGTTTGGGCGCCATCGGCACGTCGATGGCGACGTCGTCGAGCGCGGCGACGACGTCACCGACGGCTTGTTCGACGACGGCGGTGGCGAAACCGCCGCGGTTATGAAGCGCGGCGAGAAGTTTGCCGACGGCGCTCGCGGCTTTCGGCGTGGACGTGTCGATGACGAAATTCACCAACGCTTTCGCGACGGCGTCTCGCGCCGCGTCGGCGTCGCTCGAGCGAGCGACGACGTCGGCGACGCACATCAACGCCTCGTTGACGTCGCCGACGGTGGAGTACTCGTCGATGAGCGACGCAATCTTTTGCTGCACTTGTTCGGCGGTGTAGCTCGACGTAGACGCGCCGGCGTCGCCCGACGCGGCCGCCATGGCGGCGTCCGCCTTGGCTTCGGCGCGTTCGCGCGCCCCGCGGCGCATCTCCGCCTCGAGTCGCGCGCGGTTCGCCGCTGTGGGCAACATCGTCGCGTTCAACGCGCCTGGCTTCGAGTACGGCCCTTTGAGGGCGCCGCCACCTCCGCTCGAGCGCGATTTCGGGCCTTCGGGGAAGAGAAGTTCGTCGGAAACCACGCGCGATTCGCTCGCGAGGTCGGCTTGCGAACTCTTAGAGTCCGCGCTCGCCCCCGAACTCGCCCATCCCGCGCCGCGAAGTTCGATGACGTCGCGGCACGCGAATCGCGTGCGCGCGTTGAGGTGTTCGCTCTCCGCGAGTACGTTGACGCGCGCCATGTAGGCGTCCATCGCCTTTTTCGCCTCGGCGTCCACCTTGGCGCCGGCGACGGCGAGCAGCGCGCACAGCGCTTCGACGTCGTCTTCGCGCGGCACGGATCGCGCTTCGCCCAAAAGTTCATCGGTAATCGCGCGCACCACGGCGACGGAGACCACACCGCGAGCATAGAGCTCGCCGATCAAGCGCGCGACGCCGACCAAGCGCTGCTTGACTTTCTTCGCCTGCGCGTCTCGCTCGTGGCGCTCGGCGTGCGCGAGCAAGCCCTCGCGCGCTTCTTGCGCGCCTTCAAACTCATCCTGCAAAGCGCCAACGAGAAGCTTTTTGAACGTCGTCGAGCTCGCACCGTTCTGCGTGATGTACGCGCTCGGCGTCGCGCCCGACGAAATCAAACGCGCCGCGGCGTCGGCGATGACGGCGACGTTTTTCTCATCCACGGACGCCCGCTCGCAGGTCGTCTTCGCCAAAAACTCCGCCACGGCGAGTTCGTGCAGCGCGCACTCCGTGATTTGCTCCACAAACTTATCCACCGCGACCGAGGGAGAGAGTTTGTTGAACGCGCTCTTCAAATGTCGCTTTGATTTTTCCGCATCCATGGGCCCAGCCGCCGCCGTCGGCTTCTTGTGCGTCGCGTCCGCGACATCGGTCGCCGTCTTCGATTCGGTCGCCGCGCCGTCGCTCGTCGCGTTTTCACCGCCCTCTTCACCGTCTCTACCGACCGCGTCTTTATCGCCCGTCTTCGCGTCCTTTTCCTTGTCCGCCTTGTCCTTCTTGGCGTGGTGTCTTCCCCAGACGCTTCCCTCTCGCGCCGCGATCTCTTCGTTGATCGCGTTCGTCACGCACTCGAGCGTCGACGTCGACAGCTCCACGGGTAACTCTTTCGTGTGCTCGCCGCTCGCGTCGTTCACGCGCACGAGTTCGCTCTTCGTGTATCGACGCACGTTCGCGTTCGCGTCGGGCGGCGCGCGATCGTTCGATGCGGCGTCGTTTTTCGTCGTTTGCGGCGTCGCGGCGTCGACGCACTCGCGCGAACCGCGCTTGAAGGCGTCGATCAACGCCGCCGCGGGTCGCAATCGAAGCGTCATGGCGCGACGAGCGACGCCGGCGCGATGTGACGACGCGAACGACGACGCGAAGAGGGCTTTGGGCTGAGAGCTTAGGGTTCAGCTTAATCTCTCAGACTGTAGTCGCGTCTCGAGGGTCGAATCTCTTCAGCGAAAGCCGGCAAAGCGCGCGCGCGACGGCGCGCGTCACTTCACTCGGTGCGGAACCTGAGATCGCGCAACAGTGCCGGCTACTGATAGTTCTCCTTTTTCGTCCGCTACTTACAACGACTACGAACGCCCTCGAACGCGCCTCGATTGACACTCATTCAACCAAACTGCTTTTGTCTCACAGCGCTCAACTTTTCTTCAGTGACCCCGATCTGCTGGATGACTCCTTTGAGCTCTTCCATGTTTATAGACTGAATCTGCGTTTGCTTTCTCAGTTCGTCGCGAAATTTATTTAGTTCTGAGAGTTGTCTGTCCACGCCGCGATACAACCGATGACGGAACGACGCGTCAAGCGCGTGCGCTTCCGCTTTGCGGTAGGCGCAATCACGATAATCCTTCAAAAGTGCACATATGCGTGAATCACGCTCGTCTTTATCGATCTTTTCACTCTCGTCCTCATCGACCGTTTCACGCTCATCTTCGTCCACCGTCGCACACGCCTCCTTCAGCAGCTCGCAAAACCTCTCATCCTCTTCGCGCATGTCCACAGAACTTTCATCGTCGCGGGGAAGATTATTAAGCTTACTAAGAACGGTCGTCAGTAAATCGTAGCATCCCCTCGCGGCGACGTCCATGGCGTCGAGCCTCTCCTGTACGTCTCTTAAATTCGCCGAGAATTCGAGGTCCCGCTCCAACGCATTCCTTTGCTCCTGGAGCGCACGCAGTCTATCTTTATGATCATTCAATTCGAACGCGTTTGAAATCGCGCTCACAGGATTCTTCAAGAATCGTCCCACGCTCATCTTCGGCATGGCGACGACGCGCGGCTCGCGAGGCGACGTGTGAAGGCGAAGAGTCGGTTGGGTGAGTGAGCGCGCGCGAGCGCGGGTGTCGAAGACGCGAGACGAACGCGCGCGCGCGTCGTCGAGCTTCGTTTCGATGGTTCGATCGCTTTCATTAAACTACGTCTCGCCGCACCGTCGGCGTCTTATTGATTTTCGTACGCCTCGATGTGGCCGCGCACGCTCGCGATGACCTCCTTCTCCGTCGTGTTCTTGCCGTAAAAGGTGACGAACTCGCCTTCGGGATTCAACAAGTACGTGATGATGGAGTGATCGACCAAGTAATCATCCTTCGCGGCTTCGTCGCCCGTTTTACGATAATACACGCGGTATTTCCGAGCCGCGTCTTCGCACTGTTTCTCGCTCCCCGTCAACCCAATCATGTCGGCGTGAAACTCTTTCACGTACTCCTTCACGCGCTTCGCCGTGTCTCGCGACGGATCGATCGATATGAACACCGGCACTAAACGCGCCGCCGTCCCGTCGTGTTTCTTCTCGAGCGTCGAGTTGATGGACGTCGTCACCTCGGCTACTTTTTCGAGTTCGTCGGGACAAATATCGGGGCAGTGCGTGAACCCGAAATACAGCATCGCCCACTTCCCGAGTAAGTCTTTGTCGGTGAACGCCTTACCCGTGCGCGAATCCGTCAATCGAAACGCGCCTCCCACGCTCGCCTTACCGCCGGCGACGTTGGTCTGGAACCCGTTGCTCTGCGTCTTCGCCGCGCGGACTCCGTCGACGCGTCGCTGCCTCTCGCGGTCGTAAAAGTACAAACACGTCGCGCCCGTGAGCGACACCAACGCCAGAGACGTCCACCCCACCGGTCCTTTGTTCGCGTCCACGCGTGCGCGCGGCGACGACGAAGCGAAGCGTCGTTGGTGGTCGAGGACGTTTCCGCCGTGACGGTGAAGACGATTCGCGAGCGCGGCGCCGCGTTCGAACGGCGCCGACGTCGACGGCGCCGGCGTGAGCAACGATCGCGCGGTGCGCGCGGTGATCGACCGCGCGGTGCGCGCGATCGTCGACGACATCGCGCGCGTCGTCGAGTGGCGGCGTCGGGTGCCGCCGAGGGCGACGTCACGACGTCACATCGCGACGCGCGCGCGGCCGACGCTCGCGGTCCACCGCCGCGCGCCGTCGCGCGAGGGAACGACTGACTCTCAGCGCGTCGCGCCGTCGACATGGCGTCGGCGCAGCCAGGGTCGACGAGCGCGGCGTTCCCCTTTGCCACGGTGAACGTCTCGCCGTTTTTGTGGTGCGTCGAACGAATCAGCGGACGAACGAACCGCCGCGCGAGCGCGAGTCGGACGGCGAGACGTCGATCGATGCTCGCTTCGCGCTCTCGACTGACGACGAATCGCGCGCGGCGCGACGCGAGCGCAGGAAAACGTGGAACTTGGTGAGCGATGAACACTCCAACGACACGATCGCGTGGAACGAGAACGGGCGCACGTTTACGGTTTGGAAACCGGACGTGCTCGAGAGTGAATACTTGCCCAAGACGTTTAAGCACTCCAACTTTGCGTCCTTCGTGCGGCAGCTGAACAACTACGGGTTTCGCAAGTGTCACAGCGATCGATACGAGTTCGGCGTCGAAGGCTTCGAGCGCGGGAAGCCGGAACTTCTGACGACGCTGAAGCGACACGACGCGCCGAGGACGAAGAAGACGGGCGCGGGCGCGACGGGGAAGAAGACGGGCGGCGGCGCGAGCGCGCGCGGTGGCGGTGGCTCGCAAAATCAATTGATGTTGAATAGCGGCGCTCTCGAGTTGGGTGCGTACGGAGGTCTAGCTTCGGAAGTCGAACAGCTCAAACGCGATCGTCTTTTGCTTTTGAAGGAGGTGATGCGTTTGCGCGAGACGCAGAGTTCGCAACGCGACGAGGTCGCCGCGCTGACGAATAGATTAGCGGTGACCGAAAGTTTCCAGACGCAGATGAGGCACTTCGTACAAGCCGTGCACGACGGGGAAAACATCAATTCGGCGCTTCGCGAATCTGGACTCGCCGGATTCGACGCCGAAGCCGTGGGCGGGCCGCGCAAGCGACGCACGGCGCCCCGATACTTACCCGCGGTGGATGGTCTCGCGAGTACTAGCCCCCATCATAGCTCACCGATGGGATTACCGCCGTCGCCGCTCTCGCTCGAAGAAATCGACGACGGTCTCGTCGACGTCGACGCGGACGCGGCGGCGACGCCGCATCAATTACCGTGGCACGAGTTTTTGACGTCACCGACGAACGAAAGCTTGCGTCAAATGGTCGAGGACATGTCGTACGAAGGCGAACTGGACGCCGCGAAGCTCGACGCGAGTGACGAAGCGTTCGTGGGCAATCTCTTGCTCGGTCGAAACGATTCGGAACAGCTCGAGCGACAGTTGAGCTTGAGCTTTCTCGATAGCGACGAGATGAACGAGATGGTGAAAGAGATGCAAATATCAGGCGGTAAACCGACCGCGGCGTCGCCGAAGAAAAAGAGCCCTCCGAAGGGCAGCCCGAAGAAGAAGAAGTGAGCGACGTCGTTCGAGCGCCGCGAAGCGAATTCGACTCGTCACAGAATATATTCAATTCAATTCAATTCAATTCTTTCTCAAAGACGACGATTCACGGCGCGCGTCGTGCT
>MDSX01086228.1_pt1 | contig 19702 bp, 22 predicted proteins | sample 811141 | NCBI WGS metagenome assembly MDSX01 (sample SAMN05326642, study PRJNA326480) | marine metagenome | isolation source: seawater | place: Atlantic Ocean: South East | collected 2010 | reverse complement strand
GGGGTATCTCAGAATATCGCGATAGCTGTACATGGGTCGCGCTCTAACAAATTCAATACAGCAATAATTGCGAGGGGGTAAACATGGATCACGAGCTTTTTGGCTTTACTGTAATCGATCGGGACGGTGGCGAGTTATTCAGCTCCGAGCCTGAGTATGAGACAGGCAAGGAAGCCCAAACAGCCGGCGAGCATTCGTTGTGCGACATGAACGGCGGAAGTGTGGAGATCTGGCTGTGGGATGACAGCCTAGAAGATGTAATCGAAACATGGGAGGTGTAACGATGAGCGATCTCGAATGGTGGTGCAGAGGTGAAGCCGGCGAAAAAGTGTTAGACAACATTGATCACTTCCTTTTAGGGAGCAATGACGAGATGGGTTTCGCTCAGTGGGCTGTAGATTTTGGCATCCCCTCGAGCGGCATCCTAAAAATAATCGCTATACATAAGAACATCGACCCGTCTGAATTGACACATTTAATCAACTAAAGAGGATTTTTGTATGCAACAACCTGATAATAGACACTCAAAGCTTTTCGGTAATGCCGGAGAGATTTCAAACGATGCTGAGATCATCGTATTCCACGAACAATTCGGAGACGCAGAGCCTGTGTTACGCATTCCGTTTTGGTTTGACAAGGAAGGGCTTGAGATGGGTCCGCCCTTTGATGAGCTGGTGAACAAGGCGGCGAAGGCACTTGAGGAAGCGTACGCTTTCTGGCCCGAGGGCTACGTTCACATTCAAACGCGTATCAACCGCGACCATATCAACATGAGATAGGAGTAAGTCATGGACTTAACCAAAGAGTACGTCAGCAAAGCATGCCCTGAATTGTTAGAGTCAGAGGTAAAGATCCTCACCGACAACCTGCTCGACCTGTACAGTCCCGACGAGATCTACCCTCAGCTAGTAAGAGCGACGGCGCGAAGTCTGTTTCCGTACGTTATTACGACTGAACACGTCGTGGCTTATCTCGACGGTCGTGATCGTATCGTTAACGCTATCGAGTTCTTGAAGGCCGCACACAATCAGCTCGACAAGATCCCCAAGCTGTCTGATAACTGCGGCACCTTGATGATCGAGATCAATTCGTGCATAGGCTATCTAAACGATGAGCTTCGTGAGCTGGAGGAAGACAGTGCAGAAAGCCAATGACCGATACTACCCGGAGACCTTACTCCGGGTTTACTTTAACTACTGCGCCGCTAATGATGTGCGTCCGACGTTCGAGGATATGGACGATTTTATTGGCGAGATCCTTGGCAATAAGCAAGTCAATGGCATACCTTCATATAGAACAATTGATGAGGTGTTTAACAATGAATAACAAAATTTACATCAAGGTCGAGGCGATAGTCCCGGATGATGTTGATCAGTTTGAAGGCGCAGATATTGACGACTTCGATCGGGTTAACTGCGTGGCAAAACTCTTTGTAGATCCTGAGGAGATCGATGCACAATATATAGTGTTTAACACAAGCGACAGCAACGAGTTCTGGGGCCAGGTGTTTGATGAGCCGACCGATGTGCTGATGAATGCCAGTTGTATGTGGCACGGAAGAAACATTATCAACGCAGAGGATGTCTGCTGGGCGCTTGAGGAGGCGATAGGATGAAAGAGCTACCGATTGATTCGCTGGAAGATTCAATGCGCCAGCTGAGAGAGATGACCGGGGCAATGAAGGCAGTCCCGACGATGACTAGTAGCGTGTGCGATTGGCACATGAATGACTACGTCGACATGATTAAAGCCGATTACCGGCGAGGCTGGGAGGATGCGATGAACGGAAACTCAAACCTTAACGCGTCTATTCATTACAGCTATGGGTACGATGACTGCAAGGAATGGAGGCTCAGCTATGACTGAGCTTTGGCAATGTGTTGTTTGCCAGCAATGGATGGAGTCCAGGCTCTTAGATGAGGATCAGATCTGCATTGATTGCGATGAGTTAGAAAACGACAGCAACCCAGATGAAAAACAAGAGTGGCAGGAGTTTCAGCCTTACTGTTAGACTGCTCAGGTCCAAGGCGACCTCTGTACTCCTCGCCTGTTGAGCCGGTTGACAGCGCCCCGGTGGGCAAAATCGCTGTTCCTACCTGATGTGGCACAATGCTTGCAAAGTGTTGACACTTGACATACTCCCTTGCTATGACACCCTGTCCAACTATCAACCACTGGCGGCTGGACCGCTAAGGAGTAGGCTATGACTACAAAGCCCGGAGAGGCGCTAACCAAAATACGTACGGAAGAAGATGTGCTGGCCGCACTGCTGTCCTACCTTCAGTTGCACTATGTAAAGATAGCCAACACAGAAGAGGCCCACATGAGTATTCCGATTGACCCCGTGGAGTTAACTCAAATCGTTGCGGTGCTTGCAAGAGCAAACACGATGAGAAACATACGTCCATAGGGTCCCTATTGGGGGAATCCATGAGTTTACTTAACTACTGTACAACTGAACGCCAGCACCAAGTCATCACTCTGCATCAAGAGGGGCTAGGCTATCAAAAAATTGGAGACAAGCTAGGAATAAGCAAGTGGTCGGTTAGGGATATAGTAAAAAATATAAAGTACAAGGCCGCCACTCAGGGTCACTCCCCCGATCACGACATGGTTCATACCGTACCCGAGGGCTTCGTTCTCAAGGGTGTCTCGACCTACTACAACTCCGACGGAAACCCCGTTGCTCAGTGGGTCAAGAGCCAATCAGATAAAGAGCTTCAGTTCCAAATGATGATCGAGCGCATCGAGTTAGCCTGCGAAGGCATCAAGCCCTGGAAGCCGATTAAGAAGCCCAGTGTTGTAGAGGAAGACTTGCTTTCCTTGCTAGTTATCACTGACTTTCACCTGGGATCTTATTGCTGGGGACAAGAGACAAGCGAAGATTACGATACGAATATGGCTCGGGATCTGTTCTTGTCTAGTATCAGGGACATGATCGATAGCACGCCCAAAAGCAAGATCGGAATGCTCTGCAATCTCGGTGATTTTTTGCACTGGGACGGTCTAGAGCAACTCACGCCCTCTGGCAAAAATCTTTTGGAAGGGGATTCAAGATACTCGCGCATTGTAGATATAGCCATGACGGTCATGGATGAAGCTGTCCGTATGATGCTGAAGAAATACGAGAAGGTTGTCTTTGTATGTGCCGAGGGTAACCACGACATTGCCGGCTCTATCTGGCTACGAAAGTTTATTCGCAAGCTATACGCAAATGAGCCTCGCCTTGAGGTCATCGATAACGACTTCCCTTATTACGCTTACAGGCACGGGAACACTATGCTGTGCTTTCATCACGGGCATAAAGCAAAGATGGGCAATTTGCCCAAGGTGTTCTCAAGTGAGCCACGATTCAGAGAGGACTGGGGTAGGTCTAAGATTGCATACATTCACTCGGGACATTATCACCACGAGCGAGTAATAGAAGATGCGGGGGCTATCACCGAACAGCACCCCACTTTAGCTTCAAGGGACTCATACGCTACTCGACTTGGGCTTATGTCCCAGCGAGGCGCAAAGGTAATCACGTATAGCAATGAGGATGGTGAAGTAAGTCGCATCACGATCAGACCAAGAGACTAGGTCGACTGAGCTTCTTCAGATAAAGCACCCTCGATGGCGGCCCTTGTAGTAAAGGGCTTGCCTTTGGCATCGGTGAAATACTTAATGCCCTGAGCGTCCAATACCTTAACTAACTTCGGTGAAGTATAGGCCTTGAAGATGTGGAACAGGTCACGGTAGTACAGGTATTCAGTTTGGTCGTTCATTAAATCCTCCTAAAAAGCCCCGCCCGAAAGCGGGGAAGTTCCTCACCAAGGAATATCATCATGCGGTACAGGCTGTTGAGCTTGACGAGCTGGCTGGTCAGTGCTGGGCTTCCACATGTTGCGCTCTGCATACCACTTGCCAGACCTACCTTCCTTAACTTCGATGTTTATCCACTCAATGCTGGGGTCAGCTTTCTTTTGAGCGCCAACCCAGGCGGCAAAGTCATCCAGCTTTAGAGACAGCTTTAGCTTTACAAAATCAGGCGCACCATCATCAGGTTGCTTCGCCATCATCCCATCTACAAAAACTTTATCATCCATCATTTTCTCCCATTACTTTTCTTGCGGCGTTGAACTCATCGGATTTGAGTGCGGCACGTTCAGCCGTAGTAAATGCCCCACCCTTTGAAGGAGCCAGCCATAAGGCCGCCTTATCTTCATTTGAAATCTCAGCCCACGCCTCAGCTACAGCCTCCCACGACTTTAACTCGATGTGTTCTTTGATAAAGTAAATAGAAGCGGAGTTGTTTCTCCACGTTTCATTGTGTGCAATGAGTCTATTGATCTCTTCGGTAGCAGGCTGGCTGTTCTGCTGACTGATCGCGTTAGCTACCTCATCGGCTGATGCTATCTCTGATCCGCCCATTCCAAAGAATGCTAAGGCCCTTCCTACTGCGCTGGTCTCTGCGTTCTCAAGAGCTGAGGTGCGATTGATCTTGCTGGCTGATCTTACTTCTTCCGCATAGCCAGTAGAGATGACCTGACCTCCGGCGGCTATCGTTGCCTTGACAATAACCAAGGTATCGTTAGCTTCAACAAGCTCAGTTTGAATAGTAAAGTCCGAGTGTTTCTCTCTGAACTCCTGAACACGCAAGGCGACAGTCTTATATTCCTTGCCATGAATCTTTACAGTGCCTGACATTACGCTCTCCTTTTTTGATTGAGCTGATAGTCTATAAAACTTTTTAAAACTTTGCAAACCTTTTGATAAGTTTGTTGACAGAACAGGCAAAGTCATTCAGAGTTAAGAGCTTTCACCACAACAAATAAGGGGACAAAAATGCAAGACGACTGGGCAGACTACTGCGAGTCAGTAGGACAAAAACCCGCCTTTGTAATCAAAGAAGAACTCATCAACGAAGCCTTTCCGGGAAACCCGTACTACACAAAACAGAATGGATCATCGTCACTCTCAAGGCTCATGGGCGTTGCAGTTAACAGCCGCATAGAAGAGCTTGAGGAGCGCCTAGCGCAAGAGAGAGACGTTATCCCCGGCATGATTACCACTGGAACCGTAACGCTCGTATACGCCCCGTCAGGAGCTGGTAAGACTGTATGGATTTTAGGCAATCTATTCCAGAGTATTCGGAATAACCTGATAAAAGGCTCTGACGTGATCTATTTTAACGAAGATGACGGGGCCAAGGGAGTACTCCAGAAGGCCAAGATGGGCAACCGGCACGGAATTACAATGGTTACCCTGGCTAACTCACCAGATCCATCGCTTCGCACCACAACCGACGCCCTTCATCTGCTCAATGCGATCAGAGAAGAGGGGGAGGCTAACGGCAAAATTATTATCTGCGACACCCTAAAGAAGTTTGCTCCGGTTCTGAACAAAGGCGATATGCGCGAAGTGCTTCACGTCTTTCGTGAGTTTGCGGCGGCTGGCGGCACTGTGATCCTGCTAGGCCACTGCAATAAGCACCGGAGCATGGATGGTCGTCTAATCTACGAGGGCGTAGGGGATCTAAAGGCTGACGTAGACAACATGTTCGGCCTTGATCCTGTTAACGATAAGTTTGCTTTCCACCAAGAGCTGTTAGTAATCAATGAAAAGGATCGTAGCCAGATCAGCTTCGAGGGTGGCTTCAAGTACAAGCAGACCAGCGCGACGGTAGGTTACGAGGAGTCTGTAGATTCTGTTCAGTTCATGACAGTCGATGACATTAGTGACCTCAAGGAAAAGCAAAGGGCGCAAATTAATATCGGCAAAGCTATAAACAAGTACGAGGATGAGTACGTACTGCTGAGTAGCATAATGAAGTCCAACAAAATGTTTAGTCAGTCGGAGTTACTTGAGCTACTTCGCGATGAAAACATAAACCCAAATGGCTGTACTAGAAAGAAGCTACTTAACTGCATTGATTTGCTTAAAGGAAACAACCTGAAGTTGGAAAGGCGCGGCGAACACGGAAAGAAATACTACCGATGGGTGCCAATGTAATCCCCAGAATACCCAGAATCCCTGTAATCCCCCTTTTTAGGGGGCGGGTTGGTCTCATAAAGCCAGCTTATTGCGACAGACTGGGGGGTAAAACAAGGGTATTAGGGGGAAGCTGGGGAAACTGGGGAAACTGGGGAAACTAAATGGACACATCACACCGATGGCTTGTTGACACCAAAGACAAGATGAACTTCTTTATCGCTTTCATCACCACGCAGTTTGATGACGGCAAGAAAATACTATATACAATCAAGGACACCACAAGGAGTGACAGGCAAAACAACGCTATGCACTTGTGGTTTAGACAGATAGCTCAGGAACTGAATGACGCAGGGTACTGGGTAAGGCACCCCTTCAGTGACAAGCTAGAGATACCATTCACTGAGATACTAGTTAAGGAGACGCTCTACAAGCCCATTATAAAGGCCATGTACGACAAGAACTCCACAGGTAGGCTAACCCCACAGGAGCTGTCTAACGCCGCTGAGGTGCTAGTCAGGTGGCTCTCAGAGAACAAGAAGGTATATGTACCGTTTCCTCAACAACTAAAGGATCAACTAAAGTGAATAAAGCCTCTCGGAGTACAGTCTACGATGGCGAAGTTACGTGGCAAAGAATTGCCGATGAAGTAGGATTATCACGGCAAGGCGCTAAGCACGTTTACAATAAAGCCATCCTCAAACTGCAAAAAAACGAACAACTAAAGCAGTATTGGGTTGATCTAATCATAGAAGGGAGAGCAACTAAATGCGATTAAAGAGAACGGCGGCAGATCATTGGTTCAGCAGGTGTGTCCGTATGAGAAACGACTTTAAGTGCCAAGGATGTGGCGCGCAGTACGAGTCAAACAGCACCGGTCTTCACTGCTCTCACTACTTTAGCCGCGCTAAGAAGGGCATACGGTACGACGGAATGAACGCTTTTGCCCACTGCTACGGCTGTCACCAGAAATATGGGAGCAACCCCGACTACTTTGTGCGTCATTATATTGACACCTATGGCGAAGGTTCACTTGAGTTAGTTAGGGAAAAGGCTGAGGACATCACGCTCGGTAAGCGCATGAACAAAGAGCAGAAAGAAATAGCCAAGCACTACAAAGAGGAGGCCGCCCGTATGGAGAATGACAGGGCGGCAGGAGTGGTGGGCTGGTTAGAGTTTATTAGTTGGGATTAATCGTCAGTCAACAGTCGCCCGCCCGTAGACATGCGAAGAATTCTGTCGATGTTAGCAAGTCCTGGAGCGTAAGTCTGGGCGGTGCGAAGTAACGGCTCCATAGCATCTGGCTCCCCCGCCATAGTCCTCTCAGCCGCAGTCAGCAATCCTGTTCCGGTTCTGCTGATAGCCTGCAAAGGGGCCGGGCTAATGCTTAGAGCTTCTCCGCCAAACTCCTTGGCTCTAATGTTTAAGGCTCCGCTACTGACGTTAGATGCAAGCTGATTAAATGTTCCTGACGCAATACCTTCAGGCGTAAGAACATCCGCAATATCCTTGTTCTTGCTTAGATCAAGCGTTTTACGGGCATCGTCCCAAACGCCAGACATAACACCAAACAGAGCAACATACTTGCCCGTCTGAATCATCGCAGTCTTTGCGGCCTCAGCGCCCTCTTTTGTATTGATGCCCTTCTCTGCAACGGTAGCCAGGTTTAATCCAACCTCTGTTCGGATGTTATTCATCTGGCGGTTCATGTATGAAAGCATGCTGTACATCATTCGCGCGTTTGGATTGTCGTTGTAGGCACGAGGCATGGCACTAGCGCTAACAGGTTGCCACTTGTTCATTGATGCGCCGGCAAAGTTCAGCACATAGCCAAGCTCATTCTTGTCTAGCGATCCTCCCTGCTTCATCTTCTGCAATGCACTGACAGTGCTATCAAACTCAGACTGCGACAGGCCTCTCATGCCGTCGTGACGCTTGAGCTTTTCAATAGACTTCTCATCGCCCTTCTTCGCAAGATTGATTGCGCGTTGAACAGCGGAGTTGGAGAGCATCTCCTGACCCATCCTGTTTACTTTCTCTACCCCAGAGACTCGATACAGGGCCTTACCAAGGACGTCTACACCACGACCTACAAGCTGTGGTGCCTTGATGTAGTTAAACACCTCTGCGGTCTTTGTTGTTTCTTTGCTAATCGTGTTGGCTACTTCGCCGTAAAAGTTAGTATCCAGACCAAGTTGTTTGTTAGACACCCATTTCTCTGGGCTTACTCCCGTGATCTTGGAGAGGGTAGGGAAGGTCTCGATAATCCCTCTTGGCACTGTCTGCGCCCAAGCCTTCACACCATTCTGGAATACTGGGGCGGTCACGCCTTCAATGATGTTCAATACGGCGTTCATAGGGTTAGCCAGTAACGCAGTAGATACAGCCCTTCTTGATACAGCTCCAACCGCATCGCCACCCATCTTGGAAGTAACCAGTGTAGAGCGGAGTGCGTCTTGTAGGTTACTGCGAATAGCCTTCTCGTTTGCCGCGCCTTTAAGTTCTTTCTTTGCGGCTTTGTCGATAGCTTTGAATACAGAGTCAACGCGACTTCTTGACTGTAGCTTTTCTTCCTTCAGATTTATCTTGTCTATGTTGATGTTGAATCGCTTGGCTACCGCTCTAGCTGTTGCTATGTCCTTGGCGTACTGCTTTAGCGCCTCAACGGGGTTTGCGTAATCGTTAGACCCCATTATCTTGCTCTTGTTAATCGCAATGGTCGGCATGTAGTCACCATCAGGAAACTTAACGAAGTCCAAGTCTTTTAGAACCTTTACTTGATCTCGCATCAATTGAACAGCCTGTTTTTCTTCGGCGGTCCTGGCGATCTCCATTGCTCTATCCCAAGAAACAGCATTGTCTTCAAATTTATTGTTTATTCTAAGGAGCGCCTGTTTTAGGAAATCATTTTCTTCAAACGCTTTTGCGGCCCCAGCAAACACGTCGTCATATATTGCGTCGATTTCGTTGAGCTCATGGCGGACCATAATCTCTGAGTCTTCTACAAGACGCGCGGCCCTAGACCCTACATTCTTGGCAGTCCACTCTTTGGTTCCAAGCAAGATGTTTCCTATTGTTCTGGAAGCCTTGCCCATAGTATCTTTAATGCCATCACCAACAAGAATGGTCGTTGCATTTCGCTCCTGCAGGCTGGTGTCTGTAGCAGATCCGCCTTTTCCTGCGCGGCCCACGTTGGCAAATCCCTCTTCACCACCGATAAACCCGTCCTCTTGACCTATCCGCTGAGACTTGGCTTTCTTTGTTGCGGCGGCAATCTCATCGGAGCTTCGGGTCAACAAGGATGCACCGGCCCCAAGGCCAGCACCTAGGCCGGCACCTAGTGCGGCACCCTCTAATCGACCTTCATCCCTACCGCTGAGGTATCCATACGCGGCACCTTCGGCGGCACCAAGCGTGGCTACTTTGAATGCCCTATCTAACTTGCTTCCTGTCTGCGCGATCTTTACAAGACTAGCGCCAGGAACAAACAAGCCGGCACCAAGACCTACCGCTGTAATCAAGCCAGAAGCGCCTGGGTTTTCCCTTTCAAAGGCATCTAGCTCTGCACGAGATTGCTGGATACCCTGACTGTAAGTGCCAGCTTCGCCGGATAGAAGTCGAATAGTCGCATCCAACTCATCACCGACACCTAGGGCAGACTCTAGAAAGTCAACGGCCCCAGATCGAATGGCACTGTACTCTGGCTCGGGAGTGAAGTCAGAACCCACATCCCAAGGAGCTTTCGGCCTTGCTGTCGATGCTCTTTTGGGGGAGGCGCTCCAAGGATTCTTCATTTACTCACCCGCCGTTCTTCTGTTTATCTCATCTTCAATGCGGCCCATGTAATTCTTAAAGCCGCCACTGGGATTCTGAGTGATTAATCTAAGCTCTTCTATCGTTATTCCACTTAGATCGCCGCCCAATTGCCTAAATGCCCTGCCTACTTTGTTGCGTGCTGACCCAAGACTAACCGCGCCGCCCACAGCCTCTGCTACAGCTCTTGCGGGGACTCCAAAAGCCACATCAAGTCCGGCCCTGTACTTCTTTCCTGCCTGAGGGATTTCCTCTTCTGTTGCAAGGCGATAGCTTTCTGGGTTTGTGAAGTCACCACCCAAGTAAACAAAAGCCCCCTCTTCAGAATCAATCACCTGACCAACCTCATAAGGAGATTCGGCATCTTTCTCAAAGCCCAACTCCACAGCCTTATCTGGGTCGTACTGGTTTATAATCCTTAACTGAGTGTCAACATTCTCTTCCCTAAGCTGTTGCTCAGCAAGAATGTAATCTTCACGAGTAGGCTCGCCATCCCGCTCTTTTGTGATCTGCTTTGCTCTTCTTTCCCTGTCAATATCCCTTACAGGCTGAAGCATATCTATCTCAGCCTTTCTAATTATCGCCCTGTTTTCTGCGGCAATTCTGTTTCTCTGAGTAAGCTCAGAGGACCATAAAGCGTTTGAAATTCCAGACATCCTTGATTGAATTGCGGCCTCAGCTTTTTTTGCTCTGTTTAAAGCGTTTGTGTTTCCAGACCACTGAGTCTTATCACTCCACCCCTTAATCGCCTCCTTGTATTCCCTTATTTCAGGAGCCATTGCGTCAGCCGCGCCCTCTGGGAGAGATGAAATTAATTTGTTGAGATCTTCTTCTGTCATCGGAGCAGTGTTAAGGGCGATAGATTGAGCTTTAAACTGACTCAATGTTTCATTGTTTCTTATAGCGCCCGTAATATACTGATTGGCTATAGTAGAAAACTCAGGCGGTATTTTGTCTTTTACGGCCTTAAGCTGATCTTGGTCGCCAGACTCAATTGCTCTTTGTATTTCATCTTGGTTATCGCGAATATACTGTTGCTCGCGCATGGCAAGCTCCGATTCTTCAAACCTAAATTGATTAATCTGGTCTTGACGATATCCCTGCTCAATCTCAGGGTTTTCAAGTAATTGGTTTTTACGGAGAGAAAGCGAGTCTCTTATCGTAGCCTTTTGCTCTTCTGTTATGTCCGATCTTTGGTCAAGGCCGTCAAGTACATTATCAATCTGAGATACCGCAGTAACATCACGCTTAAGCCCGGCCTGCTTTGCCGCCGGAGCCATGCTCCGTAGTTGAGTAATGCGTGAATCAATAGCCTGCTTCTCTTGAAGCGTAGGAGCCGCATCTCTAATCTCTTCTAAACGTCTAACATTCAAAGCAAGCGCATTAGGATCGCCAGACAAAGCAGATGCTTGGGCCTGACCGGTAGCTTTACTTAGTTGGTCAAAGCGTTGCATAGCTCCACGCTCTTGCTCCATCCGTCCTCGAAGTCCACCCAGCTCTCGAGCCGCAGTAAATAGGCCCTCTTGGTATGCAGGTCGTGTCATTGACTGCAAAAATGCTTGTGAAAACTTAGCCATGATTAGCCTCCGATTCCTAATAAACTTTTAATTCCTGAGCCTACATCGCCAAGCCCACCAATAACATCACCAAACAAGCCGCCTAAACTAGAACCTCCCCCGCTACTGCTAGGGGCCGCTGTGGCCGCACGTTGTTGGTTGATTATGCCTGAGATTAAGTTACCGCCGATGCCGCCAAGTAGGTTAGCTCGCGCCTGCTCTTGTAACAATTGAGCCTCAATGCCTGACAGTCCTGTCTCTGCAAACAAGCCAGTACCAAACTGCTGTCCTTGCTGAGCCAGCTCTTGTTGCATAATTCCGGGCATGGCCGCTTCTAGCAATGCCTGTTGTGGCATGTAGCCTGACCCTAAGAATGTCTGACCAAGAGCCGCTTGTTGTGCTTGCTCTGCCTGAGCTTGTTGCATAGCGCTTAACATAGCTTGATTGCGAGACTCTTGTATTGCTGTCTGCTGGGCCATCAGTTCAGGAGTAGCGCCACCGTATGCCGCTGAGGACGTCCCTAATCGCCCCTGAGCCGCTAAACGCTCTTCCAGTGCTAGACGTTGCCGTTGCTCTTCAGGACGCTGTGCGGCCCTTATACGCTCAAATACAGCCTGCTCACGATCCATAGTAGGTTGAGCCGCCTGACCAAAGAACCCGCCGGCACCACCTAACAACTGTTGCTGTAGTGCCTGCTCTTGCGGTGACAGTGTCATGCCTACTTCAAGACCGCCTGTAGTAGGTTGTGCAGGCAACATTCCTGTTAAATTTTGCAAAAGGCCACCCATTGAAGGGCTTGGCTGTCTAGTCGGGGTTTGTGCTTGTCTTTCTAAGCCCTCGTAATACTGTTGAGCGCCGGGGTTTTTATCGTAATAATCTTTTAATTTCCGCCTATATTTTGAATAGGAGGTACTTCCTGTTCCTTGCTGTCCAGTTATTGGATCTACAAAAAAACCTATATCAGCAGTTTCCATTCCTGGTCTGGCGGGTCTAGCAGACATTCCAGGAGGCGCGTCATAATCTATTCTCATTCCAGTTATCTGATCAATATCGCCAATTCTTCTTTTTTGAGGGCCAGCTTGAATTAACCCTGGAGCAATCCCCAACATATCCCTTAGCTGATCACCCATACCATCATAAGGACTAGACACTCGCGGACGCAATTCATCTGTTAATGGCTCTGGCAACAAGCCGCCTACAGGCTGACCAAGAAGTCCTTGTCTAAATGCCTCTCTCTCATCCATACCAGGAGGCATCATCATTAAAGGCCCTGGCTCAATAGGCCGGGCATCAAACATTGTTGGCTGTCCCATACTAGGTTGACCACCCATACGAGAAGTAAACATAGCGCCGGTAGGAGTCGTCACAGTAAATGGCTTAAACTCTGACTCTCTCTGTCCGCGCTCTGCAAGGCCCATAGCCTCTTGTTTAGCTTGCGATCCTATGTCGCTAAGGCGGTCATACGACTCCTTTGTAAGAAGCCCTCCAGCAAGACCCATAAGCGCATCAGGCGAGTTAAGAACAGATTGTCCTGCACCCATTAGTCCGCCAAAGATATTGCCTAATCCGCCAGCAATTTGACCAAAGCCACTTTGCGGCATGGAGAAGTCAGCGGCCTCTGTAGCAAGAAACGGGTCAGTTTCTACTACCCTGCCTGTGTTAAAATCAATAACTGGTAAAGCCATTGTTATCTCCTAGTTAAAGTAGCTTACCTATCAAAGCCATTACGTTAATTTCTTGTAGTGATAAGGGTGATCCATCAATTTCTGATTCCAGACCTACCTGTACACTGGTTCCATATCCTGTTGCGTTAAGACTACGCTGGTTGGTTAGTTGTCCGCCTGTAAACTCAACCGTTGTATATTCGCTTTCACCATAGAACCCAGTGATTTGGGTGCCTACCGTAAACTCTGCCGTAGAGTATGTAGTGTCAAAGTCATACGACCACTTCATAAACACCACAGAGTTGTTAGCCCCTACCAATGTAGGCTTTAACTTTTTTAGGATCTTAATTCTTGAGCTATCACCAAACGTCAGACTTGGACTGTAGTATTTAAAACGATAACTAGAGCCATTGTCGCTATACCCTGTGTACGTGCTAATTCCTGCTGTAGTGCCGACATACAAGTCGCCATTATCAATTCTTGTAAATGACGTAAAGTTAGTAGATGGCCATCGGGTTACCCGATATGACCCATTCTCTAAAGTTCCACGCACATCAAAACAATACGTTATGTCCTGCCCTGTAAACGTCAGTAAATAGAATCCCTCTTCAGGACTGTATACAGACCTAAACGACTGGGTTTCATTCTGAAGGGCGGCGATAATGTCTTTGGTGATGTTTCCTGAAAGGCTACTGATCGGCAGAGAGCTTTCTTGTATTGTCCGCCCAAAGCTTTTGAGTCCTGTGTGCGACAAAAACAGCACATCAGAGCCTGTGTATTGGACCGTATCTCTATCAACGCACCCTACACCAGCAACAGTATCGACCAGAGCCATAGTTGCAGGAGCTTGAGCGCCTTGATACGCCACAATGCTGTGCTTCCCAAAGATAATAAGCAGGCCGTTGTGAGCCGCTAAGGCTACGATCTCATCGTATCCATCAGGCCAGACCTTGGAAATATCAATAGAGCCACTGGTGCCGCCAGTCCAATCGTGACCTATAAGCAGATCAGACCAATAGACAGTAGACTTGTCTCCAGTGACGTCAGCCGTCCAGAGGCGTCCATAAGCCGCCAGGACCTCATTGCCGTACATACCACTAACTACCCCAGCTGAGCCAGCAACACTGCTGAGGGGGATTACAGAGCCTCCTGCGTTGTCATAGACAAGAGGCTGAAGTCCGCGCTGGAAAAAATAGATCTTGTTGTTAAAGTCTACGAGCTTCCAATTATCTGCATTTATAACGTAACCGCCGGGCGTTTCATCAACCAGCGTAGTTGTTCCGCTGATGATCTTATTATTGCCGACAGAGAATATCTTTGTGTTACCAGCGTTGTCTTTGAACTCCTTGATTGCTCGAAGTGTGCCAGAGCCGAGGACAGTCTTGTTTGTTGTAATGGCGGCATGACCCTTACGGGCGGCAATACGTCCGCGCTTATCAATCACAGCGTTGTCTGCAATCTCTGCAAACGACGGGTCTTGAGCCAGCGGCGAATCTTCCGTGTTAACACCCTTAAACGCAGGGGCTACAAGGTTAATGCTTTGAAGTTCTTGGGCCATATTAAATAGTCCTAAAGTACATCTCTTCTGGGTGCTTGGCCGCATCAATCGCTATTGCGTCTGATAAATACTGGTTAGCAATTTGGAAGTATTCCGCCGTAGATGTTCCGCCTGTCTCTCCTCTTTCCCTAGCCAGTAACGCTACCGCTAAGTGGATTACAGGTTGAGCAGGAATAAGCAGTGAGTCCGTGCCTTCTGAAAGATCCGACTGCCGCTTAATCACGTCAAACCGCAGTGCGTATACGCCATCAGGCGTAGGGCCAACCAGCACTTGAGTGTCACCGTTAGCATCAAGACCGTTGTAGGTGTATTGCTTTGGCGATCCTTCTGATGAGCTTGCTATATACAGCGAGTTGTTAAACCAGTCCTTAGACTTATAGTCCATGAAGCAGTTTTCAGTGTCGTTCAACACCGACATAACCTTTACGTTATCTTTTCCGCCAGTTAATGAGTAAGTATTGTCTGATGCGGTTGTCGATATTGTGATTGTTTCGCGCAGTGCAGACCAATCAGCCGCCTGTCCAACTAATGTTTTTGCATCGTTGATGAAGTCACCGACCATCTTTACATACGTTGTACTTGTGACGGATGTTGTCTCTTCTTCTCGAAGCCGACGCAATACGCTGTTTATTAAGTTTAGATATGTCATGCGTTTCTAGCGCCTCCAGTAAACATTCCCATTCTTAGTGGTTGAGCAAGCTTACGCCGTGTTAACCCCTGACGGAATGGGTCAAAATCAACAGGCTGTATCGGTGTAGCCGCCGCTATTTGCCCTGGCATCATTGCTTGCTGTGCCGCAAGACCCATTAATCCAGCGCCCAAACCCTGGCCTAGTCCAGCAACACCCTCGCCAAGACCTGCTAAACCTTCTCCAATGCCGCCTATCTGAGTTCCAAGGCCAGCAACATCTGACATTAACCCACCGATCTGCCCGCCAATCTCGCCAAACTGACCAGAAACACTGCTTTCAAACGCTTGTTGTGCTTCGGCTTGGCTAATTTGCCCTGCTTGTAGTGCGTTAATGTCTACGTCAACATTAGAAAATAGTTGATTAACGTCTTCGCCAAACTCGTTAAACTGTCGACGTGTGTTTTCGTCTAGCTGTGTGACGTCTCCCTGCACATTAAGCAGTGACTGTTGAAGTCCTCTTCGCTCGTCAGCGGCTTCTGCGGCTTTAACTGAGGCGTCTGCTTGGTACTGAGCAAAAGCATCTGCCTGACTAACTTGACCTGCTTGAAGCCCTGCGATGTCTACATTAACACCTGCAAACAATTGATTAACGTCTTCACCAAACTGGTCAAACCTAGCCTTAGTGTCAGCATCAAGCTTAGTAACATCACCGCCTACAGCAATGAGAGCCTGTTGTAGGCCACGTCTTTCATCTGCCGCCTCTGCCTGTCCAGCCGCAATAGTCGCTGTTAACTCACTCTTAACTGTATCTACGTTAGTGCCAAGTTGGTTAAGGCGTGTATTTAAAGCGCCCTCTACAGTAGATAACTGTCTTAATGTACTTGCTTCTACGCCGGTAATCTCTGATAACAATCGTGCTTCAGCATCTGTTAACTGGCGAGCTTGACCTGCGGCTTGTGCGGCCAAGGCATTCTGTAGGCTTGTTTCTACATCCTTTACTTCGCCACGAACACCCGCAATGGAAGACTCTAACTCAGTCTGTACAGTGCCAAGGTTTGATCCCATTTGCTCTAGTTGACGCTGTAGCCCGCCTTCTACCGCGGATAACTGACGTAATGTACTTGCTTCAACGCCTGTAATTTGTTGCAACAAGCGAGCTTCAGCCTGAGTTAACTGCCGCGCCTGCCCTTGAGATTGCGCCTCTAATGCGTCACGAAGACCAGACTCTACATCCTGAACTTCTCCTGCCGTAGCAAACCCAGCGCCCTGAAGCGCTCTGTTAATGTCTTCTGGAGTGGCAAACCCGGCACCAGCCACGGCATTTTCAATATCTGCTGGAGTAGCAAAGCCTGATGCCGCTAATGCACTGCCCAGTTGCTCAGGGGTTACATAGCCTGCATTTGCTAACGCACTGGCTACGTCTTCTGGTGTAGTAAATCCTGCACTAGCAACGGCTCTAGTAATGTCCTCTGGTGTAGCAAAACCTGCCTGCGCAAGAGCAGTTCCAATGTCTGCTGGCGTTGCGTATCCAGCACTAGCAACCGCTTCAGCTACTTCTTCGGGTGTAGCAAAAGGAGTGTTTTCTAGAACGCTTTCAACAATGCCACGAATTGCCTCTGGATCTGCGTCCCTTCCGGGTTCTCCACGCTCACCGTCAGCACCATCAGCACCGTCTGCCCCATCAGCACCGTCTGTTCCATCTCTGCCATCAGCACCGTCAGCACCATCTGTACCATCAACACCATCAGCACCGTCAGCACCATCTACTCCGTCTTGACCCGGAGTGCCATCTACGCCATCACGTCCATCAGCTGGAGCTGGAGCAGGTGCTGGAGCAGGTGCTGGAGCTGGAGCAGATGCTGGAGCAGGTGCTGGAGCTGGAGCAGGTGCTGGAGCTGGAGCAGGTGCAGGTGTTGGTGCTGGGGTAGGCGCAGGCTCTGGGAAGTACTCAGGGAACATGCCAGTTGTAATTGGATTTTCTGTATCTGTAGGCGCAGGAGTAGGTGGAGGAGTCGCTCCAGCTTGACCGTCGTCTGGTGTAGGTTGCTCCGTAGGTTGTACAGGCTCAGGCTCTGGTGGTGGCTCTGGAATTACCTCTGGCTCAAACTCGTAATCAACAGGATCTATTTCTACATCTAAATCTAAAGGAGTATCGGGAGCTTCCTCTATGTTAGTTAGTATGTCTTTGATTTCATCAGAAACATTACTTCTATCGGTAGAATTTAAAAGCTCATTTGGAGTATCTGGGTTGGGCAAAAAGTTTTCATTTGTTGGTGTTTGTAAATTAACTAAGGAATCTAAATCAACACTATTATGTATTCCTGTCTGAGAATTAGTTCCAGCAATAAGAATGTAATCTCCTCCCTCTCCTTGTGCTAATACTAACCCATTGTCAGTAAGAAATTCGCTAAACGCAGTAAGGCCTTCGCCTCCCTCAGCAAGACTTGCTTTAACAAGAACTGCAACAGCTTCTGGAGGAAGGCCGTGAACTGCCTGCCCTGATGTTGCTGTATATGCGTTTTTATCATTTACAAACTGAGCAAGTATTTGATCTGCCGTTGCGTCTGGACTTACCCCTATAGGAAACCCAGACTCGTTGTAATAAACGCCATTGATTAATTCATCACCTTCAAACGGATTTGTTATTTCTTGCATTGGGCTAATCGTAGTATCTGCCTGAAGGTCTGTTGTCGTATCTGCCAATTCTGAGTCGGCATCATCTACAGAATTAGCCATAAAATCTTCAAGAGAAGGGCCAGTAATATTTGTAGTGTCTACAGAATAAACGTCTTCAAAAATTGCTTGAAGATTGCTTTGCATGGCATTAAGAGACTTAGTCATTGCCTCTGACTGTTGCGTCGCAAGAGCTTCGTTAACAGTGTTTTCCATGTTTCTTAGGACTTCTTCTTCAGCGTCTGCGCCGACTGATTGCCCTAATCGCAATGCTTCTAACCGCTGTTCTTCTGTTACTGGCTGACCTGCTTTTATAGCGTCTTGAATCGGACCCATTATAAAATTAGCAAGCTCTTGTGCGCCGGTCATCAAGCCAGATGCAACAATTTGATCCATGTCTAAACTGCCGTCAAACACCCCCTGACGTATCGCAGTCATGCCCATAGCGTTTAAAACATTGTCTACTTCTTCTATGCCTGTTACAGCAGTAACGTCAAAGCCTAGCTGGTCGTTTAGGTTTTTAAGAACTTCAGGCGACATAACTTGACTAAGTGCCTGGCCTAATCCTGCTGTAGCGGCTGTCTGTAATAACTGATCTGGGTCAATACTGCCTGTAGTAACTGCCTGTGTAATTGCATTGCTTAAAGTAGCAGATCCAACAGTTCCTAAAGCGGGTGCTACTGCGGCCACTGCGGCTCCTGTACCTACCGTCAAAGCAGTAACCATTGCCATCTTAACGTAGTCGGTAAGACCGGCATGATCTTCGTTAACAGTCTTTACATAGGCTGAACCGTTCCACTGAAACTTGTCACCTGTCTCACTATAGACTGTATCGTTAACGCCGTACTTCTGTAGCAATGCTTGGTTAGCTTCTGAGTTAACCCATCGGTTATATGCTGACGCTTGATTTTGTGTACGAGAGCCATATAGCTCCTCATACGTCATATTCGCATCGTCACCGTACTGAGTCAGATCCTCACCCTCAAGGATCATTAGGTCGTCTTCAGAAAGGCTACCTGTGTATTCGTCCCAGTTACCTACGTCGTAATCGCCAGACTGTATAAGCTGTTCACGCTCAGTCATATAGGAAAGATAGTTGTCAAAGTTGCCAAAGACTTCGGGCAGACGGTTTACAGTGTCACCTTCAAAGTATTCTCGTAGCTCTGCTTGAGTTAACTGCTCTGCATCTCTACTTCCATACAAGGAAGTTGGGCTAGCGTTACCACGTTCTGCACCCCTAAAGAATGTAAAGGTCATCTCAGCAGGAGTTTCTACAGCAGGCGCATCACCTTTAACATCCCGCATGGGCTTAACACCGCCCGTCTCAGGTGCAGGCGCTGGTGCATCGGTGCCAGTCTCTTCTCTTACACCACCTGTAGGACCACCGTTAGGATCAAAACCGCCAGTCTCTCCAGCAGGTGCTTTGTTAGGATCAGTAGTAGGTGTGCCAGTAGGCAATGTTGGAGTAGGTGCAGTAGTTTTAGTGGTAGGCGCAGGCTTAGTTAGCATTCCTTTAGCCCTTTTAGAACTTACAGGCATGTACCCAACAGGAGTATGCTCAACAAGCTGTCCGTTTATTTCTAAAATATCACCGTACGCCATATTACTTCTTCCAGTTAGCCAAGCCACGTAGGCCAAACGATGCCGCTACAGCCGCACCCAAGAAACCTTTGTACCACTCAGGCATAGCGTTGAGTGCTTCAAAGCCCGACATTACTACAGGGACCATGCTAGGAAAGAACGCAAGAATACAGGGGATTGAAAACAAAATAGTAAACCACTCGTCTTTCCATGACTTAGCTGAATTGTTTGCATGTATGTTTTCCCAGTTAGCG
>MDSX01088054.1_pt1 | contig 19732 bp, 17 predicted proteins | sample 811141 | NCBI WGS metagenome assembly MDSX01 (sample SAMN05326642, study PRJNA326480) | marine metagenome | isolation source: seawater | place: Atlantic Ocean: South East | collected 2010 | reverse complement strand
CTAAAGCCATTTCTAACATAGGACTGCTATCATTCCCTTCTAAATAAGGCTTACTAAGTAAAGCTTGTGCAATCATGAAATCTTGCCTTATTCTCAAACTACCAAGACTTACATGTCCTTTTATAATTTCCCCAGTTCTTGGATCAACAACGCTTGATCCATAACTCCATCCTCTTGTAGATCTATGAACCCATTGAATAACATTATATCTACAGTCCATTGGATCTGCATCTTCAGGTAATATTTTAACTTGAAATGCATTTTTAAAACCAATAGCTTCATAAGCTTGATTCCACCAAGAAGCACCCTCCAACAAGGCAGACTTGATAGGTTCTGGGGTTCCAGGATCTAAATAATATACAATAGGATCCTTAGCCTCACTGTAATTTGCGGTAGGATCAATTTTTTCTAACCTATGTCTGGCTATATATCTTTTAACAATTGGCTCATCTACAGGTGTAGCATAATCCATATAAGTTATTGATATAGCTCCACTTCTAACATCAAATTTTCTTGGTTTATAATTTTGATCTGGCAATTTAACAAATGAATGATGCTGAATAACAGAAACAAAATTTGGATCTGGAGAAACACTTGAAATTAATCTTCCTTTAGCATCGCCTGAAAAAGTTAATAAAGCTTCAAATTCAACATTTTCAGGAAAAGCCTTAGTTCTTTCTAATTCTATTGCACTTTTTGTATTATCTACTTTATATGTGCCTTGGTTTGAGCTTTTAAGTCTTTTTGCAACACCATGTCTGTCTTTCATAAGAAACGGAGTAAGATCAACTATATATTTATTTTCTTTTTCCTCAACAATTTTAAAGCCATAAATAACTGATTTTGCAAAAGCTTGCTCTACACTTCTTTTTTCAAGATCATTTTGGGAAACAGCTCTATATCTTAAATTTGGTTGGATAAGAAGAATTTTATCTCCGTATTTTGAAAATCTAACTACTCTTTGAGTTCCTAATTGTCCTCTATCTAAACCTATATCATTAGATCCAACTCCTGTAGCAAGTGAACTAATGTATAAGAATTCTTTATCTAAATTATCAATCTCTAAATATACTTTATCAGATTTAGTATCATAATAGAAATTAAAAAATCCGCTATATTGTTTTAAATCTTTAGTAATTGACTGAGAAAAACTAATAGTATAAAATAAGATAAATAATAGGTTTACAAATGGCTTCATATGAATATAATTTAGTTAAATCTACATAAAATATATTTTCTAAAAAAAACTATCTAACTAATAAATATGCATTAAATTTGTAATAAACAGAATCTAATATGATTACTTCTGAACAATTTAAAGAACTTAAGGAGCGTCTGGTTACGTTAAGGAGGTATCTTTGACATTGATGCTAAGATTTCACACCTAAAAATAGAGGAAGAAAAAACACACCATCCTGAATTTTGGAATGACCCAAAAACTGCTGAAAAGGATTTAAAAAAGATTAAGCTTATAAAAAAATGGATTACCGATTTTAATAAAGCTGATGATGGAGCTAATGATTTAGAAATTCTTATGGAATTTTATAAAACTGGAGAATCTTCAGAAGTAGAAATAGACAAACTACATTCCAAAACAAAAGAATTAATTGAAGAATTGGAATTTAAGAATATGCTATCAGACAAAACTGATGGAATGAATGCGGTTTTACAAATAACGGCTGGTGCTGGTGGAACAGAGAGTTGTGATTGGGCTCAAATGTTAATGAGAATGTATTCTATGTACTGTGAAAAAAATAACTTTTCAATTTCTCAATTAAATATACAAGATGGAGATTCTGCAGGTATAAAAACTGTAACACTGCAAATTGAAGGAGATTTTGCTTTTGGATGGCTAAAAGGAGAAAATGGTGTACACAGACTTGTTAGAATATCTCCTTTTGATTCTAATGCAAAAAGACATACAAGCTTTGCTTCGGTATATGTTTATCCGCTAATTGATGATTCTATTAATATAGAGATAAATGCATCTGATATTCAGATTACTACATCAAGATCTAGTGGAGCTGGAGGGCAAAGTGTAAATAAAATTGAAACAAAAGTTCAACTAGTACACAAACCGACGGGAATTCAAATTTCTTGTTCAGAAACCAGATCACAACTCGATAATAGAGTTAGAGCAATGCAGATGCTTAAGTCTCAGCTATATGAAATTGAATTAAACAAAAAGAATAAGCAACGATCAGATATAGAATCTGAAAAGATGAAAATTGAATGGGGAAGCCAAATACGAAACTATATTATGCACCCATATAAACTTGTTAAAGATGTTAGAACAGCACATGAAACTGGCAATATAGATAATGTTCTTAATGGCGATATTGGCCCGTTTTTAAAATCTTTCTTAATGCAAAAAAATAAATAATGAAAATAATTTACCACAATCCTAGATGTAGAAAATCCAGAGAAACTCTTCAAATACTAAAAGACAAAAATGTTAAATTTAAGATTACAGAATACCTGAAAAATAATTTATCTAAAACTCAACTTGAAAACCTAATTACTAAGCTTGATATAGAACCAATTAGTCTAGTTAGGATAAATGAGCAGCTATGGAAAGATAATTTTAAAAATAAGGACTTAACTGATAATGAAATAATTCAAATATTATCAGATAATCCAAAGTTAATTGAGCGACCTATTGTTGAGTCAAATAATAAAGCAATTATAGGAAGGCCACCTGAAAACGTATTAAAAATTATATAAGAAATGTTAATGTCTAATATTTTAATAATTTCTTTTAATAATTTAATATATCTTCGCAGAAAATAAATAATTCATATATCTATGAAACAGGCTATTTTAAGTATCTACACATTTCTATTTGTCATATTCTTTTCCTTTTCTCAAAATCCTTATAAGGGAGCTGAATTTACAAATCAATTTAATGTATTTGGAAAAATAATTGACTCTGAAAGTGGAGACCCCTTAGAGTATGCTACTGTGACTATATTAAAAGCTGATGAAAACAGTGTTGTTACGGGAGGAATAACAGATAAAGATGGTGTTTTTAACATTCCTGCATCAAAGGGGGATTATAATATACTTGTTGAATATATTTCATTTAAAAATTATACAATTAACAATCTTAGTGTTAATGAAAATAAAGACCTTGGACTTATCTCTTTAATTATGGATATAGAGTCATTAGATGCAGTGGAAATTATTGCAGAAGAAACAACTGTAGAAATTAAACTAGATAAGAAAATATATACTGTTGGACAAGATTTAACAGTTAAAGGGGGAAATGCGGGGGATGTATTAGATAATATCCCTTCAGTTTCTGTAGACTTAGAAGGGAATATCTTATTAAGAGGTAATGATGCTGCTAGAATATTAATTAACGGGAAACCTTCAAGTTTAGTGGGTATAGATTCGAAATTCCTTCAACAACTTCCGTCTGATTCAATAGAAAAGGTAGAGGTGATCACATCTCCTTCTGCAAGATACGAAGCGCAAGGAAGTGGTGGAATTATAAATATTATTCTTAGAAAAAATAAAAAATTAGGTCTGAATGGCTCTCTAAGTTCAAATATTGGTTATCCTGAAAGAACTGGACTTTCATCAAATTTAAATTATAGAAATGGAAAAGTTAATTTTTTCAATTCTTCAGGATTTAGTGATAGATTCAGTCCTGGTAGTGGTTATAATTATTCAGAATATTATAATGGTGATCAACCTAGCACATTCTTTGAAGAAAATAGGGAGACCGAAAGAAATAGAAATAGTTTTTTCACCAATAATGGTGTGGAATGGTATATAGATGACATGACATCAGTTGTAGGTTCTTTTTTCTATAATCAGTCTGAATCTGATGATTCACAAACGAACAACTTAGATGAATTAGATAGCACTGGGGATATCTTAAATCAAACAGTGCAAGTTGAAAATGAAAAAGAAATTGATTTTAACAGGGAATATAACTTAAATTTTGAAAGAAAATTTAATGATTCTGGACATAAATTAACTATTGACTTACAGTATGATAATTCTAAAGAATGGGAAGATGGTTTAATATCAGAAAATGATATTGTTGAAGAATTAATTGAAAGTAATCAAGAAAGCGAATCTTATCTAATCCAAGGTGATTATGTAAATCCTATTGGTGAAAATAGACAGTTTGAAGCTGGTTTTAGATTAAGTCAAGATGATGATATAACTGATTATAAAGTTTATGATTATGAAAATAATATTCCTGTTGAAGATTTAAATCAAAGTAATTTATTCCAATATAAGGAAAGGATAAGTGCTTTGTACACTCAATATGGAGTAAAAGTTGAGGATAAATATTCTTTTTTAGTAGGTTTAAGACTTGAGAACACAAATAAAGATATCAATCAATTAACTATTGAGGATTTTACTAATAAAAATGAAACTGGACTATTTCCAACATTTAATTTTGGTTTAGAAATTTCTGAAGATGAGACATTAACTTTTGGATATAATAGAAGAATTAGAAGACCTTGGTCAAGGTTTATAAACCCCTTCCCTACTAAAGTAAGTCCAATAAATATTTTTAGAGGAAACCCAAATTTAAATCCAACATATTCTAACAACATTGATTTTGGATATTTAAAAAGGTATAAGTCTTCTTTTACAATTAACACTTCTGCTTACTATCAAAAGGCTACAAATACATTTAATTTTATAGTTGAGCAAACAGGCGAAACTGCTGAAATAAATGGTGTTGATGTACCTATAACTGAAAGATACCCTATAAATTTATCAACTAATACAAGATTTGGTTTTGAGTTAAATCTATCTTACAGAAAAGGAAGAAAGTGGAATATATCCTCGAATTTTAATGTATATAGCAATAAAGTAGAGGGAAGTTATAATGATATTGTTTATGATAATGAAAATGTAAGCTGGAGCTACAGATTAAATAATAAATTAACTCTTCCTGGAAAAATAGAATGGCAAACTAGAATGAATATAAGAGGTCCTTCTGAAACTGCAGTGAGTAAAAGTGAAGGGGATTTTTCAATTGATTTAGCTTTCAGCAAAGAGCTATTTAAAGATAAGGGTTCATTAACCCTAAATATAAATGATCTTTTAGACCAAAGAGGATGGAGAAATGAGACGTTTAATGAGTCTTTTTATAATAATTCTGAGTGGAGATGGAGAAGAAGGTCTTTTACTTTAAATTTTACCTACAGATTTAATCAAAAGAAAAACCAGAATAGAAATCAACAGAGACAGAGTTATGATGACGGGTCTTTTGATTTTTAATAAATAGAGCTATTTTTTAGCTTTTCTTTCTTCTAGAAGCTCATTAATTCTTTCCATTAATGCTCCAACAACCCAATATGGAATTACAACAAGTAGCATTAAGAACATTAACCAAAAACCCATAGAGACAATTGTCATAAATGCTAGAAAACCTAAGTATTGATCAAATTCAAACATATTCAGATAAGAAATATTATTGCAAAGATATAATAATAGGTAGTTATATCACTAAATATTGAAAAATAATTTTTCAACAAAATACTTTATAGAATTCGCAAAATAATAGAGCAAATCAACTAAAATGCGTAAATTTGCATATATATATAATCAATCATGGATTATAGAGTAGAAAAAGATACCATTGGTGAGGTTAAAGTGCCTTCTAACAGATTATGGGGCGCTCAAACAGAACGATCTAGAAATAACTTCAAAATTGGACCTGATGGGTCAATGCCACTAGAGTTAATATATGCTTTTGCTATCTTAAAAAAAGCTGCTGCTATAACAAATCAAGAAAAAGGCATTCTTGATAAAGAAAAATCACAAGTTATTTCTAAGGTATGCGATGAAATTCTCGAAGGAAAATTGGATAATGAGTTTCCTCTTGTAATCTGGCAGACTGGCTCTGGAACCCAAACTAATATGAATGTAAATGAGGTAATTTCTAATAGATGTCATCAAATCTTAGGTAATGAGCTTGGTAAAGGAGATAAGTTTGTTGCTCCAAACGACGATGTTAATAAGTCTCAATCATCTAATGATACCTTCCCTACAGCAATGCATATAGCTACATATAAATTGATTGTTGAAAAAACTATTCCAGCTCTTGAAGAGCTAAAATCTTCTATTGGTTTAAAAGTAGAGGAATTCAAATCAATTGTAAAAATTGGCAGAACACATCTTATGGATGCTACTCCTATTACACTAGGACAAGAGTTTTCAGCTTATGAATCTCAATTAGAACATGGAATTAGTAGTCTTAAAAATTCACTGGATCATCTATCAGAAATTGCACTGGGTGGGACAGCTGTAGGAACTGGAATAAACACCCCAGATGGATATAGCGATAGAGTTGCAGAGATAATAAGAGATCTTACCAATTTACCTTTTAAATCTGCTAAAAATAAGTTTGAAGCATTATCTGCTCATGATGCTATTGTTGAAACCCATAATGCATTGAAAGGGTTAGCTATTTCATTAAATAAAATTGCTAATGATATTAGAATGCTAGCTTCAGGACCAAGAAGCGGTATAGGAGAGATATCTCTACCCGTAAATGAGCCAGGAAGCTCAATTATGCCTGGAAAAGTGAATCCAACTCAATGTGAAGCAATGACAATGGTTTGCGCTCAAATAATAGGAAATGATACTTCAATATCATTTGGAGGTGCTCAAGGTCATTATCAACTAAATGTATTTAAACCTATGATGGCTGCTAATATTCTTGAATCTGCTAGGTTATTAGCTGATGCATGCAATAGCTTCAATACTAATTGTATATCTGGAATTACTGCGAATAAAGCTGAAATAAAGGCTAAACTTGATAACTCACTTATGCTTGTAACTGCTTTAAACACAAAAATTGGATATTACAAAGCTGCAGAAATTTCAAATGAGGCATTTAAAAATGGAACTTCCCTTAAGGACGAAGCAATTAAACTTGGCTATTTAACCTCTGAAGAATATGATTCTTGGGTTAAACCAGAAGATATGGTTTAATTATAGATATGTCCTTATTAATAAAAAACATAAAAAAATTAATTCAGTGTAGAACTGATAAAATTTCTTTTGTATCTGGTGAAGAGATGTCTTTTTTACCATCAATAGATAATGCATATTTATTTATTAAAGATGGGAAAATTAATGATTTTGGAAAAATGCAAGATCTTAAAAACATAAATACTGATCAGGTTATAGATGCTAAAGACAGAATGGTACTTCCATCATGGTGTGACTCACATACTCATATTGTTTTTTCAGGTAATCGTTCTAAAGAATTTATTGACAGAATAAAAGGGTTTAGTTATGAAGAAATAGCGGCTAGAGGTGGTGGCATATTAAACTCTGCAAAATTATTACAAAATACTTCAAAAGAAGATTTATACAATCAGTCTAAAATGAGAATTGAGTCTGTTATTAGACAAGGAACTGGCGCAATTGAGATAAAATCTGGTTACGGCCTTACTTTTGAATCAGAATTAAAAATGCTTCAAGTAATTAAGAAAATTAAAGAGAACTCTAAAATGCAAGTTAAATCTACATTCCTAGGTGCTCATGCTTACCCTAATGAATTTAAAGATGATAAAAAAGGCTACATAGATCTAGTTTTGCAAAAAATGTTACCTGCATTTTTAAAGGATAATTTAATCGATTTTATCGATGTTTTCTGTGAAAAGGGATATTTCTCAACTGATGATACAGAAAGAATAATTAAACAAGGACTAAAATATAATATTAGATCTAAAATACATGTAAATCAATTTAATATTCTAGGAGGTATAAAAATAGCTGTAGAAAACAATGCTCTATCAGTAGATCATCTAGAAGTTCTTGAAGAAAATGATATCAAAATTTTATCTGAAGGATCAACCATTCCAGTAGTTTTACCCACTTGTTCTTATTTTTTAGGAATTAACTATGCGCCAGCAAGAAAACTAATAGATTCTGGATTACCATTAGCTATTGCCAGTGACTTCAATCCTGGATCTTCTCCAAGTGGAAACATGAACTTTGTAATTTCTACAGCTTGCACTAAAATGAAACTAACTACAGAAGAAGCTATTAATGCTGCAACAATAAATGGAGCTTATGCTATGGGGCTTGAAGATAAAGTTGGCAGTATTTCTAAAGATAAAATAGCCAATCTTATAATTACAAATAAGATAAACTCAATTGATGAGATTCCATATAATTTTGGAGGAAATCAAATACACAAAGTAATATTAAAAGGAGAGGTAATATCTTAACTAATTCTATAACTTATCTTCTACTATTTTTAAGATCTTCTCTTCTAAAACATCAGTTTTATCAACAATATCAGTAGCTGATTTAACTACTTTTTGAACATATTTTTTATCATCTAACTCTTTACAATTAATTTTAACATTCAAGAATGCTCCCATTATTGCTGCACGTGCGCAATGCATAGCCACTCCTGCATCACTAATTGAGTTTGGATTACCTTCTTCTGCCATCTTCATTATGACTTCAATTGAGTCAAAAGATGTTTTCATAATTTCAAATGGAACATTAATTGCGTTTTTAGTAGCCTTTTGAATTTCTTGACTCCTTAAATCTAATTGTTTAGCATTATCTTTTGGCAATGAATACGCATTCATAATTTCGTTAAATGCATGGGTATCTTTATCAACTAAATCTAATAATTTATTTTGGCAGGAAATTCCTTTTTCTCCCCATTTAGAAAAGAATTCCCATTTATCATCCCATCCTCTTTTATGTGCAGATAAATTTGCAACCATTGTAGCCAAAGCAGCTCCTAACACTCCACAATATGCAGCAATTGATCCACCACCTGGAGCAGGAGATTCACTTGAAGTCTCATTAGCAAAATCTTTGATTGTCATTTCTGCTAAGGGATTATTATTTGTTTCTATTAGATATTCAATTATTCTCTCTTTAGGATTAAATTCTGATAATTCATCAAGTCCTAGGGATTTGATAGCTATATGTATAATCTGCTCATCTGGAATAGCCAAAGATCTTTTTTGCTTTTCTAAAAAGTATCTTCCTGCGTCAATTAAGACTTTTTTTGGAACCAATCCGATAAGTTCTGATCCTGTTACACGAAGCCCTCTAGATTGAGACCTTTCACATGTTTTATCAAACACCTCATGTAATGGAGTTGTATTTATATTCGTTAAATTATATGAAATCTGTGCAATTCCATATTCTTCAATATACCAGCCTATTCCTTTAAGATTTTTAAAATACCCTGGCTCACGAAGAACATTTCCTTTTTTATCTTTTAAAATTTTACCGTTTAATCTACCGCCTTCTCTCTTAATTCTTCCTGCTTCTCTCAAATCAAAGGCTACGGAATTAGCTCTTCTAGTAGATGTTGTGTTAATATTTACATTATATGCAATTAAAAAGTCTCTAGCAGCAATAGCTGTAGCACCAGATTTTTTTATTGATGAATTGTACTTATTAGGTCCATAATCAGGTTTCCAATTTTTAGAAGACATCTTTTTTTCTAATCCTTCATATTCCCCAGATCTGCAAGCAGCAAGATTAATTCGTTCTCTATTCTTAGCAGCATTCTCATAACAGTAAACTGGAATTCCTAATTCTTCCCCTACTCTCTTGCTTAATTTATGTGCGTAATCTACTGTTTCTTCCATTGTAATATTAGAAACAGGTATTAATGGACAAACATCAACGGCACCCATTCTTGGATGCTCTCCTAAATGACAACTCATATCAATTACTTCTTTTGATTTACTTATTAGTTGATATGCAGCTTCTAAAACAGACTCTGGTTCTCCAATAAAAGTGATAACTGTTCTATTAGTGGCTTTCCCAGGATCTACATTTAATAGCCTTACTCCATCACACTTCTCAACAACCTCTGTAATTGATTTAATTATTTCCAGATCTCTCCCTTCAGAAATATTGGGAACACATTCTATTAACTTATTCATATAAAGTAGTATTATTGAGCCAATAAATATATTAATATTAATTTTAAAAAATCTATTTATAAATATGTCTGTTAAAATATTAGAATTTAAAGAAGAATACTCTATATATTTCTATGAGCTAAATGTAGAATGGTTAAAAAAATACTTCTATGTAGAAAAGCATGATGAAGAGGTGCTTTCAAATCCTAAAAAATTCATAATTGAATCTGGAGGTATAGTTTTATTTGCAGAATATGATAATAAAATTGTAGGGACTGTTGCTCTTATGTATCTTAAAGATGAAAATTGTTTTGAGTTAACAAAAATGGCAGTATCTCCTGAATATAGAGGAAAAAAAATTGGACAAATAATTTTAGACAATTGTATCAAAAAAGCAAAAAAAATGGGGTTAGATAAGTTAATATTATATTCTAATAGAGTTTTAGAAAACGCTATATATATTTATAAAAAATATGGGTTTGTTGAGATCCCTATAAAAGAAGGATCTCCTTATAAAAGGGCAGACATTAAAATGGTATTGAAACTTTAAAAACTATACTCTTCCTTTCAACGCATTAAAAACCCATGCTATTGCAAAAAACCCTACACCTACAGATATAAATCCTATATCTGCAATCTCTTTATATTTAAACAAACCTAGTGAGACCACTAACAAACCAACTAATATCATTATAAATGTAGCCCAAGCCAATACTGTGTTTTTATTCATCATTTATTAAATTTTTATTGTCCTTTTTTCCTTCTTTTCCTTTTTTTCTTACCCTTTTTCTTATCACTAAAATCCATATCTACATATGTAGTAATTTCATCTGGAGTTAAAATAATAGTTAATGATTTAACAAAATCAATGTCTAATTGTTTTAATTGTTCTTGTCTAGCTTCTTTAGAATTATCTGTATTTGAAACAATTGAGTTATATGATTCATATTTTTTTAATAGCATTCCTTTTAAAATTTGACTCTCAAATTCATCTAAAGAAAAGGTTGTTACACAAACAGGTAAAACTTTATTTAATTCCTCATATACATCAAGGGTAGTAATATATGCTGATGCTTCATATTTAGGAGGTGGAATATAGCCTCTTTGCCCTCTTTGAACATTATAAAGTTGTTGCGAAAATGATTGTATTGAGAAAGATAAAATGAAAAAAAAGATTAAAAATTTAATAAAGACCCTCATTTGATTAAAATTTCACGCAATTTATATATTATTATTTAATTTATTTATAAATCTAACCATATTAATTTGAATATATAGGCCTAATGCTGGTCTGTCTTTGATTTACATATCTAAAGCCATCTTCCCCATAGAACCCAGCCTCTTCAAGCATGATTCTAATGTCTCTACTCCATTCATTAATATAACTAGTAATATTAAGCTCAATTGCATATACTGTGTTTTTGTACAAAGGATAATCTCCATTTCCTTTAACACCTGACTGTGAGTCCCACATTCCAATTGTTGGACCCGATGAATGCCCGTAAGAACCTAGCGGATGAGTATATATTGAAGGTCTTAAACCAAGATCCTTAGCTTTCTTTAAAGAATTTAACAGTATAGTATTTCCACTATCACCTTCTATAAAATTTGAAGTTAGAATATCCTGTAATTTATTACCTTCTTTAAAAGCTTTTTGAAGGAATTTTGGAACTTCTTTTTCATCATCTTTCATTACATATGCCATTTGTTGACAATCTGAATTTAATCTTAAATAGGTAATGCCAAAATCACAATGCAATAAATCCCCTTTTTGAATTATTTTTTTATCCGGCCTATTAGAAAATGATCTTAAATGACCTTGGTTTTCTTCTTCATTTCTTTGTATATCAACAGAGGGGTGAAACCAGGTTTCTAATCCCATCTTTGTTACTTTTTCCCTCATCCACCATTCAACATCAGTAGTAGTAGTAACCCCAACCTTTATAACTTCAGAAGAGAACGCTTCATTTATAATATTACGAGTGATTTGAACTATATCACTAAAAACATTCATTTCTCTTTCTGTTCTTGTTTCGATCCAAGCTGTTGCTAGTTTTTGAGCAGAAACAATTTTTTCTCTATTTAATTTTGAAATATTTTCAATAAATTCATCATAATCAGTTTTATCAATTCCATCAGCTATATTAAAATGTTTTGAAAAATTAATGCCTATTTTCTTAGGATTTCTTTCTTCAATTAACTGATTTAACCTTTTCCATTGGTTAGGTTCTGATTCTTTATCCCAGGCTGAAATTATATTTTCACCAAAATTATATCTTGCTACAGCTAATTTATCTAAAGAATTATTTTCCTTATCTCTATAGAATAAAATAATTGTTCTTCTCCTTGCATTTAGCCACTCTGCAGGAAGCATATTTCTTAATACAGGATCTTCATTATATTCTCTGGAAATTAAAATCCACATGTCAATACCCGTTCGGTCCATTAATTTTGGTAGAAGATTGTCAAATCTGTCTTTTAATATCTCATTAACAACTACAGCTCTTTCTCTTTCATTTAATATGTTTTGAGAATTTAGGCTTAATGCAAAAAAGAAAATAACATAAAATACTTTTTTCATAATAATAGATTAATATATTTACAATCACTTACAAATTTAAACCAATATCTGTGAAAAATATTGTTTTCATATTCATATTATTTTTAAACATTCTTAACTCATATGCTCAATATTACAAACAATATAATTGGGATGAAAAACCTACCTATGAACATAATTTAAAAAGCAACCAATCTTCAATTAGCATTTTTGATAAGAATATTGTTGAGTTTTTGTCTGGAAAATTTAGTAATTCTGTCATAAAGTATGAAACGCATCATTATAAAATCAAAGTATTTGACAATAATAGTATTACTAAGTTTAGTAATATTATTATACCCTTAAATGAAGTACTTAATTTAATTGATATTAAAGTAAGAGTAGTTGATGTAGAAGGAAATTTAATTGAATTTGATAAAAAATCAATAAGTGAACTAGATGATTTTGAAAATTCATCAAATTATAAAAATTTTAATCTAACTGGAGTTAAAATTAATTCAACAATTGAAGTAATGTATACACTTGAAAAACAATACAATATTCATGGTAATAAAATTCTTCAAAAAAGCTATCCAATTAAAAAATCAGAATTTTTACTAATTCCTGGGCCAACTAAAGGGATAATTAAAGCTTACGGAGGTATATCAACTATTAAAGACACTATTGTTGATCAAAAGCCTGCTAAAGTCCTTAAAACAGCTAATATTCCTAAAATTGTTGATGAAGAATACGCAACTGCTATTGCAAATAGACCTAGGCTGGTTTTTCAATGCCCCCTACTAGAAGATAATATGCTTCAAAAGGATTATTGGAAAAATATTGTTTTGAATATAAATCCTATTATGTTCCCAACAAATATTCATCCTAAAATCTTTGAACTTTCATCAGAAATTTTTCAAAAAAATGAGACTGATATTAAAAAAATTGCTAATAAAATTGATGATTTTATTAAAAATAATTTCAAAATATCAGATAAGGATAATATTAGTCTTAACAATATAGATTATATATTATCTAATTACACCTCAAATGATTTTAGTATAATTCAAGTATATACTCAACTCTTAACAGCTGCAGGGATAAACTATGAGATTGTAATTACATCTAACAGATATTACAACAAGTTTGATCCAGATTTTTTTGATCCAAATATGTTAAGAGAATTTTTAATTTATTTTCCCGAAGAAAAAAAGTATCTGGCACCTAATAGATTAGAATATAGAATTGGGGAAGCTCCTTTTGATTTATTAGGAAACTATGGTATATATATTGACAGGCTATCTGATTTTTACTTTAGTGAAATTATACAAAACAATCCATCATACAGTCAAATTAATCGTGAGATAAAAATAGAGTTCGAAAGAAAACTTAAAAAAGTTATAATTGATGAAACTCAAGAATATTCTGGACATTGGGCTACAAACAATAGAAGTCTTTTAAAATTTTCAGATGAAGAAGGATTGGCGGCACTACAAGACTACTTAACTGCAACTGGAATTGTTAATAAAAAAATACTTAGCTATGAGATAATTAATGGAGAGTTATATCAAAAAGAGTTAAACACTCCTTTTATTGTGAATTCAAAAATATCCACTGAATCGCTTACAACAAAGGTTAGTGATGGATACCAATTAAATATTGGAAAAGTAATTGGAATGCAAAGTCAATTATATGAAGCAATAGACAGAGTTCATCCTATAGAGATAACATATCCAAATCAATATGACTATAAGATTATTGTTAAAATACCTAAAGGATATGTCATAGAGAATCCTGATAGTTTAGTTTTTAATAAGAGTTATTTATCAGTAATGGGAAATAAAATATGCAAATTTGAATCTGAATATAAACTTATTGATAATGAATTAGTTATTACAATACAGGAATTCTATAAGACCTTAACATACCAAAAAAATAGATATAATGAATTCAGAGATGTAATAAACTCTGCTTCAGACTTTTACAATACTTCCCTTAAATTTGTAAAGAATTAGAGAATTATACTTTGCCTAAAAGTCTTTCGTTCCAATTTGTCCATCCATATTTCCTAGCAAATACCATAATTAGGATAGGGAAAATCACAAAAACTGGAACTATAACTTCTTCCAAAGGCATTGATTCAGGAGCAGGTGAAATGTCTTTTAACACAGAATGGGTTTGAAGAGCTGTCCATTCTGCACTTACAAGAAGTGCTGTAAATAAATTATTTGCAGCGTGAAACCCTAATGCAAGTTCTAATCCTTCATCCATTAATGTTATTATTCCAAGGAAAAGCCCTGTACCTATGTAATAAATCATTACTATATCTCCGAACCTTTCAACTTCTGGATTCATATAATGTAGTAACCCAAAACCTATTGATGTTAATAGTAGGGCTATCCATTTATATTTGAATATCCCTCCTATTCCTTGCATTAAGTACCCTCTAAATAAATACTCTTCAGCACTAGTTTGAATAGGTAATAATATAGCAGCTATAACACAAAGAATTAAAAAAGGCTGTAATTTAAAATTCCATTGATAGTTTTCTGGAGAAAGAACAGCATAATCAATTAATAACATAAAAGAAGTGAAAGCTCCCCATAGAATAAATGCAAAGGCAGCTCTATTCCAATCAACAGAGCTTCTTGATGTAGTTAGTTTTAATAACGGTTGGCCATGCACATATCTAACTGCAAGAAAAGTACCCAACAACATACCAATAAAAGGCAGTAATATGAAGATGAGGTTTAAATTTGGCTCAAATGCTTGCATTAAATAATTTACATCTTCAAGTCTAGTTGGATCTAATCCACCTGATGCTAATTTTACTCCAATAGCAATGGCGTGAGGTATTGAAAAAATAAATATACCGGCAACAATAATAACTGCTCCTATCAGATACTTCCACCATTTTGTGTATTCTTTTGCTTGTGATATGTACATAGTTTTATTATTTTAAATAAAAAAATTATTAAGGGCTAAAGCATAAAACAAACCAAAAAATATTTGTAAATAAATAGTGTTAAGATTTGATTTGATTAATTCTCTAGATTCATATAGTTTAAATAATCTTGTGAAAATATAAAAACCATATATAAACAAGATTCCAATTCCTATTAAATAAATATTTGAATAAAAACCTCCTATAGATGAATTAAACACATCCAATAGTAAAAATGATGAACCAAATGCTCCTAATAGAATTATAAGATAACCCCATCTAGCTGCCTTTTTCCCTAGAGTAACTACAAGATGATTTTTTCCCGTTACAGCATCACTTTTAGCATCTGGGAATTGATTTATATATAAAATATTTGTAGTTAATAAACCTAAAGGAATACCTAAATAAATAGCATTATAAAAGTCAACTGAAAATAATTCAATGGTGCTAGTTGAAACAGCAAATAATGTTCCAAGGGTAAGTAGTGGTCCAAAAGCTAAGAAAATTGCTAATTCACCAAGTCCACTTCTAGAAGCTAGCCTTATTGGTCTTGCTGTATAGAAATAACCTAAAAATAATCCAATAAGCCCAATAATAGCTGCATTTTGTGCATTTGAAATAGAATCAGTAATTGTATAGCTTACATATAGTAATGCAGAAGCTGTTAAGACTGCTCCAATTAACATCTTTCTTGCTAGAGATTTTGTTCCTTCTAAAGTTATTAATCCAAGTTCTATAGACCTACTTCCCCCTGATAATTGAGCTCCTTCTAAAACTGTAGAATTTAATCCAGCATTAAAATATTCTGTATTAGCTTCATCTGTACCATCAATTACATCAAAATAATCATTATATATATTTGATGCTAAATGAAGGAAGATTATTCCAAAAACACATAAAATAAGTGCTATAGGGCTAAACAATCCATTTCCTGTTCCAGCTAAAAAAGCAGCAACAGCAAAAATAGGAAACAAGGATGCGCTAGTAAAACCACCTCTGGTTATTGCAAAAGCCCATTTAATAAATATTGTAGAAAATCTTATAGGAACCATTACCTCCTCTTCAATAGGAACTGTTACACCGCAGTATCCAGTTTGAGGATTATTTTTTCCGTTTGCAAAAGTTGGTGTAATTCTAATTCTTACATTAAATTTCTTACCATTTTTGTTAAGAAAATATGTTTTTGTATTATACTCTCCGTGTTTAATAGCGTTTGAAAGCCACATCCCAACATTTTGTATAACAATTTCTCCAGGAGAGAAAAGAGATACTCTTTTTTTACCAATTAATTCTTCTTTGGAATAACCAAATAATTTAACTCCATCTCCGTTAATTGTTTCTATGACACCTTCCATGTCACAAGTAATTACGCTTTTCATATTTTATTGATTATTAATTTTTGCAAAGAAAATGCAATGTAATAGATTTAACAAATAAATTATTTTTTATTTTTTTTTATTGCTATTGTAGTTAGTTTAGCTAGGGATATTAAGTTATTTTCCTTGTCAGTTATTTTAATCTCCCATAGTTGTGTTGTTCTCCCTAAATGGATTTTTGAAGCTCTAGCATAAACATCCCCTTTACTAATACTTTTTAAATGATTTGCACTTAACTCAATCCCTCTTACTGTGACTTCAGGGTCATTTATAAAAAATCTTGAAGCAAAACTACCTACAGATTCAGCTAAAGCTAAAGTTGCTCCTCCATGCAATATTCCATCAGGCTGGTGTACTTTATGATTTACAGGCATTTTACATGTAATATAATCCTCCCCGATATCAACAAATTCCATATCAAGTGTTCCCATTAATGTTTCTTTACAAGTATCATTTACTTTCTTTAATATTTTATTTTTATCTGTCTTCATTACTAAATTTATTTTATAATAAAAATACAAAACCAACATAAATAAAATCAATTATCTAGATAATAAAAAAGGGTGTAACCACTATGGCTACACCCTTTAATTTTTGAAATTTAAATAAGCTACTCTTTAACTTCTTCAAAATCAACATCCTCTACATCATCATTAGATTGATCTTCCGGAGAGTCTGCTGTCTTTTCTGAACTTGAAGAAGCGTCTTGTTGCTGAGATGCTTGTTGAGCTTTATACATTTCTTCACTTGCTGATTTCCATGCTTCATTTATTTTTTCTAAGGCTGGATCAATTACAGCAATATCCTTGGTTTCATAAGCCTTTTTAAGGTCTTCTAAAGCATCTTCAACAGGCTTCTTTTTATCATCAGAGAGCTTATCCCCAAACTCTTTAAGTTGTTTCTCAGTTTGGAATATCATAGCGTCAGCGCTATTAAGCTTATCAGCTGTTTCTTTTGCTTTTGCATCTGCATCTGCATTTGCTTCTGCATCTTTTTTCATTTTCTCAATCTCTTCTTCGGTTAAACCAGATGAAGCTTCAATTCTAATATCCTGTGTTTTATTAGTAGCTTTATCTGTAGCTGATACATTAATAATACCATTTGCATCAATATCAAAAGCAACCTCAATTTGAGGTACTCCTCTTGCAGATGGTGGTATCCCATCTAAATGAAATCTTCCAATTGTCTTATTATCTGCAGCCATTGGTCTCTCACCTTGAAGAACATGAATTTCTACTGAAGGTTGATTGTCTACGGCTGTAGAAAATACCTGTGATTTTTTAGTTGGTATTGTAGTATTTGCATCTATTAATCGAGTCATTACATTGCCCATAGTTTCAATACCTAGAGATAGTGGAGTAACATCCAATAACAATACATCTTTTACATCACCAGTAAATACTCCTCCTTGAATTGCAGCTCCAACAGCTACAACCTCATCAGCATTAACCCCTTTACTTGGAGTTTTTCCAAAGAACTTTTCAACAGCTGCTTGAACTGCAGGAATTCTTGTTGAACCACCTACTAAAATAATTTCATCAATATCTTTTTTAGCTAAACCTGCAGCTTTTAGTGCTGCTTTGCAAGGATCTATTGTTCTTTTTACTAAATCATCAATTAACTGATCAAATTTTGCCTTTGTTAGTGTTCTAACTAAGTGTTTAGGTCCGCTATCTGTAGCTGTTATATATGGTAAATTAATCTCTGTCTGTGCAGAAGATGATAACTCTATTTTTGCTTTCTCAGCAGCTTCTTTTAATCTTTGAAGTGACATTGGGTCTTTTCTAAGATCCATTCCCTCATCTTTATTAAATTCATCTGCTAACCAATCAATTATCTTCTCATCAATATCATCACCTCCTAAGTGAGTATCCCCGTCTGTAGATAAAACTTCAAAAACCCCATCTCCCAATTCTAAAATTGACACATCATGAGTACCTCCACCAAAATCAAAAACAACAATTTTTTGATCTTTTCCTTTTTTGTCAAGACCATAAGCTAATGCTGCGGCTGTGGGCTCATTAATAATTCGTTTTACTTTTAAACCTGAAATTTCACCAGCTTCTTTAGTAGCTTGTCTTTGAGAGTCATTAAAATATGCAGGCACAGTGATAACTGCTTCTTCAACTCCAGTTCCAAGATAGTCTTCAGCAGTTTTTTTCATTTTTTGTAGAATCATAGCAGAGAGTTCTTGTGGAGTGTATAGTCTGCCTTCAATATCTACTCTAGGAGTATCATTATCTCCTTTTACTACTTTATAAGGGACTCTTCCTGTTTCTTTTTTAGATTCAGAAAATTTATTACCCATAAATCTTTTAACTGAGTATACAGTTTTGGTTGGATTTGTAACGGCTTGTCTCTTAGCAGGATCACCTACCTTAATTTCACCACCTTCTACAAATGCTATAACAGAAGGTGTCGTTCTTTTTCCTTCTGCATTAGGTATTACTACAGGCTCACTACCTTCCATTACAGAAACACATGAATTTGTAGTACCTAAATCAATTCCAATTATTTTACTCATAATTTTAAATTTTTAATTATTTCAAAATATACTTGTCAATCATTATGCCATTACTATTTATGTATTAAATTGTCAGTTTTTATGTATATTTACTGCCATATTGTCATTTTTTCAGGTCAAAACTAATTTTTAAAAACCATTAGAAAATGAGTTAGTGCTATAATATATTTTATTAATTTTACATGCTCATTTATTTAAAATAATGTCTAAGGCAAAAAAAGAATATAAAAGAATTACTGTCAAATCACTTCTAGAGATGAAGATAGAGGGTGAAAAGATATCTATGCTAACTGCCTATGACTTTACTACAGCCACTATTGTAGATAAATCTGGGATTGACATAATTTTAGTAGGAGACTCGGCTAGTAACGTAATGGCTGGGCACGAAACCACTCTTCCTATAACTCTTGATCAAATGATCTATCACGCATCTTGATTGACCTAATACTACTTGATCTT
>MDSX01030719.1_pt1 | contig 19748 bp, 20 predicted proteins | sample 811141 | NCBI WGS metagenome assembly MDSX01 (sample SAMN05326642, study PRJNA326480) | marine metagenome | isolation source: seawater | place: Atlantic Ocean: South East | collected 2010 | reverse complement strand
TTCATTATTCTTGGGAGGTCTGATGCAACACTCAACCCTGGTGGAGTCCGTATAGGAACTTCAGAGATATATCGAAGAGTTGATCTTTTTGATGAAATTTTAGAAAGCCTTGCCATAGGACAATCCTGGATGGGTGATATCAGAATTATTCTCTTTGTAGTGGTTGCTGATGGATTTTCACTTGATGACTCCTTAGCAAACCGTATCCGTCAGTCAATTCGCAACGGCGCTTCTCCCCGTCATGTGCCAGCTGTAATTTTGAATGTTCCTGATCTTCCTCGCACAAGATCAGGGAAACTTGTTGAACTCGCGGTAAAGAACGTTATTGAAGGACTTCCCATCTCTAATGCTGAGTCGCTTGCAAATCCAGAAGCCTTAGATTATTTTAAAAATTTCCCTGAATTGGATTAACTTTTTGGGTGGGAGGAAAGCGGAATGTTAGCTACTTGTAGGTGGCCAAGTTCGTTCATTGAGACAACGCTTCGTTCACCGGTTGAGGCTCCCATCACTCTATTTATTGAGGTGTAGTGCGCCTCGAAAAATAGCGGCTGTCTTACTCCCATGAGATGAGCGAGATAAACCGCTATAACTCCTCCGTGGCAACCAACCACTACTCTGTCGCCAGAGTGATTTGAAATAATTGATTCAAGCCCATCTATTACCTGCTCTTGGAAAGCTTTGGGGTCGGGTATACCTGCTGCGATCATTTCATACCATTCGGGCTCTCCTTTGATTTCTTCAATGGGGATGTATGCGGTTTCTCCAGCATCGTATTCGACTACTCGCGGCTCAATAGTTATTTCTTGTCCTAGGCCAGTTGCTAAAGGTTGCACTGTCTCGAATGCTCGTTTTTTAGGACTCGAGTAAATTGCATCAATCTTTTGTGCTCCGGGTCCTTTAATTAACCAGTCAGCTAGTGCCTGGGCTTGACGCTCCCCTAAAGGAGAAAGAGAAGGGTCAGCTTCTTCACCAGTATCGGAGTTATCAACTCTTACGGGTAAGCCATGTCGAATCAAAATAAGTTCCATATGTCCGGACCATATCGCCGGTTTCTCGCTGCGCTATGGTTTTGTTATGAAGATTGATAGTGGATTACCAATGGCCTTACCCACCTCTAATAGTGGTGGGTTCTCTGAAATAGCTGCTGCTGCTAAAGAAATCGAAGCGGGTGGTTATGCGGGTGCATGGACTGCAGAAACAAGCCATGACCCGTTTCTACCGCATATGATCGCAGCCGAGCATACGGAAAGTATTGAACTTGGAACAGGGATTGCAGTGGGTTTCGCTCGTAACCCTATGCTTCTAGCGAATTTGGGATATGACTTACAGAGGTATAGTGGCGGACGGTTTATTCTTGGGTTAGGTACTCAGATTAAACCGCATATAACTAAGCGTTTTTCTATGGAATGGTCTCGGCCTGCAGCTCGAATGCGGGAAATGATTCTGGCTACCCGGACTATCTGGGATGCGTGGGAAACCGGCGAACGGCTTAACTTTCGTGGAGAATTTTATCAACACACCCTGATGACCCCTTTCTTCAATCCTGGTCCCAATCCGTCGGGTATACCAAAGATTTTTATTTCTGCTGTTGGACCGATGATGACTGAAGTTGCTGGCGAAGTATGTGACGGCATCGTCTGTCATAGTTTCTCAACAGAGGCGTACTTACGTGAAGTGACTCTGCCGGCATTAGAAAAAGGCTTAGCTGCTTCGGGACGAACTCTTGCTGACTTTGAAATTTCTGGACCTGGATTTATTGTTACTGGACGAAACGAAGACGAAATGGAAGATGCTGCTAGAGGAATTCGTCAACAAATCGCTTTTTATGCGTCAACTCCGGCTTATAGACCTGTTTTAGATATGCATGGATGGGGTGATCTTCAAACCGAATTGAACACTCTTTCGAAGAAAGGCGAGTGGGTCGCCATGGGAGATCTTATTGATGACGAGATACTTGAAACTTTTGCCATAGTCGGTGAACCCGATCAAATTGCTAGCCGAATTACTGCTCGTTGGGGTGATTGTATTGACAGAATGACTTTCTATTCTGTTTCTCGACACTTAAATCTTGAGTTCTGGGCTCCTATCGTTTCAGAGTTATCTTCTAATTAACCCCAGTGTTGCTTAACACAGCGCTACCGTTGTGTTTATGAATGAAGCGAAGTTCAACTTCACTGATTTGTTGCCTCTTACTAGTGACCCCTATGCAACAACGAATTTTCGAAAAATCTCTGACGAAGGGGTCCACCTAGTTGAAGGACCTCACGGGAAAAAGTTCTTGGAAGTCAGTAACGAAGCAATCCGTTTATTAACCGCTACTGCCATGCGCGACATAGCGCACCTTTTACGTCCCGAGCACTTATCCCAAGTGGCAGCAATCCTTGACGATCCTGAAGCTTCTACCAACGACCGGTTTGTTGCTACCGAATTACTTCAGAATGCTTGTATTGCGGCGGGTGGGGTACTTCCCTCTTGTCAAGATACTGGCACCGCGATTGTGTCTGCCAAGAAAGGACAGCAAGTTCTAACAGAAGGCGACGATCGAGAAGAAATATCGCGCGGGATATATGACACCTATCAAAATAGCAATCTCAGATACTCTCAGTTAGCCCCTCTGGATATGTTCACAGAGGAAAACACGAACAATAATTTGCCAGCTCAAATTGAGATTGAGTCCACCCATGGAGGAGAATACAAATTTCTTTTTATGGCGAAAGGCGGCGGCTCAGCAAATAAGAGTTTTCTTTACCAAGAAACAAAGGCTCTACTAAATCCTGAAAGTTTAAGTGTATTTCTTGAAGAGAAGCTTCGGAGTCTAGGTACATCTGCTTGCCCTCCTTACCACTTAGCTGTTGTTATTGGCGGTACTTCAGCAGAACATACTTTGAAAGTCGCCAAATACGCATCGGCACATTACCTCGATAACTTGCCTACATCTGGAACTATTTCTGGGCATGCTTTCCGCGATTTGGATTGGGAAGAACGTGTTTTAGAAATGACACGTAATTTTGGTATTGGAGCGCAATTTGGAGGTAAATACTTTTGTCATGATGTTCGAGTGATTCGTTTACCTCGACATGGTGCTTCAAATCCTGTTGGTATCGCTGTTTCTTGCTCAGCAGATCGACAGGCATTAGGAAAAATTACTAAAGATGGAGTGTTTCTCGAGGTTCTTGAAGAGGATCCTGCGCGTTTCCTTCCCGAGGTAGTTGACAACGAACTTACAGATGAAGTAATTCCAATTAATCTCGATCAGCCAATGACAGCGATACAGAACGAACTGTCCAAGCATCCAGTGACTACACGTCTTTCACTTACAGGAACTCTTGTAGTAGCTAGAGATATTGCTCATGCAAAAATTGCTGAATTGCTTGATTCTGGTGAAGAAATGCCGGACTATTTAAAAAATCACCCTGTTTACTACGCTGGTCCAGCAAAGACGCCAGAGGGATATGCATCGGGTTCTTTTGGGCCAACGACTGCGGGACGTATGGACCCATACGTTGAGCGATTCCAATCTGCTGGTGGAAGTTTAGTGATGCTTGCTAAAGGTAACCGATCAACTCAGGTCTCAGAGTCTTGCTCACGGCACGGAGGGTTTTATCTTGGGTCCATTGGGGGTCCGGCAGCGCGCTTAGCAAAAGACTCCATCAAAAAAGTTGAAGTGCTTGAATATTCGGAATTAGGAATGGAAGCTATATGGCGTATTGTTGTTGAAGACTTTCCGGCCTTCATCGTTATTGACGATAAAGGAAATGATTTTTATAACCAAGTCACAACTTCTGTGGAAATTACATAAGGATTTCGGACTTTATAACCTCCCCAGGTTGTCCAATTAAAATTGCCCTTTCAGGAGATTCTCTTTTCTCAAGAAGAATGTCTATTACTTGGTTAGCAAAAACTTCGCGTTCTTCAGTGCACTTAGTTAATGCCAGCAGAAACCGAGAAGAGTCTGGGACCTGTCTTTTGCCTCCTAAATCATGAATCACTAAAGACGCGACCATTTCAGGAGTGATTGGAGCATCAATATTTGCCCTTAGTATCTTTGTCATTATCTCCGGCCGGTGAGCTACATCAACAATCGGCTTCCCTATTGCGTCAAGTCCAATATTTAACACCACTACAGTCGCCTCTGCCGGTATAGATGGTTCATGATCTGCTGGCGCTTTTATCGGTCGACGTCGAGCGCCATCTGATTCAACAAGAAGCCACCCTGAAAAATTTGAGAAAAATGCGTCTATCTCTTCTTTTCTGCGGCCAAGAACTCTTTTGCCCTCAATTTTCCCTATCCAACGAACTGCTTGGCTTTCCTGCAGCGGATCATCGCCACTAACTGAAATAAGTCCACTGGATTCATTTAGTCCCATCTTGGTTGTAGTTGTCACTACTACTGGATGATGGGCTGCTAACGCCTCTGAAGCAAGAGTTAGAACCATTGTTGTTTTACCTCCTCCTCCGACGGTGCAAACCATTTCGCGAGGAGATAAGCCAAGTGCTTCAGATAACAAAATACTCATCTATGAATTCTGTACTGAATTTGCATGACATCGGTGGATAAATACGCGAAGATCAGTTACATCAAAATATAAATTCTAAATTGGGGGAATGACTTGGTTAAGCCACATGATATTTGTGATATCGATCTCCTTACTAGCGGAGATGTTGAATCTAAAGACAGAGAGAATGCTCTAACGAAGATCCGACACCTATGCGAGTTCGGACACGAACCTGTAATTGCTGCAGTAGTGAAACTCAAGATTCGTTCAAAGTCTAAACTGGAGCTACCAGCAATAGCCGAGGCTTCATTAGATCTAAACGGAACTCCTATTCGCGCCCACGCTACCGGGCGCTCAATGGCTGAAGCCGTCGATTTACTGGTTGACAAACTAAGTAGACGTCTCAGGAGAAGACGTAAACGTTTTGAGGATAGACGTAAACAAACTCTCAGTCGCTTGCGCCGAACGGCAAGACAGGAAACTGATCGCCATGAAACAAGTTCAGAGGAACGCGGGCAAGTCCCTGGGTATTCAACAATCCCCATTGATGATCGTGAGGTAGTTAGACACAAAAGTTTGGCTATGAGGCCTGTCAGTTTAGAAGAAGCTGCTGATGAGATGGATCAATTAGATCATGATTTTTATCTCTTTTTTGACTGTGACCAGAATATTGACAGAGTGGTCTATCGAAATGGAGGTGGAAAGTTATACGCAATGCCTGTAACAGCTGGAGAAACTCTTCCTGGAAATACACGGCCTCCTATTCTCCCTAGCCCACTAGTTCTTAACCATCTCCCCCTAGCCGAAGCCAAAGCTTTGCTAGCCGTTGGAGAAGAACCTTTTGTTTTCTTTGCTGACTCACAAAATGGAAGAGGACAGATTTTATATCGAAGATTTGACGGACATTACGGGTTAATTACTCCAGCAAATTAGTTTTTCTCCTTACGGGTGTAACGATGGGGCCAAAACCATCATCGATAACTTTTATTGAAGCTCCATAATGTTGAGTTACCTGTTCTTCAGTCAATACTTCTTGGGGCGATCCTGAAGCAACTACTTCACCACGTTCTAGAAGAATTAGAGAATCTGCATATTGGCCAGCAAGAGTCAGATCATGCATTGTCGCTAAAACCGTCAAGTCACGGCGTTGCCTCAATCCGTCTACTGCCTCCAGCATCTCTTGCTGATGACCTATATCTAATGCAGTAGTTGGTTCATCTAGCAATAGGACTGGAGATCCTTGCGTCAAAGCTCTCGCCACAACTACTCTTTGTATCTCTCCTCCGGACAAGGTACCCATCGTTCTCGACTCAGCAAAACCGACGTCAAGTTCATCTAGCGCTGAATGCGCCTTTTCTATGTCAGACTTTTTTTCAGTTTCAAAGAACCCAAGATGCGAAGTTCGTCCTAAAAGCACGTAATCAAGGACTTTCATGCCATGTGGGATAACTGGCTGCTGAGGGACGATTGCTATCTGTTTAGCGACCTCTTTACGGCTGTAAGCACCAAGAGCATGTCCATTAATTTGTATCAAACCCTGGGATTTTTGAAGTCCTGCAATAGCGCGAAGAAGCGTCGTTTTCCCTGAACCGTTTGGACCTACAATTGTTGTCCATCCACCTTTTGGTACCTCCAAGTTAATCCCGCGTAAAACTTCAGTTACACCAAAATTCACGCGAAGAGATCTGCAAGAAATTGTTTCCATCAAAGCCTCCTGGAAGTCCTAAGAACTATGACAAAAAATGGTGCCCCCAAGAAGGCAGTAACAACCCCAATCGGAATTTCTGCAGGCTCAAGAGTCAGCCGGGCTACTAAATCTGCTCCAACTAAAAATGCTCCACCAAACAGAACTGTTAAAGGCAGAATCACTCTATAACTGAAACCAAAAATGAGCCTAATAGTATGAGGGACGATGATGCCGACAAAACCAATGAGTCCACTTACTGCAACAACAGCAGCAGTTCCTAATGATGCCGCCAACACTGCCGTCAACCGAACCAAACGAACATCTACACCCAAAGATCCGGCTTCTTCGTCACCAACTCCGAGAACATCTAGCCGTCGTCTTAACAACAATAAGATGAGCAGACAGGGCCCAACATACGGAGAAACGAGTACCACTTCGTCCCATCCAGCAGTCCGAAGTTGGCCGAGTACAAAGAAATAGACTTGACGAATCGTTTCGGAATCACGCTGTTGCACAAATGTCTGAACTGCAGTAAAAAAACTTGCTACTGCTACGCCTGCTAGTACCAAACTTGTCACTGGATCAATACGTCCTGCAGAAAATCCAACTAAGTAAGTAAGTGCTACAGCTATAAGAGCTCCCGCAAAAGCCAGCATTGGAACAGCATCAAAAGTTCCTATACCGTCACCAAGACCTGAAACAATTGCAACGGTTGCTCCAAATCCCGCTCCGGCTGCAACCCCTAGGAGATAAGGATCAGCTAGAGGATTGCGAAATACTCCTTGATATGAGGCACCAGCCGTAGCCAACATTGATCCCACAAGTAATCCTAAAACCACCCGCGGAAGGCGAATTTCCCACACAATTGCTTGTTCGCGTGCTGATAGCCCTGAATCAGTATCGATATAGGGTAACCGATCTAACATCTCAACTAATACTTCTCTGACTCCAAGAGAAGCCGGGCCTAGTATCAGACCTAGTGCAACAACTGTTCCTGCAGCCAAGATGGCTACAACTAGCCACCAGATTTTTAGTTTTGCTGGACCTTCATGTTTTTCCGAATCGTTGACTTGGATTGAAGGTCTCATATTTTGACTAACTTAATTCATTAAATCTGTTATTGCAGTATGTATTTGAGTTAAGAAGTCAACAACTCGAGGGCCCCAACGCCCAGAAGTCTCATCTAACTCAACAACTCGATTATTTTGTACGGCAGTTAGTTCTGGCCATCCTGGTCGTTCAGCTAAAGTCTCTACCGACTCTCCCCATTCTGCATCAGCGAGAAAGATTAAATCTGGGTTGGCGCTAATTATGTATTCTGGAGATAGTTGCGGGTACCCGAATCCTTGGTCGTCTGCAGGATCTGCAATATTTTCTAACCCTAAAAGTGCATAGAGTTGGCCAATGAAAGTTGAAGAGGTTGCCGTGTAAAGAGTGTTGTCAACCTCATGGAAATAAGTTAGACCTGCTCCTACTGGATCTTCAGCCAGAGAAGCTAGGTCTGAAACAATAGACTCATTTAGTTCTTCTGCAGTTTCAGAATGCCCAGTTTTTTCTCCTAATTCAGATATTTGAGAATAAGTTCCTTCAAGAGATGAAGCTGTTCCCTGTATCAACACCTCTATATCTAGAAGTTCCAAACCTGCAACAAGATCTCCTGGGTCATAAGAAATGACCACTAGATCAGGTCCATATTCTGCTATTGCTTCAACATTAGGAGTGAAGCCTGACAAATCTGTCATTGGTGCTTCTGCGGGGTACGTTGAATATTCATCAACCGCAATTACCTGATCTCCCGCTCCTATAGCAAAGAGTATCTCTGTCGCTGTTGCCGACAATGAGATGATGGCTTGGGGGTAATCTGGCGCTGAAGGCTCATCCAAAGATTCAGCCTCTGTTGTAGTCGTAGTCTCAAGAACTACTTCTGTCGTAGTTGTGGTTTCCGAATTTGCCGAAATTGCGATTACTTCAGAACCTTGCTGAGAACTACAAGCAGATCCTAGAACTGTTGTAAATAGCATTGCCATTACAACCACGATTCGCTTTGTATAGAACCGTAAATTAAACATTTTTCTCCTGTCTATGCCTCGTCAAAACGGGGTGACAGGGGAAACTGTCAGCGGCCGCTCTTCCGCGAGAATTTTTGCCGAAGCCCTATGAAGGTCGACCTGGCTCACTCAAAATTTGAGTACACAGTTGCGGGACAGCGCTGGATTCACACCAGCTTCGCCTTGCATAAGGTACAGAAAGATTACCTTAAAATTTTAGAAAATTACACCTTTTAATAAATCACCAGCGAAGAGTTTCTTTTACCACTTCTGTGTATTCAGGACGAGAGATCAAAAGCCCTGCCACAACTGGACGGGGTTTATTAAAATGAAGACGTTCACCATCTACTCCACTAACGTCGAACCCGGCTGCCTCTGCTACTGCCGCCGGAGCACAAGTATCCCATTCGTAAAGACCACTGGGGTGCACATAAACATCAACTGCTCCCGATACCACTGCCATGGCTTTAAACCCGGCAGATCCACATGCTTGGGCTGTTCCACCAATAGCTCTCGCTACTTCTTCAGCTTCTCCCCATTGACTTCGGCTAGTGATGACGATCGGTTCTTGTCGGGCTGGGGGAAAATGAAACGGAGTCTGATTTGTTCCAAAAAGATGATTATCTGCTGGAAGAGCTACCGCTGCCGCAACGGGTTGCCCCTCAACTACTAAGGCAACATGTACTGCCCATTCCCTACTGTCGGGATATGCATAATCTCGAGTGCCATCGAGTGGATCCACTATCCATGTACGTTTCGCTTCAAGTCTTTGAAAATTATCATTTCCCTCTTCAGACAAAACAGCATCATCTGGTCGAAATTCAGTCAATTTCTCGACTAAATATTCATGTGATAAACGATCTCCAAGCATTTGAATTTCTTTGCCAGACCTGCCAGATGCAAAAGCTTTTTCTCTTACCTCTAAGAGGAGAGAGCCTGTTTCTTGGGCTAACAGGCCGGCAAGTTCGTGATCATTCATGGCTCAGCAGACCCTACCTGCCTCTTGTCTGAGGTAGCGTGGTGGGAGTAAGAAAATTTCTTTTAAGTAAAGAGCGCACGATATGTCATATGGACGAATAACTGGATGGGCCACTAATTTGCCTGATCGGGTGCTAACCAACGACGATCTTGCTCAGATGGTAGATACTTCCGATGAATGGATTACTGCTCGAACAGGAATAAAAACTAGACACATTGATGGCAAAGTAACTGAAATGTCTTCTACTGCTGCTCTTGATGCTATGAATATGGCTGGTGTCTCTCCAGATCAAATTGACCTTCTTTTATTAGCCACTACTTCTCCAGATCAACAAATTCCTGCTAGTGCTTCTGTAATTCAGGATAATCTCGGTTTGAGTTGTGGAGCCTTTGATCTCAATGCTGCGTGTTCTGGTTTTGTCTATGGTCTCGTAACTGCTATGCAATTCATCCAGGGCGGCATGAAACGAATCCTTGTTATTGGCAGTGACTCTCTTAGCTCTATTACAAATTGGGAGGATCGTGGGACTTGTATTCTCTTTGGCGACGGAGCAGGTGCGGTTATAGTTGAAGATTCTGCTGACGAGCCCTCTTTGCTTGGTTGGGATTTGATGTCCAACGGGGACGCGGCAGACCTTCTCTATTGTGAACACGGGGACAACATAGTGATGGATGGGCAAGCAGTTTTTCGTAAAGCTGTTCTTGCTATGGAAGCTGCAGCTATAAATGCTATGGAGAAAGCGGGTGTAACATCTGATCAAATCAAGCTAGTTGTTCCACATCAAGCAAACGTTCGCATAATTGAAGCGGCTTTGAAACGTCTAAATATTTCGATCGAGAAAGCCGCGTTGGTCTTGAATTACACCGGTAACACATCAGCAGCTTCTATTCCACTAGCTCTTGTTGACGCCTTAAATGCTGAAAGGGTCGATTCTGGCGATCTAATACTTTTAGTTGGTTTTGGAGCTGGGATGACTTCCGCTGCTGCTGTGGTTCGCTGGGACCCTCCAACTGTCTGAATTTGTTTCATGCTGACTGCTTCAGAACTATCTAGATCTTTTGGCCCTCGCACGCTTTTTTCGAATGTCTCGCTTCAACTTGGTCCTGGTAGAAAAGTTGCTCTAGTTGGAGGAAATGGAACTGGAAAAACTACCTTATTAGAAATTTTGGTCGGAATTCAATCTCCAGACCAAGGTAAAGTCCACCGTCCAAAAGAACTTCGAGTCGGATACCTTCCTCAAGAACTTCCCCCTGAAACAGGAAGATCAGTCTTTCAACAGGTGATGCTTGGAGCTGAACAGGTCACTTACCTAAGTGGCGAAATTGAGAAGTTAGGGAATCTGGTTGCCTTTAGCTCGGGCGAAGAACAGGCTCGTCATTTAAGGGCCTTAGGTGAAGCCCAGTCACGTTTTGAACAAATCGGCGGCTATTCAACAGAGTCTGATGCTCACCGAATTCTTTCTGGTCTCGGTTTTAGTCCTGAAGACCATGAACGGCCAATGAGTGAAATGTCTGGCGGTTGGAGAATGAGAATCGCTCTCGCCAGACTACTACTCTCCTCTCCTGATCTATTAATCATGGACGAGCCAACAAATCACTTAGATATCGATTCAGTTAGCTGGCTTGAAGAACATTTAAAAACCTGGCACAAAGGACTTTTGTTTGTCAGTCATGACCGGGATTTTATTGATGGTGTAGCGAATCGGATATTGGAACTCTCAAGCACCCATGTTTCTGAATACGTAGGAGGCTTCGCAGATTTCGTTGTAGCTCGAGAAGAATTGCTTGCCTCACAACGTGCAGCAGCAGCACAACAAACCCGTCAAGTAGAAAAAACAGAGCAATTTATTGAACGGTTTCGCTATAAGGCAACCAAAGCACGACAGGTGCAAAGCAGAATTAAAGCATTAGAGAAAATGGAAAAAATCGTTGTAGAAGACATTGGAGATCAAAAAATTCGATTCGGGTTTCCTTCTCCCCGTCGCTCATCGCGTTTAGTTGCTGAACTTAATGAAGTTACGGCTGGTTACGATAAAGACGTCGTTTTGCAGGGGGTTTCCTTTTCTGTTGAGCGCGGCAGCACAGTTGCTTTAGTCGGACCAAACGGTGCTGGGAAAACCACCCTGGTAAAACTACTAACAGGTCAACTAGAACCTCTGAAAGGTAATTTGAAGCTTGGAACTAATGTTGACTTGTCAAGTTTTAATCAGTTGCAAACAGAAATTCTTGATGAAAAACGATCAGTACTTGAAGAATTACGGACAGTACCAGGAGTTGAAACTGATGGCCGTAATCTAAGAACGTACCTTGCTTCTTTTGGATTCCGTGAAGAGGCAGCAGACAGGAAAGTAGGTGACCTCTCTGGAGGAGAACAAACTCGATTAGCTTTGGCGAAAACTCTAGCTATGCCAGTGAATCTCCTAATTCTTGATGAGCCCACTAATCATCTTGATTTACCCAGTTGTGATGTCCTAGAAGATGCTTTGAATGTTTATCCGGGAACTGTCATTTTGATAACTCACGACAGGCACTTAATTCGCTCGGTCGCTGACTCCCTAGTAGAGGTACGTGATGGCATGACTTCCTGGCATGACGGAGTCCCAGATCATGTTCTATTTCCTGGACAAGAGAACTCTACAAAGTCAGTTGAAAATCCTCTACAAAAAGTTGATCCCTCTATAAAAAAGAAGAAGTCAAGCAACGATGACACAAAATTAAAACGTCGCCTCCAGAAGGTTGAGCAGGAATGGGAATTAGCGGAAGTTGAAGTCTTAGTAACTCAAGAGGCACTCGCTAATTCTGATCTTTATCAAGATCCAGAAAATGTTGATAGAGCAGTTACAGCTCACAATAATGCGAAAGATGAAGCGGCTCGCCTGATGGCGATGTGGGAGAAGTTGAGTAGTTCGCTTGATATAACCGATTAATGAATTACTGATCCATATACCAGTTACTCATTTCTTCGGGCTACTGTCGTCTCTATGCGTATTTTGGTAACTAATGATGACGGCATTGACTCTTTAGGACTCCATGAGTTAGCTCGTTCATTAAAAGACCTTGGTGAAGTGACCGTAGTTGCTCCTGATAGAGAATATTCAGGTGCCGGTGCTGCTCTAGGCTCTGTCCATCTCATTCGTCCAGAAGTCCACGATGCCCATATAGACGGGATTGAAACTTCATGGTCTGTGAGTGGGCCTCCTGGGCTTTGTATCATCTATGCGCGACTTGGCTTATTTGGAGACCCATTTGACTTAGTGGTCTCCGGAATAAACCCGGGAATAAACGTTGGCAGGTCTGTCTACCATTCCGGAACTATTGGGGCTGCTCTTACAGCACGTAATGGGGGTGTGACCGGAATTGCAATTAGTCAAGCTGTCACTGATTGGGGTGTTGAAGGTCAAGCCGCTAGCGAGGTTCTTGATAAGCAGATATGGGGTTCAGCTGCAAAAATAGCCAGAATTATTACTTCTGCAGTAATTGAGAATCCACCCCAAGAAGCTTCCGTTCTTAACGTTAATGTTCCAAACCTACCCTTAAATGAAATGGCTGGATGGCGCAACACCAAAATAGGATTCGAACCGATGCGCTCTTTATCGAAAGCAGAACTTATAACTAAACCAGGTCATGCAGGCAGCTACAAAGTAGACATGAATTGGGGTGACCCTTCACCATTGCCCGAAGATACCGATGGTGGCGCAGTTATGAAAGATTACGTAAGCCTTACTTGGTTGGGATATATCCCCAGTGAAGAACCACCAAAAGGTGACCCAACAGCGCAAGCCTTGGACAAACTTTTTACACAGTGAGTAACCCAAATGGTTTCTAATCCTGATCAAGAAGTCTGGTATGTCGCCTACGGGTCCAATCTTCTTACTGCACGAATGTTGGCCTATCTGGAAGGGTCTACAGAAGAATCTCTATGGGGAAAACATAGAGGCGCAAAAGATCCAACCTTTCCTCGAGATGATCGAAGAGTAGAAATCCCTCTTCCGATTCGATTTGGCGGATACAGCCAAAGGTGGGACGGAGGGGTGGCTTGGTGCCCGCATAAAATAACTTCAGAGGAAAAAATCGCAGCAGTCGGCCGTGCTTGGCGCGTAACTCGTGGACAACTCGCAGATATTGTTGCCCAAGAAAATCGTAAAGAAACAAAAGAAGTATCTTTGCCGAATGGATTTCCAGAACCAGGCGAAGCTGTTAAAACCAATAATGGATTAATTGATCTACTGATTTCCTTGGATCCAATTATCGGAATTCCGGCGCTCACCCTCGGTTCAAGCAATCCACCACCACCTGGGCCTCCAAGTCCGTCTTATCGTGCAGTATTAACGGCAGGTATGAGCGAAATGGGTTTAACCAGTGCAGAAATTATGCACTACCTGTCTGCTCTTGAAGTTAAAGCGTGAAAACCTTCTTCACGATGGGCAGACTGTAGACATGAAGATTGTTGTACTGCATCAAAGCCGCACTGGAAACACTAAAAGAGCTGCTGAACTCATTGGAGGTGCCGTTCAGTCTGCGGGAGCCGAAGTAGCAGTTCGACCAATCAGCAACATTGATTATAAAGAGTTAGCTGATGCAGACCTAGTTTTTATCGGAACTTGGGTGGATGGGTTAATACTTCTCGGCCAACGACCAGGAGATGCTGGAAAAATAAAAAGAGTTCCAAAACTTTGGAATAAAAAAGTGGTTGCCTTTATGACCCATGCTTTAAACCCTGGAAACGCTGCAGAGAAAATGACCTCCTTGCTTGAAGAGCACGGAGCAACAGTTGTTGCTGCTCGTTCGCTCAACCGACACAAACTTGAGTTAGAGGCGCCTGCTTTCGTCAATGAGGTTCTCTCACTCGTTAGTGTTTGAGGACCTTGCCGCTATTGTGACGCAAAGCAAGTAGGCCATCTACTGCAAATAAAGCAACCGCTGCCCAAATGATGGAATAACCCACTAATTCTCCTTGAGTAATCACCTCACCATAAACAATCACTCCGAGGATGAGTTGTGTTGTGGGCGCTACGTACTGCATCATCCCCAAAACTCCAAGAGGAACTCTTTGAACTGCAACTGCAAAGAACAAGAGGGGTACGGATGTTGCAATACCTGTTGAGATTAGCCATAAATTATCTGAAGGTATAGTCAACCCCATTGCGCCATAACCATCAACTCCCCTAATGACAAGATAAATGAGAGCTGGAACGGACATGAACATAACCTCCACAGTGAGAGTGTTCAATGCAGGACGATCGACCTTTGATTTCACCAATCCATAAAAGCCAAAACTTGCGGCTAAGTACAGGGCTACGACAGGAACTGAGCCAACTGCGACAGTTAAGACTAGAACCCCAATTATCGCAAAACCAATTGACACTTTTTGGAATGATCGAAACTTTTCTCCAAGAAACAAGTACCCCAATAAAACATTGAATAACGGGTTCATAAAGTAACCGAGGCTCGCCTCTACTACTTGGCCATCCCCTATTGCCCAAACAAACACAAGCCAGTTTGTAGATAGAAGACCGGCTGCAGTGATTTGTAAATATCTCTGTCTCCGATCTTTCAAAAGGTCTTTAATCTCTCGCCATGAGTGTCTAAATAGATGAACTCCCGACAAGAGAACAAATGTCCATATCATGCGAAAGCACGTCACGTCTAAAGAAGGAATATGACTAAGTTGCTTCCAATAAACTGGCGTAAACCCCCACCAGATATAGGCTCCTAAACCAATAACAATTCCACGTTGCATTAATTAGATTCTCTCTGATTGAAAATACAGGCCAACCGCTCGTCTGTTTTGATTTTTCTTAAACATTAGTTTGACGATTCAATAGGTTTAGTCACGACCTGAGAAAGAGCGATCAACACGATGGCCATACCAAGTGCTTGCGCTCCTCCAAGTTTCTCTTCAACCAGTATCCAAGCATAAATTGGGGCAACGACAGTGAATAGAAGATTCACAAGACTCATTGTTACAAGTGGAACATGAGCATGCGCATAGTTTGTAAGCCAGTGCCCTGCCCCAGGAAGCAAAGCCATGAGAATCACTGGCCACCATTCATTACCTGTTGGCGGACTGATGCCATGTCCAAAAGCAAAAGCAAAAGGAACGATAGTTACAGCTGCCGCGAGGGTTAGCCCCAATTGATAGACCATTGAATCAAGTTCTTCACGAGTTTGCTTAGATATAACGTAATAAGCACTAAATAAAAGCATCCCTATCAGGGCTAATAAATCTCCTTGGCGGGTTGCTACTCCAGTCGTGTCTGAGGCATAAGTAAAGAAGGCAACTCCACCCATCGCGATCGTCGACCAGAAATAAACTATTTTGGGTGGCTTCTCTCCAAAAAGTGGACCCGCTACACCAAGAAGAACAACCGGCTGAAGCGCTCCGATCATCACAGCATTCGCTGCGCTTGTTCTTCGCATGGCCATAACAAAAAAAACTAAATTGACCCCAAAAACTATTCCGCCTTTTAGTGAGCTTTGAAGTGCATTTTTTCCAAGCCTTCCACCAGTTAAGCGCATAGCTATCCAATAACCGAAAGCTGCAGCTAACAACCTCCAAAAAATGAAAGTCATTTCAGGTAGGTCCGAAATCTTTACGATACTTGGGCCAGATGCAAGTAAAAAAACAGAAAGTAATGCGGCTCCCCTACCAATAATTGCTTTCTGCTGCATCGTCTTAGCCTCTCATGACTTACGGTAAAAGCCCGAACCCGCCGCAAAGGTTTCATAACTTCTAAAATCACTTTATGAGTTCTAAAACTTTTGGTCTTTTATTAAATGACGAAATCGATAATTCTTTATATAAAAGCCATGGCGGATACCAAAAATTTTTCTCTGACCTTCTGAGCACTGACAAAGAATCAATAACAATTTCTGTATATGACATCGTGAAGGGTCACTTACCTGAGAGCCCATTTGAACAAGAAGGCTGGCTAGTAGGAGGTTCGCGTTCTTCAATTACCGTTCTGGAGCCTTGGATGTTCAACCTTTTCGACTTTCTCCGTGAACTAGACATCAGTAAAGTCCCGACAGTCGGTGTTTGTTTCGGGCATCAAGCATTAGCGCATGCCTTGGGTGGAGAAGTTCGGCGTCGAGATTCTTGGGGGTTAGGCGCGCAACCCACAAATATTTTTTGTGCGGAACCATGGATGGTTCCGCGTAAAAATTCTCCTTTTATCGCCTTTTGCCATGAAGATGAGGTCTCAAAACTACCTAAGGGTGGAAAACTCATTGGAGGAAATGAAAGTTGTGAAATAGCAATGTTTACTAAAGGTGATCATATTTTTTCTATGCAGCCTCATCCTGAGTTTTCAAATGAATTTAGCCGAGATCTCTACTGCAAATGGAGCCATCTTTTTGATGATTCTTCTCTAGAGACTGCTACTAATTCTCTCAAGTCACCATCTGATCGTCATATTATTGCGTCTTGGATTAGGGAATTCTTCTCTTATCCAAGAGCTTGATTCTGCACTTCCTGTAACTCAATTGATAGCTGGTTAGTCCACGCAGTAAGTTGACTTCTTTTTGCTTTTGGTTCAGGAGGGTGAATTGCTTTACCCACTACCACTCGAACTTTTTTGGGTCGAGGAAACTTAGCTCCTGAAGGCAAGGACTCTTCTGTCCCTCCAATGCCTACTGGAACAACGGTTGACCCAGTTTTAGATGCCAAATAGGCGGTGCCATCAAACAACTCGGCGATTTGAGATCCCTCGTGTCGGGTGCCTTCAGGAAAAAGAAGAACAAGATTTCCTTCTAATAAAAGATTTTGGGCTATACGCATGGATTCGCGATCGGCAGCTCCGCGTCGGACTGGAAACCCGCCCAGAGACGCTAGGGCCCATGCCAGTGGTGGTGATTTAAATAGGCTCTCTTTCGCCAGTGCACGTAAGCGACGTCGAGTTAACGGTGCCATTAAGAGCCCGTCTAGATTTGATCGGTGGACAGGAGCGAGAATAGTCGGCCCGTCTTTAGGGATATTTTTACGGCCAGTGGTCTTAACTCGAAAATAGGGCCACATGATTCCCAAAATTGCTGTTCGGATTAGCGCATAAAAAGGTAACGCCGTCCAAGCTTCGCTAACTCGTGTAGCTCGTTCTTGGTATTCCGTGGCCATAATTACTTAAGATGCAGGGGTAAGGAATAGTTGGATTTCAATGAGACCATTGTCTTCAACAGATACGACTATAGGTGCGGTGGGGACTTCTACTCCAAAATCGCTGAAAATCATTGGGAACTGGCCAGTGACAGTAATAATTTGACCGATTCTCTGTGCAATAAGTTCAACAGAAACTTCTTGAGTGACACCCTTGATTGTGAGTTCTCCCATTGCCGAAATCGGGTGTTCCATTCCTTCTGTTTCCGGGTCATCAAGTGTTAGAGGCCCGACCAAGGAGAATACGGCATTTGGATAATTCCCTGCGTCCAAGGCGTCATATACATTGTCATCTCGCCAACTGCGGTCTGTAGTGATTTGAGAAAGATCTGCAACGATCTCCGCACTTAAAAGTTCGGAACTAGAGAATTCTAGGGTCCCGCTTACTATTGGGGTTCTACCCACTGCAGTAGTTTTTCCTATCCCTTGGGCTAATTCTTCCTCTATACGAAATCCGACATAGGTGCTTGAGAAATCTTCAAACGATCCGATTGTCGTATCCACGACCCAGGATCCTTCAATACTTATGTCTGCTTCAGTAGTTGTAGTTACAGCTTGAGTGGTGGTTGTTGAATCTCCACTTGTAGTAGAGGGAGCAGTTGTCGTGGTTTGAGCTGCTTCAGCAATTGCTGCCGCTGACTGTGCATCAGGAGGAGGTGGTGCATCATCCCGAAATAGAAAGAACCAAATAGCAACGAACACAAGAATGATGAGAAGTGGGATACCGATAAGAAGTTTTTTTCGCATGTTTATAAGACTAAACCTAAATTCATTCAATATCCCGACAGTTAGAAATTTGCTCTAAACTAATAATTATGTCTAAAAAAAGGTTTTTTCTGATTTGCGCTCTTGTTCTCTCCTCTTTCGGAGCTTCTTGTACTACGTCAACAAGTGGAGACCCCGAAAGTCTTGCACCCGCAACAACCCAAGCACCCGCAACAACCCAAGCACCCGCAACAACCCAAGCACCCGCAACAACTACCACAATTAACCCGGATGCAGTAGAGAATGCCCAGCAGCTTGAGGAATATATTGCTCAAGCCGCTGCATTTAGCCAAGTGGACTCTGCTTATCTTATTCCTTCAGATTTGAACCCTAAAGCTGGTGGGGCTCCTGGTTATACCCGTTACGTGTTTCGTGAAACTTCTAGTGGAGTTGTTCCCACCCTTGTAGAGGGACCAGTTGGTACACAAACCCGTTGTGATGAGCCGTCTCTTCCCTGCTCTTATCTTGACCTAGTCGAACTGCATAACAGTGGCGGAACAATCCCTCAAGAATTGAACATGTCAGAAGAAGAGCTAGCGGATCTGGTAACACAATTGAACACTTTGTCAGAGTTCGCGTTGCGTCATACGGACGTGAACACTGCATGTAGTAGCGGTTTTGTTTCAGACCAGATTCAAACCCCAAACATGGGTTCACATTTTTATAGTCCGCGATTTGTTTCTGATGGAATTTTTGATCCTGCTAAGCCTGAAATTCTCATTTATGCTCCTGCCGATGGTTCTTTGCATCAAGGTGCGTTAGGTCGCTGCAGGAATGGAGTGTGGGAAGGACCTCCACTAAGACTTACCGGTACTGCTTTCATCCTTCCACCTTCTGAGTTTGGTGTGAGCCACCCAGAAGCATTTGCATCTGACTTAGATAACTGGCACGCCCATTTCAATATCTGCCGAGGAAAAAACACTGGGAGTGATTCGTTCGTAACGAAACAGGAGTGTGTAAATTCTGGGGGAAATTGGAATGACGCTATCGGCTGGATGCTTCACGCATGGGTTGTGCCTGAACATGACAGTCAATTAGGCGTCTTTTCAATGTGGAATCCATCAATCGCTCCACTGGGCAACAAGAACAGCATTGCGGAAGATCGACTTATACAAGGCTCAGATTTCCCAGAAGGAGCACAACAATCTTTGATTACGAACTTTGCTTTTGACCCGATTATTGAAGTAGAGATCGGACAGAGCGTCTTCTTCAATAATAGCGATTCAGTACCTCATACAGTCAGCGCTGGCACTCCTGACGCTCCAAATTTAAATGCTTTTGACTCAGGGCTACTTAGTCCTGGAGATAACTACCAGTTAGACACCAGTGAAGCAGGATCATTTACTTTATTTTGTTTTCTTCATCCTGATATGACTGCAACTGTAGTAGTGGGCTAGCCAAGACTTCTTAAACAATGCAAATGAAAAGATTGTTCCTTGCTCAAATTCTTTTTTTGGTAATTCTTAACTCTTGTAGTAACGGCGAGGAGTCCACGTCCACTCCTACCAACCAAGCAACCACTACAACCACTACGAGCACTACAACCACCACGAGCACAACTACAACGAGCACAACTACAACGAGCACCACAACTACAACGAGCACAACTACAACAACGCTTG
>MDSX01019872.1_pt1 | contig 19758 bp, 20 predicted proteins | sample 811141 | NCBI WGS metagenome assembly MDSX01 (sample SAMN05326642, study PRJNA326480) | marine metagenome | isolation source: seawater | place: Atlantic Ocean: South East | collected 2010 | reverse complement strand
TTTCAATAAATCGATATCAATATTAGCTTTAATGAAATGCCAACTTTTAGGTCTAAGATTTTGTAAACCTTGGTCAACAATTTGTCCGCATTTTCCACCATATGCTCTAATTGCAAAGTCCGCTCCTTGTGGGGGTGTAGGTTGATTATTATTGTCTTTTTCACCATATGGTATGAAATCAAAATCAGGATGAGTTTTACTATATACTGTAATTTGTCTTGGAACAGATGAGCGAACCCATATTTGGAAGCAACATTTAGCACTCATTTTTGGAGTGAAACAGCAAGGATTAAGTGGCAAATCTTCAGAATATTGTAATATAAAGTTAAGATTAAGTTTATTTTGTACACTAACTTTATTGAATGTTCTTGGTATTATAAAGGCAATACAATCAGAAAACTGTGCACATTTATTGAAAAATTTGATTGCAAGCGATGAGACTCTCCCGAATGGGGGGTTACCAATACAAATATATGATTGATTAGTAGGAGTATATGAAAGGAAATCTTGCTGAATGATGCCCTTATATTTTGGGTCAATATCAAGTCCGATTCTTTTTTGTGGGTTCATAAGTTTATAAAATGAGCCAGATCCAGCAGATGGTTCAAGTTGTATGTCGTATGATTCTATATTTACCTCTTTTTTAAGTATTTCAAAACATTTAATAGATACATCTTCATTAGTATAGAATTGGTCCATTATATGGCTAATATGTATGAAATATTATATTGTTTATAAAAGTAGAATAAAGACTGGAAAAGTATAAAGGATAATGCAGATTCATCCTGAGATTGAGGACCGAATAACAAAGTATTTTTCACAAGGTATGTTAAATACGATATTTTATGGTGGTAGGGGTGTTGGTAAGCATAGTTTGGTATTAAAGATGTTAAATTCAGGTAAATATGAGAAGGAAAAGATACGATTTTGGGAAGATACTGGTGTTAGATTTTATTCAACATCAACATATATTAGATTTGATGCAAAAGAGTGTGTACGAAAGAAGGCGAATTTGCCGAAAATAATAGAGGAGATAGGTAGAACAAGGGATATATCTGCGGATTGTAGTAAGATAATTTATATACGTTATTTGAATTATCTTGGTGCACAACAAGAGGCATTTAGACAGTTAGTTGAGGATACATATTTAACATGTAGATATGTGTTTACGTGTCGTAATATCGATAGTGTAGATCCTGCTTTAAATAGTAGATGTTTTTTGATTCGTGTACAGAAACCGTCAGTGGAGAGGATGATATGTTTTACTCGAGAAAGATTACCGGATGTTAGTATTGAATTAATAAAAAAGATGGTAGATGAATCTGATGGGAATTTAAATAGTTTAAAGCATTTGGCTATGTTACATAAGAAGATATCAAATAGGGAGGGATATACTACGTACAGTGATATTCATAAAGAGATAGCCGATGCGATAATAAATAAGTTAAAGGAAGCTACAAACGTTTCAATAATCCATTCTTTGGCTGAGAAGTATCACTATAGTGAATTACCAATTTTAGATATATGTATTAGGATGGATGGTATGGAGAAATTTGTAGTAGAATTACAGAAGTACGCTGCGATAGTAATTCCATCATTATATGATACGATATTGTTATTTTTAGAAATAACAAAGAAATGTAATAAGCTCTTGAAATGAAAATGTGTAAGACTTTATTTATATAAAAAAGTTCGCAAATAATATGGATGCATTATTAGTTGGCGGAGGATTAGCCGCAGGAGGTTGGCTTTTAAATGCGAAACAAGAAAATGTAAAAAATAAGGGTAGCGCAAGTAAATCTCCAGATGTTTTTGATAATCGTATACAAGATTCAAGGATGTATGAGAGACAAACAATGGATACTCATCTATCTAAAAGAAATACGGTAGGTGGATTATATTTGGATCGTCCAAGATCAGGACGTGATCCGAATGAAAATATTGTAGGGGAGAGTCTTTCTTTAACAGGGAATATGAAAAGGAATGATGATTTTACACATAACAACATGGTGCCATTTTATGGTAGTAATGTGAAACAAAATACGAATTTGAATTCTTCAAATGGGTTGGTTGAGAGATTTACAGGGGTGTCCCATCTTGAGCAGAGTAAAGAGGAGGTGAAGCCGATGTTTGATTTGAGTCAAGAAAATATATATGGAACTCAGAATTCGAACGATAGAATGATGGATCGTTATTCTGCATCACGATATCATCAAGGAACACCTTTAACTGAGCCTGTGAGAGTAGGACCCGGTTTAAACAAGGGATATAACGCGGAACCATCGGGTGGTTTTCATCAAGCGGACGCAATAAAATATGCGGGTCAACCATCAATAGATGATTTACGTGTAAAAACGAATCCAAAAATAAGTTATGAGGGTCGTATGGTACGTGGTTTCAAGGGGACTCGGCGTGGAATGGAGCCAGTAGTAAGTAAGAATAGGGTAATTCGTTTTCACTCATATGATGGTGCACCTCGTATGAATACGACTGTTGTAACATCGGGTGAGGCATCACGTGAAGTATTTTCGGATAAAAAGACGAATCGTCAAGATACGCTTTATTCTTATGCAGCACCAGCGGGTCCATCTGTGGTTAAAGCGCAAGAGTCTCACGAGTCTTATGCGAATCAAACAACACACAAACAAGGATTAGGTAATTTTGGTTTACGTAATGCTCAAAGTCAAAAGAATGAATCGAAACTAAAGATCCAGTATTGTTCAGAGGTTCGAAAAGAAGAGTCTAAGGACAGATCTTATATGGGACAAGCAACAAGTCTTGTTAATAAGATTGTAGCCCCTGTTCAGGATATATTACGTCCTACAATAAAAGAAACAAATATTCATGATTCGGCACCAGAGCGTAATTTTAATAGTGTTGAAAAACGTTCAACGGCATATAATACGAATGATACAACAAGAACAACAATAAAGGAGACAGCGATTCATGATAATCGTGCAGGAGCTTTAAGAATGGTATCTGCTGCGGGTCGTTCTGAGAATCCAGATCCAACGAAGAAAACAGCTCGTGAAACATTAAAACAATGGTTGGATTATGGAAATCCGACTGGTCCAGCTACAATGAATACAGTACAAAATATGGATTTGGCCAAGAGAACTGTAAAAGAAACAATAAATGAAACGAATCATAGAGGAGTAGCTACAAATTCAATGGGTCCTTCTGGATATATAACAAATCCAAAGAATGCACCAGATACAGCAAGACAATATGTATCTACAACGGAATATTCTGGGCAAGCGAATCAAAGAACTTATGGTGCATATTCGGTAACTGATACTGTTGCCCCAGAAACAAATAAACAGAATCTATCAAATAATGAGTATACTGGAAATGCTGAAGGTGAAATAAAACCAACTTCATATTCAGATATATATAATGCAACATTAAATGACTTAAAAGAGGGTATATCAAAAGGTCGTGAACCAACAAGATCAAGTATAAAACAAGTTTCAGAGGCAACACATTTAGGTGATTTTGATTCAAAAGAATCTTTAGAGAATAGGAAAAATTTTGGAGGAGCAACTCCGATGCAAAATACGGTTTTTGATTCAGAAAAGATGAATATGACAACTGATAAATGTCAATTAGATACTGGTTCAAGATTAGATGTAACTAATTTAGAGGCATATATTAACAATCCATACACTCAGTCTTTGAACAGTTCTGCTTAAGTTTCTTATCAATTTTCCAGATTTTACAAATAGATGCATATAAGTAGTAAGGATCATGTTCAAAATGATTAAGATGTTCTATTGCATCTCCAAGTATAATTGAATAATCAATTTTGGATGAGTCACAACAAACATGTTTAAATAATTGTCTTGCGATATCCATATGAGAATAACCAACCGATTCAAGTCTAAAAAGTTCACTAATACGTGTTTTAAGCTGTTCATGATAAAGAATTTTCTCATAAGAGAATGGTAAATGTGAGAAAGCCATAATATCTGTATTTTTTTGATATTTAACTTGTAAGAAAAATAAGAATGTACATAGTTTTCCTTCAGAGTATTCAATACATTTGTTAACAAGTTTTTTATTATATCTATGGTTTTCTTTTTTAAGTATTCTTTTAGCAATATCTTGTAAATTTGATTCAGATGGTGTTTTCATATCAAAAGTTATTGCCCAGGAAGATAAATCAATATGATGAGTAGATTCAAGAACACATACAACAATTGATGTACTGGAAAGAATATTATATAAAACATATAAGAATTGACTTGACATTTTATGTAAATTTTCTATAATAAGCCATTTATGAGCACTATTTGTTTTAGAGTTTATGAAACTATTGAGTTTTTCTTTAGAATCAATCGTTTTTAATGACAAATGATTTAACCATAATGTATTTTCATTTGGGGTAACTGTGTTTAAAAAAATTTTGATAAGGGTTCTTTTTCCGCTACTAGCATCACCGGATAATACAAAATGAGAAAATTTATTAAGTTTAATCATATTTTTAAGATAACTAACTACATTTTTATTAGAAGATATTTCATCAAGGGTTTTTGGTCTATATATATGGTACCAAGACATTACTACTAATTCTTAAAAAACTCTTAATATTATTTCCCTCTGACACCTTGAAAGAAAAGTCCAGATGCGTATATACCTGCACCAATTTTAGGATTAGCAATGTAAAATCCAAGTTTATAACCAAGTCCACCAAATATTCCTGGTATTAATAGAAATAAAATTAATATGATAATTGCGTTTCTTTTAGCGAGATTGCCCTCTTTTTTAACGCATTCATTCGTATCAACAACTTTACCATTAATTTTTCTTGCATCAGAACAATCATCATATTCATAAGTTCCTTCAAATTTTGGTTGCCAAATGCTCAGAATAATAATAGTTAAAGCGATACCAAAAAGAACTGGTATGAAAACCCATATGCGTATATCAACCGGATTAATTTGTTGAGATAATTGATTAGTTACACTTGTATAATTTTGTGCAAATGTCATTAATAATAGTTAATTTAAAAATTACATATAGTATGAGTTTGGAGAAATTTGACCAAATAATATCAGATTATGAAAATAAAACGGGGATTATAGGTGGCCGTCGCCTCGCAGAGCACGACGGCGTCGTCCGCGTCAAGAGCGTTGCTTTGCTTCAGCGTTTTGCTCTCAGGAAAATGAATGAGTTAAGACAAGAATTTATGAAATGTCATTATTCACCAAATCCAGGTCAAGGATATTTAGACGCAAAAGATAGTTTTGAAAGAAAAAAGATTGAGAATCAATCTGGTGGAAAAAGAAGATTAAAGTATCATTATAATGGTGGTATGAACAACTTAAAGCCGTATAGTAAAAAAGAGCTTGAAAAATTGGATAGATATATGCCGGGGTCTTGGAACTTTGTTCAAATGGAAGAAGATAGGATAGACGAGATGCCTTTAAATAGAAGTGATCCACAATTTGTTTGTGCCAATATATATGATAAGGTAGGGTTTTTAGAGGGATGGATGAGAAAGGTAATAAATATGTTTCAACCAAATAATCCGAATATACATCTTGAAATTAGAGGTTTTTTTCCAAATATTCCTCAAAAAATATTTAATTATGAGACTTTGTCAAGAACGATTGGAACAATATTAGGAAATACTACTCCATCAATAGCTGCGGAAGCGAATATAAAACGTTTTTTGAAAAATATAGCTACAGGGATTGTAAGAGTAGGTGGAGGTATTTTTGCTCCTCAAAACAATAATCAAATACTTGCAGGAGAACCACGAATTATTTTTGAGGAGATTATAGTTGGACCTACTGAAACTTTCTCATCATATGGAGCGAATGATATTTTTGGGGATTGGGATGTTGAGGTACAGGGACATGAACTGGAAGGATATAATATAAATATTCATAAATCACGAACTGGTTCAAACTCAGTTGGAGGTATCCAAGGTCCAATGTTTTTTGCAATAAATGGATTGAATATGGATCGTATAGAAGAAGATTTACCAGAGATTCTGGAAGGAATAAATGTTTTGAAAAAGCAGGTGTCTAGAACGTGTAATGTTCGTTCTTCGCGTATAAATAGAGCGGGTGGTAAGAGGAAATTATTGCGATGGGTAAAAAAATGATTAATTGTAAGGATCTATAAAGTAAAATAGAAGTGTATAAAGTAAAATAGTGAGATAAGATACAAATGACTAAAACTAAGTGTGAATATTGTAAAAAGAAGAAATTGGTAACGATGACTTGTACATGTGGTAAGGTATTATGTCTTGAACACTATTGTCCCGAGAGTCATGAATGTAAAAGAGTATTAGAGAAAGAGTATATTCCAAAGAGTTGTGAATTAGAAGCAACAGGTGTTTTTGCAAAAGTACAAAAGATTTAAGGATTTCTTAAGGCGATTTGTCTGGCAGTGATTGGTGATATTGGAATAGGATTTGATTTTGGGGCATCTTTATAAGGGAATTTTTTAGCTACATAATCATACTCCATTCTGGTAGTTTTTGTTGATTTGGAAGGCATATTAACGATAGCAATAGCTCCGTATTTATTCCAAGGATTAAAGGATTCGCGTTGGTAGAAGAATTGAACAACTGCAATAGAAAGAACAACAAATAATATAATTTTACATAACATTGTAATATCTCGTTTTGTCATATAATATATGAATATAAATTAATTAGAATAGGCGGTACCAGCCATACCCCCCGTAATTTTAAGGATATTGTAATTAATGGCATATACAAAAATATTGTATGTATATGGTGTAAAATTATGACTTTTATTTCGTAAATCAGTAGTTTCAACTTCAAGTTCTACATTATCAATTCTGGACATATTACATGCGCCAGAAGGTTGATTCGAATTTGGATCAAGTGCAAATGAGTAAAAATAAATGCCAGGTTTATTACATCTAAATTTATGTTGATATGATTGAACATTTTGAAAGAATATAGAGTCTCTGGTACTATAACGTTCTATTCCATCAAAGATGAGGCGACTATTTTGAATAATATTTTCATCATAGAATCGAAAATTGAATTTATTTGGTATAAGTGAAATTTCGGATTCATTTATAGCTTGTTGATAGTTTGCTTCAGCAGTCTCCATGTTATTAGAATCACTTGCTGCTAATTGATTTGCATAGTATTGAATTTTTTCTTTGGATGCTTTTTCTTTAGATAATAATTCTCCAGTTGTATTCCAATCGGTTATACGTGAAGATTGTATACCAATAGTTTCATTTCCGGAAGTGGGATCAGTAAAAGTATAATAATATAGTAGATCATCTTTAGTCTTACCTAGATCTGTAACATATGCGGGTGAGGATGGATGAATATATTCACTTTTAAAATTGGTGTAATTGTTGAAGCCACTACCTAAAGATCCTCCGATTGTTTCATCAACATCGTTTCTTTGTCCGCACCATACAATATATTTGACAGGGTGATTAAAGTTTAATTTAAGTGATTTTCGACCAGATATACCATAAAAATCTTGTCGATATGTTTGTTCAATAAGATATTCATGATTATTCAAAGAGAATCGTCTTCTTTCATCTTGATCTAAAAATATGTAATTAGCAAGAATATGTAGATCCATATTCCATCCTTGAATATTAGATTGTCCATCAGAAAGAGAATCTATATCTTCAGAGAATGTATTGGGAGGAATGGATGTAATGAAGTTACCGATATGATGATGTGCTTTTGTAGGATCTGGTTTAACTCTAGTTTTTTTGAAAGGTCCTTGAGTTTCGATGATTGTATATAGTTCTTGTATAGGTCTTAATTCAAATTGGAGTTTGACATCATGATATTGAAGTGCAACAAGTGGAAGAGCTAGACCTGGGTTAGAAGTGAACCAAAATGGTAAAGGTATATATAGTTGTCTTCCAAGTATAGAAGGTGGTTGTAAAAAAGAGTTTTTTTTGAAATTTGTGAAAGTATAATTATTGGAATCGGGGTTAGTATTAAGATATTTCTCAAGTGTTGAAGTTGGATAGAAACCACGATTTCTGCCATTATGGGCTGGTAAGAACAAGTCAGGTTGATGACCAGTCATTAAATCAAAGTTATTTTTGGCAGCAGTGTCTTGCCACATTTCATGCCATATTTCAATCCATTGACCATATAATTCGCTGATAACATTACCTCCAATTGTAAGAGAGCATTTTTTGATTATTTGACATCCGATATTAGGAATCCATTGGAATTCATAAGCGATGGCTGTGCCGTCTCCCGGTATTCCAGATTCGTGAACATAACCAGAGTATATATCTGGAAGACTAAGGGAAAGATATATTTTGTCAATTAAATCAGCATTTCTTGGAATAGTACAGACGAGTGTATTATCAACAGCATTTTGAGTAAAATTAAGACTATTATTGCTATCAAAATCAAGTCGAATAGTTTCCATTGCAAAATTACTGTGGCGTTTGTATACAGATTTAAAATATGTAATTTGAGGATTTCCATTTAGATAGATATTTTGAGCACCGTATCGATGAAGTTGTATTTCACCTCCTCCCATATCAATATGAGTTATATCTTTTGTTTATTAATTATTGCAATCCTTTACATCTACCCGTGGTATATTGATTTGGATCATCTTCACAATTACCAGAAGTATATTTCTGTTGTAAATCTTCATTGCGGATAGGGTATTTGTATAGATTCATTCTCTTGTAGTTAAGTGAATGACGACGTTGTCTTGAATATAATGCGTATAAGAAGCTCAATCCAAAAACAGTTAATATGATAACATTAAATGTGAAAATAGTAGTCATATCGTAACCAAGGGTATTCAAGAATCCAGTTAAGGTTAATAAGCATATTAGGATAAGTAAATCACGTAATAATTTATTAATAAATTGTCTACGAAGTAACATATCATGATTTAATTGTCCTTGTCTGATGAGTGTTGAGTTATCATCAATAAGGTTAATATATTCATGATTACGATTAGCACGAAGTCTTTCATATAACATGTGTAGTTGATTGGCATCCGTTTGCCAATTTTCAGTAGCATTTTCCGCAGAATTTTGTACATCGTTAAGATGTATGCGACGTACTGATTTGGCTCTCGCAGCTTTTTCATGGAGAGCTTTAAAAAATGGAGAGTCTGTTAAAAGCTGATCGTGAAATGTTTCTGTAAATAAAGAGGCATAAACTTTGTAATAGTATTCAGAGTTATGTAGTATCATATCATTTGCATCTGAGGACCATGAGTCTGGACCACCTGGTGCTTGAGATATGATTTCAAGACCCATGTATAGATTTCTTAATCCGTCCCTTTTACTATTGCTATCATTTCCAATTAATGAAACAAAGTCTGTGAGTTTATCATATTCATCAATAGGAAGAGCATCTGCGTCAGAGTATTGATAAAGGTATTTAGTTCCGGCAAGAAACTTAGGATTTTCTAAATCAGCCATTATTATTTATACTATATTTTTAGTTTGCTGTTGCGCATTCTGGTGAAGAACCAAGTGAGAGATTCATACTAACTTGAGATGTATTTGGTTTATCAGCTAAATCACTTGCGTTTGCAGGACCTTTCATATATAATGAATAAATATCCCTTGGAGAAACAACACGTCCAAAATAATTGAATCTTGATAAGAATCCATTAAATGTAGATTCGTTAGCTTCTGAAGAGCTTCCAAGTGCGAATTCTCCTCTATCATAGGCTTCTAAAGGAGCGGCTAAAACGAATGTTCTTGCGAGTTTACCATTTAAGTACAGGTCAAGTGTTTTACCCCATATGGTGAGAGTAATATGATTCCATGCCTGTAATGGAAGATTCGTTAAACGATGAGTATGATCATCGTCAAGAGCAAGTTCACCAAGTCTGGATACTTTTTCTCCAGCACCGAATGCACCCTCAGAGGATTTCCAAGTAATGAAGACTTGTAGTTCATTCTGAATATCACCAAGAGCAACATTCAATATGTATCTTGAATGTTCTCTTCTAAATATGTATTTAGGAGAACCAGTTGTGACTTCCCATTGAGTAATGTACATCCAGAAACTGTATGTATGTTCGTTACCAGAGGGGGGTAATACACCACTACATGTTTGCATATCTGCTTCCATTTCAACAGGTTTGTCAAGTATTGTGACATCTGTGGTATTTTTCCCATTTAACCACCCATATGTTTTGTATATCAAATATACCACAGCACATGTCAAAACAAGAAGCAATAAAAAACCAAATAATGATCTACCTTCCATAATGATAATAGGCTATATAAAAAAATTTAGATAATATAAATGGATACGATACGTGATTACATAAATAATAGTGATCAAAGTGTAGCGCTTGAAATATTCCTAGGAATTGCCATTTGTATGCTAATATACGTATTATTGTACATAATGAGAATGACATTCAACAAATTGTCAACAGGCAGCGAAGACTCCCCTGTAGTATTAGATGGCATTGTAAATGCAAAATATGGTCGTGAAATTAGACAAGATCCGAATGATGAATATGCCATAACGCTTGGTCGTTCTTCGAATGAGAGTGGAATTGAATATACATATTCACTCTGGTTATATATAGATGGCGATACTTGGTCCAGTTTTGGTGCTACAGCATCACCAGAGTCTCAGTGGAAGCATGTATTCCACAAAGGTCCAAAAATTAATGATTTCGCGTCAAATACTCCTGAAGATCTAAGCTTTATTCAATCTCCTGGATTATGGTTACATCCAAATAATAATGTGATGCGTTTATATGTAAATAGTTATGATAAGGCGAATGAATATGTTGAAATAAGCAATTTACCTGTGCGTAAGTGGATTCATCTTGTTTATACTCAAGCTAATTTTGTATCAAATATTTATATAAACGGACGTCTTAAGACTACAAATACATTATTAACGTTACCAAGACAAAATTATTACAATCTTCATATGACCCAAAATGGTGGTTTTGATGGATATTTATCAAGTTTCCAATATTTCAATAATGTAATATCACCTGCGGAAATATATGATTTGACTAAGGCTGGACCAGCTCTTAAAGATAATGCGGTTATGACATCTGGGGGAGCTTCAGAGACATCGGTTCACAAAGAAGCAAGTTTACCATATTTATCAAATAGATGGTGGACAGAAGATGTAGATTCAGTTTTGACTGAATCTGGCAGAGAATATAGAGAAATGGCTGCGGCACCAAAACCTCATTAGACCAATACGGATATATTCCAAAGTTGATATAAATTATAACAACTTACTAAAAAAAGAAAAAATAACATGTTATATTATGGTAAAGAATCAGTTATTTAAAACAAATCCCCCTGAGGATTTGTGTCTGGAAGTCGTAAAAGCTTTCGGATTAAAAGATTTTGATGACGTAACTAATTTTTCAAAAAAAGATTTAGAGATAATAGGAACAGTAGAAAGATTATATAAACTAAAACCAAAACTCGAAGAATACTATATACCCTGTAAAGCAAGAACATATTTAAACGATATAACGCCGAAAAATTCAATAACAATATTGCGTCAGATATTAAGATGCGTAAACCGTACTGTATCATCTAAAGAGAAGTATGTTCGTACTTCTAAATTTGTAGTCTATCAAATAATACCCAAAGACTTTAAGCAATATCAACCAGTTCAAATAGAAAATGAATCGTCATACTTGATTAATTTTGATTAGTTAGGGAAAGAATAACTTTAAAAAGAAATAAACAATTCCAAAACATATAGATTGAAGTATTTTACCAGTATTATTTAGACTACCAATATTAAAGTCATCTCCAAATGTTGGTTTTATATATGGAATTTTTCGAAATAGTTTACCGAATGAGTCTGTAAAATGTATGAACAGAAAGAAAAGTATAGAAATTGCAAGAGAAATTTTCCCAACCTTATAAATATAATTTACATCCATTACTTTTAATATATTTTGTATGTTTTGAGGACTTTGTATTGGTTCTGGTTTGTATTCAGATATTATTGGTCTTGTAACTGGATCTGGTCGGTTTATCTCGACCGCCGGTACAGTATCAATTTGAACTGGTACAGAATTTTCGGGAGGTTTTTCTATTTCAAATGATGGTGGTGTTTCTGATTCATTTGTAGTATCAAGTTGATCGAGAATTTTATTTACAAGATCAGAATCGGATGCGGTATTATTAGGCAAATTGGATAAAGATGTTGTCTCACTAGCCATATAATATTATTCCTAATCTGTTTGGAATTATATGAACGCAAAAAAATTAACTATCAACTTTAATTGATTTTTGTAGTTTTCTTAAATTGTCATACTGTTTGAATAATTTTTCTGTTTTCCCTTCACCGTGGAATTTGTCTACAAGCGATAACCCCTTTGATATGACAGGTTGCATCTGTTGAATCATATTCATAAGTTCCGATTGAGACTTTATTAAAGAAGTAGTATCTTTTGTCATATTTTTAAGAGTTTTAGGATCAAAGTTTTGGAGAGCTCCCTTTATAGTTTCTTCCATATCGATTGGATTGTTATTAACTGGTTTCGAATCCTTATCCTCTTCTTCATCATCATTTGAATCATCATTCGATTCAGACTCAGACTCTTCAGCTACTTGTTCCTCTACTTCTTCTTTATCCCCTTTATTCGAATAACTTTCAATTTTAGAATATGATAGATTAAGTAAACACGATATAATACCAGCTATTCCAAAAGCGGCATATACTGGAGTTTTAAGGACATAATGGCACAGGCTAAGAACAGAAAGGAATAATATAGCTGATTTCCAATCTTTTATGTATATTTGTGTCCACAATACGAAGACACTAATTATAATTATTAAGGTTTCGATAACCAACATATAATTATGGACTTTAATTTTTTGAATTCTTTATATAAGACATTGTTTGATTTTGGAATGAAATGTTTATATACATTCTCATTTTTTTCCAGAAACACAAGAAAGATGATTCTACATGGAAAATGTAGATTTCGTAAATATTATTCTGGTGAAATCGCATTCATAGATAAACGTATATATTCAAACACAGGTGAACAGGTAATATTTCCTTTTCTAAAAGGATGTAATATAATCTGTTGGTCTAAAAGTGGAGAAGTAGTTCAGATATCAGATACAAAGTTTCATAATGTTATAAATTTTGGCATTTGTAAAAATACATATAGGAATGAAAATGTAAGTTTAGAAGAAATAAGCAATTTTTGTTTATTACCTAAGAAAATCGGAAAGATCCGAATTACTTTATATCCTTGGGAGAATAAAGACCCATATATTATAGATAAGGAAAGCGCTCTTTCATTAAATTGATAGAGCAATCAATTAAAATATGAAATAACAAAGAGAGTAGAATATAAATAAATGGATGAATCTATTTTCATAGCTTTAAGAGAATTATCTCAAAAAAATGAAAGGAACTTTCTGTCAGATGAGATATTCGAGTTAATGAAACCTATTATTCATACATTTAATCTAAACCAACCAGAAATCTATAGCCAATGGAAGGATTATGAGATATTAAAATATTCACATTGTAATGATGAAAATGAACTGAAATTTATGTCAGAAAGTATGATAAAACGAGATAGTGTACAAATTATACCAAATGTTAAGTCCAAAATAGAATGGCTTGATAGTTTACCCCAACCAGAGCAAAGAACACCCGAATGGTATTCATATAGACATACAGTAATTACAGCAAGTAGTATGAGCCAGGTTTTTGAAGGTAAATCGAAATATAATACAATTCTTAAAGAAAAAGTATTACCTGCAGATAAGGGGAGTTTTCCAAGTACTCCAGCACTTAGACATGGTATTCGAAACGAACCTATTGCTCAATCTATATATGAAATGTTGACTGATACAAAAGTTTCAGAATATGGTTGTATTAAACACCCCTCTATACCATATATTGGAGCTTCACCAGACGGAATTGTTACAAATTCTAAATGTGATAAAAAACTTGGACATATGTTAGAAATAAAATGTTTATTTAGTCGTCCATTAACAGGCATTCCATTATATAAGTATTGGGTTCAGTGTCAAACACAGCTGGAAGTATGTAAACTTGAATATTGTGACTTCTTTGAATGTAAATTAAATGAAAATTTGACTGAAGAAGAATTCTACGCAAAAATAAATGATGGATCTCATAAAGAATTTTATGGAATTGTTATTGAATATAAAGAACTTAACGGTGAGACAAAAGAACATAAGACAAAATGGATCTACTCTTCTATTAATTTAAATCAGTCAGAATTTAAAGAATGGACTAATAATGAATTACAAAAATTTGGGAATAATGATCCGAATGTTTGGTATTCTCGCTCTTATTATTGGGAATTATCACAATATTCAAATAGGCTTATAAAAAGAAATAGAGAATGGTTCAAATATGTTCGACCAAAAATTGATTCGTTTTGGAATGACGTAAAACTAAAGCGTAAAACATTAGAAAATGATGTTACAGGAGAAATTAAGAGTAATATGTTTCCTCAAAAAAAACCTAAACCAGAACCAATTAAATTGGATATCTGTCTTATTGATGATGAATTCTGAAAATAAAAAGCTATATTTATATCATGGATGAACTAAAAGGTATTCAGTATAATACACCCCTATCTTACACCTTTTTTTCTGCTAATAATATTAAATATATACAAACTAATCTTCGATATCAGGTATGGTTACACTCTAATAAAACACATGTTATTGGTAATCAGAGTGAAGAAGAATTAAAAGTTATAATGAGATCTATTTTTCTACAAAATTCTTTAAATCAAGAAAATGATATTATTGGTCAAGTAAGAGACTTAAACGCATTGGTAATTAGTTACGCTGTAAAGATTATACTTACCGAAATAAAACAATTCGTTTCTTACAACAAAGAAATCTCAGCTCCACGTCAAATTATGAATCATAGTATAAATACTTCGATTCGTGGTAGTAGACAACTAGAACAAAAACCTTGGTAAATTTGTTTAATAAGATCAACTGTATATATCATTTATAATGACAGACTATACATGGAGTGATTGTGATTTTGCAATGGCTGGATTCTCCAAAATATTGAATAATAAAGAAGAGGTATATAAACCAAATATAGTTCACGGAAAAACACACATGTATAAACTCATTTCGTATTGTGGAAATATTAATGCTATCGTAACTTTCTCAATGTTTTTATTGTCTAATCACTACCTATATCACAAATCAAATAGTTTTTTAGGATTAATTTCATTTTACCCATGCGGATATTTCCTCTATTCAACATTCTGGTACTTTACAAAAGGAATAACCATTAGTATCGTTAGCTTAATCAACGAGACAAATGATTCAAAACATTATATTAAAGATAAAGAAGAACTATTGAAAATATATTATGAATATATCCGCTCAAAAGTTATATTAACGACCATTCCTTCCTTTCTTTGGATTATGACATCTACAAAATTTATTTATGGTCTTTTCATACTCTTATCTTTTAATTTAGGCATTTTTCATGCTTACCGTACATTTCCAAAAATAGACAACTATACAGCTACTGATTTCAAGGACTCAGAAGATATAGAGAATAAGCGTACTGTATGAAAAAATAACATCTAAAGATAAATTATGCAATCGACTGAGAGACTTAACCAAATTAAAACACAAATCGAAGTTAATGGAAGAATAGATCACCTTAATAAGGTTGTAAATGGAATCAAGACTGATATAAATAGTATTAAAGATGAAATCAAAGATATTAAACAGTTATTTCGTTCACAAATTGAATTAAATAACAAAAAATTAAAAGAATTATATTCTTTTATGCGCCGTCTTGAAGGTGTTTATTCAAATGGCTTATCAGGAGATTTATCATTCGAGAATATATCCCAGAAAGAAAGCTGGGTAGATACTGGAAATCAATCTAATATTAAGGCAGTGAATTCAACTGATGGATTATTCTCACTCGAAGAAGATTTTGAATTTGATAATTTAACTAATTCTAAGTAAACATATACCCAGTAAAGATGCTAATAATACCAATGATAGTATTAAAGTAAAAGTACTATATGGCATCTGTTTACTTTCTTGAAAATTCTCACGTAATTGTAGAGGACCTGGTAATCGGGCATTAACAATATGTCTATTTTTCATTCTTATTTCTCTATTTAAATTTCGATCGGTTGTTTCTGTCATTGTATGATGACCTGCAGTACATTTTTTCTCCCAAACCCATGTGTCATCCTCTCTTTTTGAATCATAAATTTTATATCCAACGGGAAGTGTCATTTCTTTACACGAATTACTTCCCAAATTACCAGTCTCTGTAATAGCTCGTCCAAGCTCAATCGGATTTATATCGTATAATTGCTCGAATAAACCCGGTAGCAACCCTCTTCCCTCAGTCAATCCTGTAAGGTTGCAACCTGTCGCGTTGTAAAAACTTAAATTTAATGGAGGAATTGTGCCAGTTGGAATATTTCGAACATACGTATATTTTGTTTTGTCTTTACAATTATTCGATGAAGTTTCATCACATTTTCCAGATTCAATAAAATAATTTGAACCTAGAGCTATATCTTTTCCTTTCATATCAACTCCTGACCCTAAATAATTGATGCTATATTTTAACTGAGCATTCAAATTACGAAGTTGTTTTTTATGTGGATTTTTTACATCTTGGGAATATTGTATTAAAGAATGAGGTCTTACCTTATATGAGTGTTTGATTAGATCTGGATTTTTTATTAGTTTTTCTGAACTTATATTTGACATATTTAATGCAATATATTATTTATAATTCTTATACTGTAATTACTTTGCCTAACCCATCTTTGGATTCACTGCAAAATCGATCCGCTCTTGTTTAGCTCTGGCACCGCCCGTCCAGCCTGCGTCGGATCTTCCATACATACGATCTTTGAGAACTAAAACACGACAATCATATGGAAATTGATGCTGGTCTTTGTTAGTTCGATGGTTTCCTCCAATGTACAATCCTGCATGGCTTGTAGCGACTTGATCTTCCCAGAAAGGCACACCAGAATCAGTTCTGTAATCGTTACCCTGGTACGACCCATCCCATTTCGTCGCCCCCCATCTTCTCCATCCGCTTTCGTTAGCCATATCATTTATTTGTGTTTGAGTTTTTTGTCGCGATGTTATAAAACTTGGTGTTAGAATGTGGTCATGAAATTTATAAAGATACGCAAAATCTGAGTTTTTTGACGAAGGGTCTTCACCCCTTCTAGTGGCCTCTAATCGAAGTTCAGTCCAGTCATAACTTGCTTGATACGAATAATATGGGTGATTCGCCAATGTTTCCGTTCCGTTTATAAAATATCTAATTTTTGAATTCGTTTTATCGCATGTTATCACAATATGGTTCCAAGTTCCAACTGACGTAGTTATTGCCGTATTACCCCACCACTGCCCCTGGAAAGGTTTTTGAACTTTCCAACCCGCAGCACCTTGGTAATTAACATCATATTCAAACCAAAGCAAAAAATCATTATTCTTATAAAGCCGAACTAAACTATAATAATTTGTCGAGCCGTTAACATCTGTTGTTAAAATCTCACGCATATTAACAAAAAATTCAAATGAAAAATCCTGTCCCGTAATAAGAGGCATACTTATGTATGCCTTTTTTTCCATATTAACGAATGTATAATCCCTTTTGGTTATCCTGCCGATGAGTCCATTTGAGTTATGTGGTCTGAAGGCGCACGAATGTACGTGGCGTGGGGTATTCAAACCTGCATTCCAATCGGTATCGGGGAACCAACTAAATGTGTACAGCCAGTCATAGCCTTGAGAGTAGGACTGATCTTCTCGTGCTATGCGAAAATCCATCCCGGCCTGATCCTGTTCATAGAAAAATTTTGGTTTCATCCATTCGCGAGCGTTGTTCTGGTTAGCTCTCTCCCATGTAAAACTCAGGTGCATATTATTATTACCATTGACACTCCTATTACTTGCCGTTGTTCCAATATACCATAATATACGTCCGTAATCGGTATTAGTATTTGTACCTGAAAAACTATAAAAAGTTGTTATATCAACATTATACATAATTGCCGCAATTGTTCCATACTTGAATCTATTCGAGGTATTCTGAATAATATTATTCAATTGACTCGTATTCAATACGAGCGTCCCTTTCGGGTTTCCGGACACCGCCTCCGCCCGCTCTGATTCAAAATAATGGTAATCAGCGTCAAGATACCTAGTCGCAACAGAGTACCACTCGTTTTTCATCCAATCCCAATCCTCATAATCTTCTGGTGCGCAAACCTTGATTTCCATAAATTGCTGTAGCACTTCGTTATGAGAATCAGTCAAAGTTAATGCAATCCAAGTGTAATAATATGCTTTGCCATTTATGCAGCGATTCACAGGAGGAAACGAGGTGCTACTTCCTGTATTCGTGGTATCGGGACTGCCAAAATGCTCTCTTTCGGGCTTACCCCAAAGTGTATTAAATGTGTATGTATTAAAACCATTAATATTAAAATACGTAGGCGGACCCATGTGTGCACCACTTTCTAAACTATAAAGTTGGTTTAGTGACGCTTTCCAAATAAAATATTTATGACTAACTCCACTTGTAGCCAAAATAGCCGCGCCCGCATCCTGAGCATTTGTGAAACTTCCTGGAATAAGACTAGCACCCCAGGCGTTGTTGGTTGTGTTGGGTGCCATTGCTTGACCTTCCTGATAAAGCTCTGCTTGTTTACTTAACCAAGAAAGATTGTTGGAGCGGGTTGCATTCCAATTAAGTGTACAGCCTGGAGAAGAGAACTGTTGTGTTGTATAAATCATATAATTGGAAATGGATAAATTATGAATTGTCCCATGAAATCCCTCGTAGGTCGTGTCCGAGCCACCCAACCACGGCATACAACCAATCGCTAAACCCCTATCAGCATAACGTTCATGATGGCTACCTGGCATTGTATATAGGTTGCTTTTTTGACTCTCCATTTCACATATCCCGGTTAATGGGTCTTTCTTAAAAATATGTATCCACCCTTGTCCACGATCTCCATACATCGAGCTCTGCTTCCAGGTACCAAAACTAACTCCAACAGTTGTTTCAACATTCGCATATATTTTTAACTTGCTTGCAAAAGAAAAACCCCCCTCAGCGGCTCCCGGGTTAAAAGACCCCCAAGTTTGTAACCTCAATATATATTCATCGTCATCATTACCTCCGAACACGTGTCCGTCGTTCGACTCGCTTTTATTAGTAAGTTGTAAAGCGAAGCACTGTCCAGTGTGTCCAGTTGAACCATAACCGAAAATACTCTGATTACTCTGAGAACCGGTATGAGTTGTTTTTATAGTAGCTATAAATGTTCGATCTGAATCTCCCATAAGCTGATTCCAATTCATATCAAGACCTAATAAAGTACCGCTTCCATTAAAAGTTCCTCCTGCATAATTCTGTGTTAATATAGGGGAGTAATTATAATTTAAGACACTAGCTGGGTTAGAAGTATAATTATTAAAACTTGAACGAAGCTGGGTTCTGTTAGGACAATTCGGTATTGCAAATAGTCCCGATTTCGGATAAAGAGAAAATAAAGCTAATTCTGCAAATCGTGTGTGCGTATCATAACTATCAAACTCAAACTTATAATATTTGTAGTAACCTTGATCACTTTCTGGAATTATAAATTCCTGATAGTTTACCATATTGACATAGTCGTTTGACCCATTTAGTGACCAATTCAAACCAGTCAGATTGATTAGAAGATCATAATTACTATTGTTGTTAGATCCATATAACCTAATCGTATGTGG
>MDSX01004441.1_pt1 | contig 19762 bp, 4 predicted proteins | sample 811141 | NCBI WGS metagenome assembly MDSX01 (sample SAMN05326642, study PRJNA326480) | marine metagenome | isolation source: seawater | place: Atlantic Ocean: South East | collected 2010 | reverse complement strand
TCTGTAAATGAATAGTCCTGTCGTAATCGATAGAACAGTTAGGCAATATGGATACAGCTACCACGTGTTCCTTCTGTTTGTTAAGCTGTGATTCCAATTCCTTCAAAGCATCTTGTAAATCGGAGGGGATGTCATCACCGTAAATAGAGTTTAGCGGGCTACAGTTTATCATCGTCTTATTCAAGTTAGGAATAGTAATATATAGTGTGTTTTAACTAGTCAGGGACCAGAGCTCAACATCTCCCAATGTCCACATCTTTATCCATATACGCAGCCCAAGTGCTCCAGTAGTCTGGTGGAACAGGTATCACATAGTGTTGCCGGGCACAATTCTCATCAAAACATTTCTGAATACACTCCCGCTGCCAGGGGTTGATAACCAACCACGTATGATTGGACTTGTGCATTCTATTGGATATCCAACATTTCTTACAAGTAGTATTCAATAGATAAGTACCTCTCAATATATCAAAACTACACCCTGTTATACGCCCATGGCCCATCCAACTGTCTAACCATATCCGCATCTTACATAAAGACTGTGGAAGACTAGCCTTCGTCTTACTCATAGTCATAGCTACACCAGCAACTCGAACCCATCCATCGTCCACCTTGCTGAATAGGTCCGTTGCTTTCTTAGAAGTAGAAGACGGGGTTGAGTCATCAATCTCGAGACAGTCAACACCTTCAACAAAGGAAGGCTCCACGTTCTGTAATACGGACTCCAGAGTCGTACACCCGTTGAGAGTCCGGTCGGAACCTATTTTGGACATCTTAGACAACCTAAATTGTCGGTTCAACGTGTAAATCTGCTCGTCCACGATATAGTTGCCGTCGTTGTCAAACAAAGTTTCGAAGTCAAATGGTGTCGCTGTTTCCTCATATCTTGCCGAATATATAAAACATGTTAAACGCCTAACAAGTGCGCCTACGTGGTACGGATTGGTGAGCAATGGACCACCAACAATATGGAACGAACATTTTTTCGCATTGCTCGAGTCCAACACATGCAAGGGTTGTACATCTGGTATTTCTTTGTGTACCATCCACATTTTAATCATTTTTACCAAGACATCAACGCCTGCCTTGACGCGCTCGTACACACCGTTGGTGGTTTCTATATCCATAAAGATGCGAGTGGCCCGGTCCGGTTGTAGAATCTCATAGAAATGGGGACCGTTCTCACGAACTAAACGGTTAAAGGTTGAATCCCCTAGCTGTGTCCAGAGGTTGGGACATATAAAGAATTTCTTACCGACCATGCCATTGCCTTTGGTGGTATCACATGCTAATACGTGCTCAGTCGGTTTACAAATAGCGATTGCTTCGTCCAATCGATAGTAAGCCATATTTGTTTTAATCATGGATGTTACTTAACAACTAGAATATGTATATAATATTCGACATAAATAATAACATCCATCCTAAATCCAAATGGTTACCTTCTTCCGCGATGCCAACATCACCGGACTATCGTTCGAACCATGGTCGGCTGACGCCATTCGTAATTTTTCTGTGGTTGAAATAACCAACCCTAAACTCTACGATAACCAACAGCCATCGGAAGGTGGGCTACGCGACCCCAAGATGGGTATCACTGCTCGTAAGGGTACGTGTCCTACCTGTACGCAGACCTGGAAGATGTGCCCTGGTCATTTTGGTCACTTGGAGCTCGCAACTCCACTATACCACCCGGGATGGGTGCACCTGTTGCTTAAAGCTCTCAAGTCGGTATGCCTCAACTGCTTCGAACCCCATGCCAAGAACTATACACAACGCAAAGACAAGAAGTGTGAAAACTGTGGCACTGTTCAAGTTGCTATACAGAAACATGACCAATGGTACATACAAGTAGGAGGTAAACCACTGTTGCCTTGTGACGCGGTAGATATATTGGCCAAAATCAAAGACCACAAAGCAGGACATGCTATCATGGAAGTCCTACCTATTCCTCCCAATTGTGTACGGCCTTCGCCTACCATTGGAGGAGATGAGATACGCGGGGAAGATGATTTGACCAGGACACTACTGCGTATAGTACGTATGAACAATACCGTCAAGAAACACATGAACACTATCAAACACCCATCACAAATCAAAAATATATTAAAGAAACAACAAGAAGTAGTGGCTGGTTATATCTACCGCTCACGCTCCAACAAGGGTAAGAACAAGATTAACACGAAAGTGACTTGTATCGGTGATAGAATCAGACACAAGAACGGGCGCATACGTGGGAATGGTATGGGTAAGAGAGTCAACTTTACTGCTCGCTCTGTAGTAGGACCAGACGCGAAGATGGGCATGCACGAAGTTGGTGTTCCAGAGTACGTGGCCAATATATTGACCATTACGGAAAATATACACGCGTTCAACATGGCACACTGGCAAGATATTATCAACGCCAAGAGAACAGACGGTGAATGCCCTGTGAAATTTGTAGTGAGAGCCGATGGTAAGCGTCTCGACCTACGTTTCAACAAACCACAATTACAAATCGGGTGGAAGGTAGAGCGTAAGCTACAGAACGGTGATATAGCATTGTTCAACAGACAACCCTCATTACACAAGATGTCTATCATGGCACACTACGTACGTATCATGCCTGGTAAGATATTCCGGCTCAATCTATCGTGTACTACACCGTACAACGCTGATTTCGATGGTGACGAGATGAATTTTCATGCGTTACAAACGATTGAAGCTAGGGCAGAAGCAGAAAATATCATGGCAGTCAAGCATAACATAGTCACACCACAGAGTCATCGACCAGTGATGTCTCTAGTCATGGATGGCTTTCTAGGCACGACGGAGCTAAGCCATGGTGATTCCTTTCTCAACAAGACAGAACTGTTCGACTGGATGATGGAAACTGACAGCATGGGTATACCTATACCAGCTATATGCCACCCTAGACAACTGTGGACTGGTAAACAGGCACTGAGTATGATTATGCCTGATAAGTTAAGGTACAAGACTAGAAAAGCAGTGTCCGAAGAGGAAATAAACAACGTGTGTATTCACGATGGGCAGGTTCTCTATGGTCAGTTCGGTAAGAAGACACTGGGAAGGTCACAAGGCTCGCTCATACATATTATATGGCTAGACTTTGGCCCTCAAGCATGTATCGACTTTATCAACAAGCTACAGCGTGGTGTACACCGTTGGTTCTCTGAACAAGGGTTCTCTATCGGTGTGTCCGACTTTATTGCTGGGCCAGAAGTACAGAAAGAAATAGAACGTGAGTATCAAGAAGCAATTACAGAAGCAGCAGCACTAACCAAGGAGCACGAGATAAATCACCGGTTAAATGCTGCCCGTAACGGCATGGGTAGGGCCGCTGCGGACACGCTAGACCGGGATAACTTCTTGTACCGTATGGTAAAGTCAGGTGTCAAAGGTTCTATGATGAATATACTTCAAATCATGGCAATGGTTGGGCAACAGAACTCAAGCGGTAAACGTATACAACCTTCCATAGGGTATAAAACGCTGCCTTGTTTCAAGCCAAATGACCCATCTCCTGAGGCTTTAGGAATGGTGCGCAACCCTTACATGGTGGGAATGGACCCAGCGGAGTTTTTCTTCTCTGCTATCGTTGGTCGTGATGGACTAATCAACACTGCCATCAATACAGCTGTTACTGGGTATATTCAACGGCGATTGGTCAAAGCCATGGAAACATGCAAGACCGAATGGGATGGTAGCGTTAGAGACGCCAACGGTGCTATCATACAGTTTAAATATGGGGAAGACGGCTTCGATGGTCAACCACTCGAGTTTAATGGTGTTGAGCTGGTTGAGCTTACGGACTCTCAGGTAACGGACCGCTACGATTGGGGCAACATGGAAGAGTTTGAAATGGTAGTAGAAGCACGGGATATTATAAGAGATACAGGTTTAAGACAGGTATCTAGTTGCTTTAATGTACGGCGTCAAGTAGAGAGGTTGGTGTCGGGCAGTAAAGAAGTCCACATGATGCCGGATGAAGTATGGTCGCTAACCAAAGGTGCGCTAGAATGGTTTAAAGAGCGCAACATATTGGTATGGGCTCTTGTACTACAAACCTGCGCTGCCAAGAGACTGGCTACCTATTTCAAGTTAACCAGTGCGGATGTTGTGACACTAATGACCCATCTACAAGAGAAATACGAGCGTACGTTGATTGGTTCGGGAGAAATGGTAGGCACGTTGGCAGCTCAGTCACTAGGCGAGCCCGTTACTCAGATGACGTTAGACACCTTCCACCACGCTGGTATCAGTTCTAAAAACGTTTCGATGGGTGTTCCTAGGTTCGAGGAACTCATCAATGCGAGCGACAAGCCCAAGACTCCCAACTGTAGCATTATTTTTAATGGCACAGGGCCTGGTGAAATTGACAAGGCCGTTGAGATATCCTTCAAGATTGTGCACCTAATCATACGGAATCTCGTATCCGACAGCAGCATCGAACTCATCCACTTCGCGAAAGAACATCCGATGTATTATTTAATGCCCGACGTTGCTTTCAAACGAATTGCTCCAGAAGGTAACTGGTGTGTGAAATTGGTCGTACCAGTTGAACGCCTTATCAAGTACCAAGTAGAGTTTGAGGAAGTGCTTAAAGCACTCTATGCCAAGTTTACCAAGGGAATCAACATAGCCTATACCTTTGACCCGGTGGGAGATAGCGTGATACACATAGGTAACTACGGTAAGAAGAACAACAAGGCTAGTTGTGCGGTGCTCCGTAATCGATTGATGAACTGTCATGTTCGTGGCGTTCCTAACATCGAGCTAGCCGAACCATGCTTGGAAGATGGCAAGCTGACCGTTGAAACCGTAGGTACCAATATCTACGAGCTATACAAGTTAAAGCTTGACTATGTATGCGTGACATCTGTCAACTCCAATCACCCATTTGATGTCCTCGAGAAGTTTGGTATTGAAGCAGCACGTAAGACGTTGTACCAACAATGCCACCGTGTGCTCAGTTTCGATGGCTCTTATGTATCATGTAGACACTACCAAGTGATGGTATCTCGTATGACATTCAGTGGTTCGATTACAGCCACGACAAGACATGGTATTGCCAAGTACGAGAATAAATCTCCTTTAGCCCGTGCTACCTTCGAGCAGCCGGTAGAAGTCCTGCTCAATGCTGCTACCAAACACAAGTCTGACCCGTTGACCGGTGTATCGGAGCAAATACTAATGGGTATCATGCCAAAGATAGGTACTGCTGACATAGATGTTCTCAAGACAGAAGAGTACAAGAAGTTAGTACAGGAAGCAGCAGAGGAAGATTCCGATGATGACGACGATGGCTGGCTTCAGTTTGATACCAATCAACCGTCCAACCCATTCGCAGCGGCAACTGTTAAGCAACCCATACAACCATTGGTCCCCATGTTGCAACCGCCTATTATGGGTGGTATGATGGCCCAACCCATGTGGGCTCAACAACAGCACGCGGCACCATACCAGCAGAATGTTATGGCAGCGGTTGGAGCTCCACAGCCAGACCCATGGGCTTTACCAGCCAACTCTTATGCTAACCCAGGCAATGCCTTCGCACCACCGCAGATGAACTGGGCTGCCCCACCAGTGAGCCAGATGTTCGCACCGATGCCTCCTGGAGTAGTTCCAACCTCGCCAACCTATGACCCCCTCAGACCGTCTAGCCCGGTCTATGACCCCAACAGACCAACGAGCCCAGCCTATGACCCCAACAGGCCGGCTAGCCCAGTGTATAATCCAAGGGCTCCGGATTCACCTACAGCTCCAGATTACGAAGACCAGGGCCCTGTGTACAATGTTGAAGGCTATGACAGTGATGACAGTGACATCTATGACCCAAATAAAACCTATTAAAGACTTAAACTATATATTATTATGTTTGAATTCCACTCTAATGATAGCTTCGAAACTATTCCCTTGACCGATGAGAGACGAGAACAGACGGAACCATGTGACCCTAAAGCGTTTAAATGGTGTTGTCGTACCTGTACGATGGTAACTATAGCGGTCATGTTGTTGTCCATGACGTTGGTGGCGTGGCAGCAGTACACTACTGATTTGAACATGGACGATAAAGAAACTCCTACCGTGTTGGCAATGGGACATACGTGTAAGAATCATTCGTACAATCTAGAACCGGTCAGTAATGTTAGTGGATATTTGGTATACGAGGTCTCCTATTTCGAAGATGAAACCTCTTATGACCTGTTGTATTTGGATACACAGTGTCTCGATGCCAATGTCTCATTTCCATATTTATTTTTCACAGCGGGAGACTGTTGCCGATTTGTGTTGTACAATACTATATAGAGATGTCACAACCCAACATATGTGGCAATTCGCAATAGGATTTGTAGCAGGTGCTTATGTGTATAAACATTACGATTGGCCCGATGTGGATTATTATATAGAAACCATTAAAAACCTAGAGGAGAAGAGACGTAAAAAATAGTATAAACTAAATCTTATTTAACTCAATATGCCTAAGAACTATTCATCATTTCTAAGTGTACCATACGAAGTAGACGATGTACTTGTAATCTTTCGTACATGGCTCCCAGATTTAAAACGTGGCGGTGATAACTTCATCGACCAAGATGCGGCGCTTGACGCTCAATGGGATACATTTTTAAAGTCATCAGATGGCCGCCCGTTTGGTGATGAGGTCGATAAGTCCGAAGACCAGAAGCGGTGCGATTTCAAGAGTAGTCGTGCCACTTTTAAGATAACCAACATATATTCATACGGAGTTGGTCGTAAGATAACTGGCATTATTAAATGGTCCAACGTGACCGTTTGGCCTGTTGGCTCGGAGCTTACATTCGTTATAGACGATACAACACTCGACAAGTATCGCTTAGGTAGGAAAATGTTTAACCCTGCCTCAGCAAGGGCTAAGAAGCAAGGCAATCTTTGGCGGGCTACAACCGAAACACCGCTACGGTACGACGAAGACCCGGAAGTACCCACTGTACGCAAAGCCAATCGCTATCGCAGCTGGTGGCGATGTCCTATTCTCAATAACAACATAGAATATAAAGAGGAACCATGGGGAGAGCAACAGAAAACTTATTCCCATAGGTGTGTCAGACTAGAGGGCAACGATACCAACTTCTTTACCTTTGAGTACGCAGTACAGGGTCGCCTTATCGAGTTCATAAAGCGCATGGCCGATAAACTCAGAGGTGAAACCGTAACCAAGCTGGACGAGATGGGATACTTTACACTAGGTTTACGTAAGAAAAGAGACTCTGTAAACGGTATAATGTCCACTGATGTCTCCCAGGAAGTTAAGTGGTCCAAGGATATAGCCACCTTTGGCTCTAGAGAAGATATGGACACCAATGCTTATTTTGTTTTATCCGCCATCGGTGTCACTCGCCCAGACGAGTTGGACCAAGGAGCACGCGTAGCATCTACAGAAAATATTAATGCTTGGGAAATGATTTGTTATCGCTCCAAGTATGCTGTCATGGAAGGGCCTGACCATCATCTACACGATAAAAAGTATCGTTTACGCATGACGGAGGACATGGTGTACGGTGAGAATCCCCACATAGAATATATGTACACGGGTAATGGAGCTACGCTACACGATGATGATGGACGCCCTGTAAAGATTATACAACAAATATATGGCTTCGAACTAAGGAGCCACAACAGAACACAACCAGTTTCTAGTATGACATTTAATTTACACGATAGAGCTACCAATGCGTTTAGGAAGCCTCGAGCAGATGACCACTGGGTACCAACCAAGTCGGGACCATTTAGGGACGCTGTACAAGATAGAACGATAATGCCAGACCCATACTATTCTAGAGATGAACCGTATGAAACCATAGTGGAATGGTCTGCGGCCCTCTTTATCGAACACAAACCCAAGTCTGTGTTTATTACCGTCACACGAGACATCGATTTAGGAAAGCCAGACGATAAAATCTTCAAGACGGTCTATGTTCCTCAGGCATTTATTCCTTATGATACTCCGACAGAACCCATGACATATGAATACATATCTCAGAGAGTGTGGGGAAATGTTCTTAGAGACGCGTTCGTTAAGCAGCAAGGGTTAAACGTCATAGACCCGGTAATGAGGCCTTTACACATTATGGAGAATTTCCTCAGAGACGAGCAGAAGAAGGCCGTGGCTAAGGACGAAGGCAACTACGACGAGGAGTTTAATATATTTGACATTCTAAGTGGTATTGCTGGTGGGTTTGACCGTGATACCCTCCTCAATGGTGACGACTTGACACCCCAAGAAGAGGTGACTGCTGGCGATTACTGGGAAGCCAAGTTAGATAATCTCAAGGAAAGGTTATGTGGTGAGAGTGCACAGGTTAGGAGGCATGCTGCGCCAGCAAAAGTAAAGGCAGTCTACGAACCTTGGGCGTTGAACATAGACCCCGATGACCTCATGTTTAAAGAAATGGTCGATGCACCACAAACGTGGCACTTGTACGGGTATCCAGACTACCTACGGAGGTTGAGAGGAGAAATGGACTTGGAAGAACTCGATACTTCTGTTCCTGAGTTTAGTCCTGACCAGGACTTGGCGGTTATCCAATGTCACGTAGCTACTCTGAATGCCAAAGGTGTACAGACGAAGCACGACATGATGAACACTGAGGGCAAGGACTATACTCGTATTTGGTCTGGAGGTATCAGGAATCTCAACGAAGAGAACGCGTTTCTAGAAATACATCTAGGGAAAAATAGAGTATACGAGTCTACCCGTGGCAAGAGGGACCTGTTGTCTGGTAACCAGATGGAGACCTTTGTATGCCATCTAAACAGTGTCTCTGTCATTACAGACCCACAACACCATACAGAAGAGTTGGTATCCTCACGTATGGAGATATGGAAAAAGAGACTGGAGGAATACCCAGAGCAAATGTCCTTTTCTATGATACACAGTGTTCTGGCGGACTCCAACAAAGCTATCGATAAACAGAAATGCATAGCTCTCATTAAGCAATACATACCCAATCAGAATATTATTATAGGTGAGAATACCATCGCGCATGCTAACACCTTACCCAAAGAGGCTCTGAAGGACTTGGTACTCCAAGAATCAGGCCAGGCGGAGTCTATGAACTTAAACCAATCGTTGTGGGATTTTATTCTGTACGTGATTGGTAAAAAGTTTGCCGGACAATTAAACATTCCAGACGGTTCGACGATAGCCAAGCTTCGACAGTATGTATATTCCTTTCGTCTGACCGTACGTGATGGTGCTGTGTCCTCTAAGAGGATAGACATGCAACAGAAGGCCTACACGGAAGGTACACTGGTGTTAGAGATGGGACAGATGGATGAGTATTTCGAAAATGTATCCGGCCATACCTTTGTCCTCGAAAAATTAAACGTGAAGGACCTCAACAAGAGCGTTGGCTACCACTTGAAAAAGTTCTATATGGCTCCCGAAAACTTGATGGGCATGGAAGGCTTCTCCATCGTACAGTGTATCAACTATAATATCGAAGTCACCTTGGAGCCACAGCAGCGCAGAACATACAACGCTGTTGAGATTGTAATGAACACCGCAGTAGGCGACCATCCTAGCAGTGCCAGACAGATACCAACGTCGGTGTGGGACCAAACCTATAAGCCTGCTCTGGCGAAAATAAAACCAGAATGTGGCACTCTAGCATATGCCGGAGATAATTGTAACGCATACCAGCCACCAAATCAAAGCAGAGAAACACGTGGGACCATCATGACTAACGCTGGCTTTTATTGGGATGATGATGGCCAACTGTGCAACATGGTCAACCGTGTCGAGGGTTCGGAGCCGTTGTATGGAAGAAACGCGTGGGACTGGGTCAAGACGTATTACCCTTGGAAGTTGAGAGCGATGTACGAGCCCTTACCAATGGAGGTCAGAGCCTTGGACGAGCGCGCGACATTTAAACGGTTTGTAGAGGAAGGAAAGATACCAGGTGGCCAGGAGGACCTAGAGAATACCGAAGACCTACACCGAAAACGAAAAGATATTATGCGCAACACATTCATACATGTACGCAACTTGGATACTCTACGATTTGATGTGTACCGTAAGGTCCCTAGGTCACAGAAAACGATAGCGAGAGACTGGAAAAAATACCAGAAGTCCAACTTTGTAAACTTGAAAGAAGGGTTAAAGAAAGCTGGTTCGACGAAGGATGCAATGGCACGTGAGCTTATACTCAGAGGAGAGGGCGTATTGACACCAGAACAATACGAGTCTATCGAAGGAAACTCGTTGGTAGGCCCGTTCCAGAGTGCGGAACCGTACGCAGATGAGACAGGACAACCGGGCAAGATGGAGAACGACTTCTGGGAGATGACAGACGATGACATTGAGACCGAGCTAGATAAAGATAATTTTGGCAGAGTTGGCTACCTGTTGAACCATTTCATACGCTCCAGAAGATGCCATCAGATGGACATAGCCAACAAATGGTTCAAGTCAACGCTGAGTGTGGACCCAAACGCGCGACCGCATGAAAAATATGCGCTGTCGTTGGAAGGTAAGTTTAATTTCCTGCGTTGGAAAGGTTCTGGGTTATCCACTACAGTGGGAACGAACGGTACTGGTACCTGGTACAGGTCTGGAAGCTATCTACTAGAGAAGAAACCGAAAGATTTGTTTAAGCGCCAGTCTTCCGATTGGAAGTTTAGGAGAAAGGAAGCCTACTTGGCAGAAATCAAAGGTGTCTATCAACAAGAGACACAAGTATATTGTAGTCACACGTTTGGCTTCTTACCCATATACAATAAAGGTATCGACTGGAGAGCACGCCAAGGTGATGTAAAATTCTTTAGTGTGACCGACTTAAACATGGAGTGGAGCAGGAATACATTTACTCCTTTCCTTCGTCACCAAGGCTTGGTCCATATCATTGACAACATCATATACAAGCAGATACAGTTTGCTCGTGACCGTATGAGGAGAACGAACGCACTGGGAAACGACCAGCTCGATAAAGATATACGATTGATTGGTAAAACTAGCGTTGAGAACTTGATTGAAAAGGTGTGGGATGTCTACTCAGGGTTTAAAGGCATGTACAACGTCACGATGACCGGTCGCAGTAATTATAGTTTAGAGACAGCTGGATTCCCCGAACGAATAGGGTTTATTCCACTGGTAAAGCTTCCTGCCTGGGCAGATATACGCCGGTTGTTTAATGTTAAGATTACTCTACCTGGAGGAGACCCACAATACATATACAAAGATAATGTATACGTTCGCAACTTCTTCTATCTCTGGCGCTTAAAGGATAAGAACAAATTGAACATAGACTTTGGTAAGTTTAAGCTGGAGTTTGAGCTAAGATGTGAAAAGGTATTACGTAAGAACTATGGTAAGTTGATGGGAATGGGTTCATTGGCCACGTATCGTGGCGTAGACCAAAGCAAGGCTGGTATGTTTCTAGCGGAGAACTTGTCAGCAGATGAAAAGTTTTTGTCCGTTCTGAATCAGTACAGTCCTAGATGGAGGTTGTATGACAATCATTTTTTCGACCAGTTGAGGGCTCTATTCGAAATCAACGGGTTTATCAAGATTGATTTGCCTATTGCGGAATCCTACAAGCCTGTAGCTATACTAGACAAGGAGACCAAGACTCAGAAAGTAGGTATGGACGGGTTACCCATGATAAGGATGGCACCAATAGATAGAGTGACGTACTCGATGATGGGTCTCTGGCGTAAAGTGGAAACGCTTACCGCTGCCAGAGCTACACAGATTAATAATTCTGACAGAGTACAGAATGCCATGGGCGAGATGTATAGCTTCTGGAACTCTTTACCTGCCGTAGACACGAGCGCTATATCAGAGGACTGGTCAGAGGAACAGTTGACCAACCATATCATGGAGAAGCATCCAGAACTGAGAATCATGAAGGTTCCAGCCGACGAGACAGCAGAGACTGCTTTAGGTATACCATTTACCAAGTGTGTTATATGTAGTCAGCCAGGAGCTACTGTCTTTCTAGGGCGTTGTTCCAAGAACAAAGACAGACCACATTGTTACCATATGTCGTGCCTTTACGATACCATTATTAAGAACCCGGGCCAAGGAGGTACCACCTGGCAATACAAAGCTATTAATTTAGACCAGGAGATGAGCTACATCACAACACCAGCGGGGGAAACGGCAACGACTATCTACCGGGGTGGTAACCTAACGATACGAGAATTCTTAAAGCTTAGAAGTAATATGGTTGAATCGCGAGAACCGTTGCCACCTGGTAAGATTACAAAAGCACAGTCTGTTATTATACCACTGCATGTAGACGAGGCAGTGCCCTGCGGACCCGCATCGAATGGTAACCAGAGACGTTGGTTTATCAACGCTGGCCGTAATCAGAAGCGAACAGTCTGTGGTTATTTTGACGATGCACACGCCAGTAAGGACGATTGGTATGCCGATATACCTATGTTTAAATGGCGTGCGCTATTGAATGGACATGCGGACCGGTCTGGAATTTCACCATTTAAGAATACTGGCGCGTATGTGGACGAGAATGGTGGACAGGAGTTTCACGGCACGGTAACCATGACACCCAACACGTCCAAGTGTTCGGAATGTCAAATGAAGTTTGGTTCTCGTATCATGTGCGCTTTCCCCAGAAAGAGAGAGGTACCGTCAGAAGATGGTACTACAACAGTATACCAGTACGCAGGGCAGGAAGTGACAGAGTTTGCTGACGAAGGGAAAGCAGAAAATTACTTCTTTGGTAATGTACCCAAGCGTAAGGATGTCTCCACCGGTGCCTATGACTTTGATGCTTACGGGCACAAGTATCTTCTGATGAAGTACGAGATAAATGGTAGAGCAGAAATCGAATCTCCTCGAACGGGACAATGGAACAATGGGTTTCAGCACGGTCAGGGAGCCATGGAGCTTCATGTCTATGACGTATCTTCTTATCTAGAAAGCAAACCATATGGAAGAGCGGTTGCCGGAATTCCCTACGAGGCTGACAAAAATTTACCACAAGTGTTGTACCCAACGCCTAGGCTTCCGGGTATAGAACATCCTCTCATACGCAAACGTGAGGAATCAATGGGAGTGAAGCGCGCCCGCGCACAGCCATCTGTGATATTGTATGGTCAGCCTGGTAACTTAGCAAAGGCTTGCTTGGCCAAGGCACGGGGCAAGGAATGGAAAGATAATCTTATGTCACTGTTCAATAAAGTAGACCCGAACGCAGGTGGAAAGATGGACGGGCCTTATACCGACGTATGGACCGATTCACGCGGTGGACCTTGGGCAGTGTACGACCCTCAATCGGAGGAGGTCATGACAGGCAATTCGAATGCGTTGACAACCAAACGCCCAGCAGAGAACAGAATACCAGGCACGGGTGAAATAGTAGAGCTTCCAGTGTATGCGTATGGTACGGGCTCCGTAGATATGGTAGCCAGAGGCGAGTTTAATATCACTACTCCAAACCCAGATGATATAAAGAGAATAGAGAGGTGGTGTAAGCTTGTAGAAGAGCAAGTGGGTGCTGTGGCGATAGAAGAGCAACAAGAAAAGACGGAGGAATGGAAGCAATGGCGTGCCGAAATATTAGCCCGCAATCCAGATGCCAAATCGTTGGCAGAGACTAAGAAAGGTCTTAAAGCGAGGTTTACGGTAATTCCACCGGGCAGACCCATAAAGATGAACATGGAATTCGACAATTTCGTATCACGCGCGGAATTTATAGAAGCAGTAAAGAATAACATTAGACCAGTGCCTACCAAGGCTAAGGTAGAGGTATGGATTCCAAACGATGAAACACTCAAAGATTCCATCCAATCGGTATCAGAACTAACTAAGAAATGGTTTACAACACCCACATGGCCAGAGACTATAGAGATAGACGAGGAAATGTTGGGAACGCTTGTCGAGGTGCCTATATTTGAACGAGATATGGACTTGGAATTCCCAGACTACGATGGTCTCACACCCCAACAAACTCTCGAGTTAAAGGAAAGGGTAAGACGTTACAACGAAGTAAAGAATCATCCAGCCATCAACACTGTCGAAGTAACCAAGATAGAGTACATGGGTCAGAAAATAACAAAATATAACCCAGAGACTAGGAAGAACGAAGCAGTAGGGTTTAAGAAGGTCTACGATGGGGTCACACCATCCAGCGGTGATTTTTATCTCAGGGACAATATTAAGAGACCAAAGATGAGACAGAAGCCAGAAGAGCAAGACCAATTGCCGTGGTTCACTCCAGAGTATACGGAACCATTTATGGTCCGTTGTAAACCCAAAAATATAAGTCAGCAGGCTAAGAGAATGAAGGTAGAGATAGCATTTGTAGATGGAGACAACTTGGACGATACGATAAAGGTAAACAAATGCGATATGATTATTGACATTCCTAAAGACCTAGAGTGTTGCTTCCTAGGTGAATACTTGTTAAAGTGTAGTTGGTTCCAAAATCCTAACTGCTGGATACACAAGGACGCAGAGGGTTACCCGACACTACCCGATGGACGCCGCCTGTTCAAACTAAATAAGTTAGTTAGTAGCAGCAAGGCCATACCCGTTCAAGCCCCAGAAGCTTACGATATGGGAGATGGAAGGTTCCAACTGTACCAAAACCGGGTAGATTACGACGAGGACGAAGCTACTTTCTTTGGAGACGAGCTAAAAGACTGTCCAATCAATCTAATTGGAAAGGATAACACACAAGATAGTAGAGACTCAGACACCAACTCTGCGTTAAGCAACGAGTTCGATAAAGCCTCCGATTTGGACCACGCTGGTTCTGGCGAGTCCAATATCACATTCGAACAATTAATAAATGATGCCCTCGATTGGCCAGAGACCTACGAGGAAGACGAGTGGTTCTGGAAGGGAGATGAAAAAAATAACACCAGAGGACTTAACAAAGAATTGTATGCCCAACTTGGCATTCCGAACCCTTACTCTGTCTCGCAGTTAGAGTCCAACCGTAAATGTGAGAAATACGACCCAGACTGTACCAAGCACGGGTTAACCATTCTTATACAGGTCCCTAAACGTAACAAGTATCAACGAGCGTTGGATGCTGGCGAGACCTACGAATGGCCAGGGCGCGTGCTAAACTTTATGGTAGACCAAGAAGGTGCCCAAGAGGTGAATACCAATACAGCAATTGCTACCGTAACGTTCCATGACTGGGACGGGACTAGAATAACCGAAAACACAGGCAGGGAACAAGTCGCTATACCATTAGCCTACTTGTCGCATGAGAACGATGCCGAACCATTGTTGCCAATGGATACTGATAAGGATAGATGGCGTAAGCTTTACAACTGGGCCAATTTATTATCAACACCAGGTAGAGTATTCGGTGACGACAGGTTCTACACGACAGACACTGATGGTAATTGGAGATTTAATGGACGGGGCAATATACACGACAGGTTCTATGTTGACTATATTGGTGAGAGAGGTGGCCACGAAACCCTGGCTATCCTTGCCCAGATAAGAACACAATCGGAACAAGGAATGGAGCTGGGACGTAAGAGGCTACTATTAGCTCACGAAGCGTGCATGGCTCGTGACTTCTTCACATTGATAAAGAATCCAGAGGGTGATGATATAGGAAAGACTTACGAAGAGAAGTACAACGTGTTACCAGTGTCCCAGCTCATGCCATTACTACGAGCAAAGGGAAAGATAATACCGTTATCTACGTATACTCAATCAGGACTCATGATAACTGAGGAAGACTTCAAACCCAGAACAAGGGTGGGCGAAATGAAAAGAGAAATGCAAAAAGCTGGCTTTAATCCTAATCGTAATGAAATGATACAACTAGCGAATGGGCTCTACAGCAACTCAACGGGTTGGAGCAACGCGCTTACGGATGGAATCATCATGCTTGGTCAACACATAGAAGAGGGGGAAAGGCCAGACCCTTTGGAGGCATTCAATCACGTATACCGGCCAGAATATTGTGCGGCCTTCCTAAGCTTGGAAGAGCAGAATAGTTTACAGTTTGACCCCAAGCAAGAATTGTTTATTGACGTAGTACGTAGTGTAGGTACAGAACTGCGAGGCAGGACACCACAAGGTGACCGTGTGCGGCGTCCTCCACCAGCTCCCCAACGAAGCATAGGGTTCGATTTCGTTCTAGTTGGGCCTCACGAGCATAGGACGGATAGAGGTTATTACGATGCTTGTGGTCACGAAGGTAGTACAGACAATATTCGTCATTTCCGTGGCTCCGGGCTACATACGATGTTCTTACCAATGGAGAAAAATATACAAGGTAAGATGGGAGAGTGTGGCTTTGGGTTTAAAGACATACACTGGCATGATTTCTTACAGGAATTACCCAACGTATTCTGTGCTGAGATGGCTTGTGGTAGTGAATGGAAGCTACAGGAGAAGGAAGGAGAAGAGTGGATAGATACTCAATATCCTAAAGTGAAGAGAATGGAGATATTTCTGGACCAAATAGAGTACGTAGGCACACTGATTATGCGTGACGACAGGACGATAGATAAAGAAGATGGTATTGCGAACCTTGAACTCTTCCATCTAAGTCCCAACAGAGAAAAAGCGCCCTTCGGTCCAATGCCGTCGAACTTTAAATTGTCAGTGGACGAGCAGGAATTTGTATCGCTAGGCATATCACCTGAAATGGACCAAATACCACATTCTCAGCTTTATTGTGAGGATATGCGAGTCGCTGGTAACGCTTTACAGGATACCGAAGGAGAATACTTGAGAAAGAAAATCAGAACCATGACATCCACCCCCGAATCATACTTAAAGGATACCAACGGATGCGGATGTGCCCAGAGCGCACCCAGCTTAATCCATGAGAACCTTATATTCAATAATCGATGCTGGTCGGATAAAGAGGAGACTAAGAATGTGTATCTAAATAGAGCTTGTGGTGTGTTTGGTCAGCCCAGTAGGGGCCAGCGTACCCTGCCTATTAGACGCGGCATATCCTACGACGGTAATGGGTACAACATACAGAGAGCCTTGTTCGCTTTGAACAATAGTATTGATGGGTGGAGAACAAACCCAGCTTCTATGTCAGATTTGCGAGATGGCAACGCCATTAAGCCTCATTTCGTGATTGGTGTTCGATTAAAGAACCCTGAGAAATACAGGTTGATACATGCGGATGAAAACAGATACGACTTTAGTAAGCGTCGTGAGAGTGATGCCGAAGACGACAGCGACGAAGAAGACGACGACGGTAGCAGCAACGACGAGGGACCAGGCAGCTACAACGTGTACAACCTAGCCTTTGATGCTAACAGTACCGCTGGCGAGGCTGGTGTACAAAATTGGCCCCAAATAAACCTTGGCGATATTGTCCACTGTGCTTATCCTGACCCGGTTTATCGCGTGACTCGTATTAATGAAGGGTATGTAAACTTGGAAATGGTTGAGGACCCTTCCCAAACGGTGGAGGATTATGTCGTAGATGATTTGACATTTATTCATCGTGCCATGACATACCCAGACCGTCAACACGAGATAATTAGAACTGGAACCTTTTGCCGTATCCGGCTTGGTTCTATGCAAGCTCAAGGGGCTGATGCCATTCAAGCCACTGCCGGTGTATGGTCAGTAGACAACAGATTTTCAGAGAAAGTATACAGGATTCAAAGGTTTGGATATGGGAATAGAGCACCTATTCGAGCAGACTTCGAAAGAATAGCAGAAGATGAAGACCTCCCAGATTTAGACGATGAGTTGGGTGACGACGGCCCTATCGGTGCTACGCATCAAATTATGCTAAGAGACACGACCGACTACAATTTCGAGTACAGAATGTTTCAGAGTGTAATAGCATTCGTCACCGACCCACAGTTGAGGATATTTGGACCTCCAGATGAAATGGACTCTGACACAGAAGAAGCGGCAGAAGAAGATGTCATGGGTCAATACAACTATCAGGGGATTAACCAGCGAATACAGCTTGGCGATATAGTCATGTACCAACCTGTAGACAATCAGACTGCGGTTCTTCCCGCAGGCGATGGAGGGCTCGTAAGAGGCAACCGTTTCAATGTAATGGACCCACGTGAGTATTCTATAACGGATATCAATTACAACGGGGACCAGACCACATTCGTTCTCAAGCTGAGCCAGTACACCAAGTTATGGGACAGGGCTCTTAAAAAGAGTCAACGCATAGTAGGTATCAATCAACTAGATTATATCCAGTTTAAACGGAATGGTTATAACCCGATAACAATGGGTGTAGCCATAGACCGTTACGAACAGTATCGTAAGATGCCGTTGACCGTTGGTACTCTGGTTAGCAGATGTTTGAGGTCTGGCGCACCCATGAACGACCACACATATATCATAACGGGTCTTGGTCCAATGGGCCAATGGCAAGGCCAGGATGACGGCGTATCTGTGGAATTGATACAAAACGTCCTCATGTCGTCCGAAGCTGTGCCTGGTTCTTTAAGCATGACAGTCAATACTACCTTCCTAAGATGGGTTGGATACCAAGAACCATGGGTAGAAGGCAGGCGTTTCAAAATCGGTGCCAGGTGGGGAATACAATTCGCCAACGAGCCGGCAACATTACATGAAGTCATAGCAGTCCATAGGAGATACTTGGGCCAGCAGGTAGTAAATGACCATTTCTCTGGTAAAATAGATATGCAAGAGGCCTTTAACCACATTGTCGTAAGAGAGTATGGTACGAACAAGCGCATCCGGTCCATTGACTTGGAAAATGACCACAATGTAACCTTCACACCAGTCACAGGTCAATACCAGTATGAAGATTTGCAAGCAAAGGACTGGCCAGAATTTACACAATGGCAAGAACCTCAAGAAGAGTCGTCAGAGTCTTCTGAAGAGGACAGTGCGTTGCAAGAGTTGGATTCGAGATTAAGTAAAATAACATTAAAATTTTAAGTATAGAAAAGAATTAATATAATAATAATGACTGTAGAATCACATCCTACTATAGGCGCTACTTGGGTAGCTATAACAGCCCTTATGGCCTTGGTGCTATGGCTCCGAAGCGAAGGCTTACACCCTTTATCACTCTACGGAATGGCTTGTGGTGCTCTAGCTACATGGGCAACCAATACGATAGCTGGTCCAGATAATGACCCTTTACAATTCAAACCAGAACAGTTCATGTATGTTCTTCTACCTCCAATCGTTCTAAACTCTGGTCTATCGTTCAAATGGCGTGAGTCACAAGGTACATTCGGTACATCTTTGGTGTTGGCATGGTTTGGAACGGTGGGAACTGCGCTTTGGATATCGCTGGGGTTATGGGGAGTTGAGAATGTTGAACCGTGGATAGTAGCTTTCTGGATAGGTTCGATTCTCAGCCCAACGGACCCGGTAGGAACGTTGGCACAGATGAAACAACTGGGCGACCATCCTATCCGTTTGGTTCTAGAGCACGAATCGTTATTGAATGACGCGGTTGCGGTCATGTTGGTACACACCTCTGAACGGGCCTGGAATCTCCAAGTGACCATGACCAAATCAGAGACCATGGAAGTCATTGCGGTGACTGTAGGCATGACTTGTCTGGCTTCGTTGATTGGTGCTGCGATGGCGTGGTTTATGACCGCCAGATTGCATGAGAATGCCGTGTTCTGCTTGGTGTCTGGTATGTTTGTATTCGCACTCTGTGAGACCATAGGAGCATCTGGCATCATTGGTCTGTTCGTGTACGGTGCTGTCTTTAATCATAGAGTAACCCATCCTGAGACGCAGACCGTGGTTAAATTTCTAGCAGACTTCTCTGAAACCTATGTATACATAACG
>MDSX01096530.1_pt1 | contig 19787 bp, 14 predicted proteins | sample 811141 | NCBI WGS metagenome assembly MDSX01 (sample SAMN05326642, study PRJNA326480) | marine metagenome | isolation source: seawater | place: Atlantic Ocean: South East | collected 2010 | reverse complement strand
CATCTCGAACGGGCTTTATTTTTGATGTCACACCCGTGGATGTCTCATTATGAACAATACAAACCGCCTTGATTTTATGGCCTGCATCATTTCTTAACCGTTCCTCTATTACATTGCTGTCAACACCAAATCGCCAATCTCCACTGATTACTTCTGTTTCCAAGCCAATACGGGTTGCTAGCTCCACCCAAAGATTAGCAAATTGACCCGTTTCATACATCAACACTTTATCACCGGGGGAAAGCGTATTTACAAGGGCTGCCTCCCATGCCCCAGTCCCAGAAGAGGGGAATATAACCACAGGTTCAACAGTCTTAAATATAGGTTTTATCTTCTCAAGGACTTCGCACGCCAAAACCTGAAATGTGGGACCTCTGTGATCAATCGTTGGACGTTCGATCGCTCTTAGAATTCGACCCGGGACATTACTTGGTCCAGGAATTTGTAAAAAATGCGGTCCGGCTTTATGGCTCATTGATCACTCCTATGCGCTTCTTTAATGATTTATCGGATATGCCAATCTTCTATGAGAGGTCTCGCTCCATTGAGCTCTCCATATCCGGCTCCTGTTGTTCCACCCGGGTTAACACCAAAATACCGAGGGTCCTTGCGTTTATTGCGAGGTTGATATCTAATATCACAAGTCAATCGAATGCGATTATCTGCAGCGTAGTTCTCAAAAGCACCATGCAACGTATCCATGCCAAATATTAAAACATCTCCTGGAGTAAACGTTGTCGTCAATAACTTAGCATTCCTTTTACTTGCAAATGATGCTGGATGTTCATCTATTGATGCCTTTTGTTCTTTATTTAAAACAACGTCGAAGTCTTTGAAACTTTTATGTATATCAATAAATTTGTGCGAACCTTCAACAATAAATAACGGCCCATTATCCAGAGGAATTTCTGTGAAAGCAATCCAACACGTCAATACTTCATTAGTACCACGAGTAAAAAAACCAGAATCACAATGCAGATGCGTAAACCTACCCTGAGGCACTGCCCGCAAAAACAAGTAATCAAATCCAACCGTGGGAGTTCCAAAAATTTGAGATGTCACTCTCTTTAAAACAGGTCCATTGGAAACATTTCGTAATAATTTTCCATTACTTACCGTTTCCCAGAATGCTCCCCTATCATTGTACAATTCATCTCTTCGAGACCGATAAGAAAACCTACCCTCATAATAAGGCTCTTCTAGTTCATCTACTTCGAACAGCCGCTTAAAGATCTCATTCCGCGCTTCTTGGATCTCCTTTATATCCATCAATTCTGGAAAAAAAATATAACCATCCTTTTCAAGTCTTAAACGAAGGGCGTCGCCACTGCTCTCTTGGAACGAAGTACGATTCAACTCGCCTAATATATATTCTGGAACAACAGAACCATCGATCACTGCTTCTTTTTTACCCAAGGGCCATCTCCAGTATTCTGGCAACATGCTTCGCTTCCCTGCCAACGCCATCTTTAATTTGATGTCGACAACTAGTCCCATCTGCAACAATCAAGGTTTGGTAATCAGTATCCCTAATTGCTGGGAGTAAGTCTAATTCGGCCATAGCCATCGATACATCATAATGGTTCACCTCATAACCAAAGGAGCCCGCCATACCACAACAACTTGAGTCAATTAATTCTACCTTAAGTTCCGGTATTAAACCTAAAGCCGATTGAACAGCACCCATCCCCCCAAAGGCTTTTTGGTGACAGTGCCCATGAATAAGCGCTTTTCTATTCATCGGCGAAAAATCTATTTCTAAACTTCCGTTTTCTTGCTCTTGAACTAAGAACTCTTCCAGCATCAATGCACTATCTGCCAACTTTTCTGCATCTGAACCTGGATTCATTGCAAGGAATTCGTCTCTCAAAGTATGCAAACAGGACGGTTCCAAACCAACTATTTTTATTCCCTTATCGACATATGGTTTATAAGCTGCAATCATTGCGGAGGAAGCTTTTTTCGCCTCCTCCACCAAACCTGCTGACAAATACGTACGTCCACAGCACAGTCGATTCCCACTGTAATTTTCTGGTTCTAAGATATGAACATGGTAATTACCTGCCTCAAGTATTCTCAGTGCTGCCCTTAAGTTGTCAGGCTCAAAGTAGGTATTGAAAGTATCCGCTAAAAGAACAACATTTTTCTGCATCGGCTCTATTGACGCTTCAGATCCTCTGAAAGGGTTAGCATCCCAGATTGGCAGCGCTCGTTTTGCTGAAAACCCTAAGATTTTTTCTGAAAGCCACGGCGCAAAAGGGATGTTATCTCTCAAGTTACTCAAAAAATGAAAGCGGGAAGCTACTTCAGCATATCTAGGCAAAAAGCCCACTAAGCGATCTCTAAATGATAAACCATTTTTTTTTGCTAGGGCATGTTTAACCTCAACCTTCATTCGTGCCATATCAACCCCTGTTGGACACTCTCTTCGACACCCCTTACACGACACGCAAAGATCCATCGTTTCCGCCATCTCATTGCTCGAAAATGCGTCCTCCCCTAACTGCCCAGATAAGGCTAACCGCAGAGTATTTGCTCGACCTCTGGTTAAATGCTGCTCTTCTTTTGTGACACGGTAGCTGGGACACATAACACCGCCAGCGATTTTACGGCATGCACCGTTATTATTACACATTTCCACAGCACCTAGAAAACCATTACTATCAGACCAATCAAGAATTGGTTCTATGTCCATTGGTTTATAATCCGGAGTATAACGAAATAAAGATCGGTCATCCATTTTTGGCGGTTTGACGATCCGACCAGGATTCAATAATCCCTTTGGGTCAAAAATATTTTTAATTTCCCCAAAAGCATCCACCAGTCGATTGCCAAACATATCTCTATGAAATTCTGAGCGAACAATTCCGTCCCCGTGTTCCCCCGAATGCGATCCTTTATATTCCCGAACCATCTCAAATGCTTCTTCGGCAATTGCTCTCATCTTTTTCACATCGGTAGATTGTTTCATATTGAGTATCGGCCGAACATGCAAACATCCAACAGAAGCATGCGCATACCAGGTTCCACTAGTTCCGTGTTTAGCGAAAACTTGGGTTAATCTGTCTGTATATTCGGCTAGATCCTCCAGCGGAACGGCACAGTCTTCTATAAAAGAAACCGGTTTTCCAGCACTCTTCATAGACATCATTATATTTAGACCCTGCTGTCTAACCTCCGTGATCCGGGCCTGAAAACTTGGATCCAATGCTTCTACTATGGCATCTTGGTATCCTAGCTCCCCCATTAATTGATCTAACTCTTTCAATTTCCGGGGTAAACATTCAAATTGCTCACTTGCAAACTCAACTAATAGAAGAGCCCCGGGTTCTCCTTTAACGAAGCTTTCAACCACAGGGCGAAAAATTGGTATATCCTTGGCTAAATCAATCATTGTTCGATCAATTAGCTCAACAGCGACGGGATTGAGCTTTACGATATGCTGTGTGGCATCCATAGCTGCATAAAAGTTTGGAAAATGGCAGACGCCCATAACTCTGTGCTTTGGTATGTCATGGAGCTGTAATTCAATACTCTTAAACGTAGCAAGTGTTCCTTCTGATCCAACCAACATTTTCGCCATGTTGTGACCAATAGGATCTACGGTGTCGAGATTATAACCTCCAACGCGTCGCTTTAACTTTGGGAATCTCTTATCCAGTTCGTTTTTTTCGCGTTCTGCAATCTCTCTCACTTGTTTTACTATTTGCTTATAGCCCCGTCTTTCTTCTAATTCATCAATGTTGTTCGGGGTATCTGAAAACTTGAAGTGTCCACCCATGGGTAAAAAAGCATCTATAGATCGAACGTTATCAACCATAATCCCATAATGTATAGATCTAGCGCCACATGAGTTATTTGCAGTCATACCACCAATAGTAGCTCGAGATCCGGTTGAAATATCAACTGGAAAAAACAAGCCATAAGGTTTCAAGAATGCGTTTAAGTGGTCTAAAACTAAACCCGGCTGCACCGTAATTGATCTTTCTTTTTCCTTAAACTCGATGATTTTATTTAAGTATCGGGAACAATCGATTACCACTGCCTCATTAACAGTCTGCCCACACTGACTTGTCCCTCCACCCCTGGCTAATATTGGTGTATTGGCATCCGCAGAAATTTCAACAGCTCGAACGAGATCTTGCTCAGTTTTTGGTAACACCACTCCAATCGGGTCAACTTGATAAATTGAGGCATCCGTAGAATATCTGCCGCGATTGAAAGGATCAAATAGAACATCTCCTTCGATATTTTTTGAAAGACGGGAAAACAAATCGGAATTATTAAAAGAACTTTTGGCAGACGCCATAAAAATGAACCCGTTTAAATTACTCTGATATATTTATTTAGATGTTTATCTAAATATTACTTTCCAATTCTTGATCGCAATTTTAAGATCAATAACAATTGTTGGTTTATCAGGAAAAACAGGATACGTCTCTAGTTGATGCGGAAAAAGGTTCAATTTTCATTAAAATTTCTACCCTCATTATAAACTTGTATTTATCAATACAATTACTCAATATGATTAGGAATTCCGATATCACATAGTAAAAATGAGATCATTATGGGCGTTTTGCGGGGTATAATTTCACCATTTACAACACCTTTTTCAGCGGATGGAGAACTTCAACTTGAATTAGTTGCTCCACAGGTCGAATGGTTAATTAAAAATGGTGTTCACGGACTAGCAGCTGGCGGGAGTACCGGGGAAGGTCACGTATTAAATAGAGACGAATATTATAACCTTATGCAAACAACTGCAGAAGCTCTAAATGGGAGAATACCTTTAGTAGCTGGAATCATAGCTAACTCAACTTCAGAAGTCGCGGCACGCGGAAAAAGTGTAAAGAGTTTGGGAGTAGCAGCTCTTCAAATTACACCCCCATCTTATCTTTTTCGGCCTGACGACGACGCAATGATTCAGCATTTTAGAGAAATATATGATGAATGTAATGTCCCTATACTCATCTACAATGTTGTCCCGTGGTGTTATCTTTCTCCTGATTTACTTTTGAGAATTATGGACGAAGTGCCTGGTGTGCTTGGAGTAAAACAGAGTGCGGGCGACATGAAATTATTTGCTGACTTAATACGAAGAGCCAAACCAAAAAATCTTATTTTTAGCGCTGTAGATGCCTTATTACTCTCGTCCTATCAACTTGGTGCTCCTGGCGCCATTGCAGCAATACTCACTGCCGCTCCAGGGCCTTCAGTCAAATTATGGAATGCCGTCAAAGATAAAGACTGGGAAACTGCCCGCGATCTACACGAACGCCTGATGCCTCTTTGGGACGCCATTGGTGTGGATAATATGCCCTCACTTTGTAAGTATGCCCAGCAACTTCAAGGATTAGAAACAGGACATGCTCGAAAACCCACATCTCCTGCAACCGAAGAGCAAAAGGAAACCGTGCGAAATGCTCTAAAGAACTTGAATCTAATTTGAGGAAAGTACGATCTATTAGCATTTAGGATCAAATTCGAGATCCAGAAATAAGATTGTTTATCCAATATTATTTTTGAATGGTCGATTAAGTGCCTGTCCCATTTGAACTGCTTTAATTTGCATCGCCAAATATTTTGAGTAAATACGACATTGAGAAAGTGATCCAGCTGTATACCATAGCCCTGGTTGTCCGGTTACGGTCCACATGTTGTTAAGTTCCTGTGTTTTTGGGTTTACGCCCCAAACCTTTCCAGTTCTCTCTGCCACCTTTGCGCCAAAAAGCTCCTTTGTAAGGTAATCTTGTCCTTTATAGCCGGTAGCTAATACTATCAGTTTTGCAGTTAAGCTCTCACCATTTATTTTGACAAGTCCATCATTCGTAAAATTTTTAATATCGTCAAATTGAATAAGATCTATTTTCCCGGCAGCTATTAAATCTGAACAACCTGCGTTAAAATAATATCCGCCTCCTCGTTGCCGGTATTTTAGTGGCCACCCAGTATCATCTTCACCAAACTCTAATTTAAAGCCTGCAGCTTCAAGACCATTTAATAACGGTGCATCTATTTCCTTCACTCTACGAGTGATAATCTGATGAGCGCGCTTTGTCACAGCCATAGGAAACGAAGAATTAATCTGATCTAATTCTACCAGCGAGCCTGCCGATTTTGTTTTTCCATCCGGCTTTAGATACAATCCATCATAAAGTTGCGCACTTGGGTCTACATTTACAACCATAGTTGGGCTTCTCTGAACCATAGTAACTTTGGCTTGGTTAGCATATAGGTTTTGACAGATATCATGAGCACTAGTACCAGTTCCAAAAACTATTACTTCCTTTCCATTCCAGTCCTCACCATTTTTGAATTGGCTAGAATGAATAACCGTACCAGAAAATTTGTCCAGAGTTGGCAGCATTGGCACATTTGGTGTGCCACTTACGCTCGTCGCCATAATAATATGCTTTGGCTTTAGCGTTCGATTAACACCGCCTTTCAGTGTTAATTGGGCAAACCAAGTTTGTGAGTCAAAATCATATTCAGCACTCTCAAACCTAGTATTGGTCCAAAAATTTATTTCCATCGCATCAACATAAGACTCAATCCAGTTAGCTAATTTATCCTTTGGAATATATCCAGGAAACGTCTCTGGAAATGGCATGTGTGGAAAATGATTAATTGGGGTGCGATTATGTAGTTTTAGACTGTGATAACGTAGCCGCCAATTATCCCCAACCCGTTTTTCTGTATCAACAACTAATGCCTCTATTCCAAGCCTACCCAGTTCTGCAGCGGATGTACAACCAGCATGCCCACCACCCACAATTAAAACCTCTGGGTCCCGATCTGAAAATTCCTGAGTTGCTCGTCGTAAATCTAACCAATTTGGAGCAGCAAGGTCAGTTCCTACGTCTGGTATGTCATCAGACACATCTGGTTTTGAATCAAATAATTCTTCTAAGGCAGACATGAATGTCCAAGCTAGTTTTCCGTCTCTGGATAAACGGAAAACAGATACACCTTTACCTACATTAGTTTCGAAATGACCAAACGCCTCTATACACTCCTGTCCCGCTCTTTCAACTAGTTTTGGGCGACTGCGACGTTCATCGATTTGAAAATTTTTCATCCCCTGTGACTTCGCAGCAGTTAAAATGTTCTCTTGTACTAACTGATGACCGCTAAAAGTTTCAATTCTCCACGTCAAAGCAAGAAGATCACGCCAATGGCACTCATCCATGAATAGAAGACCGAGCTCGTCAACATTTTCTTGTCGTATTGCTAAATTAAATTTTTGTGCCCACTTATAGGCTAAATCTACTGTTAATTTTTTTTCTGCCAAAGTAACACCAGTATCTGCAATCACCTAAAAACTCCTTGTACTGATTGAGATGTTTAGTCCCAAAAATTTACTTTTCTATACATGCATATTTAATTAAACACATCATCACATCGATGTGCACAAGGTTACAAAATAACCCAATAACCATTTCTCAAAATTATCTATCTGCTTGGATACTTTTCTAGGCTTCATCATACAGAGAGGGTGTATAACCTATACCATTCAGTAAAGACATCAGCCTTCTCCCATACTCCAGGTAAATTTTGTAACTCTCTTCTACTGGGACGCTATCCGCATTAGGATCATGAAAAACTGAGGCCATATGGGGCTCAATTGATATCCCCCCTTGATAATTACTAGCAAATAACATTTGAAGAATTTGAGGTATGCACGCATCCCCATCTCCTGGATACAAAAATGTTTCGCCACTTTTTTCCATTCGAGCGTCTTTGATATGTACATACGCAACATGTTCTCTAATATTTTTGAAAAACTCAACCGGGTCTTGCGCTTCACCCGTCGGTTTAGAATAATCTTGGGATATAATCGGATTTCCAGTATCAAATACTAGTTTAAGGCCAGGAACATTATCTATCAATTGAAGGCTATGATGCCAACTCATGCCCCCAAAATTCATACAATTTTCATGTACTGGAGTAATACCAGCATCAATAAATCTCGAACAAATTTCTCGTAAGCGTTTAAATCTTTCTTCCTTATGCTGCTCTTCACCAGGACATCGAGCGTAACTCATAATACGAATTAGTTTCATATTCAGTACTTGCATTCGCAGTATAGCCCTCTCAACTTCTGCTAATGTGTCGCTAAAAGGATCGTTAATATGCTTACTCCAGTTAGCAATTGTCGAGCCAAAACAATTAATTCGAATCCGTGACTCATCTAATGATTGGCAAATACGATCAAACTCCATCTCACCAATATCATGAATATTGGTACTCCATACACTCCTCGCTTCGATCGCATTCCACCCAAGTTCTTTAGTGACTGCTATTTGTTTGTCAAGGTCCTGGGATACCTCATCTGCAAATCCAGTTAAATACATAGCTTAAACAACCTCAATTTTTTTTCCGTTCGCCGCTGCGGATTCATATATAGCAGATATTAAAGCCACAGCACGCCTCGCCTCTGCCCCATTAATGCTTGGAATAGTATTGTTACCCAATGCAAAAATTATATCCTCGTAGTTCCGTGCATGCCATTGAAAGTCAATTGTTGAAGGGTCAGCTGCTCCAGCACCACCATACTTTTCCTTCACAGCATAAGTTTTTCTAATTACTTCATCAGACGCGATCTGATCTCTAAATTCCCAAACTCGGAAACGGTCATCCGTCATAAAAACTGAACCCTTCGTGCCAGTGACCTGAATTTCGGCAGGATGCCCGGCTTGCGACCAACTGCTCGTAGCGCCTTGAATGATCCCCAAGGCACCAGATTCAAACTGTAGCATCGCTATTCCTGTATCCTCTACTTCTATATTCTTATGAGCAAGGTTACGAGTTTCGGCTCGGACACTTTTGACTGGCCCCATTAAATACAATAACAAATCGATAGTATGTATAGACTGGTTCATTAGTGCACCGCCACCATCTAATTTCCAAGTTCCTCGCCAAAGCGCGCTATCGTAATAATCCTGATCACGCCACCATTTTATATAAGCGTCAGCCATTGTTATTGTGCCAAAACGATTTTGCATAATTGCTTTTTTTAATTCTTTGGTAGATGGATTAAATCGTCTTGGAAAAATTCCCGACAACATAACCCCAGCCTTATCACAACTTCGGATCATTTCATCTATCCGATCTGTCGAAACTTCTAACGGTTTCTCACAAACCACATGTTTTCCTGCCTCCGCAGAAGCCAAACAAGGTTCTAAATGGGCGCCACTAGGTGTACAAATACTGACTACATCCAAATCTTTATGCTTAAGGAATTTTGAAAAATCCGTATATGGGATACCGCCAAATTCTTCCGCAAACTCAGCTGCTTTATTCTCATTTTCAGAGAAAACTGCCACCAGGCATGCACCGTGAATTGCCTTAATGGCTTCCGCATGAAATCTTGCTATCATCCCAAGTCCAATGATCCCAAAATTATAACTCATACCAACCCTATACCTAAATTTATTTTATAAATGCACCGGATTTTTAATCCAATGAGCTCAACGTTATTCCAGCCACATAATTTTCTGTTGCCTAAAAGTCCGATTACTAATTTGGGCAATAGACGGTATTCAGTTTATTCTATCTAATACTGTCTGCAAAGTTGTAACAACCACTAATTATTGGGAGAGTATTCATGGGTAGGCTAGATGGAAAAGTTGCATTAATTAGTGGTGGAGCAAAAAGCCAGGGTGCAGCAGAGGCCCGTGCTTTCGTTTCTGAGGGTGCAAAAGTGGTTGTTGGAGATATTCTTGACGAACTTGGAAACGCACTAGTTAAAAAGATTAATATCCATTCAAATAACGCCAAATACTTACATCTTGACGTGACTATTGAAGAAGATTGGAAGGCGGCCGTCGAAATGGCCATATCAGAATATGGAAAACTGGATATTCTAATAAATAACGCAGGAATTGTGATTAATCGTGTACCAATAGAAGAGCGCACGTTGGAAGAGTGGGATAGAGTTCAGGCCGTTAATTCCAGAGGGGTATTTCTAGGAACAAAGCATGCTATCCCCGCGATGAGAAATAATGGTGGCGGCTCTATAGTCAATATCTGCTCAGTGGCCGGCTTTGGACAATCAACGACACAAGAACCCGCATATGCAGCCAGTAAAGGTGCGGTCCGTATTTTTAGTAAAGTTACTGCAGCGCAACATGCAAAAGATAATATTCGCAGCAATGCTGTCTTTCCTGGGCCAATCGACACCGAAATGGTTCATGCTGCGATGTCTGACCCTAAGGCCTTAGCCGAGCGCTTAACGCGAGTTCCCATGGGCCGCCTTGGACTTGTCGATGAAATTGTTGCTGGGGTTATATTCTTAGCATCAGATGAGTCATCCTATATGACCGGAGGGGAGCTCGTTATAGATGGTGGAGCGACAAGCATGTGATAACGTTATAACCAACTAATTACCTTTTTTAGATTTCGTAACTATAAAATTTATGCATAAATTCCTTTGAAAACTTATTAGACTTGAAGTCATCTTCTAAGTTTTTAATATCACGTTCTGCTGCGAGCCCATATCCACCCGCACCTGCTGTCTCAATGCAAACAGCAACACCTGGTTCGACTTCTAGAGAGGCAGGCTTAATCGCTAACGCTTCTCGCTTACCATTATCGGAAAGGAGAGAGATCGCTGCGGTGCCACCGCTTTCTCCACCAAATAGTCCCCAAGGAGGTGTAACCGCTCTCTCTCCTTGTCCAGAAAAGGTGAGAGTATGGTCTATACCACGATAAACTCGCCTTAAACCTAATCCACCACGCCATTTACCTGCTCCTCCCGAATCTTCAATCAGCTCGTACCGATCGACCAACAGCGGATACTCATTTTCCAAAGCTTCTACAGGTAAATTTGATGTATTTGTAACATGTACCTGTATCCCGTCAGAGCCGTCTTTATAAGACCTGCCGCCAGCGCCACCACCGATTGTTTCCATGTAAAGGTAGTATTTTCCATCAGGACCGGTTCCAGAAAAGGTGGCAACACCATTAGCTCCGTTGCAAGCGGCAATAACTCTGTCTGGGACCGCTTCTGCTAACGCCCCAAGAATAACATCGATGATACGTTGGCAGGTCTGCGCTCGGGCCGCCGTGGCCGCTGGAAATGATGCGTTAACCACACTGAACTCAGGTGCTTTTATGTGAACCGGTTCTAACATACCATGGTTAGTTGGCCCATCGGGATCAACGAGCACCTTTAGCGCAAAAAGAACACTTGCTTGCAATCCTGCAAAGCTGTTGTTCATATTCCCTTTTACTTGAGGACCAGATCCACTAAAATCTAACCAGATTTCTTCGCCTTGTTTGACTATATTCACAACGACGGGAATGTTCTCAGTTCCCATACCATCATCATCTAGAATATCTTCAAACCCATAGTTACCATCTGGAAGTTCAGCAATACTACTCCGCATACGGCGAGTTACGGCATCAATAATTGCTGAACAACCAAGTTTCATCTGCTCTTTGGACCATTTTTTAAATAATTCTGTGAGTCTTCTATTTCCAAGTCGATTTGCTGCTATTTGTGCCATATAATCACCACGACGTTCACTTGGCACCCTTACGTTTAATAAGACTAAATCAAATATGTCTTGGAGTATTTTGTCGTCTTGGACGATCCTTATAGGTGGAATTCTCAACCCTTCCTGGTAAATTTCAGTCATCCCACCAGCCATAGAACCGGGCGCCATTCCACCAATATCAGAATGGTGCGCTATATTTGAAACAAAAAGCACCACTTCCTCATCTCTAAAAACTGGCGCCAAAATGGCAACATCTGGAAGGTGCGATCCTTTCCCAACAAATGGGTCATTGGACAAAAACATATCGCCAGGTTTTATTTCTTCTATTCCATAACGATCAAGTACAACCTCAACTAACCCTAACATAGACGCCAAATGAAGCGGTAAACTTTCGCCTTGCACAACTACTCGACCTTCTGGGTCAAATATTGCAGCACTGTGGTCGTGTCTCTCTTTTATATTAGTCGAGTATGCACTCTTCATTATTGCTAGAAACATCTCATCACAAATGCTAGTCAGGCCATTCCTTAGTAATTCTACTTCTATTGGGGTTAGTTTAGTCATCATCAATCCTCCATCTGACTAAGGACAATGATAAGATTACCCCATTCATCGATTTTCGCTCTATCGCCAGGGAAAATTAGTAGCATACTATCCATCTGCTCAATTATGGCTGGTCCTTCAAAACTCTGCTCTTTAGGTATCGCATCTCTGCGGTAAATAGGTGTTTCACACCATATATCTTTTCCAAATAAAACCTTGCGGGAACCAATTGAATTTAGGCATGGGCCTGATTTAATTTTGGGTAATGGCGGTTTAGACAAAACACCGGTTAATTTCACTCTCATCTCTACGAGCTCAACCAGCTCATCGGATTGACTATATCCATATGCAGCCTCATGTGCTTGATCGAAAGCCTTTCTAAGGTCCGACGCCGAAGCTTGATCAAATTGATCGTTATCAAAGGCGATAGCCAGTTCAAAATTCTGTCCTTTATACCTCAAATCGGCAGACCAGCCTTGGCCCTGGCTCTCTACCTCTACGGACTCGGTCTCAAACCAATCTCTAGCCCTTTTGTCCAGAGTGGATTTTGCTAAATTGAGACTTTGATAAATATTATTATCGAAAGGAGCAAGCGAAGGTTGGATTAGATCGGCCACTAAGTCAGAACCAAGTAAACCTTCCGCGCAAAGTATACCTGGATTTGGAGGTATAAAAACTTTTCTTATTCCAAGGTCTTTTGCTACGTCTACCGCATGTAACGGCCCCGCACCGCCGAAAGCAAAAAGAGAAAATTTTGACGGGTCATGTCCTCGTTCGACTGAGATAGCCCGAATGGCTTTCACAATCACAGCGGAAGCAACCTGCACAACACCTAATGCTGTAGCTTCTCTACTCATGCTTAATTTTTCTGCCAAATTGTCTATCGCTGCTTCAGCAAGGTCGCGACGAATAGTCATACGACCGTCTAACAATGAATCGTCAGGTAGACGCCCCAACACTACATTTGCATCTGTTACAGTAGCCAATAAGCCTCCGTTACCGTAACAAGCAGGCCCAGGAACTGCACCCGCACTGTCGGGACCGACCTTTAATAAACCGTCTCTGTCGATCCATGCAATAGAACCGCCACCAGCTCCCACGGCATTAACATCTAGAGCGGGTAACCGTAGTGGGAATCCTGCTAAACGACGGCTATGAACGACCGATGGTTCGCCATTAGCTAGAAGAGAAACATCAGCACTAGTACCACCAATATCTAGGGTAATTACATTTGCCTCATTTGTTGCCTTGGCACGATAAGCAGCACCAAGGACACCCGCAGCAGGACCAGATAAAGCTGATCGAATGGGATATCGACGAGAATAAGTTGCGGACATCAGTCCACCGCCACTTTGGCTTATGGTCGGTTCTGCTGCAACTCCTTTTTCTGCCACACCTTTTGTAAGTCTGTCGAGATATGCATTCATCACGGTTAAAAGAGCCGCATTCAAGACCGTAGTCGAAAAGCGCTCGTACTCCCTAAATTCTGGATAGACCATCGATGAGGTCATTATAGAAACCTCATCCGGCATGTTTTTCCTGAGTATTTCCGCTGCTCTCTCCTCATGCTCCGGAAATGCATGTGAATGGAGAAAACAAACAGCAACACAATCAATATTAGCCGCCTTAAGAGTGGAGGCTATCTCCTTCAGCTCTTGCTCATCCAAAGGAACATGAACAATACCATCAGCCCTCATTCTTTCCGACACCTCATATCGCAACCATCGTGGAACAAGCGGTTTGGGAAAGTCTTGATGCATATCGTAGACTTTAGGACGCGTCTGCCGTCCAATTTCCAGCAGGTCTCTAAACCCTCGGCTAGTCACCATGGCAACTTTCCCAACTCGCCTCTGAATTAAGGCATTAGTCCCAACTGTTGTGCCGTGTCCAAAACGAACAATTTCTTTTGGATCTAACTTGTGGTTTGTTAAAAAATACTCAAGGCCTTCTATGATAGCCTCGTCTGGCCGCTCTGGTGTAGAGGGCAATTTATACAAAAGTTGTATATTTTTTTCCGGAAGGCTTACAGCAAAATCCGTAAACGTCCCGCCAACATCAACACCAATATGAACTGTCATTACAAAATCCAGATAAAAATAAAAAACTTGAAGATGAATATAAAATTCGCTTTTATTCAATCATTAGCTATATGAGAATACACGTAAGATCCATCATTTTAAAATACTATGGTGTAATTGTTGTGATAAAAATGAAGCCCCTTAATCCAGAATTTTCTGAAGTTTGTGACCTCATCCAATCTGGTAAATCTATTCCTGTTATAGATTTCAGAAAAACGGAAACGACAGAACTTCTGGCTAAAGAAATAGGAAACGCTTGCAGGGAATGGGGATTTTTTCAAATCGTTAATCATGGGATTAGCGAGAAAAATATCAAAGAACTCTGGAGTAGTACTCAAAACTTTTTTTCACTACCTAAAGGTCAAAAGCGCTCCTTAAATCGCACAAGCGAGAATCCTTGGGGTTATTTTGACCACGAATTAACTAAAACTAAGAGAGATAAAAAAGAGATTTTTGATATTGGCCCAGCTAACGACCCTTCAGTGTTAGATCCGTTAGATCCTTTTTTGGGTGTAACACCGTGGCCAGAATCCCATCCCATTTTTCAAAGAACGATGCAAGATCATTTTGAAACATGCGAAATATTATCATTGAAAATAATGGCTGCTATTTGTGTAAGTTTAGGATTAGATAAGAATCACTTAGACGGGTGCTTCCGTCCTAATCACACCAGTTTTCTTCGCCTAAATTATTATCCTGTAGAAGACCCACTGTCTGATCTCGAAAACGAGGAACGAGAAGATGCTGGCCTCGGCGTGCATCATCACACAGACTCGGGAGCAGTCACCATTCTTTGTCAGGATGATATTGGAGGCTTACAGGTTTTTAAAGATGATTCTTGGTTACCCATCGAACCCATCAAAGATGCACTCGTTATCAATATAGGAGATATGGTTCAAGTATGGTCAAACGGACAATATAAAGCAGCAATACATAGAGTTGTGGCCATGGAACAAGCTGACCGCTATTCGATACCTTTCTTCTTTAATCCATCTTATGAAACAGTTGTATCTCCTCTAACCAATAATGACGTTAAAAACCTTTATAATGATATTCATTGGGGAGATTTTAGGCGGAGGCGTGCTGATGGAGATTATGCGAATATAGGAAAAGAGGTTCAAATATCAGACTACCTCATATAGCCTTGGCTCTTTATCAAATTTTTTGATTAAACCGCTTAATTTTACAAGTATTGATCTGTCATAGATAACAGTACCCATCATGAAAATTAAATTTAAACTGGATAACGCGCCAGTAATTGCTTTGCTATGATAAGTTTCTGTAACTCGTTAGTACCTTCCCCAATGGCTAATAATGGAGCATCCCGATAATAACGCTCAATATCAAATTCCTTTGAATAGCCATAGGCGCCGTGAATCCGCATAGCTTCAAGACTATTAGAAAGAGCTGCTTCGCTCGCCACTAACTTAGCCATTCCCGCCTCCATATCACAACGTTCGCCCATATCATACGCAAGCGCAGCCTGTTCCGTAAGCAGTCGAGCAGATTCCACTTGGGTCGCCATATCAGCTAATTTTATTTGTATAGATTGGTGCTCAGAAATTGGTTTTCCAAAGGTTTTTCGGAGCTGAGAATACTCAACTGATTTTAATAAACAAGCCTTGGCTATCCCAACACCACGGGCAGCTACATTTATTCTGCCAAGTTCCAACCCACCTAATATTTGCTGGAGGCCACGGCCTTCTGTGCCCCCTATCAAATTTTCGCCTGGGACAAACAAGTCTTCCATAACGAACTCGCCCGAATCGATCCCCTTGTAACCAAGCTTTTTCATTCGTTTATCTACCTTAAACTCCGAACTTTTCTCAACAAGAAAAAGGCTCATTCCTTTATGCCTTGGTTCTGCTTCAGGATTTGTTTTAGCGAGAATAGCTAAGACTCCGCCCTCTACCGCGTTACTAATCCAGGTCTTAGCTCCGTTTAGCGCATAACCATTACCTGATTTATCAGCTCTTGTCCGAATCCCCTGCAAATCCGTGCCTGCATCTGGCTCAGTCAACGCTATCCCGCCTCGCAATTCTCCAGATGCAAATCTTGGCAACCATTTTGCTTTCTGCTCCTCGGTTCCCGAGCGTTCAACTGCGGCAGCCATTATAAGATGAGAATTAAAAATTCCTGAAACAGACATCCACACTGTTGACACGCGCTCTACGATTTTTGCATATGTTGAGACTGACAAGCCGAGACCGCCATATTCAGTACCTATAGTTGCCCCAAAAAGTCCCATATCAATCATTTTCTCAACAATTTCCTGAGGATATGTGTCGTCAGCCTCTAATTCATGGGCAAAAGGTTCTACATCTCGCTCAAGAAATCTGTCTACACTTTCAAGAACCATTCGCTCCTGTTCTTCTTTTTCCTCTATAGCAAAATCTTCCGCTAATGCCATTTTCTTTATTTCTCTCAATCAAAAAATTTTGTTAAATTAGCCAACCTTTATTTGTCTATACCGTGCCCTTGTTTTGCGACTAAAATTGACCGATCAAACGTCATAAACACCTTACCGTCAGCCTTGGTTCCCCTCGTTCGGATAGAAACTATACCTTGCGTTGGCCTAGAGTTAGACTCCCTCTTATCGAGCACCTCTGACTCAGCATAAATTGTATCTCCGATAAATACAGGTGCTGGCAACTTGATATCTGTCCAACCCAAGTTTGCAATAGCCTTCTGACTAACATCGCTCACGCTCATACCAGCAACGATCGACAGCGTAAGACAAGAATTTACTAAAATCTGCCCAAATTCGCTATCTTTTACGTATTCTTTATCAAAATGAAGTGGATGTGTATTCATGGTTAGCAGAGTGAACCAAGTGTTATCTGCCTCACTTATAGTCCGACCAGGCCGATGCTCATAGATATCACCTTTAACAAAATCCTCAAAATTACGACCTATATCTTCTCTGTAACGCCTTTTACCCGTTTTATCAGAAACAAAAGCACTTCCATACACCATCTTTTATCCTCAATCCTCTCCTGCCATACGAAATGCTTGGTCGTCTGAACAGGTCAAATCTAACATCAGCCCTACTGAAGCAGCAATATCAATAGTCGAAAGCTCTTTTACTAGCCTGTTCCGTTGATTTTCGCTTAAATATGGCCCCACCAAATCGTCAAATTTAGCACGTGCCTCAGTATCAGTCATAAAATTGTCAGGCTCTCCTTTTGGGATGGTTACGCGATCTTCAAAAGTACCTCTAGATGTCTTTATTCTAACAATACCGGCCATATTATTTGGATATTCGGATTCGGCCCAAGCATCAGTCACCGTGCTAAATTTTGCCGCGAGTGCCAACGTTTCATTGTCATTAAGGTGTTTAGAATAGTCGTCCCACCCCATGGTACCTTCACGCAAAACTACTGCACCACAAAACGGCATTGAAAACTGTCCATCAACAGCCCCAGTTGGTCTCCTTTTACTCTCATCTGACTCGCCTATTATCCGCCATCCCGTATGAGGCAATCCTACCTCAACTTTTTCAACCTCCTCAAATGCGATTCTATGTTCAGTCCGCATTGAGGCTATGGCTCCCATAGCAGAGTGACTGTATCTGCACGATGGGTAGGGTTTGACTGCTATATTCATAGTCTCCCAAACACGACCAAGATCTGCTGCTGCCCGCGCTATATCTGGGTTTGGAGCATAAGATTGAAGGAAACCATCTTTACCCTCAATAGAACCCATTGGACCCACAAAGCCCTCTTTAGCTAGAGTCGCAGCGACCAAACCATTATGGCCTGAATAGCCAACCTGGAATCTTTTTGTCCATGCCCCATCCGCTAAAAATCTCATCGATCCAGAAGTTTGACATTCAGCAATACCAAAAGCGCTAGCAATATGCTTGGCGCTTAAACCAAAAATAAACCCAGCGGCAGCGGCAGCTCCAAATGTCCCACATGTCGCTGATGGATGGTAACCACGTTGATAGTGGTCTGAGGGGTTAAGGGATAAACTAAGCCGTATTTGAACTTCATATCCTGCGGCTATAGCGGTGATTACTTTTTTTCCATCAGCGCCCACCATCTCAGCCGCAGCCAAAGCAGCAGGTATTATTGGGGCGCTAGCATGGATTGATCCAGCTGCGTGCGTATCATCAAAGTCTAAACTATGTGCCAATGTCCCATTAATCATAGCGGCACCAGCAGGTGTATATTTATTGGGAGTACCAATCACTCTACTTTGGCCACCAAGATATCCCATAGCGTAACTAGCAGCCAAAAGACTGGGTGTCGATTCAGAATCATGCATCGCACGAATAGAGATACCAACAGTATCCATAATTAGAAATTTTATTCTTTCCACTACCTCACCGGGCAAATCATCATAGGATAAATTCGCTACAAATTCTGCAAGTTGTTTAGTTTCAGACATCAACCACCCTCCCACGAAAGTCAACCAACCTTATACATAATTTAAGATGTTGATACGCCAAGGTCAATTAACAGAAGTTTTTCATTTACACTATATTTAAAGACCTAATCATTAATCGTGACTATGATCAAGATTCTTGGAGGTACTATAGTCACTGGTTTACTTTTAGAGTCTCATCAAAATCCTGCTACAGTATTGGTTGTAAATTCTTCAGACATAATTCAAGCCGATCTGAAGCGCTAATATCAATCGCGACTAAATAAAGTTCTATTTTTATTCATTAAACGGCGTCTTTGTTATGACTAGATCCAAAGGTATAAAAATTGAGAAATAAGGCTGTCGATAGTCACCCAACAGTTACAATTGGGGAGTCATATCGGTTCTTTACGCCATTAATATTTATGGCTGAATTACATATGCTATCTCATGCTATTATCTCCGCTTTTCTTGCACGAATGCCAGATCCAGAGCCTATTCTGGCTGCTTATAGTATTGCATTTTATTTGCATGCCACTTTGGGTAGTCCGGTATGGGCTTGTCAGTTTGTGGCAATTTCTTACATCCGTGACAGGGCTTCTGTACTCCGTTTGTTTATTTTTAGCACACAAACATTTCTCCTCGTAGGCTGGTTTTGGGCTCTAATCGCGTTGACACCGTTTGGGGTTACTTTTTTTGTCTCAACTTTTGGCACTAGCGAAACTGTGGCTAAGGAGGCGCAAGTATGTGTACTCGTCTCAACCCTCATAGTCCCATGTGTATTTTTTCGCTCCCTCGCTTACGCTTTGTTAATGCTTAACCGGCGTACCACACTCGTCACATTAGGAACAGTAATTCGTCTGATTGGTCTATTTGGTATTTTGACAATATTACAAGGCAACACCAGTGGTGCTCTTGTCGGCATGTTGGCATTAACAGCATGTATCGCAATTGAAAGCTTATACGCTGTAATTGCAGCTTACAAATATTACCTAAGCTTACCAATCAATAGCGAACCAGTGCCAAAATATAAGGAGTTGTGGCGTTTTGGGTGGCCCGTAATACTGATGCAAACGGCAGAAAGCGGTGTTGCATTTACAGCGAGCTTTTTCTTAGGGCGCTTGGTGCACCCCGAACTTGCCATCGCCGCCTTTGGTGTTTTAGACGCAATGATACGAGTTCTTCTTGGGCCATTAAGGAATTTAACACAGGCAGTTCAAACACTAACCCGTAATAGTGCTGATGCAATCATAATTGGAAAATTTGCCATACACCTAGCAGTCATATTCAGCCTAGT
>MDSX01072329.1_pt1 | contig 19799 bp, 19 predicted proteins | sample 811141 | NCBI WGS metagenome assembly MDSX01 (sample SAMN05326642, study PRJNA326480) | marine metagenome | isolation source: seawater | place: Atlantic Ocean: South East | collected 2010 | reverse complement strand
TCATCTGTGGCTCGCGCTTTGATCACGTAATTTCCTTTCTCATGCACATCCCACTTAAACGACCATCGTCTCCACAACCAACGATCGCTGCTTGGCTCTACATAGGCGTCTTGCCATGACTCTCCATCATCGGTGCTGACCTCAACATGAGTAATAGCGCCAAGTCCACTCCACGCGTAGCCGCAGATTCTGTGGGTCCCAACATTTAACGGCGAATCTTCGTCGATCGGAGTCGTAATAATGCTCTTAACTCCCAGTTCCTTACAGGGCACCTTATTCGGATCGTCTGGACCCTCCCCTAAGACAAAGTATTGAGTTTGGTAGTAACAAGGCTTCTCATAATCGAGCAACTCTATTTCCTTCAGCCATTTTACTGACCAGTTACCTGACCAACCAGGGACGATAACTCTTAGAGGTGCGCCATGCACATGTCGCAAATACTCACCGTTCTGCGCCCAAGCGAGTATCGTATCTGGATCTAACGCTTTAGCGAGATCAAGCGCTTTGTCATAATTTATGACCCCTGGGTCCTCTATCTCTATATCCGTCCGGCCAGTTGATAAATAAATCGGTGTAGGGTCAGGTCTGCCCTCATCGTATCCAACAAGGTGCACATGAGTTGCTTCTGGCTTTACCCCGGCCAATTCAAGCACATCTTTTAATCGGACTCCGGTCCATTCGCCACCACTTACGAGGCAAGTCGTTGGGATAGCATCGAATATTTCATCGATATTGGCTGAACCATCATCACCATCTTCCTCGCCCGCCATCTGATTCCATCCGCCTTGCTCCTCCTGTACTTTCAGCCGGGACGGTTTAGGGCCTCCATCTTTTTGCCAACGAAAATACTCTCCGTCGTCGCCTGCGCACTCCATTGTTGTGCGAACTGTAACTGATGGGAGTTGCTGAATTTCCTCAAAATTTAAAACAAGTGGTTTCTCCACTAGACCAGTAACTTGGAAGTCATAGTCGTCGGGATGGATCGGATCCGCCATGTTCAATTGGGCGATGATGTATGAAGCATCCGTCGGTGTTGTTAGTCCGCCTAACTCCAGCACCGGAGCACGCGCAAAGATTGTCCGCCCCTGGTCATCTTTGCTAGGCATGATGCGGGCTTTCTTCCGGTCCGGCCAACCTTCAATCCACTCTCCTTCCATTTCTGGACGTGCCATAGAATTCTCCTAAAAAACTGTCACTTTGATTCGACTCAGCGCCTCTTTATCGATCTCAGAATATCCCCTGAAAACGCTCACTAACCCTATTTCTTTCGCGTATCAACCCACACGCTCAACCTAGGCCAAACTTCGAGTGCAGTCTAGTGGGGGTTTTGCGAGAGAACTAAGCAGTATTACTAAATTACGCCTGATCTGACAAAAAGGAACGCTTAACAATTTCCGAGATCGATCGAATTCCCAGTTTTGCCTTAATATTTGCCCGATGCGCCTCGACAGTACGTCGGCTTATGCTGAGCTCTTTTGCGATCTCCTTGTTCTGATTCCCGTCAATCAAGTATGCGATGATCTCTTTTTCCCGAGACGTCAGCCTAGCGTATCTATTTTCATATTCCGCATTTGCTTGTAGCTGAGCATAGCGTTTCTCGCTTAACTCGATCCCGTGCCTAATCCGTTCCAGCATTACGGAGTTAGTAAAAGGCTTTTCCAGGAAATCCACCGCCCCGTTCTTTATCGCCCGAACGGTAAGCGGAATATCCGCCTGACCCGATATCACGATCACGGAAAGAGCCGATCCTTGCTCACATAGCTGATCATAAAGATCTAGGCCCATCATATCGGGCAACCAGATATCAAGGACTAAGCAACCTTTTGTTTCGGGAGAACAGAATTTAAGAAACTCAGTTCCTGATGTAAATGAACTAAAACCAAGCCCAAGGACGTCCGCGAACCGCTCAAAGACGTCGCAGATACTTGGATCGTCGTCTAACAAATACAACATCGGCTTGTCCACTATTTTTCGCTGCAACTACTAAAGGAATTACATTGTTTTGGATAAAATCTCTACATAGACACTTTCGGCAAATCTCGCGGTTGGTGTATTTGACCAATACTCCTGCCCTGAAGTTCTGCCAGCTTCGCTGGAGCCACCTTGCAAATTGGGAAGCGTAAACGCAATCCAGTCTCTCCTGAACCAGTATGCTCAATATCTAGGGTACCGCCTTGCTGCTCCATAACGGTGCGCCAGGCTGCCATCTCGAGTCTCACTTCGTTGGTTTCATAGTCAAAGAATGGTCGAGTAATGTTGTCTGGGTAGTCTGGCCCGGAATCTACAAATCTAACCTCGATACCGTTACCACCTCCGGTGGCATCTGTGTCTTTCTTAAAAGAGATTGTCAGTCGTCGAGGCTTTCCGCTACTCTCCGCACGCGTTACATTTTGAACCGAGTTTCTCAGCATCGCTGATAGTAGTCGACCTAATTGAATAGGGTCAGCCAATATTGGAGCTCGGGGAGGACTTCTCTGGATTTTCACTGTGATGCCATTATCGTCTAAATCCTTAGCAAGATTTGCCAAAGCGGCAAAAATCAGTTCATCAACGTGAACCACATCCCAGCTGCCACCGATCTCATTTAAAGGCTTTTGAAATGATGTCAGTAAATCACGCAATCGTCCGGAATTAAACGCTATGAGCTCTAACAGCTCCTCAAAAGAGCGGGAACCAACTTTCGAGGATTCTTGAACAACTTTATCTTTATCGTGTAACTTTGTCTCAGCCAGCATATCCCTGCACATTTCTGTATAACTAGATATAGCAGTCAATGGATCGCTCAACTCATTCATTAGAAATCTAGAGAACTCTCGCAAACGAGCCATATCTACGTCGTTTTGGTCATTCTCCTGATGAATATCATTTATATTCTCCGCCCAAGCACCCTCAGCCGCGTACTCCGTTGAGCACCAATTTAGCGAACTCTCAGTCGACTTGATTTCGTAATCGCCCGTCATGCGTTAGCGTGCCTTATAGAGTCTGTACTGAAATTATCCGCAACACGACAGTTTCAAGAAATACCTGGTTACAAACCGTTGACAGCTGCTGAAGTTATTCGCTCATATTTTCGAAAAAAATCAGTCATCAAAGCGAGTCGAGGTTTCCATCCCAACCCCGCCATGAGTTCTCGGAAATGCTGCCTGAACATTACTCTCAAGTTTGGTCGGTAAGTCAAAGTAGAGTCTTTCGGCTTTAAATTCATCTAATAATTTGATGGTTTCACCTTTATCATCTTGAACAAAGTAGTTTGAATTAAGAGCGCGGAAAAGGTAAACCTTGTTTCGCTCGTCACAAGCGAGTAATTGTGCAAGCGCCGTGTAATAAGACTCTCCCTTAATAGTTTTCTCGAGCCACTTTGGCGATGGTGCTTGTGCTGGCTTGCTACTTACAACCTTCTTTTTTGACTTCTTCGAAACCGCTTTTTTCTTTTTTGCGGTCTTTTTCGTGACTTTTTTCTTAGAAGTCGCCTTCTTTTTTGCGGTCTTTTTCGCTATCTTCTTTTTAGCAGCCATCGTTAAATTCCTCCGAGTAATTGAGACTTTGCCAAAGTTTATTTATTCGATTTTTGAGTCTTAATCTAACCACGCTCGTAACTTTATCGTCGGTTAAAGTGTGCTAAGGATTAAAACGGGGTTTCACGGTTACTTTCGCTTAATCTCTGGGTAATCCGCTCCCGCATTCATACCTCCTGCCGCCGTCACCATCGCCGCGAATTTAGCGACAGACTCACCCAATTGTTGAAGTCGTTTAATGACCCCATCGTCGGTCAGCAGACCATCGTCAAAGTGGCTATTGTTTGCATACACTGCACCGGGTATCGCATATCCGTGAAAAAACCCGATTAACGGTTTTAACTGGTGTTCTATTGCCAGAAAGTGGTGGTCACTCCCTCCCGTCGCGATGATTCCCACTGGTTTACCCCGAAGTGCATCGTTTGGGATCAAATCGAACATGTTTTTCAACATCGCGGTGCAACTGCCTCGGTACATCGGCGTTCCAACAATCAATCCATCGCAGCTACAAACTTTTTCTATTACAAATTTAGTGTCGCCCTTGTAATCCATCGGGTCACGACCGTCACAGAACTGCACATTAAGTTCGCCGAGATTGATTACGGTGGTCTGGATATCTTTGTCTGGAACCGCCTCGGCAAAATCTATAGCCTGCTGAACCAGAGAAAAGGTCCTGGATGGTGACGTGGGACTACCTGAGATTCCGAGAACTTCCACAAATATTGACCAAAATCTGGTTCCGGGTTTTCTTACTGGTGATGTGCCGGTAACTTACCCACCCGCTTACCGAGCTTTCTCTCTCGTATTCACCCTCGAAGCAAGCCGATTTTACGGAAATTGAGAGATGCGCTTAACCCTTAGAAAGGGCCCCGGCACTAAAATCAGTACCTGGGACCCTTCCCTCAGGCGGCAAAACCTTACGCGCTCTTTTTTCTGACCCTTTTCCCCTTGCGAAGATCCGCCTCCATCTCACGAACCAGAGGAATAACCTTTTCTCCAAAGTTTTTGAGTTCCCAGTTGTAGTGAAGGAACCCGCAAAGAATCACACCCATGCCGAGCTGCTTTAATTCAATAATTCGCTTAGCGACTGTTTCTGGCGTGCCAATGAGGCCAGTTTTAAAGCCATCGTTGTACTGCACGAGATCAGCGAAAGATGAGTTACCCCACATACCTTTGCCATCTTTTGTCTCTCTTGCTGCGCCCTTTACAGCTTCGCCGAAACCCTTGACCGCTTCAACATCGGCATTCACGATGATTTCGCGTAACTGCTCGGTCGCCTCTTTCATCGAGTCTCGAATGATGGTGAAACCATTGCATCCAAACTTCAACTCGTTGGGGTCACGTCCAGAGGCCACTGCGGACTGCCGAGCGTCAGATATAATTTCGTTGAATCCGTCATTAGTGTTACCGTTCATGAACAAACAATCGGTCACTCGTCCGGCCATTTCGCGGGCATCCGTAGAGTTACCTCCCTGGAAAACAACCGGTCGATGGAGCGGCTTCGGCAACATAGGAGCTTGATTGATCTGATAAAAGTCACCGTAGAAGGTGAATTCTTCCTCGGTCCACATCCCCTTCATAACTCGAATAAATTCTTCTGAACGGCGATATCTTTCTTTATGTTCTAGCCAAGGGAAGCCGAGCGCCGTGAATTCTCCTTTAAACCAGCCGCTAACCACATTGATAGAGGTTCGACCGCCGGACACCACGTCCAGAGAAGCCTGCATCTTTGCAACGATTGCGGGATGCCATAACCCTGGGTGCACCGCGGTAATCATCTCTAGGGTGCTCGTATGTTGGAGCAGGGCATTGGCGATCGTAAATGCTTCGTGCTGATGGTCTGCTCCATAACTTGCAAACCACCTTGTCTGACAAAGCGCCGTTGCAAAACCAGTCGCCTCAGCGTCTTGAGCGTATTTAATATTTGCCTCAATTCCGTAGTCGGTATCCATCGGCAGCATCGTGATTACTAGGCCACCCGAGACGTTGGGAACCCAGTACGCGAATTGCACGTCGTCATTGGCTTTTTCAAACCAGTCTGACGCTTTCAACGGATTTTTCTTATCAGAAATGAGTTTTGGGTAAGTTGCCATATCTTTTTCTCCTAAGGCTATTGATCAATCATAAAGATCGCGTGTTGTGCCGGTGATTCCTTTGTCTATTGAAAACTCAAAATTACCAAGGTAGTCCTCGCCCCCATCCAAGGGTTTAAACTGGAACTTCAATGCTCATTAACGCGATACTAGGTATAGGTACGGGAATTCGACTTTCACGATGCCTAAACGTCCCGTAAGTGCCCTTGCCTTGTCTCCATTCTCGAAATTGCTGGGTTTGTCGTAAATTCGTAGAACTACTTCCTGTTACTGGTAGAAATAGTAGTAACCCCTACGCTTGACCTCCGGAGAATTTTTTAAGGACTCTCATTCCGACACTCCAAAACTCTAAACTATTCGCAGCATTCAGCTTAAATTTTTAATAACCCACACTCTCCACTCATAATTTTCTAAGGGTCACTGAAAACCTGGCTTAAAATTTTCTCCTGAGAATGACAGCACCGTGCTCAAAAAAGGACAAATCATATAACTTAATAAAACCTGATTATGTAACCCTAAAACTAAACATAAACCTTATGCGGTCTATCTTTTCCCTGCTTTTTCAGAAGGGCTATCGCCTTTTTAGTATTACCATTGGTCTCTTTCAGGGCATCCTTACAGTCCAAGGTACCTGCTCTCGTCGCACCGCGAACCTCCTTAATCATTGCCGCTGTCAGTGGTACTTCTTTACTCCCAGAAGAACTCATCTAATTACTCCTAAATTTATCTTTCAATTTTCAGTTGCATAATCGTTTTGCTGCGTCTATCCCAACTTAAGGGATATTCCCATCAACTAATGCGTATGTGAAATTACCAAAAATTTTTGCTTTCCATGAAAATATAGTTGGATTTCTTGCAACTACACATCAAAGAGTTATTGCAGTAAATTGACTTTTTTACCCATCTATATAGGTATCTTTACCTATATTAAAGCAATCCACCAAAACAGGAGATTAGTTTTATCGCTGCCCACCAATCGGCTTGATAAGTGGGTTAGCTGGACCCTCGAATACCAGCTCTATCTGTATCCATCGAAGCAAAGAACCATCGATATCTTCTGGAATGCGAGTAACCCGATCAGTAGCCTATTCGAGATTCGAAGTCGTCCTTGTCTAGGGAAATCTAACGCTATAGCTCACGGCTGTTATTCTAGGAACTCCTATGACTTCTAGATCATTATCCACGCTAGACGCCGGTTCGTTGGTCGATGACCTCACGTTGAGTTTTATTGATACCTACGTTAATGCGTACCGTGAATTCTTTGACGCGATAGAAAGGAGCCATGGTGAATGCCTTCCTGAATTTATTTTTAACTCCGCTAGAGACCAAATTCCTTGGCTCAATGATCGACCCCTAACCGTATTTTGTTTACCACACGCTTTAGTATTCTGGGATCAAAGCAAGATACCTAGCGGTCACTGGTATCTCGATGGCGGTCCAGCGATAAAAATTGACGAGGCGCATACCCGAACACCTCTATCCGTCCGAACCTTATACAGCACGAATTCCTCTCGGAAGAAACCTCGAGGCATTGCGAGGGCTATCCTATCCGATGAAGTACCAGGGACTGTTTGGACTGGTCGCTTTTCGTCAGGAGTGTCGGCTGGGGAAGCGACCACAGCGACGGGGAAGTTACTGCAGTTTTTTGAATATAGAAGAAACTTTGACTCCTTTTTAACCAACGCTACATTTGGATTTTTTGGCTACATTGAATCTTCTTCAAAGATTCCTGAAAAGTATGCAGCTACAGCCTTTGAGGTCGTGAGCAATCTTGGTTTCTTTCCTGCAGATCTTAAAAACACACGCTTCTTTTGTAGTCTTTCTATTGTGACCTCGCCAGAAACCTTTCTCGAGAACCCCGAGCGTCGGGAAGACTTATTGAGAACGGCAATTTATCGTGACCTAAGCCGAACCATCGCTCGTCAGGAATTCGACGTGGAAGACTACATACGCCAGTTTTCTTCAACTGTCTTCTGGAATCCAGAGCCAAAAAATAAGCAGGATAGACTTTATGATGCAGTGTTTTCGAATCGCGCAATCTAACTGCTGCTAGCAACATCGCTAAGTGCGGTTGTTAGATCGACGAAACGAATTGGCTTTGAGATATATCCATCCATCCCAGCGGCCAAATACTCTTCTCGATCTCCGCGCATTGCATGAGCTGTCATCGCAAGAATAGGAATTCGGGTTGTCTTCCGAATTTCCCTACGACGGATTTCATGAGTTGCCTCGACCCCATCCATTCCCGGCATCTCAATATCCATTAAGATGAGGTCGTAGTCCTCTATTTCATAAGCAGACAGAACTTCTTTGCCTGATGAAACAATCGTCGCATTGACCCCAAGTTTCCCTACGTACGCCTTGATTACTTCCTGGTTGATCAGATTATCCTCAGCGATCAAGATTTTCCTAAATGGTAAGGAATATTTCACAAACGATCCAGCACTCCGATCCAATCCAATTGTTGGTTGGGTTGATTTTCCTGCCAGTGCCATAGCCAAAGTTGTGGCCAGCTCCGCATACTTTATCGGCTTTACAAGAGTCGTCAGGTTGGGTCGTTGCCCCAACTCCCCCTCTTCTCCAGGGAAACACAAGACGATTACTGGCAAACCAAAATTAACGAGCTCTTCAAAGGACTCCTGATTTTGATTGGTTCTGACGCCAGCAAAGACATAACTGGAATCAAGAACAATCGCATCGAATGGTTCACCTCCAGCATTCGCTTTCCTACATTTCTGAAGACTATCGCGAATAGTTTCCGAAGACACGGAGGTGCAACCCCATTCCTTTGCAATATTGTCAAACTGACTGGATGCAACGTCGCTGCCCACCAGCGTCAAGAGTTTCGCTTGATAGATTTCGCCCAAGAGATCTTCGAAGGGGCTGCTTGTCTGCTCGCGAACACCAAATTCCAGATGAACATGAAAAACTGATCCATGACCGATCTCACTTTCCACCGCCAGCCGACCACCCATGAGGTCAACCAAGTTGGATGCAATGGTTAACCCTAATCCAACGCCACCGTACTCTCTCGACAAACCGCTATTCAACTGGGTAAAGGGTTTGAAAAGATACTCCTGCTGATCCCCAGGTATCCCAGGTCCAGTATCTCTAAGCAAAAAATGAATGTTCTGCTTACCAACCGTGCTATTTCCATTGTTTACCGAATTACAGACAACCGATACCTCACCCTCCGGAGTAAATTTAAGCGCATTTCCTACAATGTTGGTCAAAACCTGCCGAAGCCGGCCAGCATCACCAAACAACAAGTCATTCACTTCGCTCGATACTGAATAAGAAAGATCTAGACCCTTTATCCGCGCTCGCTGCGCAAGTGATTGGAGTGTGTCTGCCAATAAATCACGTAACGAAAATTCAGTCTCATGTAGTTCGACAGTGCCCGTTTCAAACTTGGAGACGTCAAGAATCTCATCCAAAATACGTAGGAGATTGTTGCCCGACTCATTGATGCCATTTACATAGTTATGTTGTTGGTCACCTAAATCGCTCTCACCCAGAAGATCCGACATCGCGATGATCCCATGCATTGGAGTGCGAATCTCGTGACTCATCGTCGCCAAAAACCTGCTTTTTGCTGCGCTCGCTACTTCGGCAGTCTCTTTCGCTTTTTCAAGTTGCGCGTAAGCTGCTTTTCTCTCTAGATCCGATCGCCGGAGTGCCGAGGCACTAACCCAAATCAGGAGGATAAATACAATCATGATTCCCGTTACCGCTACGGCAACATGCTCAGCGAATACCCAGGTATCGAACCCGGCACCGTAATATCCGTAAATTCCAAGTCCCGCCATTCCCATCCAACCCATAACCAAAGGGGTAATCAATGCGGCCGGAATCAATGATCGACTTAATGTGCCGCCGGCGGTATCGCTAGTAAATGTACTAACTGGCTCATGATCCCAATGATTCAAGAATGCAGCCAATGCTAATAAAAGCAACACAATCGAAGAATTGATCGTAGCCGGGATTGAGCTACTGGTTAAAACCTGTAGCACGCCCGAGCTATAAATAAATCCAGCAATCCCCACATAGGAAATCACGATTGCACTAAGGAGCAACAACCCGGCAACAGCAGTTGCACCATACGTTTTCACATTAAATAACAGAACACCTAAACTGACTGCAATCAAACCAAGCAATTCATGCATGCCAATTGAGGTATCGATGCTGGTTGCTCCAAAAAGAATCTCATCAGTCTCAAACCTTGTGACTAATTGAGTTTCAACGAGTTTCCAGAAGCAGAGTATCGAACTAACGAGAGGAACAGCGATCACAACAAACCGTCGCCATCCGATGTCGTGACCAGACCTTAAAGCAAACGCAGAACCCAACCCAAGATACAGAAACAACAAAGTGCGGTCTATCTCAGTCCAAGTTGGCACAGGTAGGGACCTCAGTGATCCAACGTCTAGCCCGTGCCCAAAAAGAGACAGTGTAGAGATTATGATAACAAGCCATGCAACAAGCTTGCCGAAGAGGACAATTCGCTTCCCTGGGCCTTTCCCTTTATCTTCGAGAGAAGTTATCATAATTTTTCGGATAGATCGCCAGATATTGGAACCAACCAAGCGTCATGCCCGTAATAACGATCAACTGTGATCTTGCAAACGGGGATCGGTGCCGACTCCTTCTATGAATAAGTTGAGATTCCACAATCTAATTTTGAAGCGTTTCTAGGTACAACAATACACGCTAGCCGACTAACTTCAGCGCAAATGAAGACTTCTAGGGGCTTAGCGCTTTTCGCAACGCAGGTCCTTGAATGTTTACGAACTTACTTACTGCTTGGTCTAGCTCTTCTAATTGGGACTCGACTAGGTAAAGACCTCTACTCGGGACTGATGAGCCAAGCTCTACGAGCAGCGGTCGGAGATGATTTTCCACTGCAAGCGCGTGCGTCAGACTGGCTCCAAGCATCACAGGCAGTGAGACAGTTCCCGACATTCCCCCAGTGTTATAGCGATCGAGGAAAGCTTTAAGGAGTCCTGTGTAGGAAGCTTTATATACTGGGCACGCAATAACGACCAAGTCACTCGAGGCGACTTTCTCACTTAATTTTGATAGTTCTTCATCCTCCCACTCAAATAATCTTCCTGCCACCTCAGCAAGTTCGATCGTATCTGCCTGAACATCAGTTTCCAATTCCAAGAATTGAATCAGGCATTCACATACCGTTTGGGCAACACGTGTTGTACGGCCTCCTGCTTTTGGATTTCCAATTACGATACTAACCTGCATCTTTTTCTCCTTACACTAAAGCACACTCTTTCGGTTTCCTAGAAAAACCACCACAATCGAACCATCCTTAATATTCAATAAATAGAGAATAGAGCGATCAATGAAGGTTTGCAATCGTGCATCATCTATCTAATAGCCGATTGATTCCCTGGCCAAAATTAAACCCTAGTGCGGGGTGTTAATCGCAACGGTACATACTCCAGATGCGTAACTTGGAAAGCCACTGCCGCCGGTCGATCTGCCGAAGCCATTGCGGCAAAGCACTCGATTCCAAAACGGAATCCGGACAGAGCGCCAGCAACTCTGCTGGCGGATACGCCATAGGCACAAACACATACGCAGTTTCCTTAGCACTTTCAAGATACGCCTCTAGTTCCTCAGGAGAACCGGCCTTGTGAAAACTGACCTTGGGTGAGCGGAAAAACCCGATTGTCCCTGATCCGTTTTCATAGGGATTTTCCCGGTACGCCACGATTTCGATTGGGGACTCAATGGACGCTTGGTATATCCATTTGTGAACCACAGTCTCCTGATTCGCCGGCAAGAAACTGAATACCGCGAGCGCCAGACCATTCAGCACAAAAAACAGATAAACACTGAGTCTTGCGATACGGCTTGAGCAGAAAATACTTTGGGGCAACACCAGCTTGTCGAACAACGCTTCAAGGCCGACGACTGAAAGCACTAACAGCGGGTAGATCACCGGCATCAGAAAGCGGGTTTCCTTGTGGTCTATGAAGGAATGGCCAACCACGAAAAACACGACTGTCCACACCAGAAGGTTTCTCGGCTGAAGGATTACCGCCCCGATCAATGCGGGGAGCAGAACAAGACTGAACGGCGGCACCATCAATAACAGAAGTTTCTCAATGTAATACCACCAGGGATCGACCCCGAACTGCGCAGCCTTTGCCTCCACCAGATTAACGAGAAAGTAATTCACCGGCGTAAACGTCCATTGCCCGTAGAACCAGTAATCCAAGACAAGATTGATTCCTAGCGCGAGCAAAAAGCCTAGTGCCATAGCACCGATGATCTTGATCTTCGGCCGTTCGATGACAATGAGCCACAAACCCAGACCCAGCAGAGCCAAGGCAACAGGAAAGCGCAAATAGAACGCAAATCCGAGCACCAATCCGGCCGTCAGCGCAGACCACAACGCGCGCCGGTCATTTTCCTTGCAGGCAACAAGCACCAACACTATCCCGATGCAGAGAAACGCTCCGGCCCAGGTTTCCGAGGCAAATCGGGCATTAATAAAAGGCAGCAGCCAGAACAGGCCGGTAAACAACACGAGCGCCACTTTTGACCATCTGTAGTTGAGCCACTGAAGCGCCTGTCCACACAACAGCCAGATGCTGAAAAAACCCAACGCGGCAGAAGCCAGCCTAAGCAGCAATGCTGTCGCGAAGGGATCGGGGCCGGTTGCGTAACGATGCACCGCATACGCAATGGCTGGCTGGACGGCCGGGCGGATCTGCTCAAAAAACTCCCATGGCAGCGTCCGGCTGACGCGGGTCTCAATCTTTGAATGGGCAAATTCGAGAATCTGGTAATCCGAATCCGGATGTGCCCTGCCCTCGCTGAAAAACGCCGCACAAAGATGCAGGGAAAAACTCAGCAGAATCACGCCTGCGGCGATAACAGGTTTCGAAAAAAGGACTGCCCAGTTCATCGCTTTAGCGCGCCCATCACAAACACGGGCGTTCGGAAAACTTGGGAACGAGGCAGCACACTAATTGCCCGAGCCATTGAAATGGATGCAAAAACGCCACATTAATAGTAGACAATAACGAGGAAAGATCGATGTTAACCGGAATCGTATTGCTGCCGGCGGGGATCTTGATTGCACTCTATCCCCCGCTCCTTGCCATCATTGTGGCGAGCATGCTGATCGCACTGGGATTACTTATGGCTGTGAGCGCCTGGTATCACCGCAAGCGCCGTCGCGGGGGTGACAATCTGATTATCGAACTGAGTCTGCGTTACTGAGCAAAAACGCTCAAACCGGCTTGTAGCGCAATTTGGCGCTCACAAAATCCTTCTGGGAAATATGCAGCAAGCGCTGTATCTTGCGCATGAGATGAAGTTCATGATCATCCAGCCGTCCATCGGCATAAACCACGCGCCACATCTGCTCAACCAGATTAAGGCGGTGGTGCTCACTCCAATGCTGATTAATCAGTGACGTAAAGCCGTGCAGCCCGGTCGATTCGCGGACCCGCTCCTGCGCCAAGGTCGCCAACGCACCAGCTTCCTCGTCGCTCAAATCAAACTGCTGGCGGACCAATCTCTGGATCATGGAGCGCTCCTCGTCGCCCAGATCGTAATCCGACATGGCGGCTTCAAAAAGGAGCGCTGCCGAAGCCAGACGGACTGCCTCTTCGGTGTCATGGCGATCATCCGACACCTGAAGCCGGTCTCGAAAAAAATCGCCTATGGCGTCCAGCACAGCTCTATCAGACTCGATGGCGGTTGAGTTGGCAAAAAAAGAGGCGACTCCCCTGCGGATATCGCCTTGGATTCCCTGATTTATCAGCGGAGAAAGGTTGCAGGTACATTACGCCATACTCCTCAAATACCGTCTCGATCTGGATCAAATTTATTGCGAACCACACTCGACACTCCAAAATTAGACTTGCGACTGCTCGCAGTCTTCTTCCTGGACATCCTGCTGGCTGTCGTATGACATCCGGCAAATCATCGTTTGGCCATCTTTTTCAAGATGATACTCAGTGATAGATACCACTCGCTGAAGGTGGGCATAGGGTGAAACCCCAGAGCGGACCTCCTGCTTTTCTATCTGCTTGACAATGGTCCAGCCTGCCTGTGTCAAACCGTGTACGCCCAGTGATTGCCCCGTCCCCCAACTCGGCAGGAGCGCCCCAGTGAGAATGGTTGCCACCGCGAACCCCTTGGCACGCCGAAAGGTCATCACGAAAACGAAGATCGCCCTTATGCAGCGTTGTTAGCGCGTACCGTAAATCCGGTCACCCGCGTCCCCAAGACCAGGCAGGATATAACCGTGATCATTCAGTTCACGGTCAAGCGCCGCGGTAAAGACTGGCACATCCGGGTGGGCCTCCCCGAAGGCGGCCACGCCCTCAGGGGCGGCGAGGAGACAAACCACCTTTATCTTGACCGGCCGGTCCTGCTTGAGTCGGGTGATTGCAGCACTCAGGGAGTTTGCCGTTGCGAGCATCGGATCGACCACGATCGCCTGACGCTCACTGATATCCTCTGGCACCTTGTAGTAGTACTCAATTGCCTGCAACGTATCTGGATCGCGATACAGCCCGATGTGCCCTACACGGGCCGAAGGAATCAAATCCAACATACCCTCCAATAGGCCGTTGCCCGCTCGCAGTACCGAGATAAAACACAGTTTCTTTCCCGCAAGGATCGGGGCCTGCATCGTTTCCAGCGGGGTCTCCACCTCGGTCTGTGCCAAAGGCAGATCGCGGGTCACTTCATATGCCAGCAGCAACGCGATTTCCCTGATCAACTGGCGAAAATGAGCGGTTGGGCAACTCTTGTCACGCATGAGCGTAAGCTTGTGCTGCACCAAAGGATGATCAACTAACGAAAATGTTTCTTGCATCGGATTGCGGTTTTGTTCTAGGTTGTGCCAGCAGATCTCTTGATTTGAGAAGTATTTTTTCTGTTTTGATTCTAGGACAAACTGCCAATGAAGCATACCTCTCATTCACGCCGAGTAGTCGTAACAGGCAGCGAATGTACCGGCAAGACGATGCTCACCGAGGGTTTAGCGGAATATTTCAGCTGCCCTTCCTCACCAGAGGGAGCCCGACTGTACGTTGCACAGCATAACTGGCCCCTGACCGTTGCTGACGTCGATCCGATTGCCTCTTTGCAGATAGCACTGGAAGAAACCGCCGTTCGCGAGGCACACGACCTCGTTATTCATGACACGGATCTTGTATCGACACTCGTCTACGCGTGTCACTATTACGGGACCTCGCCCGCATGGATTGTGCGCACGGCCTCAGAACGCGCAGCAGACTTGTATCTATTGTGTGATATCGACCTGCCCTGGGTGTCGGACGGACTCCAGCGCGACAGCGGTTCGGCTGAACAACGTCGAAAGATCCACGAAAATTTTGTTGAGACCATGACCCGTACCGGACTCCACTGGATCCTGATCCAAGGCTCGGGTGAAAAGCGCCTCGAGCAAGCCGTTCGGACAATTAAAGCGCTTGCCTGAACTCTTAAGCCAACCGGTGCCTGCTGCCAGCCATGTTGACAGCAGTTCACCCGTTGTCTAGATTGCACCCGCTATCCAACGGGGTGTCCGGCGTGGGCCGGGCTGAGAATCACCCGCTGAACCTGAACCGGATCATGCCGGCGGAGGAATCTGGATAGTGGCCACGCTGGCCCCTCCGCTCTTCGATCCCGAAGGAGCGCCTTCATGACAATCGTTCGACTGCTTGCGACCATCAGTACCGTCTCGCTAATTTCTTTTGGAATTCCTGCAAATGCAGAAAAGCCAAGTCTCACGGTTTATACCTACTCTTCGTTTGTCTCTGACTGGGGCCCCGGCCCGTTGATCGAACCCGCTTTTGAAGCACATTGCCAGTGTGACCTTAAGTTTGTCGGAGTAGAAGACGGCGCCGCTCTATTGGGGCGGCTGAAACTCGAGGGTACCCGTTCTTCGGCGGATGTCATTTTGGGTCTGGACACCAGTCTTGTAGCCGAAGCCCGGAAAACTCATCTTCTCGACACTCATGGTCTGGATCTTGACACCATTGATTTTGCGCTCGCCTGGTCAGATTCTGTCTTTATTCCCTATGACTTTGGATACTTCGGATTCGTTTATGACAGCGACCAACTCGCAGTCCCGCCAAAAAGTCTTCGCGCGCTGGTGAATGATCCCCAGGGACCAAGAATCATCATCCAGGATCCGCGAACCAGTACACCGGGACTGGGTTTACTGCTCTGGGTTCGCAAAATCTTCGGCGAGGAAGATACGGCAGCATGGCGTGCGCTCTCTCCGAGAATAGTGACCGTCACCAAAGGCTGGTCAGAGGCCTACGGCTTGTTTCTTGAAGGTGAAGCGCCAATGGTACTGAGCTACACGACCTCACCGGCCTATCATCGGCACGTTGAAAACAGCGATCAGTACCGAGTCGCGATGTTTGAAGAGGGTCATTACCAACAGGTCGAAGTTGCAGCGCGGCTGGCGCATTCGACACAACCCGCGCTCGCCGGAGAATTCCTGCGCTTTTTACTCTCCGACGAAGTCCAAACGATTCTTCCCACGAGCAACTGGATGCTGCCCGCCGCCAGGACGCAGCAAGCACTGCCCCCGGCGTTCCACGAAGACGAAATTCCAAACACTGCCTTAACCTTTGAGCCGACAGAAGTCAGCGCACAAAGGAAGCACTGGATAAAGCGCTGGCTGACTGCCCTCGCCCAGTGAATCTCACCTTAAGCACGCGGTGGCCGCTTGGGCTCTGGCCAGGCGTCATCGCGCTGTTTCTACTGACCGCTGTTATCGCCGGCTCGCTCATAGCAGTGAGCACCGTATCGGACACCGGTTCAATCGTCACCACACTGCGTGATCCTTATTTTTTTCAGGTGGTGCGGTTCACGCTCTGGCAGGCAACCCTGTCGACACTCATCAGCATCATCCTCGCAGTTCCTGTAGCACGCGCATACGCCAGGCGCCGAGTATTTGCTGGCCGACAAATTCTGATAACCCTGATGGGGCTGCCCGTGGTGATGCCGGTCATTGTCGCGGTATTTGGAATTGTGGCCGTATATGGTCGGTCCGGGCTGTTGAACTTTCTGCTTCACCCCACCGGCGTCAGCATGCCATTTGAGTTGTATGGCCTGACCGGCATTTTGCTGGCTCACACTTTCTTCAATCTGCCGTTGGCGGTACGGTTGCTGTTGCCCGCCTGGGATCAGATCACCAACGAAAACTGGCGGACCGCCAGCACGCTTGGAATGTCGAGCGCTCAACTCTTTAAATTTATCGAATGGCCCGCTCTTAGCGCTTTTCTGCCGGGCGTTATTGTCGTAGTCTTTTTACTGTGCTTCACAAGTTTTGCGGTCGTCCTGACACTTGGCGGCGGTCCGGCAGCCACCACCATCGAAGTGGCGATCTACCAGGCGCTACGCTTTGAATTCGAACCTGCTCAGGCTGCTGTGCTGGCGCTTGCACAGTTACTTTTATGCGCTGGAACCGCTTTATTATTGATTCGCTGGATGCGGGTGCTCACGCAGACTTCGGGGCGGAAGAGCGATTCCAGAGCACGGCCCGATACAGGCACTCGCGCGGGCAAACTTTTTGACTTCAGTATTATCGGGCTATGCGGACTTTTTGTTTTCGCCCCCGTCGCGGCGCTGGTCGCCTCCGGACTGCAGGGACCGGTTGTCGCAGTCCTGCTTGATGCTGATCTATGGCAAGCTGCCGCTCGGAGTCTCAGCATTGCACTCACGGCAACCAGTCTGGCCGGAATCATGGCTCTAGGCATCGCCAGCACTGCGCGGTTTTTGGTACTTGAAAGACGTCAAAAGAAAACCAAGGAAGGACTGCTTCTCGCGGGATCTCTCACCCTGGCGTTTCCCCCGATGGTGATTGGAACAGGATTTTTCCTGATCTCCCTGCACCTGAAGGCTGTCGACACCATCACACTCTTGATGATTGCTGTCGTCAACGCACTGATGGTTCTGCCGTACATCCTGCGCAGTATCGCACCGGTACTGATTGACTCCGGTCAACAGTATCAGAAATTGTGTGCACAACTGGGCCTAAACGGCTGGCACCGCTTTTGCCAGGTGGACTGGCCCATGATCCGAAAGCCTGCGGCATTCTCTCTCGCTCTGGGGGGAGCGCTCTCTTTTGGCGACATGGGGGTTGCCGCCCTGTTCGATACTACGGGTCACATCACTTTACCGGTTATGCTCTACCAACGTATGAGCGCCTACCGCTTCGACGAGGCGGCCGTTACCGCCCTGGTTCTTGTGCTGATGTGTGTGGCGCTTTTCTGGATTCTGGACCGCAGCCTGTCGCGATGAACTTTCTCAAAATTGACGGAGTTCGATTTCGCCAGGGGGAATGGCAGCTTGAGGTCGATCTTGAGGCAAAACGCGGTGAGTGTATTGCCCTTATTGGGCCAAGCGGCGCCGGCAAATCTACCCTGTTGTCACTGATTGCCGGCTTTGAGCAACCGGATCAGGGGGCGATCTTTGTCGGCGAAGAACAGATAGACACGCGGGTTCCAGCACGTCGACCCGTCACGATGATGTTCCAGGAAAACAATCTCTTTAATCACCTTACGCTCTACCAGAACATCGCCCTGGGATGTCACCCTGGCCTGAAACTCACCAACGAGGACCGCGAGCTGATCGAAATGGCAATGGCGGCAACCCGGCTGGGCGCGCTGCAGTCGAGGAAGCCTGCAGATGTCTCAGGGGGCGAGCGCCAACGGACCGCCCTCGCGCGCTGCCTTTGCCAAAGGCGACCACTGCTGCTGCTTGACGAACCATTTACCGGACTCGACCCTCAACTCAGGGCAGAAATGCATGAGTTGGTGGATGAGCTCCGAAAGACACACGCGCTGACGGTGATCGTCGTCAGCCACCTGCCCCGCGAGGTGGCCAAGATTGCGGACTCACTCGCGTTCATGCTGGGAGGAAGAGTCCTCGAGACAGGCCCAACCGACGCAATGTTGTCCCATCCTGAAACCCTGCAGCTTTCCCAATACCTGCGGTTCACACCCGCAGGGTAGTATTGAAAGGTGGTAAACAGCGGATTTAATCATGCTTTTTCGTATACTTTTGCTTGCGGTCTTGGCGTTGGTCGGATTGCCCGTTCACGCAGATAACGCAAATTGCCCGATGAATCTCGATTTCACCAAGCGATTCCTCGCGAGTGACGAGTCAGTGCGGCTCTGTGATGCCTACACGGATCAGGTTCTGCTTGTGGTGAATACGGCCAGTTACTGCGGCTTCACCTCGCAGTTCGAGGGACTGGAGGCGCTTCAGGAAAAATACGGCGACCGTGGGTTTTCCGTGCTGGGTTTCCCGTCGAATGACTTCTTTCAGGATCCCAGGTCTGAAAAAAAGATCCGAGAGTTTTGCGACCTGACCTACGAGGTCAAATTTCCGATGTTTGAAAAATCCCGGGTAGCCAAGCGCAGTGCTGAGCCTCTCTATCAGGCGCTTGCTGCTGAAGCCGGCCAATTCCCCCGGTGGAACTTCCACAAATACCTTCTCAACCGTCAAGGTGAGGTCGTCGGCAGTTTTGGCTCATCAATTACCCCAATCAACGCGGATCTCGTCAGCCAGATAGAGGCCCTGCTCTAAGCGAGAGGTGAAGCCAAACCGGTTTGGGTGTATACCTTGACAGCATGGATTCACAGGAACACCAGCGCAGGGCGTTGTTTACCGATCTCGACGGCACCCTCCTAGGGCCGGACCAGAAACTCTGCGCCCGCAACCGGGCAACCCTGGAGCACCTCGCCACTGTTGGGATAGTGCGGGTGGTCGTGACTGGCCGATCGCTTTTCTCCTGCGATCGCGTGCTGGACGACACCTTTCCGATCGACATTCTGGTGACCTCATCAGGCGCAGGCATATTCTCCTGCAGACCAAGAACGCTGCTGCGCCAGTTTGCGCTTGACGATGCGGCAATGTCTCAAGCCATGGGCGTTCTTGAAACGATGCGGCTCGACTTCATGGTGCACGGCCCAGTCCCCGAAAATCACCAGTTCCGGTGGCGACGCTTTGGCCGGCTCAATGCTGATTTTGATCGACGCCTGGCTTTGTATGCAGGGCATCATCAGATGCTGGATAGCGAGTCGGGCCTCGTCAGCAATGCAACGCAACTGTTGGCGATTGCGCCACTAGACAATCCGGAGACCCTTCATCGCGAACTGTCCGATCGCCTGCCAGATCTCAATGTGGT